>Ga0209508_1000078_pt1 | contig 112434 bp, 118 predicted proteins | sample AD_UKC129_MetaG_FD_184427 | JGI IMG/M metagenome (GOLD analysis project Ga0209508, IMG submission 184427) | Active sludge microbial communities of municipal wastewater-treating anaerobic digesters from Canada - AD_UKC129_MetaG (SPAdes) (version 2) | ecosystem: Engineered > Bioreactor >...
AAAAAGGCTTCATAGCAGTATCGGTTATATGACTCCTCAACAGCTTGAAGATGCTTTAAGAAAAACTGCATAAAAATTTGAGTTTTTGTGTCTACTATATTGACATAAATCCATTGGCATGGAACAAAAAAGATAGTACAGGAATTTTAACAGGGAAAATATTTGAATATATGTTAATACAAAAACCTGTGATTTCAATTACTGTTGGTGATAGGCCTAGAGGGGAATTAAGTAAATTAATTAGAAGAAGCAATTTAGGAATTGCATGTGAGGAAAAAAACTACAAGGATGATTTGCAAAAATTAAAATCATTTATTAGCAAAAACTATAATGAGTTTTATGAAAAAGGTGAGATAGCATTTTTCCCAGATAATAATATTTTAAAACGTTATGAATATGCAGAAATTACAAGTAGATTTATAAAATTGTATGAAGAGTGTTTTAAACATAAATATTAGATTAAATAATATATATTTCGTATGATTTATTTGAAAGATTGAGAGGGATGGTAGCCATTACATATATAAATAATCCAGAAGTATCTGTAGTTTTACCGATATATAATAGCGAAGAATATATAGAAGAAACTTTAGAGAGTATTTTATCACAGTCGTATAAAAATTTTGAACTAATAATTATTAACGATGGTTCTACTGATCGGTCTTTAGATATAATAAATAGTTTTACAAGAATAGATGATAGAATAATTTTTTTGTCACGACGAAACAAGGGCCTTGTTTGTTCTCTTAATGAAGGCATTTCTTTGGCACGAGGGAAATATATTGCTAGATGCGATGCGGATGATATAAATTACCAAGATAGATTTGAAAAACAAGTAAAATTTTTAAATGAGAATGATCATATTGATATTGTAGGCACTAAAGTAGAAGTTATTGGCGAAGTTGAAGAATCGATAAAAGTAAAAAGAAGAGCACAACTAAATATTGACATCGATGAATTTAACGGAGAAGAAAAAATATTAACTTATTGGCATTGTCTTGCTCATTCATCTGTGATGTTTAGAAAAACATTAATTGATAGGATTGGTGGGTATCGTGATTATAAATCTGAGGATTTGGAGTTATGGATACGCGCATTAAAAAATGGCCATAAGATAAAAAAATTAGATGATGTCTTAATTCAATGTAGAATACATGGACAATCTAAAAGTAATTTAGAAAATATTAATTATGAAGGTATAGAAGATGCGATGAGAATAAAGTTAAATTATTTAGAGGAAAAAGGAACATCATTTGATCAATACATGATATGGGGGCTTGGAAGTGGTGGAAGATTAGCCTATAAAGTGTTGAAAGAATGTTATCCTATGTATGAGTGTACAGGCTTTATTGATTCGTATAAAAGTGGCCAGTATAATAACATTCCAATATATAATCCTCAACAAATTAATGACTTTAGGACAAATTATATGTTTATTGCAACTGAGTTGGGAAAAGAAGATTCAATAAATAGATTAAATGCTTTAGATATGAAAAATATTGATAATTACTTATGTCTTGTTTAAATTATTAAGAAATAATATCTTAAATTGTAATAGGTGATAATTATGATTATAAAGAATATAGTTGTAGGTGCAGGATTTGCAGGTTCCCTAATAGCCCGCCGTTTAGCAGAAGAAAAAAATGAAAAAGTTCTAGTCATTGATAAACACAATCATATAGCAGGTCATGCCCATGACCAATATAATGAATATGGTGTCTTAATACACACATATGGTCCCCATATTTTTCATACCAATAATAAGAAAGTTTGGGACTGGCTTTCTCGATTTACCGATTGGCATTTATATCAGCATAGAGTTTTAAGCTATATAGATGGTATGAAGATTCCAATGCCAATATCTGCAGAAACGATCAATCAACTTTACAACCTGAACTTAAGTTCAGATGAAGTGGGAGAATGGTTGGAAGAGCAGGCAGAACATATAGATGAAATTAAAACTTCTGAAGATGTAGTTCTTTCAAAAGCAGGACGAGATATTTATGAAAAGTTTTTTAAAAACTACACTTATAAACAATGGGAGAGATACCCCAGTGAATTAGATTCCAGTGTCATCAAAAGGATACCTTTTAGAAATAACCGAGACACCAGATATTTTACAGATAAATATCAAGGTCTTCCAAAGCAGGGATATACGAAGATGTTTGAAAAGATATTGGATCATCCTAATATACATATTATGTTAAATACAAACTGGCTTGATATAAGAGATCAGATTCAATTTGATAAATTGTATTTTACTGGTCCTATTGATTTATACTATGATTATAAATTTGGTGAATTAGAATATCGTTCCGTACGATTTGAATACGAGACGTTTTTTAACAAAGAATTTTACCAAGAAGTTGGAACGGTTAATTATCCAAATGATTATGACTTTACAAGGATTACAGAATATAAACATTTAACAGGTCAAGACATACCACGTACTACAATTGCTAAAGAATATTCAATGGCTCATGGAGAACCTTTTTACATTGTGCCTGACAAGGAAAATCAAGAGAAGGCGGAACAGTATCGCCAATATGCTCAGAAAGAAAAGAATGTTACCTTTATTGGGAGGTTAGCAGAGTATAAATATTATAATATGGATCAAATTGTAGATAGAGCATTGGAGCTTCCATTAGATTAACAGCCTTTTAGGCTGTATTTTTATATCAGATATGCTATAATATTTCTATTAATAGCAAAGCGTGGTGGATACTATGGAAATATGTAATATTCCTGTAGGGATTGTAATCTGTAATTGGAATAAAAAAGACTATGTCTTAAAATGCATAGAATCAGTTAAACAATTAAATTATAAGAATTATGATATAACTGTTGTAGACAATGCTTCAACGGATGGCTCAGTTGAAGCTATTGAAGCGAAATATCCTGATATTACTCTTATTAAAAATACAGAAAATAAAGGTGGTTCCGGTGGATTCAATACTGGAATCAAGTATATGATTGAAAAAGGAAAGTATAAATATATATATCTATTGGATAATGACGTAATTTTAGATAAAAATGCACTATATGAACTTGTTAAGGCAATGGAATTGGATAATGATTTAGGCATTGCAGGATCAAAAATATATGTAATGGATACACCTAATCAAATTCAGGAATTGGGTGCATGGATCGATTGGAATAAAGGATATATCCTGCCTAATAAAAAAGGATATATAGAAAAGGATGAAATTATACAAAATGTAGAAGTAGATTATGTTCCAGCATGTTCTTTACTTGTGAGAACGGAAGCAATCCAAAAAGCTGGCATAATGGACCAGAAATACTTTCTCTACTGGGACGATATTGAATGGGGATACCGAATAAAAAGTAATGGCTATAAAGTAAAGGCAATTTCAAATTCTAAAGTGTGGCATAAGATGGGTGTAGCCAACAAGACTTCGACGTTGACGACATACTATTTCTGGCGCAACCGTATCCATTTTTTTAATAAATATGCGCCAGAAGAAAAATGGAAAGGTATCATGTCTATCATTTTTGAAGACTATTTTACAGGGTTGTATACGAGTATGTTTTATGGAAAAAAACAAACGGCTAGAAGTATGTATGAAGCTATAAAGGATGGAGTCAATGGCAGAAGAGGTAAAGCTAAAGAGAATCAGTATGGTTTAGTGTGTACTCCACGCATAACATTAAATGATGTTATCAAAAGTAAACAGCAAATTGTGATATTAGATAATGAATATTCCAATCCTATAAAAACAATGATTAAAAATAAATTTCCTGACTTAAATTACAGCTCAACAAATGACCATACTACCAAGGAAAAAGTTATATTCATTCCTTGTTCTCATGTTTTTGATTATAAGGACGATATTAAATATGAAGAGATAGAATCTTATTGGGTTGATAGATATTTAAATGTTTTACCAAATAATAATTTTGGTAAAAAAGCAGTGAGCCGATTTCAAAATAAGAGACAGAAGTTTATGACAGACCAATTAGAAATTTTGTTGGAAAAGTTAGGACGACAAAGGATGGAAAAGGAGTAGACGAATGCTGCAAACACAACCATTAGTCAGTGTAGTCATTTTATGCTGGAATCGAAAAGACGATGTAAAAGAAAGTTTAACTCGACTTAGAGGACAAACCTATAAAGAGATGGAAGTTATTGTAGTTGATAATGGTTCTACCGATGGAACAATTGCTATGATTGAAGAGGATTTCCCTGAAGTCAGATTATTGAAGATGCCTAAAAACATGGGAATTGAAGCTTATAATATTGGATTTAAAAATGCAAAAGGAGAATATATTGTAATCCTGGACGATGATTCTTTCCCGGCAGAAGATGCTATAGAAAAGATGGTAGATAGATTTAAGAATGATGAGAAATTAGGAATTGTGGCTTTTGATGTCAGAAATTATTTTAGTTATGATGAAACGAATAAGAAAATAGAAGAAAGGAAGAATACTTCTGCTGCCATACAAAAATATTTAATGGCCTTTAATGGAGCCGGAGCAGGGGCAAGAAAAGATGTCATAGAGCAGGTGGGGTTTTATCCAGAAGAGTTTTTTTTGTACTGGAATGAGCAGGACCTGTCTTTCCGCGTGTTAGATGCAGGCTATAAGATAGAATTTTTCTCGGATATTGTATCTTATCATAAATACTCTCCAGTTAATCGTGCATCATGGAGAGCGCCATTTTACTATACCAGAAATGCTTTTTGGCTTTTATGGAAAAATTATCCCATGTCCATGCTGATACCTCTTACTTTTCGATTAATATATCTGGTATTTTATTATTCTTTAGAGCAGTATACGACGGTTTATATAAAAGCAATGTTTTCTGCGATATTCAATGTAAAGCAAATTAAAGATAAAAGAAAACCGGTTAAAAAATATATAGCAGAAAATCTTCGTATTCCATTTGATGTGTCTTTTACCTTTTATAGATAGGTGGGGAAACGTGAAAAAGTTATTGATTATTCGTTCGGTTAGTTTTCAGCAATTAGATCATAATTTAAAAGCAATCAAAGATAAATTTCCAGAACATGAGATCCATTTATTAACCCATGAGCATGGGAAGAAATTAGCAGAAAAATATAAAGATATAAAACAGATTTGGATTTATCCTTATAAAGAGGGATTTGGATATACAAGAAAGTGTTTAGATTTAAAAGATGAATATTTTGATGTAGTAATTGTTCCATGTACGAATTTATCAGGGACAGGATTTATAAATGTCTTTTTATTTAGTTTATCCATTCATGCAAAAGAGAGATATAAATGTAATTTGATATCAGAAATCAAAGCTTTTTCAAAGGTTCAGGTTATGTTTTGGTGGATAAGAAGCCAAGTCTTTAAAATAATTTCTTTATGTTTATCAGGAATAGTGGGAACTATAGGATTTGGAATTTTCTTTTTGTGTAAGGCATTAGGAAAATTAAGGTTACACAAAAGCAGATCATAAATAATAGGAAGGCGAAACAATGAATATATTATTAACCGCCATTGGTAAAAGAGTTCAATTGATTTCTTTTTTAAAGAAGAGTTTTAACATTATCGGGGTTGATTGCTCTTCTAATAATCCTGCAAAGCATTTTGTTGATGCTTTTTTTGAAGTTCCAAGTTATCAAGACGAAAAATATGTAGATACACTTCTTAAGATATGTAACGATAAAAAGATCAATGTATTGATACCTTTGTTTGAAAGAGAATATCTCCTGCTGGATAGCAGAAGAAAAGAGTTTCATGATATAGGTGTTCATTTGCTTCTTTCTAATTACTTGGTACTTAACATCTGTGAAGATAAGTTTAAAACCTATGAGTTTTTTTTAGAGCATGATATTAAGTCCCCCAAAACATGGTCTAAGGCAGAAGATATCAATATATATAATGAAAAATCTTCCTTTATTATAAAGCCAAAAGATGGTATGGGGAGTCAAGGAGTTTATCGTGCTGGTAATCAAGAAGAACTGGTTTTCTTTTCGAAATATGTATCAAATTCAATTATTCAAGAATATATTCAAGGGACAGAGTATACTGTAGATGTGTTTTGTGACAATGGTGGCCGTGTAGTTTCTTGTGTTCCCAGAGAGAGACTTCAAGTTCGGGCTGGAGAAGTGTCTAAATCTATAACAAGGAATCATCCTAGAATTATAGAAGAGGTAGTAGAAATCTGTGAAAAATTAGGTGGGGTAGGTCCGCTTACTCTTCAGTGTATTGAAGATTCTAAAGGTGAAATATATTGGATTGAAATTAATCCTCGTTTCGGAGGAGGAGTACCTCTTTCTATAGAAGCTGGAATCGATTATGGAAAGATGATTAAAGAATGGGCAGAGGGGAAACTGGTAGAATCCCAAATGGGGAAATTTAAACCGAATCTTTTAATGTTAAGATATGATGATGCAATTTTTCTAGAGAACTATAAATAAGCCAATTACATTTGTAGTTGGCTTTTTTTGATGTATAATTATTAAAGAGAATATTTACGATAACATTAGTAGAAATATTTTACTAGGAGGAAAGTATATGAGGAGTATTTCCATTGGGGATAGATTAATTAGTGAAGATAGTCCCTGTTTTATTATTGCTGAAGCAGGAAGTAACCATGACAGAGATTTAGGTCAAGCAAAAAAATTAATAGATGTAGCGGTAGAAGCAGGGGCAGACGCAGTTAAGTTTCAAACGTTTACAGCGGATAAGATTGCTGCTAACACTTCTCATCCTATTATGAAACTTGGAGATGAATATGAAGGAGTTCCAACTTTATATGAATTATATAAAGGATTAGAGCTTCCAAGAGAATGGCAAAGGGAATTGAAAGAATATGCTGATGAAAAAGGGATTATGTTCTTATCTACACCCTTTGATTATGATGCTGTTGAAGAATTAGAAGAATTAGAAATGGAAGCATATAAAATTGCGTCTTTTGAAATGGTAGATATTCCTTTTTTAAGATATATTGCTAAGAAGAATAAACCTATTATTCTTTCAACAGGTATGGCGAATTTAGGGGAGATAGAAGATGCCCTTAATGCCATTTATGAGCAGGGGAATAATCAAGTTATTCTTTTACATTGCGGAATTAGTTATCCTATGCCTGTAGAAGAAGTGAACTTAGCAGCAATGGATACGATGAAAACTGCTTTTCACCTGCCTGTAGGATATTCTGATCATACTTTGGGAATTGCCATACCAATCGCTGCTGTAGCCAGGGGAGCTAAAGTAATCGAGAAGCATTTTACCCTGGATAGAAATTTAAAAGGCCCAGATCATAAATTTGCTATTGAACCGGATGAATTAAAAGCTATGGTAAAAGGTATTAGAGATGCGGAAAAAGCTATTGGTTCTTCTGTTAAAGGATTGGCCGATACAGAAAGATTGCATCATCAAAGAGGGCGAAGAAGTATCTTTGCCAAAACGGATATTCCCAAAGGGACTATAATAACAAAAGACATGCTGGCAGTGCTCAGACCCGGTGTCGGGCTCATGCCAAAGTATTTTGATATTGTAATAGGAAGAGAAGCAAAAAGAGATATCAAAAAGAATGAACCCATTACTTGGGAAGTTATTTAATGAAAGAAGGATTACTATGGATAATGGCATTATTTGTATTATTCAGGCCAGAATGGGGTCAGAGCGATTGCCGGGGAAAGTGATAAAAGAGATTAAAGGAACTCCTATGATTCTTCACATATTAAATCGATTAAATCGAGCTAATAAAATTGAAAAAACTATCGTCGCTACTTCGACCAATTCTGAAAATGACCGATTGGAAGATGTTGTAAAGGCTGCAGGAGGAAATATCTTTAGAGGCTCGGAAGATGATGTGCTGAAAAGATATGTAGATGCAGCGGAGCAGTTTAGAGGGAAATATATTATAAGAGTTACCGGGGATTGTCCTCTTATTAGTGCAGAAGTTATTGACGAACTAATTGATAAGTTTTTAGAAGCAAAGGTAGACTATATGAGAGTCGATGTTCCAAATACCTTTAGCCGGGGTTTTGATGCGGAGATATTTACAAGAGAAGCCCTTATGAAAGCCCATTATAAAGCCACAGAAGCAAGATATAGGGAACACGTAACCTTATATATGTATGAGCATCCAGAGGAATTTTCTGTTGAAAGAATGGAAGCAAAGGAAAGCTGGAACAGACCGAATTATAGATTATGTGTTGACACTAAAGAAGATTTTGACCTTGTAGAAAAAGTATATGAGGCTTTATATGATCAGAATAAAGGGTTTGAGATAGATGAGATTATTTCATATCTAGACAACCATCCTGAAGTGGCAGGGATCAACCAATTTATTATTCAAAAAAATGTATAGGAATCTTGCTGAAATCTAATAGGAGGGTTTTATGGCTAGAATTGTATTATTAAAAGGGCGATCCCAATATGATGTGCTTAGAATATTTGTCGATTATTTAGGAGAAGCCTTTAATCAATTAGGTGATGAGATATTTATTGTAGATTTAACGAACCCCAATAGAATGAAAGCGTTACAAGATGCTTTTTCTTTTCCGTGTGATTTCGTATTTGCGTTTAATTGCATAGGAATAGATTTAAAATTAGATGATGAGTATTTGTTTAATCTTGCTGATACAACTTATATTGGCTGCTTAGTAGATCATCCAATTTATCACCTCCAAAGAATTAATACCAATTTAAATAACCTTATTTTGACATGCGTGGATTATTCTCATATTGAATTTCTGTGTACATATTTTCCACTCAAGAGATCTGCATTTTTACCTCATGGAGGCTCTGTTAAAGGGGAGGATATTAAAGAGCAAAGAATAAGAGATATAGATGTATTATTTGGAGGAAGTTTTAAAGATCCTGATTTGATACGTAAAGAATGGCTCATTTTACCTAAAACCATGATTTCTATAATGGACGAAGCAGCAGAATATTTATTGGCAAATCCAGATAAAACATTAGAGGGAGGACTTCAGTTTGTACTCCAATCAAGAAATTTTTATGGAGAATATGGTATTTTAATGAATAATCCTGCATTTCTCCAATTAGTGGATAGCTACGTAAGGAGTTATCGCAGATATAAATGTGTTGAAGAATTGATAAAATCTGGAATACCAATAGATTTTTATGGTGTACTAGGATGGGATAGAAATCCTTTTGAAATGTATAAGAACTTTAGAGTGCATAATTCTGTGGATTTTAATGAAATGCTTTCTCTAATGGGAAATTCAAAATTTGTCTTAAATGTACTCCCTAATTTTAAAAATGGCTCTCATGAAAGAATCTTTACTTCTATGCTTCAAGGAGCAATATCTGTAACAGATAAAAATCAATATTTAGAAAATCAATTTAATGATGAAGAAGATATTATTTTTTATACTTGGGATAAAATAGAGCTTTTACCGGAAAAAATTAAAGATATATTAGAAGATGAGGACAATAGGAATTATATTGCTTTGAACGGAATGAAAAAAGCAAATGAAAAGCATACCTGGTTGCAAAGAGCAAAGGAAATTAAAGAGTTAGTGGAAATAAACAGTGTATTTAGAACTCCCTGAAGGTAGGTTTAATGATGAAAATTCTGATTCGCGCAGATGGAGGCAAAACCATAGGTATGGGGCATATTATGAGAACTTCTGTATTGGCTGAGGAATTAAGACGATGTGCAGAGGTTTCCTATGTTTGCTCAGAAGAGGAAGAATTTGATTTTGGCGTTAACTTCTTAAGACAAAATGGATATTTCGTTTATCGATTTTCGGAAGAAAACTTATTAAGCAAGATTAATGATATAGCCTATGATTGTATGATTGTAGACAGTTATAATGTAGATGCAAACTTTTTTAAAAGTGTGAAAAGGGCAGGAAGTTTTCTGGGATATATCGATGATTTAAAGAAAGAAGAATATCCCGTTGATTTTATTGTCAATCAAAACCCCTATGCCTTAGATTTAAACTATACAGAAGAAAATTATATAGAAACATTTTTAGGCATTACATATGTTTTGCTTAGAAAAGAGTTCCAAAATCCAATGAAACGATATATAAGCCCTGTATGTAAAGATGTTCTGATAACAGTAGGGGGTTCTGATATAAATAGAATTACAGAAAAAATTATTCAAAATATCCTAAAAGAAGAGTTGGATATGACCCTTCATGTAGTCATTGGACCGGCATTTCCTAAGGGGTATTTAGATACCTTCAGTCACCCTAAGGTTAAATTATATTATAATCCTATTATGTCAGATTTAATGAAAAAATGTGATTTAGCTGTTTCAGCCTGTGGTTCTACAGTATATGAACTGGCAGCCTGCGGCACGCCTACTATAGGAATTGTAGTAGCAGATAATCAAATGATGGCATATGAAAAATTAAAACAATTGGGTATTATAAAAGGATCAAATGTTGAAAATATACTGGATTCAATTAAAGAAATGACCTATGAAAAAAGACTCGAGATGTCCAGGAAAGGACAAGAATTGGTTGACGGGTTGGGAGCTAAGCGTTTAGCTTCCGAAATATTCAATCTGATCAACGAAAGAATAACAGGAGTGTGACAAAATGAGAGATGATTTTTTACCCTATGGGCGTCAGTGGATTGATGAAGATGATATACAGGCTGTTGTAAATGTATTAAAAAGCGACTATTTAACCACAGGTCCGGCCATAAAAGAATTTGAAGATCAATTAAAGTCAGTGACAGGAGCAGAATATGTGGTTGCCATATCCAATGGAACAGCAGCCCTTCATGCTGCTTGCTTTGCGGCAGGAATTGGTGAAGGAGATGAAGTCATCACAACGCCAATGACTTTTGCAGCGACTGCCAATGCAGTACTTTACTGCGGAGGAACACCCGTATTTGCAGATATTGATCCTGAAACCTATAATATTGATCCGGAGGACATTAGGAGAAAGATAACAGATAAAACAAAGGCGATTATACCCGTTCATTATACAGGGCAACCCTGTGATATGGATGAGATTATGAAAATAGCAAAAGAACACAATTTGATTGTCATAGAAGATGCAGCCCATGCTTTAGGTGCTGAATATAAGGGCAGAAAAATTGGAAGTATTGGGGATATGACAACCTTTAGCTTTCATCCTGTTAAACCCATTACAACAGGAGAAGGAGGAGCCATAACCACCAACAATAAAGAATTTTATGATAAATTAATGCTCTTTCGCTCTCACGGTATTACCAGAGATCAGAAGATGCTTTTAAATGATAATGCAGCTTGGTATTATGAACAGCACTTTTTAGGATACAATTACAGAATGACGGATATTCAGGCGGCCCTTGGCTGCAGTCAGCTTAATAAATTGGATTATTTTCTTGAAAAGAGAAGAGAATATGCAAAGCTCTATAATGATGCTTTTAAAGATTGTGAAGGGGTCATTAGACCCAGACAACTGCCAGATACCCTTTCAGGCTGGCATCTTTATGTTTTGCAACTTGATTTGGATAAAATAAGACCAGACAGAAGAGTGATATTTGATGAATTAAGAATTCATAATATTGGGGTCAATGTTCATTATATCCCGGTTTACTATCATCCTTATTATCAGAAATTGGGCTATCAAAGAGGTTTGTGCCCTGAAGCAGAAAAATTATACGAGAGAATTATCAGCTTGCCGCTATTTCCTAAAATGACAAAGGAAGATATAATGTATGTAATAAAGTGCGTAAAAGAAATTATTGGAGTTTATATAAAACGATAAACAAGAGCTTTTTATTGGAAGTCATAACTGAGGAGTGATATTTTGAATATCTTAGTAACCGGAGGAGCAGGCTTTATTGGCCGCTGGGTTGTAAAAAGATTATTAGAGGATAAGCATTATGTATGGGTTTTAGATGACTTATCCAATGGCAGAGAAGTCAATATAGAGGCGTTTTATGGACATCCCTGCTTTAAAGAATTCATTAAGGGGGACATAAAAGATAAAGCCCTGTTGGAAAAAATCTTTCAAAATAACTTTGATATTTGCTACCATCTGGGGGCCAGTATCAATGTTCAGGACAGTATCGATGATCCCAGGACAACCTTTGAAAATGATACAGTAGGAACTTTTAATGTATTGGAAGAATGTAAAAAGTACAATACAAAAATGGTATTTATGAGTACTTGCATGGTCTATGACAGGGCAAAGGATGAAAAAGGGATAACAGAGTTTCATCCGACTAAACCAGCCTCTCCTTATGCAGGCAGTAAAATTGCCGGAGAAAACATGGTCCTTTCCTATTGGTATGCATATGGGCTTCCTGTAGTAGTTGTAAGGCCCTTTAATACTTATGGACCTTTTCAAAAAACAGGAGGAGAAGGCGGTGTTATTGCTATTTTTATTAAGAGAGCCTTAGAGGGGGAAGACTTGCTTATTTACGGCAGTGGCGAACAGACCAGGGATTTTTTATATGTAGAAGATTGTGCAGATTTTGTTGTAGAAGCAGGCTACAACAGTAAAGTAAATGGTGAGATTATCAATGCTGGTTTAGGCAGAGATATCAGCATTAATGATCTGGCTTTGCTCATTGCAAAGGATCAAAGCAAGATAAAGCATGTCCCTCATATTCATCCCCAAAGCGAAATAATGAAATTGCTGTGCAATTATAATAAGGCCCAAGAACTTTTAGGCTGGAGTCCGAAATATTCTTTGGAGGAAGGTATTGAAAAAACAAAAGAGTGGATAGCAAGCAACAGCCATCTGTTATAGTTTCACATAAATTTTATTAAATATAGTGAATTATATTAAGAATGTTTGGTTGAATGCCGATATAAATAGTAGATAATATGCCGGTAAAGTATAATAATAAAGGATACGGAGGTGTAACAAATGAAAGTTGAAAATTCAGTTCAAACTGCGCAAATGACGATGCAAAATATACAAAATCAAAAATACGGAAATCTTGCTCAAGAACAAAAACTTGATAATAACCAAGTTGTGGATCAAAAGCAAAAAAGTACAGACAGTAATCTGACTATAGCTGAAAAAACAGTGATTGAAGCTATTGAAAGGGCAAATAAAAAACTCAGTGGTGTATTTGCAGAATTTGAATTTTCTATTCATGAAAAAACAAAGCAAATCTCTATAAAAGTCATTAATAAAGAAACAAAAGAAATTATTCGAGAGATACCTCCGGAACAAGTATTAGATATGGTAGCGCATCTTTGGGAGATGGCGGGGATTATTTTGGATGAAAAGAGATAAGGAGTGAGAACATGCTCATAACAAGTAATAAACTTCGTCTTACGGGTCTTTCAGGGCTGGATACAGAAGCTATGGTTGAAAGCCTTATGAAGGCTGAATTTGCTAAAGTCGATAAGATGAAGCAGCAACTGCAAAAACTGAAATGGCAACAAGAAGGTTACCGTGAAATGATCAATGTCCTTAGGGGTTTTAAGGACACTTATTTAGATGTACTGTCCAGTAAAAACATCATTACAACAAGTAATTTCCGGGTTTATGGTGTAACAGCAAAAATTAATGGCAGTGATACAGATGCTGTTAAGGTTGAAGCAACCAGTTCGGCAGGATCAGCAAGTCATAGTATTGTTGTTAAGAAATTGGCTCAAAAGGAAATTTGGGAAAGTATCAGCAGTGTTTCAGGAGAAATGCTTGGCAATGATATTGATTGGGATGCTTTAAAACGAGGCAAGACCATTGATGTGACTTTAGATGGAACAAAAAAGACAATTAAGCTTTCCCAAGATCATTCTGTTTTAAAAGATGTTGATGCTTTGGTAGCGGATTTACAAAGTCAGTTTGATAAGGCTTTTGGTTCCGGTAATATTAGTGTAGCTAATGTTGGAGGGAAAATTAGCTTTGTGGCAGAAGGACATACCTTTAAATTATCTAATTCAATCAATACATATGTTAGTTCCTTAGGTTTTAATAATAACCAAAGCAATGCAATTACGGGCACTAAGGTAACTTTCCCCTTAGATTTATCTAATGGCAGTTTTAAGGTTAAAGTAAATGGGGAAGAAAGAACCATTACTTTATCTGAATCTGCAGTATATGATGAATCTTCACTGGATGTATTGGCAGCAGATTTAAAAGCAGCAATTAATGCGGCTTTTGATACAAATGTGGTAGATGTAAGAATAGAAGAAAATAAATTAAAAATCGTATCATACAATACATCCGATGAAATTGTTTTCACGAATGGGACAGAAAATAACATCTTAAATAAGTTAGGTTTTAGTAATAATGCTAAAATTGCGAAATTAGAGGGCGCAGCAGATATTTCCATATCTGAAATAGGTAAAGAATTTGATATTTACATTGATGGTGTTAAAAATCACATTGAAATTACAGAAGAGATTAACAGTGTGGCTGATTTAGCGAATGTAATAAATGCACAAATTTCAGGAATTACTGTTGAAGCAGATGGCGACAAATTAGTATTTAAGGATACCAATGGAAAAGAAGTAAGAGTTAGCAACAGTCAACTGCAAAGTTTAAAAGGGATGGGTTTTACCGATGGAGATACAAATATCTTAAATTTAGACAGCAGTTTGTCAAAAGCTTTTGGCATTACAGAAGACACTACAGTAGAAATCAATGGCGTTTCCCTGACCTTTAAGGCAACAGATACAGTAAGAAGCATGATGAATAAGATTAACAGCAGTAGTGCGGGTGTAACCCTTTCTTATAGCAGTGTAAAAGATAAATTTATTCTGGAAGCTAAGCAGGAGGGCGCAGCTAATAAAATCCAGGTAAGTGATAATGTTCTTTTTAACAAATTATTTAATCCTACGAATGATTCCAATGCTTCTTATGTTATTCAGGAAGCAGCGGATGCTGAAATTATTTTAGATGGTGTTGAAACCAGGAGAAGTTCCAATACTTTTGAAGTGGATGGGTTGAAATATACTCTTAATAGGGAAACAGGTAATGAAAAGATAGAAATCAAAGTTAGCCCGGAACCTGAAAAATTAGTGGAAAAGATTAAAGATTTTGTTAATGCTTACAATGAAATGATTAGCAAAATTGCTGAAAAGGTCAATGAAAAGAGGGTAAAATCCGGTTCATACGAATATTATGAGCCTTTAACGGACGAGCAGAAAAAGGAAATGTCCGAAAAAGATATTGAATTATGGGAAGAAGCAGCAAAATCAGGCTTACTTCGAAATGACGCTACCTTGCAGAATATTTTATATTCAATGAGAAGAGCTTTGTATGATGCCGTAGAGGGTGTAGGAATAAGAATTTTTGATATTGGAATTACAACATCCAAAGAATATACTGACAATGGTAAATTGGTTATAGATGAAGAAAAGCTGAGAAAAGCCATAGAAGAAAGACCAGATGAAATTGCAGAGTTATTTACAAAGAAATCAGCGATTTCTTATGATGGCGGGAATCGAAATACCAGATATGCTGAAAACGGTCTGGCCTCAAGGTTGTTAGATATAATTAATGATAACATCAGAACAACCGTTAATAGCAAAGGTTACAGAGGTACTTTGATAGAGAAAGCAGGAATAGAAAATACGGTTTCTGCTACAAATAATATCTTATCAAAGCAGATAGAAAAGCAAAGTCAGGAAATTGAAAAAATGCTAGACAGATTAACAGAAAAAGAAAACAATTATTTCCTGATGTTTTCCAGATTGGAGTCTATGATGCAGCAATTAAATACTCAATCAACATTTTTAGCAAGTATAATAGGCGGTTGGCAATAGTATGGAAAATAAAAATTTAATTGAAAAAATGACACTATTAGCAAAAGAAAAACAAAAAGAGTTAAAAGCGATCTGGGACATTACTGAAGAGCAAGCCAAAAATTGTACAGAAGACCAACTGGCACAGTTTATGATTCTTTTAGAAAAGCGTCAAGAACATATAGATAGGATTAGCGTAATTGATAAAGCTTTTAATGAAAGCTCCAATATTTTAAAGAAAAACTTACAAATCCAGTATTTAAATCAAATTAATCAGGAGACTTATCCGCTGGCTGGTAATTTATTAAGGATGATTGAAGAAATTGATAATATGGCCAGCCGGATAAAGTCTTTAGATGACGAAAACAAAAAAAGAATGGATATCTTGCTTGAAGATATAAAGGGAAAATTAAAGAAAATTGGAGAAGGCAAGGCAGCAAATAAGCTTTATCAAAATGGCTATTCAGGTTCAGGAGGAACATTTTTTGATACAAAAAGATAAATTGCTCTTACTTTGATGGCCAAGAGCAATTTTTCTTTATCACGATGAGAAAGTTTTTAGCTAAAATTAAAAAGACCCTCTATGCAGGGTCAGACAGAAAGGAGAATCCGTATGACTCAGCAAAATGCTTATAACAACTATAGAAATAATGTTATTATGACTGCTTCTCCTCAGGAACTTACTTTAATGCTTTATGATGGTGCACTGAAATTTTGCAGACAAGCCATGTTAGCAATAGATGAGGGCAAAATAAAAGAAGCGCATGAATATATTGTCCGTGTAGAAGATATTATTGAAGAATTCCAGGCAACTCTGGATAAGAAATATGAAATCAGCAGCAGTTTAGACTTATTATATGACTATATCTACAGACGTTTAGTTGAAGCAAATGTCCAAAAAGATAAGGCAATTTTAGAAGAAGTATATGGATTAATCAAGGAATTAAGAGATACCTGGAAAGAAGCCATGAAGTTGTCAAAGGTTAAGAAGTAGTCGATTTTACAGGTGATAGTATGGACTTAGATGAAACGAGGGTTCAATTGAAAATTCTTCTTGATTTATTATATAAGAAAAAAAGCATCCTGGAACAGATACTGACCATCACAGAAAATCAATTTTTAATCATTCATTCAGATGAAAAAAACATGGATTTTCTGGACGAAATGGTTAAAGAAAAAAGTCATTTAATTGATAAGGTCAACGAAATCGATGAACATTTTTTAAACTTATATAATAAAATTTCTTTTCAGATAAAAAAGAATGCAGATTTATATAAAGATATTATTAAAAAATTGCAGGAGCGCATAAAAGATATTTCGGACACAGATGCTAAAATTAAAATTCAGGAAGAAAAAAACAGGCAGGAATTGTTGATCAATATAAATTCTAAAAATAGAAAACGGGGCTTATTCAAACCAAAAAAAGAAATCATAGACGCTTATAAAAAATATGGCCTTAAAAAAGATCACTAAACCTTATGAGATAATCAATAAAATTTTTTATTTATATATTGACTAATTAGCCACTCCATGTTATATTAGTTAAGTGGCGAAAGGTCTTTTTTTTATGTCTAAAAATAATAGACTGAATTAGCATAGTAAGTGGAGGTGGAAGTTGTGAGAGTAAAAATTACATTAGCATGTACAGAATGCAAACAAAGAAATTATAATACAACTAAAGAAAAAAGAAAGCATCCTGACAGGATGGAAATTAAAAAGTACTGCAGATTTTGCAGAACTCATACCTTGCACAAGGAAACCAAGTAGTAAAATAAAATTCCTGTAAGGAAGTGAATTTATGAAAGAACGCTTTTTACAAGTAAAAGGTGAATTTAAAAAAATCATATGGCCCAATAAAAAAGATTTAGTTAAACAAACTACAACGGTTATTGTGACTTCTTTACTGACAGCTGGAATTGTCTTTGTAATTGATTTTGCATACAGCAGAGGGCTTGACAAATTAATGGAAATATTGAAGTAAGAGGATGATATAATGTCTGAAGATGCAAAATGGTATGTGGTCCATACCTATTCCGGATATGAGAACAAGGTGAAAGCCAATATTGAAAAGGTTATTGAAAACAGGAATATGCAGGACCTGATTTGTGAAGTTGTTGTTCCTCTTCAAGACACGGTTGAAATTAAAAATGGAAAGCGAAAGACAGTACAAAAGAAAATATTTCCAGGGTATGTATTAGTAAAGATGCATATGACAGATGAAACCTGGTATGTTGTCAGAAACACAAGAGGAGTAACCGGATTTGTAGGGCCTGGTTCAAAACCCGTTCCTCTTACAGAAGAAGAAATAAGAGGTATGGGCATTGATCTTCCTCAGGCAAAAATTGATTTTGAAGTTGGAGATACTGTAAAAGTTATTACAGGACCTTTTGAAAACTCTGTTGGTGTAATAAATCATATTAATGAGAACAAGAGAACCGTTACAGTTAGATTATCTATGTTTGGCCGGGAAACACCGGTTGAACTTGATTTTTCTCAAATACAAAAGCTATAATAATTAACTAGTGCATGGGAAACCATGACCAGTGGGAGGGAAATTCCCGCAAATACCACATTATTAGGAGGTGCGCTTTAATGGCGAAAAAAGTTATTGGAATGATTAAATTGCAGATTCCTGCAGGAAAGGCAACACCAGCACCACCCGTTGGACCAGCTTTAGGACAACATGGTGTAAATATTATGGGTTTTTGTAAAGAATTCAATGAAAGAACAGCAAAACAAGCGGGATACGTTATCCCTGTTGTAATTACTGTTTATCAGGACAGAAGTTTTACATTTATTACAAAAACTCCTCCGGCAGCGGAATTACTGAAAAAAGCATGCAAAATTGAGTTTGGTTCTGGAGCACCTAACAAAGAAAAAGTTGCAACCATATCCAGAGAAGAAGTTAAGAAAATTGCTGAATTAAAAATGCCGGATTTAAATGCTGGAAGCATTGAAGCTGCTATGAGCATGATTGAAGGAACTGCAAGAAGCATGGGTATAGTTGTTAAAGACTAATAAAAACATGGATAAATCTTATGAATTAAAAAAGTGGGAGGGCATCTGTCCCCGATAATACCACAAGGAGGTAATGAAATGAAAAGAGGAAAGAAATATATTGAAGCTGCAAAGCTTGTTGACCGTACTACATTATATGAACCAAAAGAAGCTTTCGATTTAGTTCAAAAAATTGCTACTGCAAAATTTGATGAAACTGTAGAAGCTCATATCCGATTAGGCGTTGACTCAAGACATGCTGACCAACAAGTTAGAGGCGCCGTTGTGCTTCCCCATGGAACTGGTAAGAGCGTAAAAGTTCTTGTTTTTGCAAAAGGGGACAAGTTAAAAGAGGCAGAAGATGCAGGCGCAGATTATGTTGGAGGCGAAGAGCTTATTCCAAAAATTCAAAATGAAGGATGGCTTGATTTTGATGTAGTTGTTGCTACACCTGACATGATGGCTGTTGTAGGACGTATCGGTCGTGTTTTAGGTCCAAAAGGATTAATGCCTAATCCAAAAGCAGGAACAGTTACGATGGATGTAGCAAAAGCGGTTAAAGATATTAAAGCAGGTAAGATAGAATACCGTTTAGATAAAACAAATATTATTCACGTGCCAATTGGTAAAGTATCCTTTGGTACAGAAAAATTACTCGACAACTTCCAAACACTTATGAGTGCAATTATAAAAGCTAAACCAGCAGCGGCAAAAGGTCAATACCTTAAGAGTATTTCTGTATCTTCCACTATGGGACCAGGAATCAAAATCAATCCTTTAAAAGTTGAAGCATAGATTTTGCGATGATTTGTCAGTAAAGTATAAGAAAAATATATTGACAAGTCAGATGGGAAATAATATAATTGTTTATGTTGTAAAATAAAACTGAAGATTGTAAAACCGCAGACAGTAGGTGCCCTGAGGGCGTAACGAGAGATCTACCTACCGAGGTTTTGATTATTGTGATTGAATGATAATTTATACCTCTTTGTCTGCGGATGCAGATGAAGAGGTTTTATTTTTGATAAATCCTTAAGGAGGTGGAAGTAAGTGGCGAAGATAGAAAAGAAGCAGGAAATTGTCAATGAAATTAAGGAAAAATTAAGCAAATCTGCATCCGTTGTTCTGGTTGATTATAGAGGACTGACGGTTGAACAAGATACTGAACTCAGAAGAAAATTCCGTGAAGCAGGTGTTGATTATAAGGTTTATAAAAACACCATGATGAACTTTGCGATCCAGGATACGGAATTTGAACCACTTAAAGATTATTTAGAAGGACCTAGTGCTGTAGCATTTAGCTATGATGATCCAACGAATGGTCCCAGAATAATAGATGAAGTTGCTTCAAAGTATAATGCTTTAGAATTTAAAGCAGGTATCGTAGAAGGTAGATTTTACGATACAGCAGGAATTGCAAAAGTGGCAAAAATACCACCAAAAGATCAATTGCTTTCCAAATTACTTGGAAGCTTCAATTCACCGATTGCATCCTTTGCTCGTGTAATTAAAGCAATTGCAGATAAAAAAGCAGAAGGTGCAGAAGCAGTAACAGAATAAAAAAAATAATAATATTTTCGGAGGTGTCTTAAATGGCAAAATTAACAGTTCAAGAAATTTTAGATGCGATTGATGAACTTACTGTTTTAGAATTAAATGAATTAGTAGAAAAATGTGAAGAAAAATATGGCGTATCAGCTGCTGCAGGCGTAGTAGTTGCTGCTGCCGGAGCTGCTGCAGGCGGAGCTGCTGCAGAAGAAAAGACAGAATTTGATGTAGAATTAACTGCATTAAATGATGCAAGTGCAAAAGTTAAAGTAATTAAAGTAGTTAGAGAATTAACAGGACTTGGATTAAAAGAAGCTAAAGACTTAGTAGAAGCTGTTCCAAAAGTAGTAAAAGAAGGCGTATCAAAAGAAGAAGCAGAAGAAGTAAAAGCAAAATTAGAAGAAGCAGGCGCAAAAGTTACAATAAAATAACCAAAATAAAATTTATAAAATTGAAAAAAATAAAATCTCCCATGGGAGATTTTATTTTTTCATTATAATACAAAATGACCTTGACAGGTCATTCTAATTGTGCTAAGATTTTAAAATGCGTCAATATGTATATTTAAAATTTTGATTCAATTTATTATAACATATTCACATAGAATTGACAATATGCATTAAGAATTTTATTGTTAATTACTATGTTCATGGTAATAAAATGCAAATTTGCATTTAAGAAGTATAAATAATTCAAGGGGTGAGCATTTACATGAAAAAAAATAGAATTCATCCCGTGCCTGCCGGGAAAGGAGTTCGCATGAGCTATGCCAGAATGGAAGAAGTTCTGGAAATGCCAAACTTAATTGAGGTTCAAAAAAACTCTTATAAGTGGTTCTTGGAGGAAGGGTTAAAAGAGGTTTTCCAGGATATCTCCCCTATCACTGATTACAGTGGCAATTTAATGCTTGAATTTGTTGATTTTTCTTTGGACGAAAACCCCAAGTATTCTATTGAAGAATGTAAGGAAAGAGACGCTACATATGCAACAGCCTTAAAGGCAAAAGTACGTTTGTATAATAAAGAGACCGAGGAAATTAAAGAGCAGGAAATTTTTATGGGAGATTTCCCACTGATGACAGAAACAGGAACCTTTATTATTAATGGTGCGGAAAGAGTTATTGTAAGCCAGCTGGTTAGATCACCGGGTATTTATTTTGATGTTGATTATGATAAAGTAGGTAAAAAGCTTTTTACTGCAACGGTTATTCCTAACAGAGGTGCCTGGCTTGAATATGAAACGGATTCTAATGACGTATTTTATGTAAGAGTGGACCGTACAAGAAAAGTTCCTATTACTGCCTTAATACGGGCTTTAGATATAGGAAGCGATGAAAGAATTATAGAATTATTTGGAGAAGAGCCAAAAATATTATCAACGCTTGAAAAAGATAATACAAAAACTCATGAGGAAGGATTAATTGAGATATATAAAAGAATCCGTCCGGGAGAGCCTCCGACGGTAGACAGTGCTAAAACTTTGCTTTACAACATGTTTTTTGATCCCAAACGATATGATTTAGCAAAGGTTGGCCGTTATAAATTTAATAAAAAATTAGCTTTCAGAAATAGAATCCGTAACTTTATCCTGGCAGAAAGTGTTGTAGACAGTACGACAGGAGAAGTTATCGCAGAAGCAGGCGAAAGAATTACTCCGGAATTAGCGGATGCAATTCAAGATTTGGGTATTCAATCTGTTTTAATAAAAGTGCCTCATCATGATAAACCTGTAAAAATTCTTAGTAACTTAACTGTAAATATTGAAAAGCACATAGATATAGATGCAGAGGAATTAGGCATTAAGGACAGGGTATATTATCCGGTTCTGAAGGAATTAATGGAAAAATATGAGGACCTGGAAGAGCTGAAGCAAGCCATCAAAGAGAATATTCAAAGACTAATTCCAAAGCATATTACAAAAGAAGATATAATGGCGTCTATTAATTATGGAATTCATTTGGAATATGGTATAGGTAATGTAGATGATATCGACCACCTTGGAAATAGAAGAATCCGTGCTGTAGGGGAGTTATTCCAAAATCAATTCCGTATAGGTTTAGCCAGAATGGAAAGAGTTATCCGTGAAAGAATGACTATTCAAGATTTGGAAGCAGTAACGCCACAAAATCTTATCAATATAAGACCTGTATCTGCTGCAATTAAGGAATTCTTTGGAAGCTCTCAATTATCTCAATTCATGGATCAAACCAATCCGTTAGCTGAATTAACTCATAAACGAAGATTATCAGCTCTTGGACCAGGTGGTCTTTCAAGAGAAAGAGCAGGTTTTGAAGTCCGTGATGTTCACTATTCCCATTATGGAAGAATGTGTCCTATTGAAACTCCAGAAGGACCTAATATCGGATTGATCAACTCCTTAGCAACTTATGCAAGAATTAATGAGTATGGCTTTATTGAGGCGCCATACCGTATTGTAGATCATTCTACAGGAATTCCTATTGTAACCGATAAAGTGGTTTATTTGACTGCTGATGAAGAAGAAAACTATACAGTTGCAGAAGCAAATACGCCTATTGATGAAAAAGGCTCCTTTATTAATAAGAAAGTTACGGGTAGACATAAAAGAGAAACCGTTGAAGTTGACCCAAGCAAGATAGATTTAATGGATGTATCTCCTAAACAATTGGTTTCTGTTGCAACAGCTATGATTCCTTTCCTTGAAAATGACGATGCTAACCGTGCACTCATGGGATCTAACATGCAGCGTCAGGCGGTGCCTTTATTGGTTACGGAAGCACCAATCATTGGTACAGGAATGGAGTACAGAGCTGCAAGAGATTCAGGTGTTACGGTTATTGCTAAAAAAGCAGGTATCGTTGAAAAAGTTACGGCAACGGAAATTGTTATTAAGTCTGATGATGGAGAACGTCAAACATATAAATTACAAAAATTCGTAAGAAGTAACCAGGGAACGTGTATTAATCAAAGGGCTATTGTTGATAAGGGTCAAAGAATTGAAGCTGGAGAAATTATAGCAGACGGCCCTTCCACAGATCATGGAGAAATTGCATTAGGTAAAAATGTATTGGTTGGATTTATGACCTGGGAAGGTTATAACTACGAAGATGCTGTCTTGCTTAGTGAAAGATTAGTTCAGGAAGATGTTTATACTTCTATTCATATAGAAGAATATGAAGCAGAAGCCAGAGATACAAAATTAGGGCCAGAAGAAATTACAAGAGATATTCCAAACGTAGGAGAAGATGCCTTAAAAGATTTGGATGAAAGAGGAATCATCCGCATTGGTGCTGAAGTGCGTTCAGGGGATATCCTGGTTGGAAAAGTAACGCCCAAAGGTGAGACAGAGTTAACAGCAGAAGAAAGACTCCTTAGAGCAATCTTTGGAGAAAAGGCAAGAGAAGTAAGGGATACCTCTCTTCGAGTTCCTCACGGAGAATCAGGAATTGTTGTCGATGTTAAAATCTTTACAAGAGAAAATGGTGATGAACTTTCTCCAGGGGTAAATCAACTTGTTCGATGTTATATTGCTCAAAAGAGAAAGATTTCTGTGGGAGATAAAATGGCAGGTCGTCATGGGAATAAAGGGGTTATCTCCAGAATTTTGCCAGTAGAAGACATGCCTTATTTACCCAATGGTCGTCCATTAGACATCGTGCTTAATCCTCTTGGTGTGCCATCACGTATGAATATCGGTCAGGTCTTAGAAGTACACTTAGGACTGGCAGCCAAAATTTTAGGTTGGAAAATTGCTACACCGGTTTTTGACGGAGCAAATGAAATAGATATTATGGATACGCTTGATCTGGCTAATGATTATGTAAATATGTCCTGGGAAGATTTTGAGAAAAAATGGGGTGAAACACTTCACCCAGAAGCAATGAAAAAACTGGAAGAAAATTTAGACCAGCGTGAAGAGTGGAAGGGAGTACCTATCAATAGAACAGGTAAGATTCCTTTAAGAGATGGACGAACAGGGGAATATTTTGATAATCCTGTTACTGTAGGATATATGCATTATCTGAAATTAGCACACTTAGTTGATGATAAGATTCACGCACGTTCAACAGGACCTTATGCAACCATTACCCAACAACCTCTGGGAGGAAAGGCACAATTTGGCGGACAAAGATTTGGGGAAATGGAAGTATGGGCTCTTGAGGCATATGGTGCAGCATACACCCTGCAAGAAATATTGACCATTAAATCAGACGACGTTGTAGGCCGCGTGAAAACTTATGAAGCTATCGTGAAGGGCGAAAACATTCCCGAACCGGGAGTACCAGAATCCTTTAAAGTCCTCTTAAAAGAATTACAATCTCTTTGTCTGGATGTGAAAGTTTTATTAGATGACGAAACAGAATTAGAAATAAAAGAATCGGTTGATGACATTGATGAATTAACGGTTAATATAGAAGGAACAGAAGACGGACAAGATTATCTGGTTGGACATAGCGCGAAAGCGGGTCATCTGATAGATGATGATATTGAAGACGAAGATATTGAAGACGATGAAGATATTAGTGAAGACATCGATGACGACTTTTTTGAACCATCTGAAGAAGAGGACGAAATGGACGTTTTAGATTTATTTGACAGTGATGATGATATAGATTTTGAAACGGAATAGGAAAGGAGAGGAATCCATGCCTACAGTAAATATGGATCAATCCGTTTTCTTTGATGCATTAAAAATCTCACTGGCTTCTCCGGATAAAATCAGAGAATGGTCCAGGGGAGAAGTAAAGAAACCAGAAACCATTAATTACCGTACCCTAAAGCCTGAAAGAGACGGTTTGTTTTGCGAAAGAATTTTTGGTCCCAGTAAAGACTGGGAATGTCATTGTGGTAAGTACAAACGCATTCGTTATAAAGGTGTAGTCTGTGACCGCTGTGGTGTTGAAGTTACCAAGTCTAAGGTAAGAAGAGAAAGAATGGGTCATATCGAATTGGCAGCTCCGGTATCTCATATATGGTATTTTAAAGGGATACCAAGCCGTATGGGCCTTATTCTTGACATGTCCCCCAGAGCCTTAGAAAAAGTTTTATATTTTGCATCCTATATTGTATTAGAACCAGGGGACACAGGTTTACAGTATAAGCAACTTTTAACAGAAAAAGAATACAGGGATGCATGTGAGAAATACGGAGCAAATGCATTTCGTGCCGGAATGGGAGCAGAAGCAATAAAAGAACTTTTATGTGCTATTGATTTAGAAAAAGAATCACAAGAACTAAAGAAGGCTTTAAAAGAAACGACTGGTCAAAAGAGAGTCAGAATCATCAAAAGGTTAGAAGTTATTGAAGCATTTAGAAAATCCGGGAACAGACCAGAATGGATGATTCTGGATGTGATTCCCGTATTACCTCCGGATTTACGTCCAATGATTCAATTAGATGGGGGACGTTTTGCAACATCTGATTTGAATGATTTATACAGAAGAGTGATAAACAGAAATAACCGCTTAAAGAGACTCCTTGACTTAGGAGCACCCAATATCATTGTACGTAACGAAAAGAGAATGTTACAGGAAGCAGTAGATGCGCTTATTGATAACGGCAGAAGAGGCCGTCCTGTAACGGGACCTGGTAACAGAGCTTTAAAATCACTTTCTGATATGCTAAAAGGTAAGCAAGGACGTTTCAGACAAAACTTATTGGGTAAACGTGTTGACTATTCAGGTCGTTCTGTTATCGTTGTAGGTCCCAGTTTAAAGATTTATCAATGTGGGCTTCCAAAAGAAATGGCCATCGAGTTGTTTAAGCCATTTGTAATGAAAAAACTTGTTGAAGACGGATTGGCTCATAATATAAAGTCTGCTAAAAGAATGGTTGAAAGACTTCAGTCAGAAGTATGGGATGTTTTAGAAGAGGTTATTAAAGAACATCCTGTGATGTTAAACCGTGCACCTACATTGCACCGTTTGGGAATTCAAGCTTTTGAACCAGTGTTAGTAGAAGGCCGTGCCATTAAACTTCATCCACTTGTATGTACGGCTTATAATGCAGACTTTGACGGGGACCAAATGGCGGTTCACGTACCCCTTTCCGTTGAAGCTCAGGCAGAATGCAGATTCTTACTTCTTTCTCCAAACAACCTTTTAAAACCTTCGGATGGAGCACCAGTAACTGTACCTTCTCAGGATATGGTATTGGGAACATATTATTTAACTCTTGAGAAGGATGGAGAAAAAGGTGAAGGTAGTATCTTCAAAGACGAAAATGAAGCGATAATGGCTTATTACAATAAATATATCAGTCTTCATGCCAAGATAAAAGTTCGTAGAACAAAAGAAATCAATGGAGAAAAGAAGTCAGCTATAGTCAATACAACTGTAGGCCGTATTATATTCAATGAAGCAATTCCACAGGATATCGGCTTTGTAGACAGAACTAAAGAAGAAAACTTATTTAAATATGAAATAGACTTTTTAGTAGATAAAAAGGCTTTAGGTAAAATTATTGACAGATGTATTAACAAATATGGTGTTACCAATACAGCAGTTGTATTGGACAAAATTAAAGATTTAGGTTTTAAATATTCAACAATTGGCGCGATTACCGTATCTGTATCTGATATGGAAATCCCAAGAGAAAAACAAGATATATTAAACGAAGCCGAAACGACAGTCGATGAAGTGACTAAGCTGTACAGACGCGGCTTAATGACCGATGAGGAAAGATATCAAAAAGTTATTGAAACCTGGAATAAAGCCAACGAAAAAATTACCGATGCCTTGCTCAAGAGCTTAGGTAAGTACAACAATATTTATATGATGGCACATTCCGGGGCCCGTGGTTCTATCAATCAGATCAAACAGTTGGCGGGTATGAGAGGACTTATGGCCAGTGCAACAGGAAAAATTATTGAATTGCCGATTAAGGCAAATTTCCGTGAAGGCCTGTCTGTTCTGGAATACTTCATTTCTGCTAACGGTGCACGAAAAGGGCTTGCAGACACTGCTTTACGTACAGCAGACTCAGGATATCTGACAAGACGTCTGGTTGACGTAGCTCAGGATGTTATTATCCGTGAAGTTGACTGTTGCAGTAATGAAGAAGAAGTACCAGGAATGTGGGTTAAAGCCTTTAAAGATGGCGAAGAAGTGATTGAATCCTTACAAGACAGAATCCGTGGCAGATGGTTGTTAGAAGACGTGATTCATCCGGAAACAGGAGAAGTATTGGCTAAGGCCAATACCATGATTACTCCGGATCAGGCAGAAGCAATTGAAAAAGCGGGTGTTAAAAAAGTTTATATCAGAACTGTATTAACTTGCCGCTCAAAGATTGGTGTATGTTCTAAATGTTATGGCGCAAACATGGCATCCGGCCGCCTTGTAAGAGTGGGAGAATCCGTAGGGATCATCGCTGCTCAATCCATTGGTGAACCTGGAACACAGCTTACAATGCGTACATTCCATACAGGAGGAATTGCGGGAGATGACATTACCCAAGGTCTTCCACGTGTAGAAGAATTGTTTGAAGCAAGAAAGCCAAAAGGACTTGCTATTATTGCAGAATTTGCCGGTAAGGTTCAGATAAACGATACAAAGAAAAAACGTGAGATTGTTATAACGAACGAAGAAGCGGGAGAATCTAAATCTTATCTTGTACCTTATGGCTCAAGAATAAAGGTTGAAAATGGAAGTTATGTAGAAGCAGGAGATGAACTCACAGAAGGTAGTGTGAATCCTCATGATATCCTTAAAATTAAAGGACTAAGAGGCGTACAGGATTATCTGCTGCAAGAAGTTCAAAGAGTTTACCGCCTGCAAGGTGTTGACATTAATGACAAGCACATAGAAGTTATCGTTCGTCAAATGCTTAAGAAAGTCAGAGTTGACGAAAATGGGGATACAGACTTCCTTCCTGGAAGCCTAGTGGATAGAATGGAATTCGAAGAAACCAATAAACGAATGAGAGAACAAGGTTTAAAAGAAGCAGAAGGCAAAATAGTCCTTTTAGGAATCACAAAGGCTTCTTTAGCAACAGACTCTTTCTTATCTGCTGCTTCATTCCAGGAAACAACCAGAGTATTAACGGATGCAGCGATAAAAGGAAAGAAAGATCCGTTGATTGGTCTTAAAGAAAACGTAATCATTGGTAAACTGATACCTGCTGGTACAGGAATGTACAGATACCGAAAAATTGAAGTAGCTTCCGCAGAGTAAAGAAAGTTTTTAGGGGCATGAATTCAACACATGCCCCTAAAAATAAAGCCTTGACATTTTTATGGCTAAGTGATACAATTCTTCAGTGTGTGTTGTATGATGGGAAATAAGCATAAAAATGAACCTTTTAGAGGGGGATTTATGTGAAAAGATTAAAAACACGACACATCGTAGTAGGTGCAAAGCAAGTAACGAAATTATTGGAAAGAAAACAAGCAGAAGTTGTTTATATTGCTAAAAATGCAGAAGACAGAGTTGTACGCAGAATTTTAGAAATGGCTAAAGAACAAGGCGTAGAACTTGTCATGGTTGAAAGCATGAAAGAATTAGGAGAAGCTTGCAATGTAGAAGTAGAAACTGCAACAGCAGCAGTTCTTAAATAATAAAAGGAGGTGGAAAAGGATGCCTACGTTTAACCAGTTAGTGCGAAAAGGAAGAAAGTCAATCAAACATAAGTCATCATCACCGGCACTTCAAAAAGGATTTAATTCCTTAAAGAAAAAGACAACTAATCTTCCATCCCCTCAAAAAAGAGGTGTTTGCACAGCTGTTAAAACAGCTACACCTAAGAAGCCAAACTCAGCGCTCAGAAAAATCGCGAGGGTTCGTCTTACTAATGGAATAGAAGTAACAGCATATATTCCAGGAGAAGGACACAACCTTCAGGAGCACAGTGTGGTTCTTATAAGAGGTGGAAGAGTTAAGGACCTCCCAGGTACAAGATATCACATCATTCGTGGTACATTAGATACTGCGGGGGTTGCTGACAGAAAACAAGGCCGCTCTAAATATGGAGCAAAAAGACCAAAGAAGTAAAAGTAAAATGAGTGCCCAGGCGGATACAGATATAATCCTGCTGTATGCAGTTTAATATAGATGTAGCGTTTCTGGAGCACGTGCACACAATTAAGTGTGAGTACCGATGATATAATATTATCGTTAAGGAGGGAAGAATCGTGCCACGTAAAGGACATGTGCCAAAAAGAGAAGTATTACCCGATCCGTTATATAATAGCAAGGTTGTAACAAAATTAATTAACAACATCATGCTTGATGGAAAAAGGGGTATTGCTCAAAAAATAGTATATGGTGCATTTGACAGAATTGCAGAAAAAACAGGCAGAGAAGCTTTAGAAGTGTTTGAAGAAGCTTTAAATAACATTATGCCTGTTTTAGAAGTAAAAGCTCGCCGTGTGGGTGGAGCAACCTATCAAGTGCCCGTAGAAGTAAGACCTGAAAGAAGACAAACTTTAGGCTTACGCTGGTTAGTATTATACGCAAGACAACGTGGAGAAAAGACCATGGTAGAACGTTTAGCAAATGAAATATTAGACGCTTTAAATAATACTGGCGGAGCTGTAAAGAAAAAAGAAGATACACACAAAATGGCAGAAGCCAACAAAGCATTTGCACATTACAGATGGTAATCATTATAGATGCTTATACCATCGGCTATGGGCAAGATGCGTGAGTTAGACTTGAGTTAATAAATAGATTAGTGGAAACACCAAAGGAGGAGTATAACTTTGGCAGGAAGAGAATTTCCCCTCGAGAGGACCAGAAATATTGGAATTATGGCCCATATTGACGCGGGGAAAACAACATTATCAGAAAGAATTTTATTTTACACTGGTCGTACCTATAAAATAGGAGAAACCCATGAAGGGTCTGCGACCATGGACTGGATGGAACAAGAACAAGAAAGAGGAATTACCATTACATCCGCTGCGACAACATGTTTTTGGAAAGATTATCGCATTAATTTAATAGACACACCAGGGCATGTTGACTTTACAGTAGAAGTAGAACGCTCACTCCGTGTATTAGACAGTGCGGTTGGTGTATTTTGTGCAAAAGGTGGCGTTGAACCCCAATCTGAAACAGTATGGCGTCAGGCGGATAAATATAATGTTCCCCGTATGGCTTTTGTGAATAAAATGGACATCATGGGAGCAGATTTTTACAATGTAGTGGATATGATAAAAGAAAGGCTACATCCCAATGCTGTTCCAATCCAATTGCCAATTGGCAAAGAAGAAACTTTTACAGGCATCATTGATTTGATGAAAATGAAAGCCTATATCTATAAAGATGATTTGGGAAAAGAAATTGTAGAAGAAGAAATCCCTGAAGATATGAAAGATAAAGCAGAAGAATACAGGATGGCAATGATTGAAGCTATTGCTGAAACCGATGAAGAGCTAATGATGCTTTATCTGGAAGGGGAAGAACTCACAGAAGAACAATTAAAGAAAGCTCTCAGAGCAGCAACAATAAAAGTTGAAATCATACCTGTTCTGTGTGGTTCTGCATATAAAAATAAAGGTGTTCAAAAACTGCTTGATGCAGTCCTGGATTATTTGCCTGCACCAACAGATATACCAGCAATTAAAGGTATTATTCCTGACACAGGAGAAGAAGTTGAAAGACATTCTTCTGACGAGGAACCTTTTGCTGCATTGGCATTTAAGATTATGAGTGACCCTTATGTAGGAAAGTTAGCCTACTTTAGAGTATATTCCGGAATCATAAATTCTGGTTCTTATGTTTTAAACTCCACTAAAAATAAGAAAGAAAGAATCGGACGTATTTTGCAGATGCATGCAAATCACCGAAATGAAATTGACAAAGTATATTCCGGAGATATTGCAGCAGCTGTAGGTTTAAAATTCACTACAACAGGGGATACTCTTTGTGACGAGCAACATCCGGTGCTTTTGGAATCTATGGTCTTCCCTGAACCTGTTATTTCAGTTGCACTTGAGCCAAAAACAAAAGCAGGTCAAGAAAAAATGGGTATAGCCCTTTCAAAACTGGCTGAAGAAGACCCAACCTTTAAGACTTATACCAATCAGGAAACAGGTCAGACCATTATTGCAGGTATGGGTGAACTCCATCTTGAAATTATTGTTGACCGCTTACTGCGTGAATTTAAAGTGGAAGCCAATGTTGGTGAGCCACAAGTTGCATACAAAGAAACTATCCAAAAAGCAGTGGATGTTGAAGGTAAATTTGTAAGACAATCTGGTGGTAGAGGACAGTATGGACATTGTAAAGTTAAGTTTGAGCCACTGGATCCAAATGGAGAAAAAACCTACGAATTCGAAAGCCAGGTTGTTGGTGGAGCTATTCCTAAAGAATACATTCAGCCAATTAATGATGGTATTCAGGAAGCAATGCAGAGTGGTATATTAGCAGGATATCCAGTACTTGGTGTAAAAGCAGTTGTATACGATGGTTCATACCATGAAGTTGACTCATCTGAAATGGCATTTAAAATTGCAGGTTCAATGGCATTTAAAGAAGCCATGAAAAAAGGTGATCCGATTCTTCTTGAACCAATAGAAAAAGTAGACGTAACGGTTCCTGAAGAATACATGGGTGACGTTATTGGGGATCTCAATTCCCGTCGCGGCCGTATCGAAGGAATGGAAGCAAGAAACGGATTACAAATTATTCATGGATTTGTGCCATTGTCTGAAATGTTTGGATATGCAACAGACCTTCGTTCTAAAACACAAGGTCGTGGAACTTATTCAATGGAATTCCATCATTATGAGCCGGTTCCAAAGAACATTCAGGACAAAATAGTCTCCGGCAAAGGAAAAGCTGAATAAGGCTTGAAATGTAGGAAGACTTGAAATATAATAAAAAATGAATTCAAATGGCAAATAAAAGGAGGATTATTAAAAATGGCAAAAGCAAAATTTGAAAGAACAAAGCCTCACGTTAACATTGGAACAATTGGACACGTTGACCATGGTAAAACTACTTTAACAGCAGCTATTACAAAAACTTTACATGCTAGATATCAATTAGGAGAAGAAATACCATTTGATCACATTGATAAAGCTCCAGAAGAAAAAGAACGTGGAATCACAATTTCAACATCTCACGTTGAATACGAAACACCAAATCGTCACTATGCACACGTTGACTGCCCAGGACACGCTGACTATGTTAAAAACATGATCACTGGTGCAGCTCAAATGGACGGAGCTATCATTGTTGTGGCAGCTACTGATGGTCCTATGGCTCAAACAAGAGAACATATTCTTTTAGCTCGTCAGGTAGGTGTTCCTTACATCGTTGTATTTATGAACAAATGCGACATGGTTGATGACCCAGAATTACTTGACTTAGTAGAAATGGAAATCCGTGACTTATTAAGCGAATATGACTTCCCAGGAGATGAAATTCCTGTAATCAGAGGATCTGCTCTTAAAGCATTAGAAGATCCATCAAGTGAATGGGGAGACAAAATCATTGAACTTTTCGAAGCTGTTGACAGCTATATTCCTGAACCACAACGTGAAGTTGATAAACCATTCCTTATGCCTGTTGAAGACATTTTCTCAATTACAGGTCGTGGAACAGTTGCAACTGGTAGAGTAGAACGTGGCGTACTTAAAGTTCAAGACGAAGTTGAAATCGTTGGTTTAACTGACGAACCAAGAAAAGTAGTTGTAACTGGAGTTGAAATGTTCCATAAGATGCTTGACCAGGCACAAGCTGGTGACAACATCGGTGCACTTCTTCGTGGTGTTCAAAAAGATGAAATTGAAAGAGGTCAAGTATTAGCTCAACCTGGAACAATTACACCACATACAAAATTTAAAGCTCAAGTATACGTTCTTAAGAAAGAAGAAGGTGGACGTCATACTCCATTCTTCACAAACTACAGACCTCAATTCTATTTCAGAACAACTGACGTAACAGGCGTTATCAAACTTCCTGATGGCGTTGAAATGTGCATGCCTGGAGATAACGTTGAAATGACAATTGAACTTATTGCTCCAATTGCTATGGAAAAAGGACTTCGTTTTGCTATCCGTGAAGGTGGTAAAACAGTTGGAGCAGGTTCTGTAACAGAAATTATTGAATAATAAGCTGACGATTAAAAATAAATTTAAGTCATAAAAATCACATCCCATGGGATGTGATTTTTATGACAAAAAAATAAAAAAACCTTGCAAAAATCTAATTTTTATTGTATACTTTATAATGTTGTGACATTGATAGTGATGATGTGAAAGGTTGCCACTCGAGTGGGAAATTTTCACGGAGCGAATGTCCAGTTCGAGAAACAGGACGACAAGGTCACTGTACAGTAAGACGGAGATGTATTCATAATCCATAGGGCATTAAGATACACCCGGATAAGTGTGCAGTCACCACTTGTCGTACGAAAACAAAGTGCGAAAAGGAGGGGACTTTTTTTATGGCAAACCAAAAAATCAGAATCAGTCTAAAAGCTTATGATCACAAATTAATCGATCAATCTGCTGCAAAAATCATTGAGACAGCAAAAAAGACCGGAGCTAAAGTTAGTGGACCAATACCTTTGCCCACTAAAAAGGAAGTTATAACGATTTTAAGAGCGGTTCACAAATACAAAGATTCCAGAGAACAGTTTGAAATCAGAACTCATAAGCGATTAATTGATATTGTGGTTCCAACACCTAAGACTGTAGATGCATTAATGCGTCTTGACTTGCCAGCAGGTGTAGACATTAAAGTGGATGTAAAATAATTAAGAAAAATAGATTCGTTCGCGATATTATCAGATGATTATCGGCATAAGAATCTATCTAGAATGATTACAGAGAAGCTGTAATCCGCTGTAGATTAATAGGAGGTGTAAAAATGAAAAAAGCAATATTAGGTAAGAAAATTGGTATGACACAAATATTTGATGAAAACGGAAAGCATGTTCCTGTAACTGTTATTGAAGCGGGACCTTGTGTGGTCGTACAAAAAAAGACGACTGAGAACGATGGTTATAATGCCATTCAAGTAGGTTTTCTTGATGTGAAAGAAAATCGCGTTAATAAACCATTAAAAGGTCATTTTGAAAAAGCTGGCGTTACACCAAAAAGAACATTAAAAGAATTCAGATTAGACGATATCAGTTCTTATGAAATAGGTTCTGAAATAAAGGCAGACATTTTTGCGCCAGGAGATAAGGTAGACGTAACTGGTATTTCTAAAGGAAAAGGATATCAAGGTGTTATCAAAAGACACAACCAAGGCAGAGGACCTATGGCACACGGTTCCAAATATCACAGAGGCGTTGGTGCTATGGCCGGAGCTTCTTATCCTGGTAGAGTTTTAAAAGGTAAAAAACTTCCTGGACATATGGGTGCAGAAAAAGTTACTGTACAAAATTTAGAAGTTGTTCGTGTGTACCCTGAAAAGAATTTAATACTTGTAAAAGGAGCAGTACCAGGACCTAAAAAGTCAATTGTTATGTTAAAAGATAGTGTAAAAAATGCATAGTGATAACTGGAGAAAGGAGGAGTCATGATGGCTAAAGTAGCTGTGTATAATATGGATGGACAACAAGTTGATGAAATAGAATTAAAAGATGAGATTTTTGGAGTAGAAGTTAACGAACATATAATGCACGCGGCAGTAGTACAATATTTGGCAAACCAAAGACAAGGTACTCAAAGTGCTAAAACACGTGCAGAAGTCCGCGGAGGCGGAAGAAAACCCTGGAGACAAAAAGGCACAGGAAGAGCAAGACAAGGTTCTATCCGTGCACCACAATGGACTGGCGGTGGTGTTGTATTTGCTCCGAAGCCAAGAGATTATTCATTTAAATTAAATAAAAAAGTAAAAAGATTAGCATTAAAATCAGCTTTAACAAGCAAAGTTCAAAATAATAATTTAATTGTGTTAGATGAACTTAAATTAGATGAAATCAAAACAAAGAACATGAAGAAAGTTTTAGATAATCTTAAAGTAAGCAAAGCATTAATTGTAACTGAGAGCGATAATAAAAATGTTATTTTATCTGCAAGAAATCTTCCCAATGTAAAGACTGCTGCAGTAAATACAATTAATGTATATGATATCCTAAAGTACGAATCTTTTGTTGTATCTAAAGATGTACTTCAGACGATACAGGAGGTGTATGCATAATGGCAGATTTAAAATACTATGATGTCATCTTGAAACCGGTTATTACCGAAAAAAGTATGAACCTGATGGCAGAAAAGAAATACACCTTCCTTGTACATCCCGCAGCAACAAAAAATCAAATCAAAGAAGCTGTTGAAAAAATGTTTGAAGGTGTAAAAGTTAAAAAGGTAAATACAATGCTTCAAGATGGTAAAACAAAAAGAAGAGGAATGACTATTGGCAGGACTGCTAAAACTAAAAAAGCAATTGTTCAGTTAGCAGAAGAAAGTAAAGATATTGAATTCTTTGAAGGTATGTAATTAGAAATGAAACACCAGGTAGCGTGTAACAAGAATTGAAAGGAGTGAAAGATATGGGTATTAAAACCTATAAACCATATACCCCTTCGAGAAGACATATGACTTCCCTGACCTTTGAAGAAATAACTAAGAGCACTCCGGAGAAGTCCTTAGTTGTATCTTTAAAGAAAAATTCAGGAAGAAACAATCAAGGTAAAATTACTGTTCGCCATCGCGGAGGCGGAGCAAAAATAAAATATAGAATTATCGATTTTAAAAGAAACAAAGATGGAATTCCAGCAAGAGTAGCTGCAATTGAATATGATCCAAACAGAACAGCTAATATTGCTTTATTACACTATGCTGACGGTGAAAAGAGATATATCCTTGCTCCAAAAGGCTTAAAAGTTGGAGATAAGATTATGAGTGGTGAAACAGCTGAAATCAGAGTAGGAAACGCACTTCCTATGAAAAATATTCCTGTTGGTACAACCATTCATAATATTGAAATGAAACCTGGTAAGGGTGGACAACTCGTTCGTTCAGCAGGAGCAGAAGCTCAATTATTAGCAAAAGAAGGAAAGTATGCAACCGTTAGATTACCTTCCGGAGAAACCAGATTACTTCCAATTGAGTGTAGGGCTACTATAGGACAAGTAGGTAACATTGAACATGAACTTGTTACTATAGGTAAAGCAGGAAGGAAACGTCATATGGGTATCCGTCCTACAGTTCGTGGTTCTGTAATGAATCCTAACGACCATCCTCATGGTGGTGGTGAAGGAAAGGCACCAATCGGACGCCCAACACCAGTTACACCTTGGGGTAAACCTACATTGGGATATAAAACAAGGAAAAAGAATAAGGCATCTAACAAATATATTCTTCATAGAAGAACGAAATAAGTTTTCTAATATACATTATAGAGTCGGAAGGAGGATAATTAATGGCTCGTTCTCTTAAAAAAGGACCTTTTGCCGATGAACATTTATTAAAGAAGATTGAAGAAATGAATAAAAGCGGAGAAAAGAAAGTTATTAAAACATGGTCCCGCCGTTCTACAATTTTTCCTCAAATGGTTGGTCATACAATAGCTGTACATGATGGTAGAAAACATGTTCCAGTATATATAACGGAAGATATGGTCGGACATAAATTAGGCGAATTTGCCTTAACAAGAACTTACAGAGGGCATGGTAAAAATGCTGAAAAGAAATCAGGAGCTCGTTAAGATTGATAGATAAAAGGAGGGTTGCTTCGTGGCTAAAGGACATAGAAGTCAAATAAAAAGAGAAAGAAATCAAAATAAAGACACAAGGCCAAAGGCACATCTTAGATACGCGAGAGTATCTGCCTCTAAGGCTAAGATTGTTCTTGATACCATAAAAGGCAAAAATGCTAATGAAGCGTTAGCCATTCTTGCTTATACACCAAGAAAGGCTGCAAGAATTATAGAAAAGTTATTAAAATCAGCCATAGCAAATGCTGAAAATAACCATGAGTTAGACAGAGAAAAATTATTTATCGAAGAAGCGTATGCAAATCAGGGACCAAAAATGAAAAGAATCCGTCCCAGAGCACAAGGAAGAGCATACCGTATTGATAAACAAACCAGTCATATTTCAATTGTACTGAATGAAAGATAATAAGGAGGTTGAGTATGGGACAAAAAGTTAATCCTCATGGACTAAGGGTCGGTATAATCAAAGACTGGAGCACAAAATGGTACGCTTCTAAGCAAGAATATGCCGATTTGTTAGTTGAAGATTATAAATTAAGAGATTATATTAAAAATAAGCTTTATGATGCAGGAATATCTAAAATTGATATTGAAAGAGCGGCTGAAAGAGTTAAAATAAACATTCATACCTCCAAACCAGGTATTGTTATAGGTAAAGGAGGTTCTTCAATAGAACAACTTCGTAATGAGCTTCAAAAATTAACAAAACACAAAGTAATGGTAAACATTATTGAAATTAAGAAACCTGAAATAGATGCTCAATTAGTAGCTGAAAACGTGGCGCTTCAATTGGAAAACCGTGTTTCCTTTAGAAGAGCAATGAAACAAGTAATGGCAAGAGCAATGAAAAATGGAGCAAAAGGTATTAAAGTAGCTTGCTCAGGTCGTTTGGCTGGTGCTGAAATTGCACGTACTGAACATTATCATGAAGGCACCATACCTCTTCAAACTTTAAGAGCAGATATTGATTATGGTTTTGCTGAAGCAGACACAACCTATGGAAAAATCGGTGTAAAGGTATGGATTTATAAAGGTGAAATTCTTCCTCAGAAGGCCAAAAAGGAAGGAGAGATTAATAATGTTAATGCCTAAAAGGGTAAAGCATCGTAAACAATTCAGAGGACGCATGAAAGGCAGAGCTACCCGTGGTAATAAAATTACTTACGGAGAGTTTGGTCTTGTTGCTTTAGAACCAGGTTGGATTACCTCCAATCAAATAGAAGCAGCGCGTGTTGCTATGACAAGATATATCAGACGTGGAGGTAAAGTTTGGATTAAAATTTTTCCAGATAAACCTGTAACACAAAAACCAGCAGAAACCCGAATGGGAGCAGGTAAAGGCTCTCCAGAATACTGGGTAGCAGTAGTAAAACCTGACAGAGTAATGTTTGAAATAGCAGGAGTAAACCAGGAAACAGCAAGAGAAGCTTTGCGTCTTGCAATGCACAAATTACCTATTAAATGTAAAATCGTATCACGTGCAGATCAAGAAATGGACGGTGATAGCAGTGAAAAGTAAAGCATATTTAGATGAATTAAGAAATAAAACCTTAGATGAATTAAAATCTGATTTGGTTTCTGCTAAAAAAGAACTTTTCAATTTAAGATTCCAAAATGCAACAAATCAATTAAGCAATACAGCAAGAATTAAAGAAGTAAGAAAAAATATAGCAAGAATTCAAACCGTTATTTCAGAAAGAGCAAAGGCCTAGTAACTATTGCGAAAGGAGGAATTCACGGTGGGAGAAAGAAAACCCCGCAAGACATTGATTGGTAAAGTTGTCAGCGACAAAATGGATAAGACGATTGTTGTTGCTGTTGAAAATAATGTAAAACACCCATTATACGGAAAAATTATAAAAAGAACATACAAATTAAAAGCCCATGATGAAAATAACGAATGTAAAATTGGTGATCTTGTAAAAGTTATGGAAACAAGACCTCTCTCTAAAGAAAAGAGATGGAGATTGGTGTCAATTGTTGAAAAAGCAAAATAATACTGCTCGGAAGGAGGGTAAATCATGATTCAACAAGAAAGCAGATTAAAGGTTGCGGATAATACTGGTGCGAAAGAATTATTATGCATCCGCGTACTGGGCGGTTCTAAGGTTAGATATGCTAATGTGGGAGATATCATAGTTGCTTCTGTTAAAGATGCAACACCCGGCGGTGTTGTAAAAAAAGGAGATGTTGTAAAAGCAGTTGTTGTTAGAACCGTGAAAGGCGTTAGAAGACCAGATGGTTCATATATAAAATTTGATGAAAATGCAGCTGTAATTATAAAAGAAGATAAAAACCCAAGAGGAACCCGTATTTTTGGACCAGTTGCAAGAGAATTAAGAGAAAAGAAATTTATGAAGATATTATCCTTGGCACCAGAAGTACTATAAGGAGGTGTTTTGAGTGAAAAAAGACAAGAAAGAACAGAAAATTAAAACCAGACTTAAAGTTGGCGATAAGGTACGTGTTATTTCTGGAGAATGTGAAGGCAATGAAGGAAAAATTTTAAAAATAGATCGTAAAACCGGCCGTGTTATCATAGAAGGTGTAAATATGATTACAAAGCATGAGAAAACGAATGCTATGGGACAGGGCGGAATTATCAAACAAGAAGGTCCTATTCATATCTCAAATGTAATGTATCTTCACAATGGTAAACCAACCAGATTAGGTGTTAAAGTTGTTGAAGAAGAGAGAAACGGCCGTATGAAAAAGGTTCGTTACAGAGTTGCAAAATCTACTGGTGAAGTGATTGATTAACAGCGGAAGGAGGGTAAGTTTTGAGTAGAGTAAGAGAACTTTATGAAAACGAAATTGTTGAACAGATGATGAAAAAATTTGGATATAAAAATAAATTAGAAGTACCTAAACTCGAAAAAATAGTCATCAACATGGGAGTTGGTGAAGCTAAAGACAATCCAAAAGCATTAGAAGCTGCAGTTAACGATTTAACTGCTATTTCCGGACAAAAACCAGTTATTACAAAGGCTAAAAAATCTGTTGCAAACTTTAAAATTCGTACAGGTATGCCAATAGGATGTAAGGTAACCCTTCGTGGAAGAAGAATGTATGACTTTGTAGATCGTTTAATTTCATTGGCATTACCTCGTGTTCGTGACTTTAGAGGAGTTAATCCTGATTCTTTTGATGGAAGAGGAAACTATGCATTAGGAATCATAGAACAATTAATCTTTCCAGAAATTGATTTTGATAAAGTAGATAAAGTCAGAGGTATGGATATTATCTTCGTTACCACAGCAAAAACAGATGAAGAAGCACGTGAATTGCTAACACTGTTCGGAATGCCATTCAGAAAGTAATAGAAGGAGGGTAACCTATGGCGAAAAAGTCAATGATTGTTAAGCAACAGCGTAAGCCAAAGTTTTCTACAAGAGCTTATAATCGTTGCAGAATTTGCGGAAGACCTCACGCATATTTAAGAAAGTTTGGAGTATGCCGTATTTGTTTCAGAGAATTGGCATACAAAGGTCAAATTCCAGGAGTTAAAAAAGCAAGCTGGTAAAAGGAAGGAGGTACATTCAATGACAATGACTGATCCAATTGCTGATATGTTAACAAGAATCAGAAATGCTAATATTGCAAAACATGATACGGTAGATATCCCTGCATCAAAGATGAAACAAGCAATTTCTGATATATTATTAAACGAAGGTTATATTAAAGGTTATGAAATTATAGAAGATGGTCCGAAAAAAACAATCCGTATTACATTAAAGTACGGCAAAGATAAGAACGAAAAAGTTATTTCCGGTCTTAAAAGAATTTCAAAGCCAGGTCTTAGAGTATTTGTTGGAAAAGACGAATTACCGAAAGTTTTAGGTGGACTTGGAACTGCAATTATTTCTACAAGCAAAGGCGTAGTGACAGATAAAGAAGCCAGAAAGTTAGGCGTTGGTGGAGAAGTAGTTGCATTTATCTGGTAAGGATATAACGATGACTAAGATAGATAAATTATGGATTAATTGCTTAAGGAGGTGCGACCATGTCACGAATTGGTAAATTACCGATTGCGATTCCATCCGGTGTTGAAGTAAAAATCGGAGAAGGAAATCTGGTAACCGTTAAGGGACCAAAAGGTACATTAGAAAGAAAATTATCACCAGAGATGTTAATTACAATTGAAGATAATCAGGTAATCGTAAAAAGACCTAGCGATTTAAAGAAGCATAAAGCTCTTCACGGCTTAACAAGAACACTTGTTAATAACATGGTAGAAGGAGTAACCAATGGTTTCACAAAGGAATTAGAAATCAATGGCGTTGGATACAGAGCACAAAAACAAGGCAAAAAACTTGTTTTATCACTTGGATATTCACATCCTGTAGAAATGGAAGACCCTGAAGGAATTGAAAGTACTGTTGAAGGAAACAAAATTATTGTTAAGGGTATAAATAAAGAAAAAGTTGGTCAATACGCAGCGGAGATCCGAGCTAAACGTCCACCAGAACCATATAAAGGAAAAGGTATTAAGTATGTTGATGAAGTAATCAGACGTAAAGAAGGTAAAACAGGCAAGTAATTAGTAAAGGGGTGAATCCGTATGATAAAAAAAGAACCACGTTCTAAAATTCGCGTAAATAAACACCTGAAAGTGAGAAAGAAGATTTTTGGAACATCTGAAAGACCAAGATTATCTGTCTTCAGAAGCGATAAACATATTTACGCGCAAATTATTGATGATACAAAAGGTCATACTTTAGTTGCTGCTTCAACAGTTGAAAAAGACATCAAATCAAAAATTGAAAAAACCAATAATGTTGATGCAGCAAAAGTAGTTGGAGAAATGATAGCTAAAAGAGCATTAGATAAAGGCGTAAAACAAGTTGTTTTCGATCGTGGCGGGTATATATATCACGGTAAAATAAAAGCTTTAGCTGATGCGGCCAGGGAAGCTGGATTAGAATTCTAGTAAAGGAGGGAATGGAATGGCAAAGGCTAAAATAGATGTTAATTCTTTAGAACTCAAGGAAAGAGTTGTAACGATAAAAAGAGTTACCAAAGTTGTTAAAGGCGGACGAAACTTCAGATTCTCAGCTTTGGTTGTTGTTGGTGACGAAAACGGTCATGTTGGAGCGGGATTAGGAAAAGCCGCAGAAATTCCCGATGCAATTAGAAAAGCAATTGAAGATGCAAAGAAAAATATCATTTATGTTCCCAGAGATAAGAATGATAGCTTACCTCATGAATTCATAGGTGAATTTGGAAGTTCAAGGGTATTATTAAAACCAGCTCCTGAAGGAACAGGAGTTATTGCAGGTGGTCCAGTACGTGCAGTACTTGAATTAGCCGGTGTTCGAAATGTCAGAACAAAATCCCTTGGTTCCAACAATAAGCGTAATGTTGTTAATGCAACCATGGAAGGATTAAAGAACATTAAAGATTCTTCAGAAGTTGCTAAATTACGCGATAAAACTGTAGAAGAGTTATTAGGTTAAGGAGGGATTGCAGTGGCAGATAAATTAAGAATAACTCTTGTAAAATCTACTATCGGGGCAAAACCCAAACACAAAGAGATAGTAAGATCCCTGGGTCTTAATAAGTTAAATAAGACCGTTGAACAAAAAGACAACCCTGCTATCCGAGGAATGGTAGAAAAAGTTTCTCATTTGGTGAAAGTTGAAGAAATATAGATTGAGGATTTAAAGGAGGTGCCGAGATGAACTTAAGTGTATTAAAGCCCAATGAAGGATCTAAACACAGCCGAACCAGAAAAGGTAGAGGACACGCTTCAGGTCTGGGAAAAACATCAGGAAGAGGACATAAAGGACAAAAAGCGCGCTCAGGCGGCGGTGTAAGACCTGGTTTTGAAGGTGGACAAATGCCTCTTTACAGACGACTTCCAAAGAGAGGATTTACAAATATAAACTCTAAAGAAATCGTTGCAATAAACGTAGACCGTTTAAATATCTTTGAAGATGGCACAGAGGTTACTGTAGATACTTTAAAAGAAGCAGGTATTATTAAGAATCCAAAAGACGGAGTCAAAATTCTTGGGAATGGCGACCTAAATAAAAAACTGACAGTGAAGGTGAACCAATTTAGTAAAAAGGCAGTTGAAAAAATTGAAGCTGCTGGCGGAAAAGCAGAGGTGATTTAGGTGACTGAAGCCCTAAAAAGCGTTAGGAATATTTGGAAGATACCTGATTTAAGGAAAAAAGTAATATATACCTTGCTGATGTTGTTTGTAATCCGTATTGGTGCACACGTTCCTGTTCCATTTGTCAATGCAGCTGCTGTAAGGGAAGTTCTTGAGATGCAAGGTACAGGTCCCTTAAAACTGATTAATATGATTTCTGGTGGGGCATTTGAAGATATGACCATTTTTGCATTGGGCATTGTACCCTACATTAACGCATCGATTATTTTCCAGCTTCTTCAAATTGCAATACCCAAACTGGAGGAAATTGCAAAAGAAGGAGAAGAAGGAAGAAAGAGAATTGCAAAATATACAAGATATTTAACCATTGCCCTGGCAGCTTTACAAGCCTGGGGTACAACTTTTGCTCTTAGAAATCAGAACATATTAATCTACAGTAATTTGTGGACTTGGATTGTTGTAATTGTTACCTTTGTGGCAGGAACAACTTTTCTTGTGTGGGTTGGTGAACAAATTACTGAAAAGGGAGTAGGTAACGGTATTTCACTGATAATCTTTATAAACATTGTTTCAAGATTACCGTTAGCTATTACGACTTTGTTTAGCTATAAAGACAAATATATCAGCATTATTTTATTAATTGTCATCTTTGTGTTAATGATCGCTTTTGTTGTATTGGTTCAGGATGGAGAAAGAAGAATTCCAGTTCAATACGCTAAAAGAGTTGCAGGAAGAAGGATATATGGCGGGCAATCAACGCATATTCCTCTTAAGGCAAATCTTGGAGGGGTAATGCCTATCATTTTTGCAATGTCCATACTCCAATTTCCAATAATGATGACTAATTTTTTCACTTCCAATCCTACAGGACTTTGGGGAAAAATTATAACTTATATTAACTGGACCCATCCAGTTGGGGCAATACTATATGCAGTTTTAATATTTGGCTTTTCATTCTTCTATTCAACTGTGGCATTTAATCCGGTTGATGTTGCAGACAACATGAAAAAGAATGGTGGTTTTATCCCAGGAATCAGACCAGGTAACCCAACTGCAGAGTATTTAAGGAAAACTCTTAACAATATTACCGTAGTTGGAGCTTTATTCTTAACGATAATTGCCTTACTGCCTATTGTATTGCAATGGATATTTAAGATGAGTATTGGATTTGGTGGAACATCCATAATCATCGTGGTTGGTGTTGCTCTTGAAACCGTACAGCAAATAGAAGCACAAATGTTAATGAGACATTATAAAGGCTTTTTAAGCTAAGAATAACAGGAGGGAACCTTTTATGAGACTTATAATGTTGGGTGCTCCTGGAGCAGGAAAAGGAACGCATGCATTACTTCTTTCCAAGGAATATAATATTCCTCAAATATCAACAGGCGATATTTTAAGAAGTCATATAAAAAATGAGACAGATTTAGGGAAAAAAGCTAAAAAATATATGGATAAAGGCCTGTTAGTACCAGATGAGTTAGTCGTTGAAATTGTAAAAAAGCGTATTCAGGAAGAGGATTGTAAGGAAGGTTTTATATTGGACGGTTTCCCCAGAACAATTCCTCAGGCTGAAGCCTTGGATAAAGCTTTAGAAGAATTAGCTATTGCTTTAGATAAGGTCGTTAATATCGATGTTCCCGATGAAGTAATTATTAAGCGTATGGCTGGCAGAAGAGTTTGTTCTAACTGTGGTGCTTCCTACCATATTGAAAATAAAAAGCCCTTAAAAGAAAATATCTGTGATGAATGTGGCAGTGAATTAAAACAGAGGGAAGACGATAAAGAAGAAACGGTCAGAAAAAGATTACAGGTATACGAAGAACAAACAAAGCCATTGATTGAATACTATGAAAAAAGGGGAATACTTTTAACGATAGAAGGCGATGGAAGCGTTGAAGAAATAGGAAACAAGATCAAAAATGCATTGGAAGTGAGCAAATAATGGGAATAACTATTAAGACTGACGAGGAAATAAGAAAAATCCGGGAAGCAGGCAGAATTTTGGCAAAAACACAAGAACTTTTAGCCAGCAAGATTAAAGCAGGTATTACGACCATGGAACTGGATCAGATTGCAGAAGAATTTATACGTAGTCAGGGTGCAACTCCTTCATTTAAAGGATTATATGGTTTTCCAGCTTCAATCTGCACATCGATCAATGAAGAAGTTGTTCACGGGATTCCTAGTGTAAAGAGGATGCTTAAAGAGGGAGATATTATTAGTATAGATGTTGGCGTATGTCTTGATGGATATCATTCCGATGGAGCAAAAACGTATGCCATTGGTGAAGTAGCAGAAGAAACAAAAAGATTAATCGAAGTAACCAAACAAAGCTTTTATGAGGGGATTCGGTTTGCAAGACCTGGAAATCATTTATATGAAATTTCATCAGCCATACAAAAATATGTAGAGGCTAACGGATTTTCGGTTGTAAGAGACTTAACCGGCCATGGAGTAGGCAGAAAACTTCATGAGGAACCGCAAATACCAAACTTTGCTGTTCCTGGCCGGGGACCGAAACTCGTAAAAGGCATGGTCCTTGCTATTGAACCTATGGTGAATATGGGATCTTACCAGGTAAGAATATTAGCAGACAACAGCGTGGTAACCAGAGATGGTTCTCTTTCAGCACATTATGAACATACCATTGCAATAACGGATGGAGAACCTGAAATTCTTACTACTTTGTGATAAAGAGGTTAGGTGAGCTAAGGATGAATGAGTACTCCATTGGGCAAGTTGTGTTTTCTAAATCTGGACGTGACAAAGGAAGAGCTTTCATTGTAATACAAATTGAAAATGAATATCTCTATCTCGTAGACGGAGATTTAAGAAAACTAAGTAAGCCAAAGAAAAAGAAGAACAAACATGTTCAAAAAACAAATTATATAATAGAATCTATTAAGAAAAAGATAGAAGATGGCGTAGAACTTAATGATGCGGAAATAAGAAAAAGTCTTGAACCTTATAGTCCTTCTTCTAGAAATGCAATAAATGAGGAGGCATGATACCTTGGCGAAAAGTGATGTTATTGAAGTTGAAGGAACCGTGCTTGAAAAATTACCTAACGCGATGTTTCAGGTTGAATTAGAAAACGGACACAAAATTTTGGCGCACATTTCTGGTAAACTTCGAATGAATTTTATTCGCATTTTACCGGGAGATAAAGTTACAGTAGAACTTTCTCCCTATGATTTAACAAAAGGCCGGATTGTTTGGAGATCTAAATAATTTCGGCAGTAGAAAGGAGATAAGCAAATGAAAGTAAGACCTTCAGTAAAACCAATTTGTGAAAAATGCAAAATCATCAAAAGAAAAGGTCGTATCCGTGTTATTTGCGAAAATCCAAAACATAAGCAAAAACAAGGCTAACAAAAGACATGCTTGCTAAAGGGGCGAGCGACCTTAAGCAAGCTGATAGAATTCAGATAAAACAATTGATTAATTGTGTGATATATTATATAATGATAATTTGTGGAGAATATAAACATTTGTATTCTTTAGCGGCTGCATATTTGCTGATAGAAGTGTAGATATATAATAAATTAAAAAGAAAAGCTAATAGTATTAGGAGGTGCAAGTATTTAATGGCACGTATTGCAGGTATCGATTTGCCAAGAGATAAGCGGGTTGAGATCGGTCTTACTTATATATATGGTATTGGCCGTGCAAGTTCAAATCGTATATTAAAGGAAGCTGGAGTAAACCCGGATACAAGAGTAAGAGATTTAACCGATGACGAAGTATCCAGAATTCGTGAGATCATTGAAAAAACTCAAGTCGTTGAAGGAGATTTACGCAGAGAAGTTGCATTGAATATTAAACGACTAATGGAAATTGGATGTTATAGAGGTATTCGTCATAGAAGAGGTCTTCCAGTTAGAGGACAAAACACAAAGAATAATGCTAGAACACGAAAAGGACCCAGAAGAACGGTTGCAAACAAGAAAAAATAGTGCATAAGGGAGGTTAAAATTGAATGGCAAAGAAAGTAGCTAAAAAAGCAACTAGCCGTAGACGCCGTGAGAAAAAGAATGTCGACAGAGGACAAGCGCATATTCAGTCTACTTTTAATAATACAATTGTTACCTTAACCGATATGGCCGGAAATGCTCTTTCTTGGGCAAGTGCAGGACAATTAGGTTTCAAAGGTTCTAAAAAGTCTACTCCATATGCAGCTCAAATGGCAGCAGATGCTGCAGCAAGAGCAGCGATGGAATATGGTTTAAAATCAGTTGAAGTGTTGGTAAAAGGACCGGGATCCGGCAGAGAAGCAGCTATTCGTGCGCTTCAAGCGGCAGGCTTAGAAGTAACTATGATTAAAGATGTTACGCCTGTGCCTCATAATGGATGTCGTCCACCAAAACGCAGAAGAGTTTAGTTTTAGGAGGTGTAGAGATAAATGGCTAGATATATAGGACCTGTGTGCAGATTATGCCGTAGAGAAGGGCAAAAACTGTACTTAAAGGGAGAAAAGTGTTTTTCACAAAAGTGTCCAGTAGTTAGAAGACCATATGCACCCGGACAACATGGTCAAGTAAATAAAAAGCTTTCAGAGTACGGATTACAGCTTCGCGAAAAACAAAAAGCAAAGAGAATTTATGGTATTCTTGAAACACAATTTGCTAATTACTTTGAAGAAGCAGACCGTATTCCTGGCATTACTGGTGAGAACTTACTTCGCATACTTGAAATGCGCTTAGATAATGTGGTTTACCGTTTAGGATTAGGACGTTCCAGAACAGAAGCCAGACAAGTGGTTCGCCATAACCATATTTTAGTAAACGGTAAAAAGGTAAATATTCCTTCTTACCAAGTAAAAGTTGGAGATGTTATTGAAGTTAAAGAAAAATCCAAAGGACTTCAAAGATTTAAAGATATAACAGATACTACTGCATCCAGAATCGTACCCGAATGGCTTGAAGCTGACATGGACAATTTAAAAGGTAAAGTAGTTGCTCTACCAGAAAGAGATCAAATCGATATTGATATTCAAGAAACACTTATCGTAGAGCTTTATTCAAAATAATAGTTATTAGACAAATTGTCACCCTCAGGAATATTAATAAAGAAGAAGGAGGGTTTATCGGGTGTTTGAATTTGAAAAACCTCGTATTGAGATTGCCGAAATGTCGGAAGATGGAAAATATGGACGTTTCGTTCTTGAACCCCTTGAACGGGGCTATGGAACAACCTTGGGTAACTGTCTAAGAAGAGTTTTACTTTCTTCCCTTCCTGGTGTTGCGGTTAGCAATGTAAAAATTGAAGGGGTACTCCATGAATTTAGTACAATTCCTGGCGTAAAAGAAGATGTACCGGAAATTATATTAAATTTAAAAGGCCTTGCGCTTAAGAATAATAGTGACAGCAATGAACCTAAAATTGCTTATATTGAAGCAGAAGGAGAAGGCGAAGTCACTGCCGCAGATATCAAAGTGGATTCTGATATAGAAATCATCAATCCGGATCTTCATATTGCAACATTAAGTGGAGGCCCTGACAGCAGATTGTTTATGGAGATGACCATAACCAGAGGTAGGGGTTATGTACCTGCAGAAAAAAATAAAATGATTAATCATGCTATAGGAGTAATTCCCGTAGATTCTCTTTATACACCAGTTAGCCGTGTGAATTTTACGGTAGAAAATACAAGAGTAGGTCAAATTACAGACTATGATAAATTGACCTTAGAATTGTGGACGAATGGAACCATTAAATCGGATGAAGCAGTAAGTTTGGCTGCAAAAATCTTAAGTGAACATTTGAATTTGTTCATTGATTTGTCTGATAATGCTAAGAATGCAGAAATAATGGTTGAAAAAGAAGAAGATCAAAAAGAAAAAGTTCTTGAAATGAGTGTTGAAGAGCTTGATTTATCCGTTCGTTCTTATAACTGTCTGAAACGTGCAGGTATTAACACAGTTGAAGAACTGATTAGCCGTACAGAAGAAGAAATGATGAAAGTACGTAATCTGGGTAAAAAGTCCTTAGAAGAAGTACTTAACAAACTCGCAGAATTAGGTCTTTCACTGAAGCCTAGTGATGATTAGTTGCTTGGTATATTTATGTAAAGGAGGTTGAATGATGGCTGGGCATAGAAAATTAGGTCGTCCTACTTCTCAGCGTAAAGCATTACTGAGAAATCAAGTAACCAATTTACTTTATCATGGTAGAATAAAGACGACAGAAGCTAAAGCAAAAGAAGTAAGAAAACTTGCCGAAAAATTAATAACCCTTGCTATAAAGGAAAAAGACAATTACACTGAAGTAACCGTTAAAGCAAAAGTTGCTAGAAAAGACGCAAAGGGTAAAAGAGTAAAAGAAGTTGTAAACGGCAAAAAAGTAGATGTATTTGATGAAGTAGAAAAAACTATTAAAAAGGATAATCCTTCCAGACTTCATGCAAGAAGAAGAATGTTACAAATTCTTGTTCCTGTAACTGAAACCAGTAAAATTAAGAAAAAACAAAACACCAAAAAAGTTGATATGGTGGAAAAACTCTTTTCAGACATAGCACCTAAGTATGCAGACCGTAACGGAGGTTATACCAGAATTATTAAACTTGGACCCCGTAAAGGTGACGGTGCTGAAGAAGTAATTATTGAATTAGTTTAAGATTTTGTAGGGATTAGGATGTAATCTTAATCCCTATAAATATCTTAATAATTGAAGATTAATTATTTGGTAAAGACGAAAATCTCCAAAAAGTCTTTATTCAAAATAATTAATTTTGAATTATTAAGGCTCCCTAAGGTTGGTGATAATATGAAAGAAATCGTAAAAAGCAGGGGACTTATATACGAATACTACACCCATAATGAGCGTGGCGAAATTGAAGCGACGAACAGGGCTCTGGACAGGTTGGATTTAGATATTAAACAAGGGGAATTTGTTGTCATTTTAGGCCATAATGGTTCAGGGAAATCAACCCTTGCCAAGCACATGAATGCCATTTTACATCCCACAGGAGGAACCCTCCTTATTAAAGGTATGGATACTAAGGACGAAGAAAACTTATGGGATATCAGGCAAACAGCAGGAATGGTCTTTCAAAATCCCGACAATCAGATTATTGCTGCAATTGTAGAAGAAGATGTGGCTTTTGGTCCAGAAAATTTAGGTGTAGAGCCTGGTGAAATCAGGAAAAGAGTTGATGAAGCAGTTGCTGCTGTTCAAATGACAGAGTATATGACTCACTCTCCCAACTTGTTATCCGGAGGTCAAAAGCAACGGATAGCTATAGCAGGAGTATTGGCAATGAAGCCAGAATGTATTATTTTAGATGAGCCTACAGCAATGTTGGATCCACTGGGCAGGAAAGAAGTCCTGGAGACGGTGTATAAATTAAATAAAGAAGAAAATATAACCATTATTCACATTACACACTACATGGAAGAAGCGATTAATGCTGACAGAGTTATTGTAATGGACCATGGTCAAATTGTTATGGATGGCAAGCCCAAAGAAGTTTTTAGTCAGGTGGACAAGTTAAAGAGCTTGGGTTTAGATGTTCCTCCAGCTACTGAATTGGCGTATTATATGCAAAAAGAAGGCATTGATATTTCTACAGAAATAATATCAATTGAAGAGATGGTGGATAAAATATGGCAATTATATTTAACGGAGTGAGTCATGTATATGGTGAAGGTTCACCTTTTAAAAGAGTTGCTATCAATAACATAAACCTTCATATTAAAAAAGGAGAATTTATAGGCATTATTGGCCATACTGGCTCTGGAAAATCTACTCTTATTCAGCATTTTAACGGCTTATTGAAACCAACTGAGGGAGAAGTAATCATACTAGGTAAAAACTTAAATGATAAAGAGCTTTCATTAAAAGAAATTCGTCAAAAAGTTGGCCTTGTCTTTCAATACCCGGAACACCAGCTTTTTGAAACAACTATTTTTAAAGACGTGGCATTCGGACCAGAAAATATGGGTTTATCAAAAGAAGAAGTCGATAAGAGAGTCAGAGAAGCTTTAGAAATGGTAGGCATAGGGGAAGACATGTATGACAAATCCCCTTTTGATTTGTCCGGAGGACAAAAAAGAAGGGTTGCTATTGCAGGAGTTCTGGCAATGAAACCTGAAATTCTGATTCTGGACGAGCCAACAGCAGGTCTTGATCCCAGGGGCAGGGATGAAATTCTGGGACAAATTCAAAAGCTGCATAAGTCCTTAGGTATTACAGTCATTTTAGTATCTCACAGCATGGAGGACATTGCAAAACTGGTTGACAGAATTATTGTAATGTATAAGGGTAGAATTGCTTTAGACGGTTCTCCGGCGAAGGTTTTCAAAAATGATAAGGAATTGGAAAAGATGGGCTTAGCAGCACCTCAAATCATGTACATCATGAAAGCATTGAGAAAAAAAGGCCTTGAAGTTCCTGTAGATGTATTAACTGTAGAAGAAGGCGCTAAAGCAATTGCAGCATTATTGAAAAGTCAAAAGTAGGTGCTATGATGATACGAGATATTACAATAGGACAATATTTTCCAGCAGAATCATGGATTCATAAATTAGATCCCAGGGTCAAAATTATGTCAACCCTTATTTTTATCATTGCTCTTTTTGTAGCCAACCGCTATATAGGCTATCTTTTTACATTTATTTTTATGGCCACAGTTATTTACTTATCAAAAGTACCTGTAAAATATATGCTTAAAGGTATCAAAGCGATCCTTGTCATTATTATACTTACGGTTGCTTTAAATATTTTTATGACACCTGGTGAAAAGGTGCTTTGGTCCTACAAATCTATAAATATTACTGCGGAAGGCTTATATATTGCAGGGATAATGGCATTAAGACTGATATTTTTAATTATTGGTTCATCTGTTTTGACTTTAACCACATCACCAATACAACTAACGGATGGTCTTGAAAAACTTTTAAATCCATTTAAAAAAATAGGGATCCCAGCCCATGAAATAGCAATGATGATGACGATTGCCCTTCGCTTTATACCCATATTATTAGAAGAGACAGATAAAATTATGAAAGCCCAAATGGCAAGAGGGGCTGATTTTGAAAGCGGAGGCATTATTAAAAGAGCTAAAAGCCTGATACCTCTTTTGGTTCCTTTATTCATTTCAGCTTTTAGAAGGGCAGACGAACTGGCCATGGCAATGGAAGCAAGATGCTATCGTGGAGGGGAAAACAGGACCAGAATGAAGCAGCTTAAAATAAAAAAGCAAGATTATGTGGCAATGGTAAGCATTGGTCTGTTTATGGGCATAATGATTGTAAGCCGTTTTATCTAATAGGAGTTCAAAGCTTTTTGATAAAAATATGGAGGAAAATATGAAACATATTTTACTCACCATTGCATATGACGGAAGCAACTATAATGGCTGGCAAAGACAATCCAATGGAATAGGGATACAGGAAAAAGTTGAAGAAGCCTGTTTTAAAATTTTTGGACAGGAGATAAGTGTCACAGGTGCAGGAAGAACCGATGCAGGTGTCCATGCCCTGGGGCAAAGAGGGCTTATCAAAGTGGAGACTTCCATTCCCACAGACAAAATTCTCTATGCGTTAAATTCAGTCCTTCCAAAAGATATTGTAATCAGAGCTGCCAGGGAAGTTCCTGAGAACTTTCATCCCCGCTATGATGCCAGGGAAAAAACTTATCGCTATTTAATATTAAACGATAAATTTCCCATTCCGCAGTATAGAAATATAAGTACTTTTATTTCTGCCCAATTAAATGTAGAAGAAATGGACAAAGGAGCGAAATACTTTATAGGAAACCATGATTTTGCAGCCTTTTCTTCTGCAGGAAGTTCGGTAAAGACAACAGAAAGAACGATATTCGATGCTTTAGTGTATAGAGAAGATCCATTTGTCATTTTTGAAGTAAGAGGTAATGGCTTTCTTTATAATATGGTAAGAATAATGGCAGGAACTTTGATAGAAATAGGTATTGGAAAGAAAAAAGCTTCGGACGTAAAAGACATCATTTTATCCAGAGACCGGAGTAAAGCAGGAATAACAGCACCAGCCCAAGGTTTAACATTAGTCGAAATAAAATATTAAAGTTTATATAAAAAATATGATGAAATTTAATTATTCCTTGACACACCAGGGTAAGATGTAATATAATGTTTTTTGTGTAATTATGCCACTTAAAATCCATTAGCCCCGGGTTTTAAATAGAGTCGTGATTAAAGAAGGAATAAGGAGGGTTTGAAATGAGAACAACTTACATGGCGAAAGCAGAAGCTGTTGAAAGAAAATGGTACGTTGTTGATGCAAAAGATATGACATTAGGACGTTTGTCATCTGAAGTAGCAAAGGTACTTCGTGGAAAGCATAAACCAACATATACTCCCCATATTGATACTGGTGATTTTGTTATTGTAATTAATGCAAAAGACATTAAAGTAACAGGAAAGAAATTAGACCAAAAGCTTTACAGACATTATACAGGATATGCTGGTAGTTTAAAAGAAATTTCACTCAGAGACCTTCTCGAAAAGAAGCCTGAAAAAGTAATCTATGAAGCAGTAAGAGGAATGCTTCCCAAAAACCGTTTAGGCAGAAAAATGCTTAAGAAGCTTCGTGTTTATAGTGGTCCTGAACACAAGCATGAAGCACAGAAACCGGAAGTATTAGAAATTAAATTTTAGTAGTGAAGGGAGGATATCCAAATGGCTGAAGCAAGATATTATGGAACAGGCAGAAGAAAAAAATCAATAGCAAGAGTATATTTGGTACCCGGCAACGGTAACTTTAAAATAAATAAAAGAGATATTGAAGAATATTTTGGACTTGAAACACTAAAAGTTATTGCAAAACAACCTTTAGTATTAACCAATACAGTAGATAAATTTGACGTATTAGTAAATGTTTATGGTGGTGGATACACTGGTCAGGCAGGTGCTATTCGTCATGGTATTGCAAGAGCATTGCTCCAGGCAGATCCAGAATTAAGACCAGTGCTTAAAAAAGCTGGATTTTTAACAAGAGATCCAAGAATGAAAGAAAGAAAGAAATACGGACTCAAAGGTGCAAGAAGAGCACCACAATTCTCAAAGAGATAATTGGTTGTTTCATTACACTCGAGTTTGTTCAAACTTACAAAGTTTGTTTACGAGTTACCCAACCGTCAGGGGGGAGAATTCCCTTTGGCGGTTTTTTGTGTTCAAAAATAGATATAGAAATAAATAAAAATATGCTAAACGGACGCAGTTTTAATCCCTCGAAAGCAAGTAGAATTCGTATGTGTAGGTGGTTTCGATATTTCCTCCCGTAGGTTATACCCTGCGTATGAATACTCATTTTATTAGTAAACCTTCCACGAGCAAACTTTGTCATTCTTCACTGCTCACGAGCAAACTCGCTTGTAATTTTCTCATTTTTTATATCTTTTTTTATATTTTTTAAGGTAATAAAACCCGCGAGCAAACTTTGTCACTACAAGGGAAGAAACAGCGAGAAGCCTTGAAACAACTACATTTGATCACGAGCAAACTTTGTCACTCCGTGAGCAAACTTATTTGTAACTGAACAACCGGAAAAGGTTGATATGGATGGAATTATTTCAACTTTTGGAAAAGAAATTAAAAAAGTAGTTTTTGGTTTTACACCTTTATTAAAAGACGATTATGAATATAAGGAAATTTATGAAGAAGATACGACACTTTTTGTAAAAGGAGATATTATTATTGATTTATTTGAAAAAAATCATTTAAGATTTCCTGTATTGGCACGTACATAATAAAGAAAAACATATTTACAGACATTAAAAATGCTTATAAAGTTTATAAGGATTTAGCGATTGTTAAGGTATAAAGATAGTAGTAGATTACCTGATTGCAGAGAATAAGCATTGTCAAATATAGGATAATAGAGGTTTTGAAATTATTTATTGAATAAAAAGGCAGAGGATTTAATAATAAAATACTTAATAAATATTATAGAAAAGCTCAATTCATTTAAATAAATTGAGCTTTTTATTTTAGTCAAATCTCATTAACTAATGGATATAATGAAAATAATTTTTTGTCTGAAAAGAAAAAGTTCTTTAAGGAATGATTGGAAAAAGTTTAAAATTATTGTAAGATAAACTTATAGGATAAAGCTTTTGAGGTGAAAAAATGAGCATTACCATGTCTGCTTTTTCAATTATTTTCGGTCTTTTTTTTATGGTTATGGCTTTAGGAAAAAATACGGTAATGGAACCTAATCCTGTAGAGAAAATGATTAATAATAAATCCGGCGTTTATGATGGTATAATCACAGCCATTGAAGAAAATGAACAAGGACAAAGGATAAAAATAGAATATGAAAAAGACGGTCAAAGAGCTGAAGCTTTATTTTATTCCGTAAATATGCCGGATTCCATTATAGATTTTAAGTTTAATTTTTCTGTCGGAACAAAAGTGAGTTTTAATTTAAGTGAAAACGGGAATATTAATCTCATGACCATACATAAAAAAGAAGAGGCAAAGGCATCTGCTACAGAAGAAAAAGGGAAAATTCAATGGGGACTACTTTTTTTTGGAATGCTTTTATTTGCATTTGGGGTATATTCTTGTATTCAAAATATCTATTGGTTATTATTTATTACGTAACTTTATCATTTAATAATTATTTTTGACAACTAAAAAGATATGTACTATAATGTTATAGTTTTAAGTTGGAATACTATTAGAAGAGGAGGAGATAATATGAAAAAAATACAAGCCATTTTCCTTGTATTTATTATTGTCATATTAGCAGCAGGATGCAGTAAGGGAAAGGATCAAAAAACAAGCATCCCTGATAAAATAATAATCCAGGCACCCGTGGCACCGCCAACGTCACCCCTGGTTAAGATGGTAGAAGACAAAATGCTGGGGGATAATGTGGAATTTATTCTCTATCAGAATGTAGAAGAAGCAACCACAAGAGTTGCCAGGGGAGAAGCAGATTTTACGGTTCTTCCGGTTAATGTGGCTTCAAAATTGTACAATAAGGAAGCGGATGTTTCATTGCTCAATGTAAACACATGGGGTATTCTTTACTTATTATCAAGAAACGGCGAGGTAAAATCCTGGGAAGATTTAAGAGGTAAAGAGCTCTTTGTAGGGGCTCAAGGTGCCAGTCCTGATGTTATTACAAGATATTTATTAAGCCAAAATGGCATTGGCGAAGAGGAGATAACCATATCCTATGGAACTTCTCCGGAGATGCTTCAATGGACCATTGCAGGGAAGGCAGATATTGTAGTATTGCCAGAGCCTTTGGTAACCCAATGTTTGTTGAAGGCTGAAAATATGGAAATATCCATGGATTATAGCCAGGAATGGGAAAAGATTAACGGTAAAGGCAGCAGATTGCCCCAAACCGGTATTGTTGTAAGGACTTCTTTTGCTAAAGAATATCCGGATATCGTGGAAGATTTTCAAAATGCCTATAAAACTGCTTTAGAAACTGTAGTCAGTGACCCTAAAGCTGTATCTGGGTTAATTGAAGAAAAATTAGAAATACCAGCAGCAGTTTTTGAAAACTCTATGACAAGGACCAAATTAGAATTTGCAACAGCAGAGGATGCAAAAACAGATGTTGAAGCTTACCTTAAGGCTTTAAATGAACTTTCAGCAGAAATGATAGGAGGAAAACTGCCTGATGAAGGATTTTATTATAAGAAATAAGAAGATTTATCTTCTTATTTCTATTTTTATACTTTTATTGATCTGGCAAATTGCTTCTTTTTTTCTTAGTCCTTTAATTGTGCCTTCTCCTGTGGAAACGGCAAAGATTTTTTTGAATTTCCTTTCTAAAAAAGAATTTTGGCTGGATATTTTTGTTTCTTTTGAAAGAGGTTTATTGGGTTTTTTTCTGGCAGTTATTATTGGGACACCTTTGGGTTTTTTGATGGGACTTAAGGAAGAATGCGAAGCCTTTTTTCATCCCTTATTGGTGCTTACTCAAACGACCCCAACCGTCTCTTGGCTGATTTTAGGCTGGTTATGGTTTGGAACAGGTGATGGGGCAGCAGCTGTTTTTATTATTTTTATTATTGTCATTCCTTTTATTATGGTTAATGTTATGAAAGGGACAAAAGAAGTGGATTCATCTTTAATGGAAATGGCACAGGTATTTAACTTTTCTTTAAGAAAGAAGATTTTTTATTTATATATCCCGCAGATTTTTCCATATTTTATGGCAGGGTGTTCTATTGCAAGCGGCCTGACCTGGAAAGGGGTTGCTATGGCAGAATTGCTGACAGCAAGAAGTGGGATTGGCGCAGCTATGGGTGTTGCAAGAATTAATCTTGAAATTGGACAGGTTTTTGTCTGGACAGCAGTGTTGATTTTCCTGGGGCATGGATTTAGCAGATTATTTAAGTATATTGAACTTTCAGTAACGAAAAAATGGCGGTGATTTTATGATTAAAAATCTATCAAAAAACTTTGGAGAAATAGTTGTTTTTGATGATTTTTCTCTTGACATAGAGGAAGGTAAGATTTATTGTATAATGGGTCCTTCAGGTTGTGGAAAAACGACACTTTTAAGAATAATTGCCAATCTTGAAAGTTATGATAAGGGAAATATTGATTTAAAAGGCAAAAAGATAAGTTTTATTTTTCAGGAAGCCAGATTACTGCCATGGAAAACAGTCAGGGGAAATTTAGAATTGGTCTGTAAAGCAAAAGAAATAAAAAAAATAGATCAATACCTTGAGGTAATGGAACTTAAAGAATATGAACATTCTTATCCCAAAGAATTAAGCGGGGGCATGAAACAGCGTGTTTCCATGATCAGGGCTTTTTTATATCCCCATGATATTCTCTTGATGGATGAGCCTTTTCAGGCCATTGATGTTAAATTAAAAGAAAAACTATATAAAGAAGTATATAAACTCCATAAAGAAGTTAATAATACAATTATAGCCATAACACATGACTTGGAAGAAGCTTTGTTTTTAGCAGATAAAATAATTATTTTATCGCAAAAACCTGCTAAAATTTTATATCAGGCATCATTGGATATTCCAAGAAGAGACAGGAATCCGGACCATGAAGTACTGACAAAAGTTAAAAAGCAAATCCTTAAATATTTATATCATGCCTCCGTCTAAACGGATGATTTGTCCAGTTATGTATTTGGACTCATCAGAGGCAAGATAAATACATAAGTTGGCGACATCTTGTGAGCTTCCCATTTTCATTAAAGGAATTTGGTCAAGAAGTTCACTTTTTTCTTCAGGACTAAGCCAGGTGTTCATATCCGTATCGATAACGCCGCAGGCGATGGCATTCACCCTTATATTTGAGGGGCCTAATTCTTTTGCCAGGGCCTTAGTAAAACTATTTACTCCGCCCTTGGACGCAGAATAAGCGACTTCACAGGATGCCCCAGTGACTCCCCAAATAGAAGAAATATTTATAATATTTCCTCTGTGATTTTTAATCATAGGAGGCAGGGCAAAATAACTGCAATTATAGACGGAATTTAAATTAACATCAATAATTCTTTTCCACTGGGTGACTGTGGTTTCTGTGAATAAGCCGATATGAGAGATACCTGCATTGTTGATAAGAACATCTACTTGTTCAAAATGTTTGTAAATATTTTCAAACATCGATGCAACAAACTGATAGTCTGATACGTCTCCTAAAAAGGAGTAACATTGGCAGCCCAGTGATTCTATTTCTCGTTTTACAGCTTCTAATTGTTCTTTACTTCTGGAACTATTGATAATCAGGTTTGCACCCTTTTTTGCAAAACTAAGAGCTATTTCTTTACCAATGCCTCTTGAAGCGCCGGTTACCAGTACAGCTTTATTTTTAAAATCCATATTATCACCTTCTAAGAAACAAAAATAATGTTACCATGATAAGGTTTCATTTTATAATTTTAGATTATTATAGCCAGATTCATTTACATTATCAATCACTTTCCTTCAGGCTTTTTATTGAACGCGAAATTTTTAATAAAAATTAAGGAATTTTGATAATAAAATATTATAGATTTGTTGCATGTTTGTAATAAATATATGATAATATAAAGAATGGTATTAAGAGGTGTAATAATATGGGAAATATTTTTGAAAATAGAAACCATATTAAAATCATATTAATCATGGGCTTAATGTTCATGATAATTGTTTCAACGCTTATAATATCCAATATGATTGTTAAATGGGCAACAAAGTCAGATTACGAAATCAATTTCCCTGGTGGGGATAGTTCAAACAATCTAATTGCAGCCACAGACAATAGTAAGGAAGAAAAACAGGAAGATGAAGGCGAAGTAAAAAAATTACTGCCGTGATTATTGGCTTAGACAAGTCTAAAAATTTATCAGATGTTGTTATGGTGGTGCAATTTAATCCTAAAGAAAATTCTTTAAAGTGTGTATCCATACCCAGGGATTTATATATTGATTTTTCTGATTATAAATTTTCCTCTATCAGAGGAAGTTATCAGGTTAATGTTAGCTATTGCAAGTTAACAGAGGTTTATCAAAATGTTACAGATAAAGAGGATGCAGTCAAAGTTATTCAGGAAATTGCTGAAAAAATAGTAGGCATTCCGATTGATTATTATGTTAAGGTAGATTTAGACGGTTTTAAGGCAATTGTAGACTTAGTGGGAGGTATCGAAGTAGAAGTCCCCAAAAGGATGGTTTATCATGATCAGTCTCAAGGTTTACATATTTCCTTAGAATCAGGCTTACAGACCTTGGATGGTGAAAAAGCCGAACAACTGGTTAGATATCGAAGTGGATATGTTGACGGTGATTTAGGAAGAATTAAAATGCAGCAGGAGGTCTTGAAAGCTTTATGTAAAAAAGTATTGGAGATAAGAAATCCTATTGAGATATTTTCTTTAGTCAAGGAAGGATATCAATATATTGAAACGGACTTTTCTTTGTTAGATTGTATGAAATATATAGAATACATAACAGGGCTTAATGTTTCTACGATTTTTCAGGAAGGAAACATGGTAACCATACCAACCTATGGTGAAAAAATCAATGGTTTATGGTATGAAATGCAGGATAAGGACAAGACAAGAGAAATATTGGAGGAATTATTTAACCAGAAAGATCAGTAAGAAAATAATGCGGATTAAATTTAAAAAAGTATTAAAGTTGAGGAATATGGAGTGAAAGAATATGTCGAAGAAGAATCAAAAAAAAGGGAAGTACTATTTAGTTAAAAAATTCTTTTCTATTGTTTTTTTATTTGTTTTTTCTTTTCTGGTTCTTGCCAGTATTGGTACGGCAGGGTATTTACATTTTAATAAAGACGAGTTAGCAGAAAACAATACCGCTGAAAACGGTGAAGAGAATAAGGGAATTATGGACTTCTTTAATAAAAAATCTAAAAAAGTCAGGACCAATGTAGCTATTTTTGGCGTTGACGAAGATGAAATAAGAACAGACGTCATTATTGTTGCGACCTTTAATAGTGAAACCAAAAAGATTGATCTGATTTCTGTTCCAAGAGATACCAGGGTATTTTTAACGGATGCTATGCTTCAGGATATGCGAAGCAGAAATTCTTATGTCCCAGATACATGTAAAATTAATGAAGTTCATGCTTATGCTGGAAAAGAAAAGGCAAATGAGTATTCTGTAAAAGAAGTTGAAAGACTACTTGGTATTAAAATTGATTATTATGTAAAGATGAATTTAGAAGGCTTTAGAAACATCGTTGATGAAATGGGTGGTGTTGAAATCGATTTGCCCAGGGATTTTTATTATGTTGACCGTGCAGGAGGGCTGTATATTAACTTAAAAGCGGGGCCCCAAACTTTAAATGGTGCTCAGGCAGAACAGTTGGTTCGCTGGAGAAAAGACAACAAGGGAGGAGGATATGGTGACTTAGGCAGAATTAATACCCAGCAGTTATTTTTACAGGCCTTTGCAAAAAAAGCACTTAGTCCTAAAAATGTGGTGAATGCACCTGGGATTATTAAAAATTTGTTTAAATATGTAGAAACAGATATTAGCATTAATGATGCACTTTCTTATGTTAAATATTTAGATGAAATAAAATTAGATAATATCAATATGACGACGATTCCTGGAGAAGCAAGGACCATTGGAGGTATATCTTATTTCATTCATGATGAAGAAGGAACAAGGAAGTTAGTCGATGAGATATTCTTTAGTGACGATAAAGGAGAAGAAAAAAGTGAAAGTACAATCAGTAGTAAGGATGCCCGCATAGAAGTATTAAATGGTGGTCAGGTTTCTGGTTTGGCACAAAGAACAGGGGATAAATTAAAAGAAGAAGGCTATAATGTAGTTTCTATAGGAAACTATGGAGGGACCAGAGAAGATGCAACAAGGATTATTGTCAATAAAGAAGGTTTAGGAGAAGATTTAAAACAATACTTTGAAAACAGCAAAATCATTGTGGATGAATCCATAACCGACCAGGATATAGATATACGAATTATACTGGGATTAAGTGAAAAATAACGTATGGTTTGGAAACTGTATTATTTTTAATACAGTTTTCTATTAATAACAATATTTAGGGGTGAATTGAATGAAGCAAAGAAAGCGTAGAATAGCCTCTGTAATCGTTGCCCTGTTTATATTTACAACAGTTTTTTTCCCATTTATTACTGAAGCAACTACAATAACGAATGTCTTGTATAAAGAAGTCCATGAAGAAGAAATCAGAAAAGGTATTTCATATATTAAAGACAGACGCTTAACGGCAGTTGGCTGGTTAGACACCTATATACTTAAAGTGGATTTAACAAATCCCGATGTAAGAATAGACGTTTTAGAATCTACTAACCAATATAACAAGAGAGAAACAACAACGGACTTAATAAAGTCTAATGGTGCCGTTGCAGGGATAAATGGTGATTTTTTTGATATGTCAAAAAATCCTACAGCTTCTTTAGGTATGGTTGCCAGGGATGGGAAATTAATCTCTGCATATAACAATACCAATATTGACAAGAATAAATGGACAACCTTTTTCATTGATAATGAAGGAAATCCTTTTATAGACTACTGTAAGATAAAAATGCTGTTTTATAATGAAAATGGTGTTTATATCGGGGTAGCTGGTATTAACAAAATCACCAGCTTTAAATATGCAGTATATCTTGACAGAAATTCTTATACATCAACTGCGGAAATTGACAGTCGTCATCCTGCTCTATATAAATTTGTTGTACAAGATGGTGTGATTACATATGTTTCAAAGCGCGGAGAGACTGTTGAAATTCCTGAAAACGGATATGTTATTGTTATTGATGAGCCAACAGCGGTTCAAAAAAGGGCTGAATTTAAAGTAGGACAAAAAGTATTTTTTGATCTTCAAACTTCTGTGGATTTGACCAGTATTCAAATGGCTTTAGGTGGAGCAGGAAAAATAGTAGATAAAGGAACTGTTCCTGTAAATCCAGGTCATTTAGTATCTCCTAATGTAAGAGGTCCCAGAACAGCCTTGGGTATTTCAAGGGACGGAAGGACTTTGTATTTAATTGCTGTGGATGGCAGAGGTCAAAGTGTTGGTGCAACCCATAGTGAAATGACATCGCTTCTTATGGAATATGATATTTATGATGCGATTCATCTGGATGGGGGAGGTTCCACGACGATAGCAGCAAAGCCCATGGGAAAAGATGAACTAAGTCTTTTAAATAAGCCTTCAGATGGTTCAGAAAGAAAAGTAGTCAATGGACTTGGAGTTTTCTTTGATGCACCTGCGGGTGAACTGGCAGGGATAAAAATCATTCCCAATAATCATAGAGTATTTCAAAACATGCCTGTTAGTTTGGAAGTTATCGGCTATGATAAAAACTTAAATCCTGTTCCTATTGCGAATAGTGCGATAAAATGGGACGTAGATTATATACAAGGCAATTTTTCAAATAATGTCTTTGTCCCCAAGTCTGCTGGAGAAGGAATAATTACAGCACAAGTGGGTAATGTAAAAGGACAGGTTGCATTAACTTGTATGGGAATGCCAAAGGCTTTGAAAGCTCATCCTGAAACAATCCGGCTTAAACCAGGGGAAGGCGTTAATTTATGGGTTGTTGGTTTAGATGAAGAAGGTTATAAAGGAAATATTGACTTAACTAAAATGACATGGAAAGTTGACCCCTCATTAGGAACTGTTATTAATGGAAAGTTTATTGCAGCCAATACAACTGGTCAGGGTATCATAGAAGGTTTTTATGGAGATGTAAAGATTGCTGTTCCTGTTGCTATTGGTGAAAAGGTAACGCCTTTAGAATCTTTTGAAGGCGACAGACTTGTAGAATGGTCAGGATATCCTTCAACCGTTACAGGAGTTGTTGATATCGACACGGATATAAAATATGAAGGAACGAAATCTATCAAGATGAAATATTCCTTTAAAAACAATCCGAATGTCACACAAGCCGCCTATGTGAATTTTAAAGAACCTATTGTTATTCTTAATAATGCTAAAGCGATTGGAATGTGGGTTTATGGAGATAACTCAATGGATTGGTTAAGAGGAAGTTTAAAAGATGCCAATGGCCAGGAATTCCTTATTGATTTTGCTAAGGAAATTAACTGGACTGGCTGGAAATATGTTCAGGCGACGATTCCTTCTTCGGTAACCTATCCCATTTCTTTAAGTAAAGTATATACGGTCACCTTAAACAGCGCAGCAGAACGGGAAAATACAATTTATATTGACCATCTTTCATGTATTTCTTTGCCAGAAATTGATGAAGCCAATGTGATAAATAGCACTCGGTTAAAGGATAAACATGAAAAATCTTTAGAAAGGGTTTCTGCAAAAAATAGCTTTGATATTACAGTCTCTGGACTGATAAGCAATAGTCTTGATGAAGAGATAAAAAAAGAACTAGTTAAACAAATGAATGAGAATGCTTCTTTTAGCATTTATTTTGGAACAGCTGTCAATGAGATGGATATTAAGGTTCCTTATATGAAATTTAATAACAATTATCAAGTTAATGATATAAAGAATGCAAGGATTATTCAAATTAATGCTTCCAATGGAGGTATCCGGGCAGCTAATCCTGAACAATGGAAATGGCTTCAAAATGATTTAGATACAGATAAGGATAATTTATTTATCATCATGGATAAAAATCCTCAGAATGAAGCTTTTTCAGATGCTGCAGAAGCTGAATTATTCCATAAACTGTTGAAAGAGTTAAAAGCAAAGACAAACAAAAACATTTTTGTGATAAGTTCCGGTCAAAGCAATCAGGTACAAATTCTTGAAGGGGTACGTTATATCTGTGTAAGCGGATCTGATTTGTCTTTTTTGAGATTTAGATTAACAGATTCGGAAATTGCTTATGAATTTAAGCCCATTTATAATTAGTGGATTGATAATAGGAGGAAGCCCATATGAAAAAAAAGCATAATCGTTCTGTTTTAATGTTTTTGTTGGTTATTGTACTTGGGGTTATTTTTGGAGCTGTAACAGTTTTTGGAGTTTCTCCTGGTAGTAATGAGGACCCCTTGGTTTCAAAAAGCTATGTAGACTCCAAAATAGATGCGGTTATGGATTTAATTGGAAAACTCTCTTCAAATAATTCGAATAATAACTCTCAGGCAGGGAGCTATTCAATGACCTATGAAGTGGTCGAAGTTCCTGCCGGAAAGAGTTTAATCGGACATCAGGGGACTGAAATCATTTTAAGAGGTGGAAAAGGTCTGGCCATTACTGCGGAACTGGGAGGACTTCAGGATATGACTGAAGGAACAGACATTTCCAGCGGACAAGAGATTCCTAAATATCATCTGATTATTGTCCCAAGAGATGACGGCAGAGGTGTCTATGTCTTGCAGGATGCTGTATTTATGGTAAGAGGAAAATATGATATACTACCATTGGATTAAAAAGATGAGAACAATCTAGGAGGCACTCTATGAAAAGGTTTATAAACATACTTCCTGTTTCTATCATTATAATATCTTTAATTCTGTCCGGTATTCAGGGGGTTAAACGCTTTAGCGCTGAACAAAGTCAAAAGGATGTTCAAATCCTAGTAACTTATAACGATATTAAAAAAGCGACAGAAATATATGGTAAACCTCTTGAAGAAGTCCTCGTCAGATTAAAAGAAGCAGGTGTTGGAGGCGTATTAATAAAAGAGCAAACTATAAAAAGTGATGTAAGAGGTAATATGGTCAGTTGGGAAGAACAAGGAGAGGTTACTGTATTTTCAGGAACAGAGTTAATGCTTTTTGAAAAAATAGCCGATACAAATTTTTCAGATATAAATCCCAGCCACTATTATCTGTGGGTCCCTGATGAGAGAATTCGTGACAGTATTCAAAAACATATTGAATATAAGTTAGGTTCTGCTCCAATAATAGAAATAAATAACCAGTTATTTATTGATGCAGGAGCTTCCAGCAATAATCTGTTTACGATTGGGACAGGCTATCCAACAGATGATTTAGAAATTATTGCTAATGAAGGTTTTCTGATATCTCCTCAAGTAAGAGCTTGGCCCAATGTCACAGAAGATGCTTTAAAATTTGTATTAAATGACGTAGATAATATTCCGAATCTGGGAACGGTTTATTTTAATGATGTCACAGTTCCTGGTCATGGTACAGACACAATGAAAGATTTTGCCAAAAATCATAAAATTGGTATAGTGGAATTCTTTTCAGAAAAGCAAAAGGGCTTATATTCCCTTATTCGTGCGGGCGTAACAGAAGGCAGATATAATTCGATAAGACTACATACTTTAGCAGATGGGGAAACATCAACTCTTACGCCTGAACGTGTAATTGACAGGTATTTACTGGCAGCTACAGAAAGGAATTTAAAGGCTTTGCTTGTAAAAATGCCTGCTACGGATCAGCCTGATAAAGATTATGAAGATTGGTATAAAATCGTTAGTCGTATTCATCAGGCTCTATCCAATAAAGGTTATAAGATTAGTTCAGATCCAGAGCCTGTTCATTTGCCTTCAGCCAATCCGGTATTTCTTTGGCTGATTGGATTGGGACCAATCTTTTTGCTTGTTTTATTTGGCAGGTGGATAGATAAGGAAAAATGGGCATGGCTGCTTGCTGCTGCTGCTTTTATGGCATGGACAGGACTGTTATTTGTCCATCCCATTTTAGCAAGACAGCTCATGGCTTTAGCTGCGGCTATCCTTTATCCTACATGGGCAGTGATTAGCTGTATCTCTGAAAAGAAAAAGACATGGAAGGAGTTATTTATTGCTTTTATTAAAGTTTGTTTATTCTCCTTTGGTGGGGCATTAACGATTATAGGCCTTTTATCAGAAAGCTCTTTTGTGCTGACCATAGATTTATTTAGAGGTGCTAAAGTGGCACATATTTTCCCTCTTCTTTTAGTTCCATTACTCATTGAGTACAAAAGAGGGAATTTAAAAATGAAAAAAATTAAGGATTTATCTTTTAGTCCTGTTACCTACTTAGCGCTTTTTGTCCTTGGTATATTAGGCCTTGCTCTTATTATTTATGTTTTAAGAACAGGTAATGAAGGACCAAAGTCAAGCTACGAAGCAATGATTAGAAATTTATTAAATAAAATGCTTGGAGTTCGTCCCAGAACGAAAGAATTTTTAATTGGACATCCTTTAATGCTTGTTTCATTATACTACGGCTATAAAGAGAAATATTTCCCGGTCCTTTTGGGAGCTGTGATAGGTCAAATATCTATTGTGAATACCTATGCGCATATTCATACGCCTATAATGATTTCACTGATTAGAACGTTCCATGGAATTTGGATTGGATTTCTTGGAGGAATAATTTTAATTTTTGTGCTCAAAGGGCTGGAAGGATTAGGAAGAAGATGGGGCCTATGGGAAGTGTAGTTTTATCGGGATATTACGGTTTTAATAATGCAGGCGATGAAGCAGTATTATATGCTATCATCCACAGTTTGAGAGAGAAAATAAAAGATATCGATATTACAGTTTTGTCTAATTCTCCGGAAGAAACGGCAAAAACATATCAGGTTAAGGCCGTTGATCGCTGGAGTATGAGGCAAGTGCTGCAGGCAATAAAAAAAGCTGATTTATTAATCAGTGGAGGAGGCAGCCTGCTGCAGGATGTAACGAGTTGGAAAAGCATAGGCTATTATCTTTCAGTCATGCTTATTGCAAAAATATGCCGTAAAAAACTCGTTCTTTATTCCCAGGGGATAGGACCAGTGAATATGAAATTTAACCGCATTCTTATTAAATGGATTGTTAATAAAGCGGATTATATTTCTGTCAGGGACGAAGAATCTAAAGAGGAGTTAGAAAGATTAGGTATAAAAAAAGAAATAGAAGTTGTTCCGGATCCTGTCATGGCTATGACACTTAGTTCAGAAGAAGAAAAAGGAAGAGTTTTGTTACCTAATCAAGATAATAAGAAAAGACTAGGGGTATACCTTAGGGATTGGAAGGTGGATTCTTCTTTTTATAAAAAAGTAAAAAAGGTTTTAAAATGGGCATTAAATGAAGGATGGGAAATTGTATTTGTTCCTATGCATCATCCGGATGATATTGAAATTGCCAGGGAAATGAGTAAAGAAATTCCTTCATCCCTGGTTTATGAAGGGGATAATTCACCAGTCAATATTTTATCTTTAACTAATACAATGGATTATATCCTTTCAATGAGATTACATGGTTTAATCATGGCTTCTGTTAGAAAAGTTCCCTTTATAGGACTTTCATATGATCCAAAGGTAGATAGATTTGTTCAAACTTTAAAGGTTGGCAAAACAATAAACATTCACGATTTTGATGAAAATGATATCATTATGGAATTAAAAGAAGCTCATCTAAAAAAAGATGAAATGAAGAAAAGAATATCTGTTCTTGAGAAAGAAATTCAAGAAGCGAGCAAAAAGCCAGCAAATTATATAGCAAAGCTACTTAGTAATCAAAAATAGATCTATGGAGGGAAAATATGAAGAAGAAGACGTTCAGATGGATAACTTTATTTTTAATCATCCAATTGATTTTAGCATTTTTTTCACCGGTTTATGCAGAAGAAAGCACAGCAAATAACACTGAAAATAATTCGGTACAGATATTTGTTAATGATGTGCAGGTAGAATTAACAGCAGCGCCTATAACGAAAAATGGTACAACTTTAATACCTCTTAGAAGCTTACTGGAAAGTGTAAAAATGAATGTTCAATGGAATAATAAGGAGCAAAAAATCACTATCAGTAAAAAAGATTTGCTTGTTGAGTTAAAAATTGATTCGACTTCTGCCCAGGTAAATGGTGAAGAGGTGAAATTAAGTCAGGCGCCTGTATTAGAAGGAAGCATAGTATATGTTCCATTACGTTTTGTAAGCGAAGTTGTTGGCGGAAGTGTTTCCTGGGACAGTGTAAACAAAGTTATTGCTATCTACATTCCAGTTGAAGAAAAACCTCTACAGACCAGTATTGTGAAAAATGGAAAGACCATTTATACAAACGAAGAAATTATAGTGAAAGATGAATGGGTATATATACCCGTTAATAAATTGGCTGAAATAATCGGTATTAAGGCGAATGTTTCACAAGACTTAAAAAGCGTATCTATTGTAAAAGATAAAGATTCATTACAATTGCAAGTGGATTCTAATTTGGCAGTGATTAACCAGGTAACTGTTGAGACAGAATTTAAACCCTTTATACATAATAATAAGCTTTTTGTTCCTGCCCAATTTGTGGGAGATCTTTTTGGTTTTACAGTAACCTGGAACGATGAAACAAAACAATTGTTTTTCTATTCCAGGGCTTCCATGTTTGACTTAGAAATTATTAGGAAATATCCTTCACCAACCAATATTCCGAAACAGGTACCGGAAGATAGTGTAAAACCTGTAGAAGGCAGAAGATTGATTGTAAGTGATAACCCGGAAACTTTAGATAATCTTGCCTTTCCGTATACAGAAGCGGTGTTATGGTCTGACAGGGTTTATACGGATGAAGACAAAGTTGACTACCGTACATATGTCTATCATGTGAATCAGACAGGCAATACGATTAAATTGGGAATTAATATTACGAATTATTCGGACAGTAATGAGATAGAAATAAAAGATTTACGGGGAAGTGGTAAAGAGAGTTCAGACGGTTGGTCAATTATAGACGTAGGTGTTAAAATAGCAGAATTAAGTATCAGTGACAAGCTTCCAGATATTGATTTAGCTAATACAGTCGTTGGAAAAGGGGAAAGTATTACATTGGACTACTTTTTTGCTAACCATGAACATTTAATGAGTTTTCTGCATGAATTCACTGTAGAAAAGAAAAGTGGTACAGGTCCATTAGATTTTGAAGTAAGAATCGTTGCAAGTAAAAATAAAGAAAGCGACTTGTCCAGGATTCATGGTCCTTTATTAAAAGCAACAGGCGTTCATCCCAGAGGTACCTGGGAGTACTCAGAAATTTATGCAGAGTTGCCTGTATATAAAGTAGGTGATAAGGATTATTCTTATAGCATTTCCAATGGTTTTACGGACCATTTATTTACAGCAGAAAAAAGTCTTGGAGATAAGAATGAATCCAGGGACAATAAAGGGCATTTTGGTGCAACATACAGAGTCAAAATCCCAATTGAAAATAAAGATGGCAAGCCCAGAAAACTTCTTATCAGAGTAAACCCAAGAGGAGGTTACTATGCAGGAGCAATCAGTACTCCTGAAGGAGAATACATTATTCCTCCTATGAATCCATTCTATGAAGTATGTAATGTGATGGAATATACGGTTGAAGAAGGAAAAGATGAAGTTGAACTGGTGATTATGCATGCCGGTGGAGGACACCTTCCTGTATCTATTAATATTCTGACCATATATACCCTTGAAGATGTTATCAAAAGATAAGAATTGATTTGATATTTATGGTTGATGAGGTTATGGGAAAACAATTTTCCATAACCTTATATATTTGCATTGAAAAGAATGGATTTTTGCTATAAATTTTGATAAAATATCTTGGAATTTATATTGACATAAGGAAGTGAAAAAATGTTATTTTCCAGCGTTGTTTTTATTTTCTTTTTTTTACCGTTCGTTTTATTTATGTATTATGTTCCATTTAGAAAAAGTATAAAATTAAAAAATATACTGTTACTTATTGCAAGTTTAGGATTTTATGCATGGGGAGAACCGGTTTTTGTTCTTATTATGGTTTTATCCATTGTTTTTAATTGGCTTTTTGGCTTACTGGTGGACAAATATCGGGAAGATAAAGTTAAATCCAGATTTGTGCTTACTTTAATGGTGTGTTTTAACTTAACGATAATTTTTATTTTTAAGTATTTAATGTTTACTTTAGAGAATATCAATTTTTTCTTCAAAACGAATATTCATGTTCCATATATTGCTTTACCCATAGGAATATCATTTTTTACATTCCAAAATATGTCCTATGTCATTGATGTATACAGAAAAAATGGAGAAGTACAAAAAAATCCTTTATATGTTGGCTTGTATATTTCTTTTTTTCCACAACTGATTGCAGGTCCTATTGTGCGTTATGAGACCATAGCAAAAGAAATTAATTATAGAAAAGAAACGTTAGATGATTTTTCGCAAGGTGTATGCAGGTTTATTATGGGTTTAGGGAAAAAAGTTCTTCTTGCCAATAACATAGCACTGATAGCCGATAAGGCTTTTGCTTTGGGAGGAGACAAGCTTTCTGTGAGTTTTGCCTGGTTAGGTGCAATTGCCTATGCATTCCAGATCTTTTTTGACTTTAGTGGTTATTCTGATATGGCGATAGGTCTGGGAAGAATGTTTGGCTTCCATTTCTTAGAAAACTTTAATTATCCATATATATCAAAATCCATATCGGAATTTTGGCGCAGATGGCATATTTCACTTTCTACCTGGTTCAGGGATTATGTTTATTTCCCGCTTGGTGGAAGCCGGGTAAAAACAAAAAGAAAATTAATATTTAACTTGTTTGTGGTATGGGCTTTAACAGGTTTATGGCATGGAGCAAACTGGACCTTTATTTTTTGGGGACTATTATATTTTGTACTCATTGCTATTGAAAAACTTATTGATTTTCAAAACAAGTTCAAAAAACTTAATATACTAAAATATCTTTATACCATGCTTTTTGTTTTATTAGGATGGGTATTATTCAGAGCTGACAGTATTGGACAAGCCATAGATTATATGAAAGCAATGTTTGGCTTAAAGGGTTCTCCTGCTTTTGATGATACAACTTTACTTTATTTCCAGGAATACAAATACTTTTTACTGCTTTGCGTACTTAGTTCGGTTCCATTAAGCAATTGGTTATCTGCTAAGATTAATAAGGAAAGTAAATTATATTCCATAGGCTATATATGTTCTTACTTATTGATTTTTGTTTTATCAATTTCTTATATTATCAAAGGTACTTATAATCCATTTATATATTTTAATTTCTAATAATTAACCTGTACATATATGAGGGGATGGCTAAAATGAAATTAATAAAAAATGATGGGAACTTGAAGCAATATTTCATTGCTGCAGCATTTGTGATTATAATTTTTACTTTTGGAATTTTAACTTTTTCTGCTCAAGGTCCTAGTATCTTAAAGAGTTCTTATACGCAGTTTAAAAGTGGACTTGCCAATAATTTTTCAGCAAATGTACTATTAAAAAATACGATTAATGAATTTGAAAAAGGCGTTAATCAGAATATTTATGGGAGATTAGTCTTTGTGGACATTTTTGGCGGGCTTCAAAGACTGATGGGTAAAAATGTGGTGATTGATGCCGATGCCGAAAACAGCACGATCTATAAAATGAAGAACGGACAACTTACTTTTTCAGGTTATCCCAAAGACCTTACTGAAACAGCGAAAAATGTTATTGAATTAAAAGAATATCTTGATGGGAAAGGGATAGAGTTTCTTTACGTTCAGGCACCTCATAAGGTTTCGAAATATGAGGATCAACTTCCTGTTGGTATAGAAGATTATAACAATAAAAAGGCGGATGATATGCTTTCTTTATTAAGAGAAGGCAATGTCAGAGTGATTGATTTAAGAGAAGAGATTCAAAAAGATAATCTTATTCATGAAGATATGTTTTATAAAACCGACCATCACTGGACAACACCTGCCGCCTTTTGGGGCTATTGCAAAGTCATCAGTTACATTAATGAAAATTTGGATATCCCAGTATCCAATGTGGAAGTAACAACGAATCTGGAAAATTATTTTGTGGAAGAATATAAAAATTGTTTTTTAGGTTCTCAGGGACGCAGGGTGGGCAGACTATATGCAGGATTAGATGATTATACCTTTATTCATCCTGATTTTGATACAAGTTATACAATGGACTATCATTACAGCAATGGCAAAACACAAACTTTAGAAGGTACTTTTGATGATGTATTTGTTAAAAAAGAGAATCTGGATATGTCACAACCTCCTTCAACAAACCGCTATGCAAGCTATTTAGGAGGAGATTATCCCTTGTTGGTTATTGATAACAAATTGCTTGACGAGGGTAACATATTAATTGTTCAGGATTCATTTGGTTTACCTTTTTCACCCTTTATGTCTTTAAATTTTTCTGAAACACAGATCTTTGATTTAAGGCATTATAAGGAGAAGACTTTAGTAGAATTTATAGATGAGAACAATTTTGATTTAGTCTTATTCCTTCAGAATGCCAATAATTATGAACAAAATAAAGTTGGAGAATAATATAATTCGGTGATAATTAGTACTTTATTGTGTGGAGGCCAGCTTATGAATGACAGAATAAATATCATGGATGTTCCTATTGATGTAGTAACAATGGATGAGGCTGTTTTGAAACTTTTGGAATTTTTAAAAAGTGAACAAAGTCATGCTGTATTTACGCCCAATCCTGAAATCATTATGGAAGCCCAAAATAATAAAGATTTAATGCAAGCTCTAAAAAGGGCATCTTTAGTAGTACCTGATGGAATTGGCGTTGTATTGGCTTCAAAAATATTAGAGGGACCACGTCTTCCTGAAAGGGTAGCTGGATATGATTTAGTTCAAAATTTATTTAAATCCGCTGCTCAAACAGACTATACTTTTTATTTTTTAGGCGGACAGGAAGGTGTTGCACAAAAAGCAGCCGAAAGGATGGCAGAACAATATAAAGGCTTAAAAATTGTTGGTAGCCAGCATGGTTATTTTAAAGACGAGAAAGAAATTATTAAAAAGATACAGGATGTTAAGCCAGATGTTTTATTGGTTGGACTGGGAGCACCAAAACAAGAAATATTTATAGATAAATATAAGGATATTTTACCCTGCAAATTATGTATTGGCGTTGGAGGCAGTTTTGACGTTATGGCTGGTAAAGTGAAAAGAGCACCAGTCATTTTTCAAAAATTAGGTTTAGAATGGTTTTATAGACTGATAAGCCAGCCCTCAAGAATTAAGAGGATGATAAGACTTCCTATATTTATGTGGAATATAGTTAGGATATCTGCTTATAATAAAAAGAAATAATTTAAAAATTATTTCTTTTTATTATTTTATTTTTATCAATTCTTTCATGGCTTAAGAAATTTTTGACATATTTTTACTAGGAAGGAATTATTATGGAAAAATTAATTCAAAAAGAAAGTTTTCGTGATTATTTACTTATAATGATTGGAACAATTATTTTAGCCTGCGGAATCAATATGTTTTTTGAAAAACAAAATTTAGTAACAGGAGGCGTAACAGGATTAGCCATTGTTATTAAGTACATTAGCAGTGGCATGTTCGATGGAGGAATCCCCTTATGGTTTACCAATATCGTTTTGAATGTACCTTTGTACCTAATTGGTATTAAAATAAGAGGAAGGGGATTTGGGAAGAAGACTCTTTATGCCATTATATTTTTATCATTTGCATTGTTTTTTACAAAATATATGCCTGCACCTCCTACAGATATATTATTATCTTCTTTGTTTGGAGGAGTCTTATCGGGTGTAGGATTAGGCTTTGTATTTATTGCCTATGGAACGACAGGGGGAACAGATCTGGCTGCAAATATCATACAGCATTTTATCAAACATATTTCTGTAGGCAAGTTGATGATGATATTAGATGGCATTATCATTTTTGCCGGAGCGGTTATTTTTGGAGCCATTAATACCATGTATGCCTTGATTGCTGTATATATTTCAGGAAAAGTATTGGACAATATGCTGGAAGGGGTGCATTTTTCAAAAGCCGTCTTTATTATTTCAGACAAAGCAGAAATAATTGCAGATGAAATCATGAGAAACTTAGACAGAGGTGTAACCGGTTTAAATGGAAAAGGAATGTATACAAAAATGGAAAAAGAAATTTTGTTTTGCGTAGTTTCTAAAAAAGAAATATTTAAGCTAAAAGAAATCGTAAGAAATATGGATTCCAAGGCTTTTGTTATTGTGTCAGATGCCAGGGAAGTGCTGGGAGAAGGCTTTATTGAATATGATGCTAAAGAAACTTTGTAATTTTTCACAAAACACATTGGACAATTCCAAATAATAGTAATTCATTATGTAAAAATTATAAAAAGTCCTTGAAAATAAATGAGATATGATGACTAAAAAGCTACTTTCTTGTCATGAGCCTATGCAAAGTTAACAAAACTATTTTAAGTGATTTGTTGAAAAGAGCAATAGTACAACTTATCGAAATATAGTATATTAATTCTAGATGCGAGAAACTAATTACTCATTTATAAGGGGGCTTTTTTTAATGGCAGAATTAAAATTAAAGAACATTTATAAAAAATATCCTAATGGTTTTGTAGCGGTTAAAGACTTTACTCTCGATATAGAGGATAAAGAATTTGTTATTTTCGTTGGACCATCAGGATGCGGAAAATCAACAACACTTCGCATGATTGCCGGACTTGAAGAAATAAGCTCTGGAGAACTTTGGATTGGTGATAGATTATGTAATGATGTTGCACCAAAAGATAGAGACATTGCAATGGTATTCCAAAACTATGCTTTGTATCCACATATGTCTGTATATGATAATATGGCATTTGGATTAAAGCTTCGTAAAACACCAAAACCAGAAATTGACAGACGCGTTAAAGAAGCAGCAAAAATACTTGACATTGAACATTTATTAGATAGAAGACCAAAAGCTTTATCTGGTGGTCAAAGACAACGTGTTGCAATGGGACGTGCAATCGTTCGTGAACCTAAAGTATTCTTAATGGACGAACCTTTATCTAACCTCGATGCTAAGTTAAGAGTTCAGATGAGAACAGAAATTTCTAAGCTTCATCAAAGACTTCAAACAACATTCATTTATGTTACCCATGACCAAACAGAAGCAATGACCCTGGGAACAAGAATTGTTGTATTAAAAGACGGGGTTATTCAACAAGTGGATACACCAAGTAATCTTTATAAATATCCTAAGAATTTATTCGTTGCAGGTTTCATTGGTTCACCACAAATGAACTTCATTGAAGTAAAAGTAGTAAAACAAGGGGAAGATGTTCTTCTTACCTTTGGAAATGAAGAAATTAAATTGCCTCAGGCAAAAGCTAAGAAACTTATTGAAGGCGGATATGTTGGAAAAGAAGTTATTATGGGAATCCGTCCTGAAGATATACATGATGAACCAGCCTTCATTGAAGCATCACCTACAAGCACAATCAGTGCAAATGTTGAAGTTACAGAAATGCTTGGAGCAGAAGTATTCCTTTATATGGTTACTAATGGTCAAAATATAACAGCACGTGTTGACCCAAGAAGTGAAGCAAAACCAGGTGATACAATTAAAATTGCATTAGATGCAAATAACATTCATGTATTTGATAAGGATACAGAGTTAACAATTACCAATTAATTTCAAATAAAAGAATAAAATGAAGAATTATAAGAGAAGATACGCAAAATATGTGTATTTTCTCTTTATTTTTTTCAAATTATACTATAATATAAAATAGAGAGGGTGTATCCTCACATTTATCTAAAAAATCCCGGGAGTGTTGATAATATGATTTCAAATCAAGTATTACAAAGTACCATTGATGGGTTGAAAGCTATAACCAGAAGAGACTTTACAATAACGGATACTGAGGCAAAAGTTTTGGCATCAACTGAAGACAGGCAGATGAGCTTATATCAATCCATTATTGAGGATTTTGTAAACTCACAGGCAGAGAGTCAGTTGATTCAAGGTTACCATTATTTTAAAGTATTTGATGACAATGTAGCAGAATATATTGTTTCTATCAAAGGGGAAGATGAGGAAGCTTACAGGATAGGTAAAATTGCAGCTTTCCAAATTCAGAATTTACTTGTTGCTTATAAAGAAAGATACGATAAAGATAATTTTATCAAAAATCTTCTTTTAGACAATATGCTTTTGGTAGACATTTACAGTAAAGCTAAAAAACTCAATATTGAAAATAATGTTACAAGAGTCGTTTATTTAATTGATACCCAGCCTGATAAAGATATAAACTATGTTGAAATTGTAAGAAGTATTTTCCCAGCTAAATCAAAAGATTTTGTAACGGCTGTAGATGAAAGAAGCGTCATTTTAGTAAAAGAAATTACGGAAAAAGAACATAGAGAAGATAAAGAAAAGATAGCCCGAATGATTTATGATACCATTAGTGGTGAAGCGATGACCAGGGTTTCTGTTGCTGTTGGCACATTTGTTGAAGATTTAAAGGATGTTTCCAGATCGTATAAAGAGGCCAAAATGGCTTTAGAAGTTGGGAAAATATTCTACAGTGAAAAAAATATTATCAGTTATGATAAATTAGGCATAGGAAGACTGATTTATCAACTTCCGGTACCTTTGTGTCATATGTATGTCAATGAAGTTCTTCAAGGAAGAAGCATCAGTGAATTTGACGAAGAGACATTGACGACAGTGAATAAGTTCTTTGAGAATAATTTAAATGTTTCTGAAACATCAAGACAATTATATATTCATAGAAATACTTTGGTTTACCGCTTGGATAAACTTCAAAAAATGACAGGGCTTGATTTAAGGAATTTTGAAGATGCCATTACTTTTAAAATTACTTTAATGGTTAGTAAATACATGAATTATGTAGAAAAGACGTCCTATTAACAAGATTCTAATATTAAGGTATATTGATATTTCAATAGAAATAATGTAAAATATAAGAAATTTTATGCCCTTACAGGGGGGATTAGCTTGATTGAATTGCATAATGTGACAAAAACTTATGAAAATGGTGTCGATGCTTTATTAAATGTTTCCCTAAAAATAGAAAAGGGAGAATTCGTCTTTATTATTGGTACCAGTGGTTCAGGAAAATCCACTTTGATAAAACTATTATTAAAGGAAGTGGAACCCAATCACGGAGAAATAATTGTAAATAATAAAAATATAACTAAGCTAAAGAAAAGTAAGATTCCATATTTACGACGCGGTTTGGGAGTTGTCTTTCAGGATTTTAGATTACTTCCTAATAAGACTGTTTATGAAAATGTAGCTTTTGCAATGCAAATTGTAGAGGCTTCTCCAAAAGAAATAAGAAGAAATGTTCCAATGGTTTTATCGATGGTAGGTTTAGCAAGAAAAGCTCGGGCCTATCCGAATCAATTGTCTGGAGGGGAACAGCAAAGAACAGCTTTGGCAAGAGCCATTGTCAATAATCCCCCTATTCTTTTAGCCGATGAACCAACAGGAAATTTGGATCCAAAAACGTCATGGGAAATCATGAAGGTATTAAAGGATATTAATAGCAGGGGAACGACAGTCATTGTAGCAACCCATGATTTGGATATCGTTAGAAAAATGAAGAGAAGAGTTATAGAATTAAGAGAAGGAATAGTTGTTCAAGACTTGCCAAAAGGTGGATATAGCTATGAAGATTAGAACGATGAAGTATTTCGCAGCACAGGGTTTACAAGGGATTTGGAGAAACCGCTTGATGTCAGTTGCTTCTATTGCTACTATTTCTTCTTGTTTAATGATTGTAGGAATCTTTTATTGCATTGCCGTAAATATTGATTATATGTTAGAGAGCTTAGAAGGAACTGCAGGAATAACTGTTTTTTATACGAAAGAGAATTATACAGAAAGAGATATAGAGGTTATCAGGGAAAAGATTAGTAAGATCAGTTATATCAAAGATATTAGATATATTTCGCCTGCAGAAGCTTTAGAAGCAGAAAAAAAAGAATGGGGAGAGTATGCATCATTATTGGAAGGCTTAGAAGATGATAATCCTTTACCCCCTACTTTTGAGCTTACTTTAGAAGATATAAGATTCCAGAAAGATGTCATTAGTGAATTAAATAAAATCAATGGAATAGAGATCAGATATTTTGAAGAAGAGACCAAAATCCTGATTAGTTTCAACAATATTATAAGAATTATTAGTCTTGCACTTATATTAATTTTATCTTTTATTGGAATAATGCTGATGGATAATACCATCCGGCTTACAGTGTATGTTAGAAAGACAGAGATTAGTATTATGAAATATATAGGGGCAACCGATTGGTTTATAAGATGGCCTTTTATTATTGAAGGAATTATCATTGGTTTTATAGGTTCAATTATACCCCTCGGAATTATTTGGGTATCTTATAATTTTATTACCCAATTGATTTTTGAAAAGAATACGCTTCTTCAAAATATTTTATCCTTCAGGACAACGGAAGAAATCTTCAGAGTTTTGACCCCGATTTCTTTAATTATAGGAATTTCTATTGGCGTAATTGGCAGTAGTATTTCTATCAGAAGATATCTGAAAGTATAGCTTGCTTGTTTGGAGGGGGAACGATGAGAATATTTATTAGAAAGGGTCTGCTTCTACTATTATCTGTTTTCTTTGCCTTTTCAACTCTTTACACTGTTCAGGCAAACAGTTTAGAAGCTAAGCGAAGTCAGTTGGAGGAAATTAAAAAGAGCCTGAAATCAGCCAAGGAAAACTTAGAAAAAACGAAAAAAGAAAAAAACGAAGTGATGCAAAACATTGCAAGACTCGATCAGGAATTAGAAAATGTAGAAGCCTACTTAGATGAAATCAATACTAAGATAAAAGAATTAGAAGCTGAAATTGAAGAAAAACAAAAAGAACTTGAAGAAGCAGAACGACAGCGGGCAGAGAAATACGAAGAATTTAAAGAGAGAGTTAAATGTATGTATATGAATAGAAAGGTGGGTTATATTCAAGTACTTTTTAATTCGAAGAGTTTTTCTGATTTTCTGAATCGGATTGATATCTTTTCCAGGATTGCTGAACATGATCAAAAACTAATGGACAGCATGAAAGAAAATGAGGAAAAAATCAAGACTCAGCAGCAAGAATTAAATGATAAGAAAGATGAAGTGACTTTAATTAAGAAAGAACAGTTGGGTGTTAAATATACTTTAGAGCAGACGATAAAACAGAGAGAAGCTGCTTTACAGGAATTAAGTAAAGATGAAGTACTTTGGATGCAGATGATAAAAGAAGAAGAAGAAATTTCTAAGAAATTAGAACAGGAAATCATAGAATTAACGAAAAGAAGTACTAGGGTTTACAGTGGAGGAGCATTGGAATGGCCGGTTCCTGGGTATTATTCTCTTAGTTCAGGTTATGGAGAAAGAACAGACCCTATATATGGTGGAGCAGAGTTCCATAAAGGTATTGATATCCCTGCACCCAGGGGAGTGAGTGTTGTTGCAGCAGCCGATGGTGAAGTCATTAGTGCCGGCTATATTAATGGTTATGGATATACGGTCATTATTGATCATGGTAGTGGGATTACAACTTTGTATGGACATAACTCGCAATTATTGGTTTCTACCGGCCAAATAGTGAGTCGGGGAGAAGCAATAGCAAAAGTAGGAAGTACAGGTAATTCCACAGGAAACCACTGTCATTTTGAAGTAAGAATAAAAGGTGCTCATGTTAATCCCTTACAATATTTTTCAAGATAAAGGACATCGTCCTTTATTTTTTTCATATAAATACCTTCATCTTTTATTGTATGGTATAATAAAGAGTAAATTTTAATACAATAAAATATAATCACTAAAGGGGTGCCTGTTAATGAAAAATAGAAAATCATTTATCAGCGGCTTAATTGTCGGTATGATTATAATTATTACAATTAATACATTATTTTTTGGTTTTAAAATTGTTTTAGGCATGTCAGGAAAAGCAAACTTAGCTTCAAGCGAGAAACTTGAGAAAATCCTGAGATATTTAAATAAATACTATGTTGATGATATAGATATGAAAGACCTTGAGGAAGGAATGTATAGAGGTATTGTTGACGGAGTCGGGGACCCCTATACGATTTATTTAAATGAGAAGCAGTACAATAGTTTTATGACACAAACTGCAGGACGGTATGCCGGGATAGGTGTTGTGGTTTCTGTTGATCAGGAAGACCAGTTAATAACGGTTGTTTCACCATTTGAAGGATCTCCTGGAGAAAAAGCAGGATTGGTACCAGGAGACAAAATCATAAAAGTGAATGGTTTTGATGTAACAGGAATTGATTTAGATGAGGCTGTATCCATGATGAAAGGACCTGCTGGTACAAAGGTTACATTGACAGTTTACAGAAAAGAAGAAGCAAGGACTTTTGATGTAGAAATTGAAAGAGCAAATATTGACTATCCTTCAGTTGCTCATGAAATGCTAGATAATCAAATAGGTTATATAAAGATTTCATCCTTCGATGAAGTGACGTATGATCAATTTATGAAAGCTTTAAATGATTTAAGACAACAAGGGCAAAAAGGCTTAATTATTGATCTGAGAAATAATCCTGGCGGGTTGCTTTCAGTGGTTGCAGATATTGCGGATGAAATCCTTCCGGAAGGCCTGATATATTATACGGAAGACAAGGCTGGACATAAAGAAACTTGTATGTCCGATGCAAAAGAACTTGAAATACCTTTAGTCATTCTTGTTAATGAAAATAGTGCCAGTGCTTCAGAAATTCTTGCAGGAGCGGTGAAAGACCATAATAAGGGAAAAGTTGTTGGGACACAAACTTATGGAAAAGGCCTGGTTCAAACCGTATTTCCATTGGGAGACGGGTCTGCATTGAAGGTGACTATTGCCAAATATTATACGCCCAGTGGTGTATGTATACAAGGAATAGGTATTGAACCTGATGTTATTGTAGAGTTATCCGAGGAAACAGACAACACAACCAGTGAAGAAGAGGATGTACAATTAGAAAAAGCAATAGAAGTATTAATGAGTCAATTATAGTTATTTTGATAGGTGGGTTATATGCAATATTTTTTACAGATAGTAGTAACTAGCCTGCAGTCAGTTTCTCTGGCGGTTTTTCAACCTTGGTTCTTACTGATTCTATATTTAGTTTATTGGATGTATAAAAAAATTATTATCTGGCACTGCAAACAGCCTTGTTTGTAAAAGGCAAGATTTTTGAAAAAATGGTTCAATCGCTTTTGACTGGCATTTTGGTAGGGATTGGGCTTAGTATTGTCTTAATATTCCTGGGTATTCCAATGTATTTTTCTGAGCAAATGGTTTTTCTTTTACCGATTGCCTTAGTCCTTTCATTGTTTAATTTTAGGTATTTATGTTTTTCTTATGCCGGAGGGATCCTGGGAATTTTCTATTTTATTGCCAGGGGATTAAAAAGTTATGGATTTGGTTTACCGGAAATCCATTTAGATATTCCCGGTATTATAGCTCTTGTAGGCATCCTTCACCTTATGGAGGCCTGGCTTGTCTTTGCAGAAGGAAGCCGGGACAGTATTCCTATTGTGATAAAAAAGGATGATAGTTATGCTGCTGCCTATTTGATGCAAAGATATTGGCCCATTCCTTTTTCTTTGCTGATTATGGAGTTTGTGACATCCATTCCTCAGGGTATGATTGAGACGCCAGAGTGGTGGCCCATAATGAAAAATATCATTACTCCTCCTAATCCGGAACTGAGTTTAATTTATACCGTTTTACCGATTACAGCAATTTTAGGTTACGGGGATATTGCTGTATCACAAAAGCCAGAAGTAAAATCAAAAAAGACGGCCGTATCATTAATGTTCTACAGCTCATTATTAATTGTTATTGCCATTATGTCACCAGAAAGATTATGGCTTCAATTTTTAGGTATTTTTTTAATGCCCTTAGTTCATGAAATCATGATTGTTGGTAACCAAAGAAAAGAGAAAATTTCTAAGCCTTTATTTACTTTTCCCAAAAAAGGTGTGCGGATTCTTGAATTAAAAGCAGATGGGGTTGCCGAAAAAATGGGTATGAAGAGGGGAGATATAATCCTCAGGATTAATGGAATAGAAATAGAAAACTATGCTCATATGAAGGTGGTATTAAGTAATTACCATACCTTTTTATGGTTTGACGTACTTTCTGCAGATGGGGAAGAAAAGTATTTCGAATATAAAGCTTATCCATATGGTATTAATGACATAGGAATTGTACCTTTAATGGAACAAGCGGTAAAAGTTTTCCGATTGGAAGACATGGAGAATGTTGGATTATTCCGGATGTTAAAAAAATAGAACCTTTTGGTTCTATTTTTTATATGTTTTTTATACGTTTTTTATGTGTTCATGATTTTTAAGGTGATTCATGCAATATTCATAGTCTCCATCACAACTGGTGCAATATCTGAAATCCATGCTGGGATCATCTTTTTCCGTTATTCCACAAACTGTACATTTATGGCGGGTAGTTTCTTTAGGTAGCTTTGACCTGAATTCTTGTTTATTTTTTTTGACTTTTCGGTTTGTTTTTATCGTGTTTATAATATCTTTGCCAAAGAAAGCAAAGTAATTAATGAGCGAAGCAGCGACGGCCAGTTTCCATGGTAAGGGCAATAGGATAAGTGAAATTATAAAAAAGAACCAATTAATTATTGCGAGATATTTAACTTTTACTGGCAAGAAGAAGAAAAGTAACAGCTCAAAATCAGGATATATTTTTGCGAAAGCAAGAAAAAGGGATAAGTTGATATAGTGCGGAGTTACAGGGAGTCCGGTTATAAAGGCACAAAGGGTAGTTCCCAGCATGCCTAAAAAATAAAAAAGATTAAATTTGAAAGTCCCCCATTCATGTTCCAAAGAATTGCCTATAAGATAATACAGATACAATACAAAGCCCATAAAAAGCGGATGAGAAGTTTCAGGAGGAATAAAAATATAAGTAAAAAGTCTCCAAATTTCACCATTCATAACGGAAGCAGGATCAAGTATAAGAAAAAAATATAAATTCAAGTCGGTAAGATAAGTAATAATAAAGACAGCAAGATTTAAAAATACGATATAGAGCATTAAATTTGGAATTGCAAAACGACCGAGTTTACGTTCAAGCTTGTCATACCATCGCATAGTCATTCTCCTTTATAAATGAAAATATAAATGTAAAAACTTTACCATTCTTTTTATAACTTATTTTTATAGGAAGGTCAAGAATTTTTTGGTTTTTGCAAACATATGTTTTCAAAGGACAAAACATATGTTATAATTATATAATTGTTAAGAATGATTATTAATTAAAGAGAGTAGGTATAGTATGGGAAAATTTCAGCTCGTATCAGAATACAAACCTACAGGAGATCAACCACAAGCCATAAAGATACTTTCAGAATCCATAAAAAATAATAATAAATTTCAGACTCTTTTAGGCGTAACGGGCTCAGGAAAAACTTTTACCATGGCAAACATTATTCAGGAGGTTCAAAAGCCAACTTTAATTATAGCACATAATAAAACTCTGGCAGCACAATTATACAGTGAATTTAAAGAGTTTTTTCCAAACAATGCTGTAGAATATTTTGTAAGTTACTACGACTATTATCAACCAGAAGCCTATAATCCTCAAACAGATACTTATATTGAAAAAGATTCTTCAGTAAACGAAGAAATTGATAAATTAAGACACTCTGCTACAGCAGCCCTGGCAGAAAGACGGGATGTCATTATTGTAGCAAGTGTGTCCTGTATCTATGGTTTGGGGGACCCCATTGATTATAATACTCAGGTTCTTTCCTTAAGACCAGGGATGGAAAAAAGTCGGGATGATGTCTTAAGAAAGCTGGTTGACATTCAATATACAAGAAATGATATAGATTTTAGCAGAGGAACATTCCGGGTAAGAGGAGATGTTGTGGAAATCATCCCTGCCAATTCATCAGAAAAAGCCATAAGAGTTGAATTTTTTGGAGATGAAATTGACAGGATTTCAGAAATTGATACCTTAACTGGTGAGATACTGGGGTTAAGAGAACATATATCCGTTTTCCCTGCTTCTCACTATGCCATCCCTCAGGATAAACTGGAAAGAGCCATTTTGTCCATTGAAGAAGAATTAGTGGAAAGAGTAAAAGAATTAAAAGCAGAAGATAAGCTTTTAGAAGCACAGAGACTGGCACAAAGAACAAACTTTGATATAGAAATGTTAAGAGAAGTAGGCTATTGCCCTGGAATAGAAAACTATTCGAGACATCTTGCAGGACGGCCACCAGGCAGTACGCCGCATACCTTGATTGATTATTTTCCTGACGATTTTTTAATTATTATAGACGAGTCCCATATTACGCTTCCTCAGATAAGAGGAATGTATAATGGGGATAGATCAAGAAAGACGACTTTAGTGGAGTATGGTTTCAGATTGCCTTCAGCCTTGGATAACCGTCCATTAAAATTTGAAGAATTTGAAGAAAAGATCAATCAGATATTATTTGTATCCGCAACGCCAGGTCCGTATGAATATGAACATTCTTCTGTGGTAGCAGAGCAAATTATAAGGCCTACTGGCTTATTGGACCCTGTAGTAGATGTTCGGCCTGTAAAAGGACAAATTGATGACTTATACCATGAAATTAATAAAAGAGTAGAAAAGAATCAAAAGGTTTTAGTGACGACGTTAACAAAAAGAATGGCTGAAGAATTAACCGATTATTTGAAGGAGGCAGGAATTAAAGTCAATTATCTGCATTCAGATATTGATACCCTGGAGCGGGTAGAAATTGTCAGAGATTTGAGAATGGGTGTTTTTGATGTTTTAGTGGGAATTAATCTTTTAAGAGAAGGGCTTGATATTCCAGAAGTATCCCTTGTGGCAATATTAGATGCCGACAAGGAAGGTTTTTTACGCTCAGAAACATCCTTAATTCAAACCATTGGAAGAGCTGCAAGAAATGCAGAAGGCTACGTGATTATGTATGCTGATACCATAACTGATTCGATGAGAAAAGCCATATCAGAAACCAATAGAAGACGACAGCTTCAAGATGAATATAATAAGAAACATGGAATCATACCAAAAACGATTGAAAAAAGTATTCGGGATGTCATTCGGGCAACAAAGGTATTAGAAGAAGAACAAGAATATTTCACCGAAAAAGATCCGGAATCCATGGACAAGATAGAATTAGAAGAATTAATTGGAAAACTAACGAAAGAGATGAAAAAAGCTGCTTCTGATTTAAATTTTGAACGGGCAGCTGCTCTCAGGGACCAATTATTTGAATTGAAGAAGCATTTATTGGATTTATAATGCAGTCAGGAGGTTAACATGGTCAACAATAAAATTATCATAAAAGGTGCAAGAGAACATAATTTAAAAAATATAGATTTGGAAATACCAAGAGATCAATTTGTAGTCTTTACCGGCTTAAGTGGTTCTGGTAAATCTTCTTTAGCTTTCGACACCATTTATGCAGAAGGTCAGAGAAGATATGTGGAATCTCTCTCTTCATATGCCAGACAATTTTTAGGCCAAATGGAAAAGCCGGATGTTGATTTAATCGAAGGCCTTTCTCCTGCTATATCCATCGATCAAAAAACAACCAGCAGAAATCCAAGATCTACTGTTGGAACAGTCACTGAAATATATGATTATCTCAGGTTATTATTTGCCAGAATAGGTATTCCTCACTGCCCTCAATGTGGTAAGGAGATAAAAAAGCAAACCATTGACCAAATTGTCGATCATATCATGAAATTACCGGAAAGAACAAAAATACAGTTACTGGCTCCAATAGTACGGGGCAGGAAAGGTGAACACAGAAAGGTTCTGGAAAGCTTACGTAAAGCAGGATATGTCAGAGTCAGAATAGATGGGCTTATCTATGAATTATCTGAAGAGGTTAATCTTGAAAAAAACAAGAAACATTCCATTGAAGTTGTGGTAGACAGATTAGTTGTAAAATATAATATTGAAAAGCGTTTAACAGATTCTATTGAAACGGTCATGGAACTTTCAAAAGGCTTGCTTTTGGTTGATGTGATTGATGGGGAAGAACTAACTTTTAGCCAGGATTTTGCCTGCCCTGATTGTGGTATCAGTATCGGAGAGATTGAACCAAGATTGTTCTCCTTTAATAATCCTTTTGGAGCTTGTCCGTCTTGTATGGGTTTGGGCAGCAAGCTTTTGATTGATCCGGAACTAATTATTCCTAATCCTAATTTAAGCATTTTAGAAGGAGCCATTACTGCTCCCGGCTGGAATTCAATCGATAAGACCGGCAGTTATGCCCGAAGTTTTTTTGAAGCTTTATCGAGGCATTATCACTTTGACTTAAATACACCTTTTAAAGATTTGGATGAAAAAATTAAAGATATTATTTTATATGGCTCCAGGGGAGAAAAAATAAAAGTAGAATATGAAAATGCAAGAGGCAAAGGTTCTTATGTCTATGTTTTTGAAGGAATTATTCCGAATATGTACAGAAAATATTCTGAGACAAGTTCAGAATTTATGAAGCAAGAATATGAAAGTTTTATGTCTAACCATCCTTGTCATGACTGTGGAGGGGCCAGGTTAAAGCCTGAAGCCCTGGCAATTAAGCTGGGAGGAAAAAATATTGCCCAGGTAGCTGATATGTCGGTTTTAGAAGTACGAAAATTTTTAGAGGACTTAGAATTAAGTGACATGCAAAAAGCAATAGGAAAACAGATATTAAAAGAAATTAATGCCAGAATAGGCTTTTTAATTGATGTCGGATTGGATTATTTAACCCTTTCCAGGGCAGCTGGAACTTTATCTGGGGGAGAAGCTCAAAGAATAAGGCTGGCGACTCAAATTGGTTCAGGATTGGTTGGTGTGATTTACATCCTGGACGAACCTAGTATTGGTCTTCATCAAAGGGACAACCATAAGCTCATAAAGGCTTTAACGAATCTCAGGGACTTGGGCAATACCCTGATTGTGGTTGAGCATGACGAAGATACTATGTATGCTGCTGATTATATCGTTGATATTGGTCCTCTGGCAGGTTCCAGGGGAGGGGAAGTAGTATGTACCGGAACTGTAGAAGATATTAAGAAATCTTTGAGGTCAGAAACAGGCGCTTATTTAAGCGGGCGTAAAAAAATTGAAATTCCTCAGGTAAGAAGAAAACCCAATGGGAAATGGCTGGAGATAAAAGGGGCAAAAGAAAATAACTTAAAAAACATCGATGTTAAGATTCCCCTGGGTGTTTTTTGTTGTGTAACAGGGGTATCAGGTTCAGGTAAGAGTTCTTTAATTAATGAAATTTTATATAAGCGTTTAGCCAGGGATTTAAACAGGGCTAAAACAAAACCCGGACGGCACGATAAGCTTTTAGGTCTGGAGCATTTAGATAAGGTGATTAATATTGATCAGTCTCCAATAGGCAGAACCCCAAGGTCAAACCCAGCAACTTACACGGGTGTTTTTGACATGATAAGAGAAGTCTTTGCCCAAACACCTGAAGCCAGAATGAGAGGCTATACTAAAGGGCGTTTTAGCTTTAATGTTAGGGGAGGACGTTGCGAGGCATGTAATGGGGACGGGATTATCCGGATTGAAATGCACTTTTTGCCGGATGTCTATATTCCTTGTGAAGTTTGTCAAGGGAAACGTTATAACCGGGAAACTTTAGAAGTTCGTTATAAGGGAAAATCCATTTCTGACATTCTCGAAATGACAGTAGAAGAGGCTTTGGACTTTTTTGAAAATCATGAAAGAATAAGAAGAAAACTTGAAACTTTAAATGCTGTGGGTTTATCTTATATAAAATTAGGACAACCTTCAACCACTCTTTCAGGTGGGGAAGCACAAAGAATAAAACTGGCAACGGAATTAAGCAGAAAAAGTACAGGAAAAACAGTGTATATTCTGGATGAGCCTACAACAGGGCTTCATTTTGCAGATGTTCACCGGTTAATAGAAATCCTCCAGCGATTAACAGAAGGAGGGAATACTGTTCTGGTCATAGAACACAATTTAGATGTTATAAAAACAGCAGATTATATTATTGATTTAGGTCCTGAAGGAGGGGACAGGGGAGGAGAAGTCATTGCTTTCGGTACACCAGAAGAAGTAGCAGAAGTGAGCCATTCTTATACAGGTCAGTTTTTGAAAAGAATCCTCAGAGGATAAATCCATATTTTACCACAAGAAAAAGAGAATGAAACCACCGCCTTTGCCAGAAACTAATCGAAAAGGCAAAGGTGGGGTGATGATAATGATTAATAGCATTATGGACACCAGGGTGCGGCAAGAAGATGGGTGTTATCAGATTAATCTTAAACTTCCTAAAGATGAATACGAAATGATTTATGAGGGTAACTACAGCAATGAAATTGCAGCGGACATTTTAAAATACTATTTGGAAATGCGGGGAGACGAAGGAAGACCTAAAAATATTGTGATTAAACAAAGTGAAAATCCTAATATGCTGGAGATTCAGGCAGTACTTGAATATGTTCAAAATGAGCATACAGATTATAATCATCAGGTCAATTATTTTTAGTACTTCTCTTATGTGTCAGATGACTTTGTTTTTTAATGTTTAAAATTTACTGAAATCAAATGGTTTATTTAATACTATTAATATTCTATAAAATATATAATATATAAATTTTCAGCGTTTTACTTGAATTGAGGGCAGGAAAGATATACTGTTCGATTATTGAATTTTGTAGCAGAGGATTATAATGTTGTATAAGAATTAGATTTTTGCAATTTAGTCTTTGGCACTAAGGGAATTTTGCCTTTGGTAAAACGATGTTGTTAATTGGAGATATTTACGTGCTTGTTATTGCTATATTGGTGTTTATTGATGACAGAAAAAGAAATAAGGTAAAATGAATGGCATAAGTGTAAAAAAGCTCTGTGTTTGCACACAGAGCTTTTTTTATTAATTAAAGGATTGTCATATTTATTAATAATATGGTAAAAATACAGCATTACCACTCTTTGTTCTCCAATATTCCGCAATGACAGATTTTCTGCTGGTGTCATAGATATATCCTTCAATACTTGTTGCATTAGGTGCTGCCTTTTTAATATCATCATAGATTTTTCCCATTAAGGTTTTAACTTGTTCATCATCTAAGTCGTCCCACCATTCACGATAATCAACGTTAAGATAATATTCGATTTCTTCTTCATCACCTTTTATGTCAAGGGAAAGGTATATGTAAGGCGACAGGTAATGCTCATATCGGTTATCTAATTCATCTTCTAATTTAGAAAGATCCAATTTGTTAACATATTCAACAGTTAATTTTTTTCTTGAATCCGTACTAAATTCTAAGACATATTCTCTTTCATCGATATCGTATAAGTCGCCAACAATTTTAGCTTTGTCATAAACTTCCCAGATAGCCTTACATATTTTTTCAAGATGTTTTTCTACATCCTTTTCGCTTAATTTATCCCAGTAATCTTTATAGCGGTATAAGTCTGTTTCCATTTCAATTTCTATTTCTTTACTGTCACCGCTTAGATAGATATCAAATACAACGCCTTTTAATTCGCCATAGTCTTCGTTAATATCATCTTCTAAATTTGATAAACTAATCTTACTGGTGTTTTTGTCTTCAGTTTGAGTAGGGGGTGTTTGTTTTTTAGCTGCTTCTAATTGTTGTTTTAAAGATTCAATTTCTGCTTTTAGTTGAATAATTTCTAAATCTTTTTGTACCAACGTTTGGTCTACAGTATCGTTAATGGAAATAAGTTTGTTGTTACCATCCCATTGGACATTTTTACCAACTAATTCTCCAACCATTCGGATTGGAACATATGTAGTTTGGTCAACAACAAAGGGTTCTTGATTACCAGGATCTACAATTTTTCCGTTATAACTAAATTTAATGCCCATATATTGTGCCCGTAAAGTTTTAATAACAGGTGAAGCATATAAAGCTGTTGCGCTGGATAAAGAAATAACAGCAGTTAAACCCAATGCCAAAAGACGCTTTTTACTTCTAAACATTTTATTCATCCTCCTGTCAATTATGATAAAAAACTATTCATTTTATTATCATTATAGAAGTATAGTGATTTTTTTTCAAGTTATAAAAGGAGAATTAAGGAAATTGTAATATAAATTTAATCAAATGTTTAAGATGACTTTCGAAAATACATAGTAATTATCATCAGAAAGTTTTTTAATCACTGAAATTCCAGGATTATCCATGGCAGAGGATATGCTTTATGTTATAATTATTAATAATGATTGTTAAATAATATTTTGCAATAGATTCACGGAATGTGATTATTAGTAAGAATTCAATAATGGTTTTTACATTTTATATAACTGTTTATACTTTATCTTTTTATTATAGAGAATGATGGTTATGTTTTTTAAGAAAGGAGTAGCCTATGTTTGATATACAGGAAGAGCTTAAGAAGCTGCCGGAAAAGCCTGGAGTATATCTGATGAAGGATCAATATGAAAATATCATTTATGTGGGTAAAGCAGTCAATTTAAAAAACAGAGTGCGCCAGTATTTCCAAAAGTCTGCCAATCATTCACCTAAGGTAAAAAGAATGGTTCTTCAAATTAAAGAATTTGAATATATTGTAACGGATTCTGAAGTCGAAGCGCTTATTTTAGAATCGAACCTGATAAAAAAATACCAGCCCAAATACAATATCCGTTTAAAAGACGATAAAAATTATCCTTATATCAAGATTACTATTAATGAGGATTATCCCAGAGTCTTAATGACAAGAAAACTCATTAAGGACAAGGCTAAATATTTCGGTCCTTATACCGATGGAACAGCATTAAAAGAGACTTTAGATATCATCAATAAATTATGGCCTATCAGGACTTGTAACAGGGTTTTGCCACGGGATATAGGCAAGGAAAGGCCATGTCTGAAATATCATATTGGTCAATGTAAGGCGCCTTGTGCCGGTCTTATTTCAAAAGAAGAATATAATAAATTAATAGAGGAAGTTATTGCCTTTTTGGATGGCAAATATGAAGAGGTAATAAAAGATCTGGAAGAAGAAATGACCGAAGCTGCCAATGAATTAAATTTTGAAAAAGCAGCCCAGTTAAGAGATCAAATCAACAGCATAAAAAGGATAGCTCAAAAGCAAAAGATAATTAATTCGGCTTTAGAAGATCAGGATATTATTGCCTTTGCCAAAAAAGAAGATGAAGCCTTGGTTCAGGTTTTCTTTGTCCGCGGAGGTAAGCTCATTGGAAGAGAACATTTTTTCTTAGACGGGGTTGATGACAGAACCCAGGAAGAAATTATGACTTCTTTTGTAAAACAATTTTATTCAGGTACCAGCTTTATCCCAAAAGAAGTTATCTTGCAGGAAGAAATTGATGAATTAAATATTATTCAGTCCTGGCTTTCAAGCCGTAAAGGGCAAAAAGTTTACATTAAAATTCCACGTAAAGGGGAAAAATCCAAGTTAGTAGAGATGGCTGCAAAAAATGCTTTACTGACTTTAAACCAATTTGGTGAAGAAATTAAACGAAAAGAAAAAAGAACCAAAGGTGCTTTAGAGGAAATCCAGAAACGACTTGGACTAGAGCAGCCGATATACAGGATAGAAGCCTATGATATTTCAAATACACAGGGAATTGAATCGGTAGGTTCTATGGTAGTTTTTGAAGGGGGTAAACCCAAAAGAAATGATTACCGTAAATTTAAAATCAAGGCGGTTATAGGCCCTAATGATTATGCAAGCATGGAAGAAGTCATAAAAAGGCGCTTTATTCATCGGGAAAAAGAACTTGAAAGTTTAAAAGAAAAAGGTTTAACCTTAGAAGAAGGAAAGTTTACAAAAGTTCCTGATTTAATTTTAATCGATGGCGGAAAAGGACAAGTTAATACTGTAATAAAGGTGTTAGAAGAACTTAATATAGATATTCCTGTTTGTGGCATGGTAAAAGACGACAGGCACAGAACTAGGGGTCTTTATTATCATGACGAAGAGATAACTTTTCCTTCAAGTTCTGAAGCTTTTAAGTTAATTAGCCGTATACAGGATGAAGCCCATCGTTTTGCTATAGAATATCATAGAAAACTCAGAAGTAAAGCCCAGATACAATCCGTATTAGATGAAATACCTGGTGTAGGGCCTAAAAGGAAAAGAATTCTTCTTGAGCATTTTAAAAGTGTAGCGAATATTAAAGCGGCTTCTCTGGAAGACATAAAGAAGCTAGAAGGTATACCCGATTGGGTTGCAGAAAATATTTATGACTTTTTTCATGCCAACACAAGAAGATGATAATAAAACAGGGAAAATGCCATTAATTGATTGCTTTTAATAAAAACTATGATAAAATAATAACAGGTTATATAGAAGAGAGGGGTATCCTTGTATCACGTAAAAATTAATAAGATTATAGAAAAGTTTAATTTAGAAAACTGTACGCCGGATATCGATTTTGAGCATATTACAATCAGTCAGACAGATGTTAACCGTCCGGCACTCCAATTAGCAGGTTTTTTTGATTATTTTGATTCCGAACGCGTTCAGATCATTGGTAAGGTAGAATATACCTATTTGAGTAAGATAGATGAAGAATTAAGACGCCAAACTTTAGAACGCTTATTTAGTTTTAAAATTCCATGTTTAATTATGTGCAGAAATCTCAGGCCCTTTCCTGAAATGATAACTTATGCGAATGAGTATCAGGTGCCTATTTTATTGACAGAAGAAACAACTTCAGAATTTATGGCGGAATTGATACGTTGGTTAAAAGTAGAGTTGGCTCCAAGAATAACGATTCATGGTGTATTGGTGGATATTTTTGGAGAAGGTGTTCTCATTATGGGCGAAAGTGGCGTTGGTAAAAGTGAAGCGGCTTTGGAGTTGATAAAAAGAGGACACCGCCTAGTAGCGGATGATGTTGTAGAAATTAAAAAGGTTTCTAATCAGACTTTGATAGGAAGCTGCCCGAAAGTAATCAGGCATTTTATTGAATTAAGAGGTATTGGAGTCGTTGATGTAAAGCGTTTGTATGGCGTTGGAGCTGTAAAGGATGTTCATAATATTGATTTAGTCATTAAAATGGAATTATGGGATGACCAGAAGGAATATGACCGTTTAGGTCTTTCTGAAGAATATATTGAGTTTTTAGGAAATAAGGTGGTTTGCAATTCTATACCCGTAAGACCAGGAAGAAATTTGGCCATTATATGTGAAACTGCAGCAGTCAACCACAGACAAAAGAAGATGGGTTATAATGCGGCAGAAGAACTTAATAACAGAATAATGGAAAACATAAAAAGAAAAAGAGAAGGAAAAGAATTTGAGGATTAATTCTTATTTATGGAGGGATAATATGTATTATATTGGCGTGGATCTTGGAGGTACAAAAATTGCAGCAGGGTTAGTGACAGAAGAAGGTAAGTTAATTAGTAAAAAAAGTATACCCACTTTAAGACAAAGAAATTATCAGGAAATTTTAAAAGACATGGCCAATTTGTGTTTGGAAATTATTAAAGATAATAATCTTTCTGTAAAGGACATTCATTCCATTGGCGTAGGAAGTCCTGGTTTGCCTGATCCTGAAAATGGTATTTTAGTTTATAATAATAATTTAAATTTTAAAAATGTGCCTATTCGCGCGGAACTTCAAAAATATATAGACCTTCCGGTTTATTTAGAAAATGATGCTAATTGTGCGGCTTTAGGAGAAGCTGTTGCAGGAGCAGCAAAAGAATTTAAAAGTTCAATTACGGTAACTTTAGGAACAGGAATCGGTGGTGGAATTATCCTCGATGGAAAGATTTACAGTGGAAGTTTTAATGCAGGTGGAGAAATCGGACACCATGTTATTGTGGCAGATGGAGAACAATGTACTTGTGGCAGAAAGGGTTGTTGGGAAGTTTATGCTTCAGCAACTGCTTTAATCAGAGAAGCAAAAATTGCTGCGATAAAACATCCAGAATCTCAAATCAACAGTTTAGTCAATGGAGACATTAACAGAATTAATGCCAAGACGCCTTTTGATGCAGCTCAAAATGGCGATAAAACGGCAAAAGAAGTTATCGATAATTATTTCAAATATCTTGGTATGGGAATAGTTAATATGGTAAATATTCTACAGCCGGAAGCAGTGATTATTGGCGGCGGCATCAGTGGACAAGGAGATTATCTGTTGAATCCTTTAAGAAAAATACTTGATGATGAGTCTTATGGTCTTGAATCAGCAAAAACGAAATTAAAGATTGCACAGTTGGGTAATGACGCTGGTATTATTGGCGCAGCAATGCTTGGAAAATAAAAGATAGACATGGAATATTTAACCTCTCATTATTTTTGAGAGGTTTTTGTTTTTATAGAAAATATATATTATAATAAGGAAATAAGGTAAACGATTTTTTGCCTTAAAAATTGAATATATTTATAAGGGAGCATAACAATCTATATACAGAGGTGAATTGATTGGATAGGAAAAATTTATATAGTAAATTTTTGGAATTTGTTCCTGAAGAATTAATCAAAATAGACGAGCCTATGAAAAAACATACGACATTTAAGATAGGAGGCCCTGCAGATATACTTATTTCTCCTTGCAATAAAGAGCAAATAAAGTCTATTCTCAAAATCTGTAAGGAAAATGAAGTTCCTTTTTATATTATGGGAAACGGAAGCAACTTATTAGTCAGGGATAAAGGCTTTAGAGGCGTGATTATACAAATTTATAAAAACATGAGCAAGGTAAAAATTACAGAGGATGAGGTATGGGCAGAAGCGGGTATTTTGCTTTCCTCTTTAGCCAACAGGATAAAAGATGAAAGTCTTACTGGGTTTGAATTTGCTGCAGGAATTCCGGGAACTTTAGGTGGTGCTGTATATATGAATGCAGGGGCTTATGGCGGGGAGATAAAGCAGGTATTGGTCAGCGCTGAGCTTTTGGATGAAAATGGTAATGAAATCATTCTGACGAATGAAGAATTAGAGTTAGGATACAGGACGAGCCTTTTACAAAGAAAAAATTATATTTTACTGAGTGCAAAATTAAAATTGCATAAAGGCAACAAAAAAGAAATTGAAGAAAAAATGAATGATTTAGCCCAGCAAAGAGCAGCGAAACAGCCGCTTAATATGCCCAGTGCCGGAAGTACTTTCAAAAGACCACCTGGTTATTACGCTGGAAAGCTTATTATGGATTCAGGTCTTAGGGGTTATTGTATCGGGGGAGCAGAGGTATCCCAAAAACACTGTGGCTTTATCGTGAATAAGGATAATGCAACGGCTAAAGACGTGATTGATTTAATAGAGTTTGTCCAAAAGACGGTATATGATAAGTATCAGGTAAAAATGGAACCAGAAGTTAAAATCATAGGAGAAGAATAAAATACTTTGCAATTGTTTTTTATCCAGTGAACTTATGATAAAATAATATTATTTAATAAAACGCTTTTAACTTAAAGGAGGAATATCATGCGTTTTGTCATCGTGACAGGCATGTCCGGCGCAGGTAAAAGTACAGCAGCAAAGATGTTGGAAGATTTAGGTTTTTATTGTGTCGATAATCTTCCTCCTGCTCTGATTCTTAAATTTGCTGAAGTTTGTTCCAATCCGGGAAATGAAATTGATAAAGTAGCTGTGGGCATTGATACCAGAGGCGGAAAGCTTTTTTCAGATTTGTTTGAGAGTTTACAAGAGTTGAAATCCAAGGGTTATAATTATGAAATCCTTTTTTTAGATGCTTCGGATGAAGTTTTAATAAAAAGATTTAAAGAAACCAGAAGAAAACATCCTTTAGTTTGGAATGAAAGAATTAGTGTAGGAATTGAAAGAGAAAGAGAAATCTTAAAAGAAGTCAAAGAAAAAGCAGATTATATTATTGACACCAGTAATATTTTAACCAGACAATTAAAAGAAGAATTATATCACATCTTTGTTGAAGAAAAACCTTTTGAAAGTATAATGATTACCATCTTGTCTTTTGGATTTAAATATGGCATTCCGAATGATTCAGATTTAGTATTTGACGTGAGGTTTATTCCAAATCCTTATTATATTCCGGATATGAAATATAAGACAGGAAATGATTCAGAAGTTAGAGATTATGTGATGAGTTGGAAAGAAAGCCAGATATTTTTAGATAAGATGGTTGATTTAGTAGAGTTTCTAATTCCAAATTATATTAAAGAAGGTAAGAATCAACTGGTAATCAGCATAGGATGTACTGGGGGCAAACACAGATCAGTTACCCTTACGAATGCTTTATATGAAATTTTAAAAGAAAAAGGGCATCATACGGTTTTGCATCATAGGGACATTGAAAAAGATAATTTATTAGGAAGATGAGGAAAAGTTAAATGAGAGAATTAAATAATAATCCTTTAAACCATAATCCCAAAATTGTCGCCATAGGCGGTGGAACAGGACTTTCCACTATGCTCAGGGGCTTAAAAAAATTTACAACGAACATCACAGCAGTAGTGACCGTCGCAGACAATGGCGGTGGTTCAGGCATTCTCAGAGAAGAAATGAAAATGCTTCCACCAGGAGATATCAGAAACTGTATTTTAGCTTTAGCCAATACAGAGCCTATTATGGAAAAATTACTGGAATACCGTTTTGAAGAAGGCAGATTAACGGGTCAAAGTTTTGGAAATTTATTTTTAGCAGCTATGACAAATATTTGTGGGAATTTTGAAGATGCTGTCCAAAAAATGAGTGAGGTACTGGCAGTGAAGGGGAAGGTTCTTCCCGTTACCAAGCAGGATGTGCAACTTTGTGCTGTTTTTAAAGACGGGGAAAAGATATGCGGTGAAACACAGATTGTTGAAAAGAGTAAAGAAAAAAGGATTCCAATTAAAGAAGTTTATTTATCGCCAGAAAAGCCAGAGCCTCTCAGTGGGGTATTGGAAGCCATAGAAGCAGCAGATGTTATTATTTTGGGCCCGGGAAGCTTATATACTAGTATTTTCCCTAATCTTTTAGTAAATAATGTTCCAGAGGCAATCCGGAATTCAAAAGCCGTTAAAATCTACATAGGAAATGTCATGACACAACCAGGCGAAACCGATGGTTTTGATTTATTAATGCATGTTGAAGAGTTAGAACGCTATGTAGGAAAAGGTGTCATTGATTATATTATTGCCAATAAGGATCCTATCCCTAAAGATTTATTAAAAAAATATTATGAAGATGGGGCAAGTGAAGTAAATTATGATGCAAGAAAACTGGCTGAAAGAGGATTTAAGTTGATAGAAGCCTCTGTTCTTAAAATTCACGAGGATAAAAAGTTAATACGCCATGATCCTGAAAAATTAGCAACAACCATCATGGAGGTTATTACAAATCATTGCCAATAGCTTGTGGAGGTGAAAAAATTGTCTTTTTCTTCCCGGGTGAAGAATGAATTAACCCGACATGTTGACGCTGGAAGACACTGCAATATTGCTGAAATATCGGCGTTAATCAATATATGTGGAGAAGTATCTGTTCATGAAGACAAGCAAGTTTCTATTAAATTTCAAACAGAAAATCCAGCAGTTGCTAGAAAATACTTTACATTAATAAAAAAAACTTTTAATATAAATACAGAAGTTTTAGTCAGACAAAATACTCAATTGAAAAAAAACAGAGTTTATTTTCTTTATATTACGGACTCGGATAATTCTCTTAAGGTATTAAAAGCAACAGGTTTGATAGAGGAAAAGGATGGTAAAATTTTAAGAAGACCAGGAATTCATCCTTTAATTATAAAAAGCACATGTTGTAAGAGAGCTTATATCAGAGGAGCTTTTTTGGGAGCAGGTTCTTTAAGTAATCCTGAAAAAACCTATCACTTGGAATTTGTTAATCAAGAATATAAGCATAGTAAGGATTTGCAAGAATTGATTAATTCTTTTAATATGGATGCAAAAATTATTAAGAGAAAAAATCATTATATCGTCTATTTAAAAGAAGGAGAACAGATTGTTGATCTTCTTAATGTAATGGAAGCTCATTTGGCTTTAATGGATTTGGAGAATGTACGGATTATAAAGGAAATGAGAAATAATGTTAACCGTATTGTCAATTGTGAAACAGCGAACTTAAAAAAGACCGTATCAGCAGCCATAAGACAAGTTGAGGATATTGAATATATTGATAAAACGATTGGCTTATCCAGTTTGCCAAAGAATTTGGAAGAGATTGCAAGATACAGGATTAAATATACTGAAGCCAGTTATAAAGAACTTGGTGCCATGTTAGATCCTCCTGTTGGGAAATCAGGAGTTAATCATAGACTTAGAAAGCTTAGCAGTATAGCTGACAGGCTAAGAGAACAAAAGGGAGGATTATAAATTTAATCAATTGATTTTTATTTATAAATATATGTCAAGTTGACAGAACAGAATGGAGGATATTATGATTGAGAAAAAAGTAAATGTTACAATTGAATCAGGCTTAGAAGCAAGGCCGGCAGCTTTATTTGTTCAGATTGCCAGTCAATACGACAGTCAAATTCATGTTTTATTAGGCGATAAGCAAGTTAATGCAAAAAGCATAATGGGTATGATGTCTTTAGGTGTTTTAGAAGGACAAGAACTCACCCTTCGTGCAGAGGGCAGCGATGAAGAAGAAGCTGTAAATGCTTTAGTAGATTTTCTTACTTCCCATAAAGAATAACAAATAAAAGAGGTCTGAAAAAATCAGGCCTCTTTTTATTTGTTTAAATGAGCAATATCTGTTTTAGGGGTGATTATGCTTGATTAAAAATTTCCGGGAATTGACGAATTAATTTTTCAGCAAATACTTTTCGGATATTAGACGAAATCACTAAATTAATGATAATGATAAGAAGTAAAGTGTAGTTTTTATTATCATTCACGCCTATATCACCTATATCTGTTTTATCAAATAGTTCATAAACCGTCTTAGAAAAGCTCTCTTCAAAGTTTTTCATTTCTTTATTTTGAATATCCAGGAATTGCTCATATAGATCAAATAAATCAATTGAATGAAAGTTTTTCTGTATTTTTTTATCAGTAATGGGAGATAATACAGTGTGTATATCATTTAGAGAAAGAATTTGTTTTAAATGATAAATCAATATCAGTAAAAGCATATGTTCTTTTGAATATTTCTTTTTGATAGGAGGGAATAGTATATCTGCTTTGGCATAATTGTTAATCATTGTTTTTGTAAGGATTTTATCTTCTGCATTTAATTTCCATGCGGATAATTTTTCATCAAAAAAAGTAGTGACTTGATCCATATATAGATCAATATTTGGAATATCTGAAAGAGCAATACCTTCTAAAGTACTAAATTCATTAATGAGTTGAATAAGGTTTTCTTTATTAAAGTCCATAAAATCTCTCCTAATTTTTATCTTTTACAACTATTATAACATCTTTAATCAATATGACAAGTAGCTATCATCAATAGATAAAAATAACTTAATAATATACATAATTTAGTAATAAAATCGACATATTAATTATATTATTAATGTGTTGTGTTATATAATATTATTTATTAAAATATAAATAATATTACAAGTAGTATTTAATACTACACAGGAGTGGTTATATGTTTAAAAAAATGAGAGAACCTGTCAATGCTTTAACTCATTTAATAGGTGTTATCCTATCGGTTATTGGATTATTTTTTTTACTTTATAATGCTGCTATAAAAGGGACAAGCAGGCATCTGATTTCTTTTACTATATTTGGGATAAGTTTAATTTTATTGTACAGTGCCAGTACTTTATATCATGCACTGAATTTACCTAAAAATAAAATAGAAATTCTTCAAAAAATAGATCATATGATGATATTTGTTTTAATTGCCGGGACTTATACTCCTGTATGCTTAACGGTGTTAGAAGGATTTTGGAGCTGGAGTTTATTGATTTGTATATGGATTATTGCGTTTATCGGCATTCTATTCAAAATTTTTTGGTTTAATTCCCCAAGATGGTTGTCTACTTTATTTTATATAGGAATGGGCTGGTTTGTCATTTTTTTCTTTGAACCTTTAATGAACGCTATTTCACTTAATGGTTTAAATTGGCTACTTGCAGGAGGAATTTTATATACCATTGGAGGAATTATTTATGCCACTAAAAGACCCAGAATAAATTTTAAGTTATTTGGTTTTCATGAGATATTTCATCTTTTCGTATTAGGGGGCAGCATTTGCCATTTTTGTTTTATGTTCCATTATCTATTATATTTGCATTAATGTTTGTATTTACCCCCAATCGTAATTACCTTAAAGATTGGGGGTATTTATCTGAAAAGTTTTCTAGAATTAAAAACAGCAAATTTATTTTTTTATATGGAAAAATATAGAACTAATGTTATAATAAGTATAGAATGTTTTATCGTTTAAAAAATTAAAAGGAGGTCATTTATGGATTTGGAAATGGTTAACAGGGAGGTTGCCGATGTCTTTAGTACTTATGAAACGTCTATGGAGAATCAGATCAGATATATTTCAGGCATGGAACATTTTATTCAGTATTTATACCATCAAAATATCGAGTTAGAAGATGTAGGGGAAACTGAAATTCAGCAATATGCAGAATCTTTAAGAGCTTTAGGATATCCGGATATATTTATTGATACCAATATAGAATCCATAAGAAAATATTTTTCCTATTTACAAAACAAAAATTATATAAAAAACCACACTGGTTTGATAGATTAAATTGGGGCGTAACAATAATATATGTGAATACATTTTTTGCATAATAAAAAAGTAATGGGCTGTTACATTAACAGGTAATAACTGTTAATATAACAGCCCTTTGTTTTATATTGTCTGGTTCTTAAATTGTGTCATATATAAATTGTAGTAAAAACCTCTTTGTTTTAATAATTCGTCGTGTTTTCCTTTTTCTATAATTTTCCCGTCATTGATGACCACAATTTGGTCAGCATCTCTTATGGTGCTTAATCTGTGGGCAATAACAAAGGAAGTTCTTCCTTTCATTAAATTTAGCATGGCTTCCTGAATATGCAGTTCTGTACGAGTATCAACACTGCTGGTTGCCTCATCAAGAATTAAAATTGAAGGATTTGCAAGAATGGCTCTTGCAATGGTAATCAGTTGTCTTTGCCCCTGGCTAAGGTTGCTGGCTTCTTCAGAAAGTACGGTATCATAGCCTTGGGGAAGTCTTTTAATAAATTTATGGGCATTGGCAAGCTTTGCGGCTTCTTCTACTTCTTCATCGCTTGCATCGAGACGACCGTAACGGATATTTTCTCTTACACTCTCAGAAAAGAGGTAAGCATCTTGTAATACAATACCCAAAGAAGAACGAAGACTTTTCCTGTTTATTTTTCTTATATCTGTACCATCGATTTTTATTAAACCTTCATCGATATCATAAAATCTTGTCAGAAGATTGATAATGGTTGTTTTTCCGGCGCCTGTAGGACCAACCAGGGCAATGGTTTCACCAGGATTTATATGAAGATTAATATTTTTAAGGACAGGAGTCTTTTTATCATATGAAAAGGTAACATTTTCAAAATCAACTTTTCCAGATATATTACTAAGACGGATAGCATCCTTTTCATCTTCTTTTTCCGGGCTTTCATCCATAATTTCAAAGACTCTTTCAGCCCCGGCAATAGCCGTTTGAAACATATTGATTTGATTGGCTAATTCATTAATGGGCCTGGTAAATTGCTTTGAATAATTAATAAAGCTGGCAATTACGCCAATCGTAATGATTTCTCTAACTGCAAGCCAGCCGCCTACACCAGCTATAAAGGCAAAGTTAATATTGTTAAGTAAATTCATAAGAGGAGGAATAAATCCCGATAAAATTAAAGCTTTAATTCCTATGTTTTTTAATTCTTCATTGGATTTATTAAATTCTTCAATTTGCTTTTCTTCTCTGGTAAATACCTTGATAACTCTTTGACCAGAGATACTTTCTTCAATCATTCCATTTAATTTTCCCAAAGCTGCCTGCTGATTAAGGAAATATTTTCTTGACCTTTTCGCAATTTTTCCAGTGATAAAGAGCATGACAGGAATAATCAGCATATTAATAAACGTCAGAATCGGGCTTAAGTAAAGCATCATGATGACTGTGCCAGTAATGCTGATGATACTTGAAATAATCTGAGTTGAACTGCTGTTTAAGGTATTACTGATATTATCAATATCATTGGTTAAACGGCTCATTAATTCGCCTCTGGTGTTGCTGTCAAAAAATTTTAAAGGCAGGCTTTGCAATTTATCAAAGACGTCTTTTCTAATTTTGAATACCGTTTTTTGTGAAACATCGACCATAAGATACATTTGAAGCCAGTTTGCCAGGGCACTTAAAACGTAGGCAGCAATCAGAAGAAGAACAATTTTAAGAAGTCCTGGGAAATCACGGGGAATAATATAGTAATCTATGGCAACACCAATGAGATAGGGACCAGCCAGCATCAATAGAGAGCTGATGATGACCATAATAATGACTAAAATCAATTTAATTTTTTGATATTTCAGGTAATCCCAAAGCCTGAGAAGTGTAGCTTTTAAGTTTTTTGGCTTAATCACGGGAGCTCCGATTTTGTGATGAGAACCGCTTCTAAAAGCTACAGGAGGTTGCATTTTTTTATTATCATGGCTAGTCATTGAGGCTCTCCCCCTCTCTTATTTGGGAATGATAAATATCTTGATAAATGGGACTTGTTTTGAGCAATTCTTCATGTCTGCCTTCGGCTACAATTTCTCCATCTTCCAGGACAATAATTTTATCCGCATTCATGACAGAGCTAATTCTTTGAGCAATAATAAAAATAGTCGTTCCTTTCATTTCTTTTAAGGCTTTTTGGATTTTTGATTCTGTTTCCATATCCACAGCACTGGTGCTGTCATCTAATATCAGAATTTTAGGTTCTTTAATTAAAGCCCTGGCAATGGATAGGCGTTGTTTTTGTCCACCAGATAAATTGACCCCGCCTTGTCCTAAAAGTGTATCGTATTGCTCAGGAAAGCTCATAATAAAATCATGGGCGCAAGCAGCTTTGCAAGCTGCTATCATTTTTTCGTCTGAAACATTTTTATTTCCCCATTTCAGATTATCTCTTATGGTACCAGAAAAAAGTACAGATTTTTGAAGTACGACACCAATGCCTTTTCTTAAGGCATTTAATTTATAATTTCGGATATCTTGATGATCAATTAAAATTCTTCCACTGCTTACATCATACAGTCTTGGGATAAGACTAACTAAAGTTGTTTTACCTGAACCTGTACCGCCTAATATAGCTACTGTTTGTCCACTTTCAGCTTTAAAGGAGATGTTTTTTAAGACAGCATCGCCCTTTGCCCCTGTATATTGGAAGGACACATTTTCAAAAATTACTTCTCCCCTTGTTATTTCTATGTCTCTGGCTGTTTCTGCATCTTTAATATCCACTTCTGTTTCAAGAACTTCTATGATTCTTTCAGCCGATATTTTTGCTCTTGAGACCATCATAAGGATAAAAGCAATCATAAGCAGTGAAAATAAAATTTGTGTTAAGTAATTGATAAAAGCAATGAGTTGTCCTTCTTTCATAGCTCCTGCATTGATTTGCAAGCCTCCAAACCAAAGCACGGCTACTATGGATAAATTCATAATAAGCATCATGACTGGCATGGTAGAGGAGATAAGTTTCGAAGCATTTATCATGGTTTCTGTCAGCTCGAGGTTTGCATTATGAAATCTGGCTTTTTCTTTTTCTTCTCTGACGAAAGCTTTCACAACCCTGATACCTGCAAGGTTTTCCCTCATTACCGTATTGACGCGGTCAATTTTTTCCTGAACCAGTGTAAAAAGCGGAAAGCCTTTTTTAATAATTAAAGATACAGAAATAATGAGGATAGGTATTGAAATAATAAGGATTAAGGTTAATTTCAGATTAATGGACATGGCCATAATAATCCCCCCAATAAACAAAAGAGGGGCTCTTACCATTATTCTTAAAGACATTAAAACAATGTTTTGTACTTGAGTGACGTCATTGGTGAGTCTGGTAATCAATGAACCGGTTTTAAATTTATCAAGATTAGAAAATGAAAAGCTTTGTATCTTTTTAAATAAATCTGATCTCAGGTCCGTAGCAAAATTTTGGCTTGTGATAGTAGAACTGATAATACATCCAAATCCCCCCAGTCCCCCGATAAAAGCCACGCTGATCATGATAATTCCAGTTTTAATGATATAATCAATATTTCCTGCATTTATTCCGTTATCTACAATTCTGGAAAGCAAGGTGGGTTGGAGTAAATCCATAATAACTTCTATAAACATTAATAGTGGGGCCAGGATAGCAGTTCTACGATAAGGTTTAAGATAAGTCAGGATTTTTTCATCTTATTCACCTAGTTAAAATTATTAGATTTTGTAACGAACTTTATCCTTATCAAATCATTTTTATAAATAATTTTTACCTCAATATTTAAAATATCCGATGAAGAATATATTACTACATTAAAAAAATTATGCAATAAATTTTAAACAAAAAGGACTATTGATATAAATCTATATAATATTTTTGAGAGTATGCTATAATAAGCTTATAACAGAAGCTTAAGTAAGTGTGGAAGGAAGCCAAATATGGATAAACAATTGACCAATTCAATGCCTTTTACTCATCTTCATGTTCATACAGAATATAGTCTTTTAGATGGTTCTGCAAAGATTGAAGAATTAATTGCAAGAACAAAAGAACTGGGAATGGATAGTATTGCCATTACTGACCATGGGGCAATGTATGGGGTAATTGATTTCTATAAAGAAGCTAAAAAACAAGGGATTAAGCCGATTATTGGCTGTGAAATCTATGTCGCTCCAAGAAGCCGTTTTGATAAAGAAAAACAGGATGCCAATTATTATCATTTGGTTCTTTTGGCTGAAAATATGGAAGGCTATAAAAACCTTATTAAACTGGTTTCTTATGGCTTTATAGAAGGTTTTTATCATAAACCCAGAGTGGATTTAGAACTCCTGGAAAAGCATTCCAAAGGTTTAATAGGCCTAAGTGCTTGTCTGGCTGGTCCTGTTGCCAGGGCCATCAGGGAAGAGTCTTATGAAAAAGCAGTGGAAGTAGCTTTGCAATATGAAAGAATATTAGGGAAAGGTAATTTTTATCTTGAACTTCAAGACCATGGTCTTAAAGAACAAGGGGAAGTTAACCAATGCCTGGTGCGTATGAGTAAAGAAACTGGTATCCCTCTGGTTGCAACCAATGATATTCATTATATTTATAAAGAAGATAGTAAAGCGCATGAAATACTGCTTTGTATTCAAACCGCAAAAACCATCAATGATGAGGACAGGATGGTTTACCCTGGGGGAGAATTTTATCTCAAATCCCCTGAGGAAATGTATCATAGATTTCCTTATGCTAAAGAAGCTTTAAGGAATACTTATGAAATTGCACAGCGTTGTAACGTAGAATTTACCTTCCATGAGCTTAAGCTGCCTGAATATGATGTACCAGAAGGTTATACAGCAAAAGAGTATTTAAGAAAATTGTGCTACGAAGGATTTAATGACAGATATCCTGATGCTGATGATGAGCTTAAGGCACGACTTGAATATGAGTTAGATACGATTGAACGGATGGGATATGTTGATTATTTCTTAATTGTATGGGATTTTATAAAATATGCTAAAGACAACGGAATTATGGTGGGACCCGGACGGGGCTCAGCTGCTGGAAGTATGGTTGCTTATTGTCTTCAGATTACGAATATAGATCCTATAAAATATCAATTACTTTTTGAACGTTTTCTAAATCCTGAAAGAGTCAGCATGCCTGATATTGATATTGATTTTTGCTATGAGAGAAGACAAGAAGTTATTGATTATGTAATAAGAAAATATGGAGAAGACCGGGTTGCACAAATCATCACTTTTGGAACCATGTCTGCCAGGGCAGTCATCCGTGATGTTGGCAGGGCAATCAATATGCCTTATGCAGAAGTGGACAAAGTTGCAAAAATGATTCCTGCAGAATTAGGAATAACTATCGACAGGGCCCTTGAAATTAACGGTGAATTAAAAGCTTTGTATGAAAATGATGAAGAAGTCCATTATCTGATTGATATGTCAAGGAGATTAGAAGGACTTCCAAGACATTCATCAACCCATGCTGCAGGGGTCGTGATATCCAAAAAACCCATTATGGAATATGTTCCTTTAAACGCCAATGAAGGCGTTATTACCACACAATTTCCCATGACGACTTTAGAGGAACTGGGTTTGCTGAAGATGGACTTTTTAGGTTTAAGAACCTTGACAGTGATTCGCAATGCCGTTGAACAAATTGAAGTGAATCATAATATTAAAATTGATATTGATAAAATTGATTTTAACTGTAAAGAAGTCTACGATTTGATTTCTGCAGGAAAAACAGAAGGGGTATTCCAGTTAGAAAGCAGCGGCATGAGGAGTTTCATGAAAGAACTGCAACCCAGGACTTTTGAGGATATCATAGCAGGAATTTCTCTTTACCGTCCAGGTCCCATGGATTTTATACCTAAATACATTAAAGGAAAAAATAATCCCCTGGCCATAGAATATGCGACAGATGCATTAAAACCTATCTTAGCTGCAACTTATGGCTGTATTGTTTATCAGGAACAAGTGATGCAAATTGTAAGAGAACTATCAGGCTACAGTCTTGGCAGAAGTGATTTGGTTAGAAGAGCCATGGCCAAGAAAAAAGCAGAGGTTATGGCTGAAGAAAGAAAAAATTTCATTTATGGTAATGGCAAAGATGTTCCGGGGTGTGTGAATAAGGGCATACCTGTAGCGGTTGCTGAAAGAATATTTGATGAAATGGCTGATTTTGCCAAATATGCTTTTAACAAATCCCATGCAGCGGCTTATGCGGTTATTGCGTATCAGACGGCATGGTTAAAGGCCCATTATCCTATTGAATTTATGGCTGCTTTGATGACTTCTGTCATGGATAATACGGACAAGCTGAAAGAATACATTTATGCTTGCAGGGAAATGGGCATAGAAATCCTTTCACCTGATATCAATGAAGGTTTTGCTTCTTTTTCCGTTTCAAATGGAAAAATCAGATATGGATTAGCCGCCATTAAAAATGTAGGCCGGGCAATGATTGCTGCGATTGTAGAAGAAAGAAATAAGAATGGAAAGTTCCTTAGTATGACGGACTTTTTTGAAAGAATGGACAGTGGTGAATTAAATAAAAGAAGTATTGAAAGTTTAATTAAAGCAGGGGCTTTTGATTCCCTTGGAGGAAAGAGAAGCCAGTATATTGCAGTTTTTAAACAAATTTCTGACAATATTAATAACAGACGAAAAAAAGCTATAGAAGGACAGATTGATTTATTTGATTTTGGACAAGAAGATATTACAAATGAGGATATTCTTCCTGACATAGAAGAATATCCTGCAAAAGTTTTTTTGCAAATGGAAAAAGAAGTATTAGGCATGTATTTAAGCGGGCATCCTTTGGATGAATATGAAGAAGAATTAAAGAAAAATTCCAATGTTACAAGTTATGATTTTATAAATCAGGAATCAGAGGAAAGACCTGTTTTAGTAGATGGTCAAGTAGTACAATTAGGAGGAATGATTACTGAAAAAAGCATTAAATCAACAAGAAGTAATCAATTGATGGCATTTATCACTTTAGAAGATTTATATGGTTCCGTAGAGATTATTGTTTTTCCTAACAAATATGAAGAATATCAAAAGTACCTCAATGAAGATGAAATCATATATGTTAAAGGAAGGGTTTCTTTAAAAGAAGACGAAGACGCTAAATTAATCTGTGAAGAAATTATTCCTTTTGATAAGATGAAAGATTTAAGGAAACAATATAATCAAAAGCTTTATTTAAAGATTCCTGCTTCTGAAGAAAAATTTGAAGTCATTGAGAAGGTAAAAGAAATTCTGAAAACTTCTAAAGGAACGATTCCGGTTATCATCTATATAGAGGCTACAAAGGAAACCATGAAAGCATCAAAAAATTTATGGATTAATCCAAAAGAAGATTTAATTTTTAAATTAAAGCAAGTTTTAGGTAAAGAAAATGTACTTTTAAAATAAAAATTTATAGAAAACGTAAAATCTTATCTTTTTATTGCAAAGAAAATACAAATTGATTACAATGTATATGTGAAAATGTAGGTATCTTCTAGTATGATTGAAGAAGTCGCATAAAGATAGAGTATAAGATGGTGGAGGTAGAAGAATGAGCAAAAAAATTAGTACTATTGGTGTATTGACAAGTGGCGGAGATGCTCCGGGAATGAATGCTGCTATAAGATCCGTTGTAAGAACAGCTATTTCAAAAGGCATTAAAGTAATGGGCGTAAGAAAAGGCTATAACGGATTAATCAATGGAGATATATTTGAAATGAATACAAAAAGTGTATCGGATACGATTCAAAGAGGGGGTACCATTCTTCAAACGGCAAGATGTGCTCAGTTTATGACGGAAGACGGACAAAGAAGAGCAGCAGAAATGTGTAGAGTGTTTGGTATGGAAGGCCTTGTTGTTATTGGAGGAGATGGTTCATTACAAGGAGCTGAAAAGTTATCAAAGTTAGGAATTAATACGATTGGTATTCCTGGTACCATCGATCTGGATATTGCTTGTACAGATTATACGATTGGTTTTGATACAGCAGTAAATACTGCTATGGAAGCAATAAATAAGATCAGAGATACTTCTACATCCCATGAAAGATGCAGCATCGTAGAAGTTATGGGAAGACATTCAGGATATATTGCTCTTTGGAGTGCTATCAGCAATGGGGCTGAGATGGTTTTAATTCCTGAAAAAGAAAGACCTTCTGATGAAGAAATTGTTAAAGAAATTTTGGAAAGTAAAAAGAAAGGGAAAAAGCACTTTTTGATTATTGCAGCAGAAGGAGTAGGTGGTTCAGAGCAATTGGCAAAAAAAATAGAAGAATTAACAGGTATTGAAACAAGGGCTTCTATCTTAGGTCATTTGCAAAGAGGAGGTAGTCCTTCTGCACTGGACAGGCTTCATGCTTCAATGATGGGTGCTATTGCTGTTGAACTTCTTTGTGAAGGTAAAAGCAACCGTGTTATAGCGTACAGAGATGGAAAATATGTAGACTTTGATATTAATGAAGCATTACAAATGAAGAAAACCATTAATGAAAAAATGTATGAAGTTTCAAAGATTTTATCCTTATAGATGAAATTTAGGATTTTTTATGTCATAGATAGCTTAACTGGAGGTAACAATGAGAAAAACTAAAATTGTTTGTACATTAGGACCGGCTACAAGTGATGTGGACACGATAAAAAAATTGATAAAAAGCGGTATGAATGCTGCCAGAATAAATTTTTCTCATGGAACCTATGAATCCCATGGAAAAATCATTGATAATCTTATTAAAGCAAGGGAAGAATTAAATATTCCGATTCCTTTGCTTTTGGATACGAAAGGTCCTGAAATCCGCATTAAAGATTTTGTAAAGGAGCCGGTATTTTTACAGCAGGGTCAGACTTTTACCCTTACTACAGAGAATGTAGAAGGGGACGAAACAAGAGTTAGTGTCACTTATAAAAATTTACCCTTTGATTTAAGAAGAGGAAGCAGAGTTCTTATTGATGATGGTCTTATTGAACTTAGGGTTAAGAATTTAACCGATACAGAAGTAGAATGTGAGGTTATTAATGGTGGACCTTTGAGTTCTAAAAAAGGGGTTAATATTCCTGATGTCTATGTCAATCTTCCTTCTTTAACAGAGAAGGACATAGAAGATATTAAGTTTGGGATAAAAAAAGGCTTTGATTATATTGCAGCTTCCTTTATCCGTTCTGCCAGCGATGTTATAAAAATACGTAGAATTCTTGAAGAAAATGGCGGAAACGATATTGATATTATTGCTAAAATTGAAAATAGAGATGGTGTAGACAATATCGATGAAATTTTGGAAGTAGCTGATGCCATTATGGTCGCCAGAGGGGATTTGGGTGTTGAAATCCCTATAGAAGAAGTGCCCCTGGTTCAAAAGATGTTAATAAAAAAGGCAAACCAAATGGGCAAGCCGGTTATTACGGCTACTCAAATGTTGGATTCAATGGTTAGAAACCCAAGACCAACAAGGGCAGAAGCCAATGACGTTGCTAATGCTATTTTTGATGGTACGGATGCTATTATGCTTTCAGGAGAAACGGCAAAAGGTGCTTATCCAATTGAAAGTGTTTTGATGATGGCAACCATTGCAGAAAGAACAGAGAGTTCTATTGATTACATTAAGAATATGACTAAGTTTCATACGTCTATTCAAAGCAATATAACAGATGCCATCAGTCATGCAACTTGTACAACGGCTGCCGACTTAAATGCTGCATGCATTGTTACCGTAACACGCTCTGGGGGTACTGCAAGAATGGTTTCTAAATTCCGTCCTTGTGCGCCTGTATTAGCATGTACCGTTGATGAAAAAGCCTGGAGACAATTAAATTTAGTTTGGGGCTGTATTCCTGTTAAAACAGAATTTAAGCATACAACGGATGAGCTTTTTAATCAAGCGGTTGAAAAATCTGTAGAAACGGGTTTGGCTAAGAATGGTGATATTATAGTTATTACAGCAGGTGTTCCAGTTGGCGTGAGTGGTACAACCAATATTTTAAAAGCGCACATTGTGGGAAATGTATTGGTGAAGGGGAAAGGAATTGGTAAAAAAACCGTTTCAGGAACTGCCAGAGTCATAAAATTAATAGAAGAAGCGGATAAATACTTTAAAAAAGGAGATATTTTAGTCACCAGTAATACGGATAATGACTTTCTTCCATACATTAAAAAGGCTTCAGCCATTATTGTTGAAGAAGGGGAACATGGTGAAAATTCTCATGCTGCAATCGTTGGAAGAGCATTAGATATTCCAGTAATTATTGGTGCTAAAAATGCAGTGGACTTAATCAGAGATGGCACCTTAATCACTGTGGACAGTAAAAATGGATTAGTCTATAATGGAGCACAGGAAGATGTTCAATAACCTTTGTGTTTAACAATTATTGCATTTAGTATAAACAAATGGTATAATATGCATACTATACATGTTATATTTAACCTGTTTACCATAAGAAAAATTTAATAAGCTACTTTATATTATAAGAAAAGCAACTTTTAAAGTTGTTTTTCATATAAAGAGGAAGGGAGAAATATTATGAGTCAATGGGTATGTTCAGTTTGTGGTTATGTTTATGATCCTGCTGAAGGAGATCCAGATAATGGAATTGCTCCGGGAACTGCATTTGAAGATCTTCCGGAAGATTGGGTATGTCCAGTTTGTGGTGTAGGTAAAGACGAGTTTGAAGAACAATAAGGGTCCCAAAAGTAAAAAGCAGAGAAATTCATAGAATTTCTCTGCTTTTTTTTGAAAATGATTAGAGAAAAATAACTTATAAATTATAAATATGATTTTTTAATACAAAAAGCTACATAATTCTTGTATTGAAATGAAATTAATGGTAATATGTTATATAATATTTTAACACATGGGTGATCATATGATACGGGTATTACTCGTTGAAGATAATGATTATGAAAGACAAAGATTGGTACAAATTATTAATGCTAATACTGAGGGAATAAAAGTATATGAAGCAGAAAAAGGTTCTACGGCAATAAATATTATAAAAAATCATGATATCGATTTATTTTTAATGGATATTGAGCTTCCGGATATATCTGGGATTAAGTTGGCAGAAAAAATTAGAAAAGTACCAAAATATGAATTTGCTCATATGGTTTTTATTACAACCCATGGTTATTTATTATTAGATGCATTTAAAAAAATACATTGTTATGATTTTATTGTAAAGCCTTATGAAAATAAAGAAATTGTAGATGTGATTAATAAATTGACCCGTGCAGTTATCAGACAAAAGAAAGAACATGTTCAGAAGCGGGAGGAAATCAGATTTAAACTTAAAAGTTGTATCTTAAGAATCTATGTAGATGAGATATTATTTATAGAATCTCAGGGAAGAAACTGTATTATCCATACGAAGAAAAAAGAATATGAAATTAGCAATTATAATATGAGTAAAATGCTCAGTATATTGCCTCAAAATTATTTTATGCAAACGCATAAGTCTTATATTGTCAATATTAATAACATACGAGAAGTTGATAAAAGAGAGCGTAATTCATGGACTGTTTTCTTCGATGATTACGATATACCTGCTTTTGTAGGAAACACATATAAAAATCATTTTATAGAAAGAACAAATGATGTGAGAGTGGTGGAATAAATGCGATGGTATGAAACTTTTATTCTTTCTTGTATGGAATTTGCTGCTTATTTATTTTGTGGGATAGAATAGATGACAGATTTAAAGGAAAATATTTATATAAATTTATATCAACGATTTTCTTGTGTCACCGCCGGGGTATAATTGACCCATAGCGCCGGACAGAAATTGACCCACACCAAACCAAACGGTTACCATAAAAGTGTGACGAAAACTTTTATGGGGGTGACCGTATGATAAGGAGTGGGACAA
>Ga0209508_1000083_pt1 | contig 110096 bp, 100 predicted proteins | sample AD_UKC129_MetaG_FD_184427 | JGI IMG/M metagenome (GOLD analysis project Ga0209508, IMG submission 184427) | Active sludge microbial communities of municipal wastewater-treating anaerobic digesters from Canada - AD_UKC129_MetaG (SPAdes) (version 2) | ecosystem: Engineered > Bioreactor >...
TCTGAACTTCTTGCAGTAATTCTGGGAACAGGGAGTAAAGGCGTCTCTGTATATGAGCTTTCTCAAAATCTTATCTTAGAGTTTGGAGATCTGAAAAAGATTGCTGAGCTTGGGATAGGGGAATTAATGAAGTTTCCTGGTATAGGAGTAGCAAAGGCTATCCAAATAAAAGCTGCTGCTGAATTTGGAAGAAGGATATTTTCTGAAAGGGAAGATTTTTTTGGTAAGAACATTAAAGAATCTCAGGATGCATTTTCTTTATTTAGCAGTGACTTTATGAATTTAAAAGAGGAGCATCTTTTCTGTGCCTACTTGGATATAAAGAACAAATGTCTGAGTAAGAAGCTCATAGCTAAAGGTAACCTAAACATTGTTTATGCTAAACCAAGAGAGATTTTGAAGTATGCCCTTCAAGAGAATGCAGTAAAGCTTATATTGGCTCATAATCATCCCAGTGGAGATATATCTCCCAGTGAAGATGATATAATTTTTACAAAAAGAATTATAGAGGCAGGGAAGATTATAGGGCTTGAATTTTTAGACCATCTTATCATATCTGATGGGAAATATTTGAGTATGAGAGAAAAAGGATATATCTAAATTATGGAGCAAAAATCTCTATGGGATCTTCTTCTTGAGGAGAAAAAAGAAGAAAGTAAAAAAGATGAAGAAAATAAAAAAGAGAGTATTCTTTTAATAGATGGATCCAGTATCATCTATAGGGTGTACTATGCTATTCCTCCGTTAAAAACAAAAAATGGGGAGCTTACCAATGCCCTTTATGGTTTTGTAAGGATACTTCTGAAGGCGATAGAAGATTTTAAGCCATCTCTTTTAGGGGTTGCTTTTGATCTTCCAGAGCCCACATTCAGACATATATTGTACAAAGAGTATAAGGCTAAAAGACCCCCTATGAAAGATGACCTGAAGGCTCAGCTCCCTTGGATAAAGGAATTTTTAAGAATGTCTAATATTTCTATTATAGAAGAGCCAGGATATGAGGCAGATGATTTAATATCTACTGCAGTAAATAATTATGTGGGATATCAGAAGTATATCCTTTCAGGAGATCTGGATCTTCTCCAACTGGTTTCAGAAGATTGCCTCTTAATCCATCCCCAAAAAGGTATTAGCGAGTTTACCATATATGATCCTCAGAAAGTAAAAGAGAGATTTGGAATTCCACCATATAAAATTCCCCTCTATAAAGTTCTTGTGGGAGATGAATCTGATAATATTCCTGGAGTACCTGGCATAGGTCCTAAAAAGGCAGCAAAGATTTTAGAGGAGATAGATTCCATAGAGGATCTTAAGGAAAAAATCCCTCTTCTTGATGATGATATTAAAAAGGTTATTGAGGAGAATTGGGAGCTTATTGAGAGAAATTTAGATCTTGTGACTCTGAAAAATATTAAAAAGGATATTCCTCTTAGTCCTATAAATATAAAAAAGAGTGATGAATTAATTAATTTTTTAGAGAAGTTTGAACTTAGAAGTGTTATACAAAAGCTTTTCCCAGATTTTAAAGAAGAGGAGAATATAGTATTTAAAGAGATAGATTTTGATATAGAGGATATTGCAAAAAGTCATAAATGTATTGCTTTTAAATGTATAGGAGAGAAAAATTTTGAAGGGATTTCGCTCTCCTTTGATGATGGAGAAGGTTATTTTATCTCATCATCAGATTTTAACGATGCTCTGAGGAAGAAATTTGAAAATATTTTGGCTGACGAAGATATTGAAAAGATAGGTTCATATATTCAGAGAGATCTTCATTTCCTTTCAGGTAAGATAAAGGGAAAGGTTTTTGATGTGAGTATTGCATCATATCTTTTAAATCCTGAAAGGCAAAATCACTCCTTGGAGATTCTTATTAGAGAATACTTAGGGAAGTCTGTTACACTTCCACAAAAATATGCAGGATATCTTCTTCTACTAAAAAGAATTTTTGAGGAGAAAATAAGTATTGAAGAGCTTGATAAGGTATTTTTTGATATAGAGATCCCACTTATTCCTGTGCTTTACTCCATGGAAAAGTGGGGAATAAAGGTAGATATAGATTATCTGAAGGGGCTTTCAAAGGAGTTTGGGGAGAAATTAAATAATTTAGAAGAAGAGATCTTTTCTTTGGCAGGTATGAGATTTAATATAAATTCGCCAAAGCAACTTTCAGAGGTACTTTTTGAAAGATTAAAGCTTCCTAAGGGGAAAAAAGGAAAGTCTGGATATTCTACATCTTCTTCGGTTCTTCAAAGTATAGCAAATGTTCATCCTATTGTGCCTAAGATCTTACAATATAGAGAATTTTATAAACTAAAAAGTACTTATGTAGATGCCCTTCCAAATCTTGTAGATCCTAAGACGGGAAGGATACATGGTAATTTTAATCCTACAGGTACTGCCACAGGAAGATTAAGCAGTAGTGAACCCAATCTTCAGAATATTCCCATAAAAAGTGAAGAGGGAAGAAAGATAAGAAAGGCGTTTATTGCAGAAGAAGGCTACTATTTTGTATCATTGGATTATTCTCAGATAGAGCTTAGAATCCTTGCCCATCTATCTCAAGAGCCTAAATTAATAGAGGCTTTTTGCAATGGAGAAGATATTCATAGAAAGACTGCTTCCGAGATCTTTGGAGTCCCTGAAGATCAGGTGGATAGTCTTTTAAGATCCCGAGCCAAGGCAGTAAACTTTGGTATAATTTATGGAATCTCTGCCTTTGGTCTTTCTGAGACCACAGGACTTATGCCTGAAGAGGCTGAAAAATTTATTGATACATACTTTAAGCATTATCCAAAGGTAAAGCTTTATATTGAGAAGTCTTTAAATGAGGCACGAGAAAGTGGCTTTGTAAAGACACTTTTTGGTAGAAAAAGATATGTGCCAGAGATAAGGAGTGTAAATAAGCAGATAAGAAGTCTTTATGAGAGAATTGCTATTAATGCTCCCATACAGGGAACATCTGCAGATATTATAAAACTTGCTATGATAGAGATTTTTAAAGAGATTGAAAATAGGAATTTAAAGTCAAAAATTCTTCTTCAGATTCATGATGAATTGGTATTAGAAGTACCAGAAGATGAGATTGAGTTTGTCTCAAGAATGGCTAAGGATAAAATGGAGCATGTGGTGGAACTTTCAGTTCCTCTTTTGGTAGAAATTTCTATAGGTAAAAATCTTTCAGAATTAAAATGAGCTATAAAATAGGAATTACAGGTGGTATAGCTACAGGAAAAACATTAGTGGGAAATACTCTTGAGGAGATAAAAGTACCCGTAATAAGCGCTGATGAGATAGTACATGAACTCTTAGAAGAAAAATTTTATCAAAACAGGATTAAGGAAATATTTGGTGAAGAGGTATTTGATAATGGTATTCTAAATAGAAAAAAGCTTGCAAAGATTATATTTTCTAATAGAGAGGATAGGGAAAAGCTAAATGCTCTTCTTCATCCTCCTGTACTTCAAGAGATAAAAAGGAGATTAGAATTAATAGATTTTTATGATATTGTTGCTGTGGAGATACCTTTGCTTTTTGAGGTGGGAGTTGAGGATTGGTTTGATGAAGTATGGGTAGTGTATGCTCCTTTGGAAATGCAGATTGAAAGGATAGTTTCAAGGGATAAGGTAACAGAAGAGGAGGCTCTTCTTAGAATAAAATCTCAGATGCCTATGGAAGAGAAAATAAAAAAAGCTGATTTTATCATATATAATGTGGGAGATGTTGAAAGTACAAAAGATCAGGTTATGAATAGAATTTCATATCTTCGTAGAATGATATATAATAAAAGATTGGAGTAAGTTATGAGTGGGTTTATATTAGTCTCAGAGTTTAAGCCTTGTGGAGATCAACCTCAGGCAATAGAAAAACTTACCGAGGGAGTTAAAAAGGGTTTAAGATATCAAACTCTTATAGGAGTTACTGGTTCTGGTAAGACCTTTACCATGGCAAACATCATTGCCAATGTTCAGAAACCAACACTGGTTATAGCCCCAAATAAAACTCTCGCTGCTCAACTTTATAGTGAATTCAAAGAATTTTTCCCATATAATGCAGTGGAGTATTTTGTCAGCTATTATGATTACTATCAGCCTGAAGCCTATATTCCCCAGACTGATACTTATATTGAAAAAGATGCGGATATAAATGATCGCATAGATAGACTGAGACATAGAGCTACCAGTGCTCTTCTCTCACGAAGAGATGTCATAGTGGTTGCCAGTGTATCCTGTATATATGGGCTTGGTTCTCCTGAAGATTATGAAAATATGGTTTTTAGAATAGGTGCTGGGGAGGAATTTCCCAGAGATTTACTTCTTAGAAAACTCGTGAAACTTCAATATGAAAGAAATGATTATGAATTTACCAGAGGAAAATTTAGAGTAAGGGGAGATGTGGTTGAGATATTTCCTATTGGTGGAGAGACTGCAATCAGAGTAGAGTACTGGGGAGATACCGTAGAAAAGATTGTGGAGTTTGATCCTGTAAGTGGTAAAAAGGTTTATTCCTGGGATGAAGTTTTTATCTATCCTGCTACACACTATGTGGCTCCTGCTGAGAAATTGGAAAGAGCTATGGAATCTATAAAAAAGGAGCTTGAAGAGAGAGTGGAAGAGTTAAAAGTTCAAGGAAAATTTTTAGAGGCAAAAAGACTTGAAGCAAGAACAATGTATGATTTAGAGCTTTTAAGAGAGATAGGATATTGCAAAGGAATAGAAAATTACTCAAGACATTTAGATGGTAGAAAACCAGGGGAACCACCTTATACTCTTCTTGATTATTTCCCTGATGATTTTTTGCTCTTTATTGATGAGTCTCATCTCACTATTCCTCAAATTAGAGCTATGTATAATGGGGATAGAGCAAGGAAAGATAGTCTTGTGGAATATGGTTTTAGGCTTCCATCGGCTTATGATAATAGACCTCTTCTCTTTGAAGAGTTTTGGGAGAGAATACCTCAGGTAATATTTGTCTCTGCAACACCAGCAGAGTTTGAATTTTCTATTTCAGAACAAGTGGTGGAACAACTTGTAAGACCTACAGGGCTCTTAGATCCTGAGATAGAAGTGCATCCTACTGAGGGGCAGATAGAACATCTTGTGTCTCAGATTAAAGAGATAGTATCTCATGGAGAAAGAGCACTGGTTACCACTCTTACAAAAAGGACTGCAGAAGATTTAGCAGAGTATCTTTCAAATTTAGGTGTGAAGGTAACATACCTTCACTCAGAGATTGAAACTTTTGAAAGGACAAGTATACTTCAGGATTTAAGACTTGGTAAATTTGATGTTTTAGTAGGTATAAACCTTTTAAGAGAAGGTCTTGATCTTCCTGAAGTATCTTTGATAGCAATTCTTGATGCTGATAGGGAAGGTTTTTTGAGATCTGAAAGGTCTCTTATCCAAGTTATGGGAAGAGCAGCAAGAAATGTAAATGGAAAGGTAATAATGTATGCAGACACAATAACAGATTCTATGAGAAGAGCTATTGAAGAGACTGAGAGAAGACGCAAAATTCAAATGGAATATAATAAAGCTAATGGCATTGTGCCAAGAAGCATTAAGAAATCAGTAAAGGAAGTATTTCAATTTGTAGAGGCAGTAAAGGAGAATCAGGTAGATTACAAGACAATGTCTAAGAAACTTTCTATAGATGAGATAGAAGATGTAATAAAAGAGATTGAGAAGGAGATGTATGAGGCAGCAGCAGAACTTGATTTTGAAAGGGCAGCTTATTTAAGGAATCAGATAAAAGATCTTAAAGAGGAGTTAAAGAGAAAGACAAAATTATGAGTGGATGTATAAAAATAAGAGGAGCAAGAGAACACAACTTAAAAAATGTGAATGTAGATTTGCCCAGGGATAAATTTATTGTATTCACAGGGCTTAGTGGATCAGGGAAATCTTCCCTTGCTTTTGATACCATATATGCAGAAGGACAGAGAAGATATGTAGAGTCTCTTTCTACATATGCACGTCAATTTTTAGGACAGATTAATAAACCAGATGTGGATATTATTGAGGGATTATCGCCTGCTATTTCCATAGAGCAAAAAACAGTAATAAAAAATCCTCGTTCCACAGTAGGTACTGTCACTGAAATTTATGACTATTTAAGACTTCTTTTTGCTAATATTGGTAAGCCTCATTGTCCTAATTGTGGTATAGAGATCTCGGCTCAAACACCTCAAGAAATTGTTGAGAAGATCTTATCTTGGGAAGAAGGGACAAAAATTCAAATTCTTTCTCCTGTGGTAAGAGGTAGAAAAGGAGAGTATAAGAAGCTTCTTGATAACTTAAGAAAAGAAGGTTTTTTACGTGTAAAGGTAGATGGTGAGATGTACACATTAGATGAAGATATAGATATGGATAAGAACAAGAAGCATGATATATACGTGGTTATAGATAGGCTTGTAATAAAACCCGATATTAAAACACGTCTTTCTGATTCTGTGGAGCTTGCTTTAAAGCTTAGTGGAGGTTTAATAGTTGTTGAGAAATCTGTAGAAGAAGAGGTTGAGGAGCATCTTTTCAGTGAGAACTTTTCATGTCCTATATGTGGTTTTAGTTTTGGAGAGATTACTCCCAGACTCTTTTCTTTTAACAGTCCTTATGGGGCATGTCCTGCCTGTTCTGGTCTTGGAGGTAAAAAGGAGTTTGATCCTGATCTTATTTTAGATTTTGAAAAATCTATATCAGAAGGAGCAATTACTCCTTGGGGAAAGGAGATTTCTCCATATTATAAAATTCTCCTTAGTGAAGTTGGTAAGAAGCTTGGCTTTACATTGAATACTCCTCTAAAATTCTTTACTGAAAATCAGATAAAAGCAATTCTTTATGGAGTACCTTTTGCTGTAGAGGTAGATTTTCCAGATTGGAGTATCTATGGATATAGGCATTTTGAAGGTGTTATTAATATTTTTATGAAAAAATATGAGGAGACAGAATCTGAGGATATTAAAACCTTTTATGAAAAATTTATGGTTTTCTCTCCTTGTAGTGAATGCGGCGGGAAAAGATTAAAAAAAGAAGCACTTTCTATCTTTGTGGGTGGAAAGAATATTGCAGAAGTTTCAGCTTTTACTTTTAACGAGTTAATATCTTTTTTTGAAAATCTTTCTCTCTCTGAAAGAGAAAGGATTATTGCAGCTCCTATTTTAAAGGAAATTCTTCAAAGGGCAAGATTTCTTATTGAAGTTGGTGTGGATTATCTTACTTTAGACAGGTCTGCAGATACCCTATCAGGAGGGGAGTCTCAAAGGGTTAAGCTTGCAACTCAGATAGGTTCTGGACTTGTAGGAGTTATATATGTTCTTGATGAGCCCAGTGTTGGTCTTCACCCCAGAGATAATAAAAGATTAATAGAAAATCTTAAAAGGCTCAGAGATCTTGGTAATACAATAATAGTAGTGGAGCATGATGAAGAGATTATAAGATCTGCTGATTTTATTGTGGATATTGGTCCTGGAGCAGGAGAAAAGGGGGGAAGAATATTAGTGGCAGGACCTCTTGAGGATGTCTTAAAAAATCCTACTTCAATAACAGCTCAGTATCTCCGTGGAGAAAAACAAATTCCTGTTCCTAAAAAGAGAAGACCAATAAGTGGAAGATGGCTTGAAATAGTAGGTGCACGAGCAAGAAATTTAAAAAATATAGATGTAAATATTCCCTTAGGAACCTTTGTATGTCTCACAGGAGTTTCTGGCTCTGGAAAGAGTACTTTAGTAGAAGAGATTATATATCCTGCACTGCAAAAAGCTCTTCACGGGAAAAAGATAAAAAGTGAATATTATGATGATATAAAAGGCACAGCATACATAGATAAGGTGATTGTAATTGATCAGTCTCCTATTGGAAGGACTCCAAGATCTAATCCTGCTACATATATTGGTCTTTTTACTATGATAAGAGAACTTTTTGCTCAGCTTCCTGAGGCAAAAATGCGTGGTTATAGGCCAGGAAGGTTTAGTTTCAATGTAAAGGGTGGAAGATGTGAGGCTTGTAAAGGAGAAGGTATGGTAAAAGTGGAGATGCACTTTCTACCTGATATTTATATACCTTGTGAAGTCTGTAAAGGCAAAAGATATAATAGTGAGACCTTAGAGATTACATTCAAAGGGAAAAACATTGCAGATATTCTTGATATGAGTGTAGAGGAAGGTTTAGAGTTTTTTGAAAACTTTCCAGCAATAAGAAGAAAATTAGAAACCTTATATGATGTAGGTTTAGGATATATAAAGTTTGGTCAATCTGCCACTACGCTCTCAGGAGGAGAAGCACAGAGAATTAAGCTTGCTGCAGAACTTTCTAAGAAGAGTACAGGTAGAACCTTTTATATTCTTGATGAACCAACTACAGGTCTTCATTTTGCAGATGTGGAGAAACTTTTAAATCTTCTACATAGACTTGTAGATGCTGGAAATACAGTGCTTGTTATTGAACATAATTTAGAGGTTGTTAAGACTGCAGACTATGTAATTGATCTTGGTCCAGAAGGAGGAGATAGGGGAGGGGAGGTCATAGCTCAAGGTACACCTGAAGAGGTTGCTATGAATCCTAACTCTTATACAGGGCAGTTTTTAAGAAAAATTCTTTTTACTGAGAAAGAAAAGGTAAGATGATAGGGACTATTAAAGTTAGAAATGGATTTTTAATCGTAGAGTTTAATGATGATGTTATAAAAAGAATAACCTGGAGAAAAGATTGGGAGAAAGAAGGTGATTTCCCAGGAAGAAAACTTTTTGAGAGGTATTTTTCAGGAGAGAAGGTAGATTTTTCCACATTAAAGCTTGATTTTAAAGATATACCTCCTTTTTTTGAAAGGGTTTACTCTCTTTTAAGAGAGGTTCCTTGGGGTAAGGTGGTAAGCTATCAAGATCTTGCTTTGAGTCTTGGAAATAGGAATTATCAGAGGGCTGTAGGGAATGCTATGAGTAGGAATCCTTTTTTAATTGTAGTGCCGTGTCATAGGGTTGTTAAGAAGGATGGAAGGATAGGATCTTTTGGACTTGGAGTTGAATTTAAAGAGTGGCTTTTAAATCTTGAAGATGTGAGGGTTAATAATGGAAAGATTTCTGGCATTAGATATTGGTGGCACTAAAATAGCTGTAGGAAGATTTACAAAAGATGGGGTATTGGAGGAAGAGATATCTTTTCCTACAATACCAGAGAGAGGCTATAAGGAGATTATGAAAGAAATTATTGAAAAGCTTGCATCTATAAAAACTGATGATACTATTGCATTAGGGGTTGGATGTGCAGGTCCTTTGGATAGAGTAGAAGGTGTAATTTTTTCTCCTCCAAATCTTCCTGGATGGGATAAAGCACCAATTAAAGTAGATCTTCAGAAAGATTTAAATATTCCTGTCTTTATAGATAATGATGCTAATGCTGCTTGTTTAGGAGAGTATTACTTTGGAGCAGGAAAAGGTTGTAGGGATATGGTCTATATTACGGTAAGTACTGGAATTGGTGGGGGAATAATGGTAGACGGAAAGATATTACACGGTAGAAGAGATAGTGCAGGAGAAGTAGGACACCAGACTATTTTACCCGATGGTCCCTTATGTAATTGTGGAAATAGAGGTTGTTTAGAAGCTATCTCTTCAGGTACGGCTCTTGCTAAAAGAGCAAAAGAGGTTATTCTCAGCGGTGAAGAAACAATTTTGAGAGATATGTCTGAAGAAGAAGAGATATCTGCTAAACTTGTACGAGAGGCGATGCTAAAAGGAGATAGATCGGCAAAAAGGATATGGGATGAGGCTATGGAATATTTGGGAATAGGAGTAGGGAATATAATAACCGTTCTCTCTCCTGAGAGAGTTATTATTGGAGGAAGCATAGGACTTTCTGGGAAAGATGTAATAGAAAAGATAAAAGAAGTAGTAGCTAAAAGAGTTTTTTTAGTACCTGTAGATATGATAGAAATTATTCCTGCTAAGTTGGGAGATAAAGTGGGACTATACGGGGCTTTTTCTGTGGCTTTATATGAAAGAGATTTATAGGAGGGGAAAATATATTTTCCCCTCCTAATCTTCTTATTTCGTAGGAGCTACAAAAGGTAAAGGAATAGTAGTTGAAGGTGTCTTTTGTCTTATAATTTTACCTGGTGGCAATGTTCTTAATTGATTAGGAGATAGATTTGAGTTTATCTTAATCTCGTCCCATACGATCTCCATATATAATCTATTCTGTACATCATACATCTTAAGTCTTACAGGCATATAGTCCTTTGTGACATATAGTTCAAGAGATGAGTATTGAGCTTTAAGTTCAGCTTTTTGAGGTATACCTTTTATTTTATAAAGTTTTTGATTCTTTTCTGAGACCTCTTCAATAGTTATTGAGAAATCCTTTCCACTTTCTCCTACCATAGGAATACTTGTAGCTCCAGTGGTAGATGTTTGAGTCATTGTATATGGAGACTCAATGATTTCTTTTGTGGAAGGAGAATACATTCTGGTAATCTTTTTTTCGCCATCTAAAAGGAAGATTTGTCCTGCAAGAATAGCAGGTTCTTTAAAATCAACTCTTAAAATTTCTGGATCTTTTATGGTTTTGAGCTCCATAGACATTTTTGTAGGAAGACTTTCTCCTTTGCTGGAATATGAATAAGTGGTAATGGTCATCTTCATACTTATATCCTTAGCAGTAGACAATTTTTTCTCTATGTTTTTTAAGACATCTTCCTGAGCATATACCAATCCCAAAATTGAAAGAAAAATTAGAATTATTCCTAATGTTTTCTTCATCTATAAGACCTCCTTTCAAAATTGATAAGAAATGTTTAAACCTAAACTTGTATCTTCAACGGTATTTGTTTTTTCAAAACTTACGTATATACTATTCCACATTGCTCCTTCAAGAGCAGGAAAATTAAAAGAAATCTTTGCATTTAAATTACTGTCTCCTGCAAAATAATAGAGATATTTTATCATACTCTCTATATTTATATAATTAGATATCAAAAATTGGATTTTTAGTCCCAAATTCAATTTGCTTTTTCCAGAAGAATTGTAAAAATAGCCAAGACTATATTCAGGGAATATATTAGAACTTATAGGAATGCTTAAGGAGATTTCTCCTCCAAGATCTCCTGGCTCTAAGGGACAGAAAGATAAATTCTCAGGGTGGAGATATCCTAAGAAGGCTTTTATTCCCATACTTCCCATAGAAAGCTCTCCATTTACTATGGTGCTTAGATAGAGGTAGGAATTTTTTAAAAGTACATTAACTTCTTGAGTAAGGATAAGATTTCCTAATGGTAAGGCTGTCCTATCTGCCAACATGATGTCTAAGGAGTAGTATTCTTCAGAAGGCTGAGGCTGAAAAGATAAGAGAGAAAAATTGGCAAAGATATTTTTTGTAAAAGCTCTATACCATCCCATGGCTTGGATAGGAATATCTAAGGATGAGTGCTTTGAGGACGAGCTATAATCAAATATACGTGATCCCTTTCCTGATATATAGTAGATTTCATCGTTTACTATGTAAATTCCAAGCTGATAACCCTTAAGAGCTAAGCTATTTGTTAAAAGATTAAGTCCAGGATAAAAAGTGCCTAATAAAGTCTTTATATATGGAGTCTGAAGTAAAAACTTGTAGGAAAAATCTGTGCTTAGACTATTATAAGCCAAGTTTGCACCTATACCAAGGTTATCACTCCACCATTTTTCATAAGAAAGGCTAAAATCTTGTCCATAGTTTGAGTTTACCTCAGTATTAAACTCTAATTTTCCTATCTCTTGAGCATAAGAAAGGGAAAATAATAATAAAAAAACTAATAAGAAATATAAAAGCCTTCTCATAAATCCCTCCTAATTTGACAATATTCATATTTCTTTTTATAATCCAAAAAAAGGATTTAAGCAAGCCTACAAAATGGAAAAACAAAGAAGAGAAGCCTTATTTATATTAATCCTCTTTATATTGGATATGATTATCCTTTTTGCCTCTCTCCCTTTAGGATATTTTATCCGTTTTAATATCCTTTCTAAATTTCCTGCCTTTTTTGTTGCAATAGGTGAGATACCTCAGTTTTTCCCTTACTATTTTTTTTTAAATATTGTTCTTTTTATAACATGGCTTCTCATATTTTTACTTTATAGAGTTTATTCCATTAAAAATCTTTTTTCTTTTTATCCTGTAATCAATGCATTAACATTAGGGTTATTCCTTGTTTCTTCGCTATCTTTTTTCTACAGAGATTTTTCTTACTCAAGGCTTGTATTTATTTTAACATGGATTTTAGCTATGGGTTTAACTTTTTTGGCAAGAATAGTCTTATCTCTTATAAGGACATCTGTTTCTAAGAGAGAAGCTTCAAGAGTCCTTATTATAGGAGAGAATGAGACTTCAGATATTATCAAAAATTTCTGGGAGAAGAATCCTCGTCTTAATTATAAGGCTGTAAAGATTTTAGATGATATAGATGATATAGATGATATTTTTGAAACTATAGAGGATCTAAATATTCAAGAGATCCTAATAACAAAACCTATTAAAGATGAAGATCTTATTAACTTTTTAGATTTAAAAAGAAAATATGGGATATCCATAAAAATAGTTCCGGAAAGCTACCTTCTCTTTGGAAGAAAGATCATCTTTGATGAAATCAGTGGTATTCCTATAGTAGAAGTAGAAGTTTCTAACTTGGAGGGTATTCAAGGATATATCAAGGAGATCATGGATTTTGTTTTGGGTGCTTTTGGACTTATAATTTTTTCTCCTTTCTTCTTCATTATTGCTTTTCTTATAAAGCTTGATTCTGAGGGACCTGTTTTTTATAAGCATTTGAGAGTGGGAAGATATGGTAAACCTTTTTATCTTTGGAAGTTTAGGACTATGTATAAAGATGCTGATAAGATTCTTGAGAAATATCCTGAACTTAGGACAGCTTATGATAAAGATTTTAAACTAAAGAAAGATCCAAGAATAACAAGGGTAGGAAAGTTCTTAAGAAAGTTTAGTCTTGATGAGATTCCTCAACTTTTTAATATTATTAAGGGGGAAATGAGTATTGTTGGTCCGAGACCTGTAACCTTTAAAGAATTAGAGAAGTATGGAGAATTTGCAGAAGAGATATTAAGGGTAAAACCTGGACTTACAGGACTCTGGCAAGTGAGTGGTAGAAGTGATGTGGACTATTCAAGGAGAGTTCAGCTTGATCTTTACTATATTCAGAACTGGAGTATTTTGTTAGATTTAAAAATTATAATGAGGACTATACCATCAGTTTTACTCGGTAAAGGTGCTTATTAATTTTATGCTATAATTTTTAAATAGTGAGAAATATGGAAGAAGATCTTCTTAAAGAAATGGTTTTAGTTTTGAATAGTAATTATGAACCCCTTGATGTCTGTAAAGTAAAGAGGGCAGTAAGTCTTATTGTTCAAAAGAAAGCAGAAACTGTTGAGACAAATACTGGTGTTGTAAGAAGCGCATCCTTGAAGCTTGAAGTACCTTCAGTTATAAGACTTCTTTATTATGTTAAGAAGCCCAAATTGGAGCTAAGACTTTCAAGGAAGGGAATACTTTTAAGAGACAATTATACTTGTCAGTATTGTGGAAAAAGGGGTGGAGATATGACTATAGATCATGTTGTCCCAAAACGTCTTGGCGGGAAGTCAGTATGGGAAAATCTGGTTTGTGCGTGTAAAGAATGTAATCATAAGAAAGGCGATAAGACTTTAGAAGAAGCAAATATGAAGTTGATTCGTGAACCGAAGGCTCCTAAGCATGTGTATTATTTTAGATTGACAAGATATTTAGAGGAGGAGAAAAATGAAGGTTGGAGAAAGTATTTCTTTATGGATTTCTGATCTTTTAAAAAATTTGCCCTCTTCTATACTTTCCTTAGTTATAGTCTATTTTTCTTACAAGGTTATTTTTAAACTTGTAATAGACGCTATTGAAAATAAAATGGAAAAGGAGTCCATTGAGACAAGGAAGAAAACTCTTTTAACTATAAAGACTTTGTTAGCAAAGCTAATTAAATATGGATTTGTTATTATTGCGGCACTTATTATTCTTTCTGTTTTTGGTATAGAAACAAAAAATATCCTTGCCAGCTTAGGAATTCTTTCTCTTGCTCTTGCATTTGGTGTTCAAAACTTAGTTAAGGATTTAGTTTCAGGATTTTTTTTGCTTCTTGATAGAGCTATTAATGTGGGAGATTATATTGAAGTTGGGAGCATAAGTGGAATTGTTGAGGATATTTCCATAAGAACTGTAAAAATAAGAGCTTTTGATGGAGGTTTATATACAATACCTAATGGGCAGATAATTACTATAAAAAATTATGGGGTAGATTATAATATGGCAGTGGCAAACCTTTTATTTCCTGTGAGTATTTCTCCAAATGACGGAATATCCTTAGCTAAGAGTGTGTCAGATGAAATTAAGACCAATAATAAAAATATTATAGAAGATCCTCAAGTGCTTGGAATTACAGAGTATGGAGGTGGGAAGTATAAAATAGTAGTTACTGCTAAAACTCTACCTGGTAAGAGTCAGGAGATAGAAAGAGAGTTTAATCGTATCTTTTTAATTAAATTAGAAGAACAAGGATTGCTTCAAAAATTATAAATGAAAGGGGAGTCATAAATGTGGCATGAGTTTTCAAAGGAAGAAGTACTCTCAGAGCTACAAGTTGATCCCGAAGTAGGTCTGACCCAAGAAGAGGTAGTAGCAAGGCGACAAAAATATGGAAAGAATGTTCTTCCCGAAAAACCTCCTGAGGGCTTTCTAAGAATCTTTATAAGACAATTTAAAGAATTCCTAACAATTATTCTTCTTGTGGCTACTTTAATCTCATTTATATTAGGAGAAACTAAAGATGCTATTGCTATCCTTATCATTGTGCTTATAAATGCTCTTTTAGGGAGTTTTCAGGAGTATAAGGCTGAAAAAACTCTTTCCTCTCTTAAATCTCTCGTATCCTCTACAGTTAAAGTTTTGAGAGATAAAGAAGTAGTGGAAATTCCTATGGAAGATTTGGTGCCTGGGGACATAATATTTGTTGAAGAAGGGGAAAAAATCCCGGCTGATGTAAGATGGATTAAGACAACTAATTTACAAGTAGATGAATCTATTTTGACAGGAGAATCAGAGGCGGTAAGGAAAGATGCTGATTTTATTGCAAAAAAAGATATCTCTTTGGGTGATCAATTGAATATGGGATTTAAAGGTACCACAGTACTCTCTGGTAGAGGGGAGGGAGTTGTAGTAGGTACAGGTATAAATACTGCTTTAGGTAATATTGCGAGGATGCTTTCTGAAATTAAGGAAGAGCCTACTCCACTTCAGAGAGAATTAGCAAAATTAGGAAAGCAGCTCTCAATTATTATACTTATTTTAGTTTTTGTGCTTCTTGGTATAGGTATATTACAAGGAAGAGATTTTTTTGAGATGTTTTTCACATCAGTAAGTCTTGCGGTAGCTGCTATTCCTGAAGGACTTCCTACGGTAATTACTATTCTTCTTGCCTTAGGCGTTCAAGAAATGGCAAGAAGAAAAGCTGTGGTCAGAAAGCTTTCTGCAGTGGAAGCTTTAGGTGCTACTTCGGTGATATGTACTGATAAGACAGGCACTCTTACGGAGAACAAGATGGATCTTGTAAAAATTGGACTTCCTAACGGAAAAGTTTATGAAAAAAATGAATTTGAAAACCTAAGAGAAGAATTAAAAGATATATTTTTAATCTCTTTTTTGGCAAGTGATGTGAGAAAGAAACAGGACGGAACTTTTGTAGGAGATCCTTTAGAAGTTGCTATATGTAGAAATTATGAGAATCTTTACTCTGTCCCTTCTTATTTTGAAAGAATTGATGAAATTCCCTTTGATTCTATAAGGAAACGAGTAAGTGTGTTATATAAAAACAAAAATGATGGAAGATATATACTTGCAACAAAAGGAGCAGGAGAGGAGATTATAAAAAGAAGTAAATTTTATCAAATTGGAGGAGAAATTCATGAGCTTTCTGAAGAAAGGAGGAGGGAGCTTCTTGAAGATCAGAATAATCTTGCAAAAGAAGGCTTGAGAGTTTTAGGAGTGGCACAGAGAACTTTAGAAAATCTACCTTCAAAGGATCTATGGGAGGTAGATTTCACCTTTTTGGGATTTATAGCATTTCTGGATCCTCTTAGAGAGGGAGTGAAAGAAGCAATTGAGGAATGTAAGAAAGCGGGAATTCGTCCCATTATTGTTACAGGAGATTACCTCTTGACCGCAAAGAAGATTGCAAAAGATTTAGGTATTGATGTGGATAATGGGGATTTATATGGCGGAGAAGAATTACAGAGTATAGGTTTTGGTAATATTTCATGGGATAATGTGGTAGTCTTTTCCCGTGTACTTCCAGAGCATAAAATGGAGATTGTAAGAAAATTAAAAGAACGCGGAGAGATTGTTGCTATGACAGGAGATGGAGTGAATGATGCACCTGCTTTAAAAATGGCAGATATTGGAGTAAGTATGGGACAAAGAGGTACTGATGTGGCAAGAGAGGCGTCGGATCTGGTTCTTCTTGATGATAGTTTCGCTACTATCGTTAAAGCGGTGGAAGAGGGAAGAAGAATTTTTAATAATATAAGAAAAGTCACTTATTACCTTCTTTCATGTAATTTTAGCGAGATTTTGGTGGTAAGTATCAGTATCTTTTTGGGATTTCCTTTACCTCTTACTCCTTTGGAGCTTTTATGGATAAATTTAGTTACTGATAGTTTTCCTGCTCTTGCCTTAGGATCGGAGCCTCCTGAAAAGGATATAATGAATAGAAAACCAAGAAGAGTAAATGGGGGAATCCTAAACAAGGATCTTTGGAAGAGAATAGTTTGGGATGGAATTCTTATAGGGATGACATCGTTTATCTTGTTTCTAATAGGTTTGAGAGAAAATGATCTTACTTTAGGAAGGACAATGGTTTTTTCTGGTTTAGTCTTTGCTCAAATTTTCCAAGCTTTGAGGCTTTCATTAATGAGAATGGAAAATATATTGAAAGAAGCATTCTCAAATAAATATTTAAGTCTTGCAGTTATTTTCTCTATCGCTGTACAACTTTTAGTTCTATTTACTCCTTTTGGAGTGAGCTTTTTCAATTTAAAGGTTTTATCTTTTAATGAGTTTCTTTTGATCCTACTTATAAGCTTGATTCCAATATATGAATTTATAGGAGAAAGAATTTATGAAAAGATTTTTAAAAGAACTTCTAATTTATAGTATAAGTTTCTTGATTGTAGCTTTTTTGACGAGTCAACTCTTCTCTTTAGAGAGAATACCTGTATTACCGAAAACTGAAGAAAAGGTAGCTGAAGAAACTGTGCCTTTGGATACCCAAAAGACTTATACTGCAAAAGAACAAATAAAAAGTACAAGTACCATGGCACAGGAGCAAAAAAAGGAAGAAGTATCTTCCACTTCTGTTACTCAAACTGGTACTCAAACTCAAATTATATATGAAGTTAAAGTAGGAGATACCACAATAGGAATAGCAGAGAAATTTGGGGTTGACTGGAGAGAAATTGCAAAAATCAATAAGCTAAAAGATCCTAATTATTTAGTGGTGGGGCAAAAATTAATTATACCTTCTAAATGAGTTTTTACGCTACTTGTCTATAAAAAGTTTATTTGATATAATCTATCCAAGGAATGCGGACGTAGCTCAGTCGGTAGAGCGAGGGACTGAAAATCCCTGCGTCGGTGGTTCGATTCCGCCCGTCCGCACCATTAAGGGTGGGGAGAATAGTTAGAGTTTTGAAAATAAAGGTTTTAGATAAATTTCTTCAGACGGTTTATGAACTCCTGAGCGCCCGTAGCTCAGAAGGACAGAGCAGCGGTTTCCTAAACCGCGGGTCGGGGGTTCAAATCCCTTCGGGCGCACCAACTATGAATCTTCGTGTATCTACCCTACGCTTCAATATAACACGCTTGGAGGTGGTATTCTATTCGTACCAGTTTTATTATTTTTTCTAAAATTCAATACAGGTTTTCAAGGAGGTAGGAGAAATGGCAGAGGTAAAATTGGAGAATGTAACCAAGAAATTTGGAGAGGTAGTAGCTGTTAGTAGTGTAAATCTTGAGATCAGAGACAGAGAGTTTATTGTTCTTGTAGGTCCTTCAGGATGTGGAAAGACTACCACTTTAAGAATGATTGCAGGTCTTGAAGAAGCCACAGCTGGGGAGATCTATATTGATGGTAGGCTTGTAAATGATGTTCCTCCTAAGGATCGTGATATTGCAATGGTTTTCCAGAACTATGCTCTCTATCCCCATATGACAGTGTATGATAACATGGCATTTGGTCTTAAACTTAGGAAATATCCTAAAAGTGAGATTGACAGAAGAGTAAAAGTAGCAGCAGAGATGCTTGGGATTGAGAATCTTCTTAGGAGAAAGCCAAAAGAACTTTCTGGTGGACAGAGACAGCGTGTGGCTTTAGGGCGTGCTATCGTACGTGAACCTAAGGTGTTCTTGATGGACGAGCCTCTTTCTAACTTGGATGCTAAATTAAGGGTACAGATGAGAGCTGAGCTTAAGAAACTTCAAAGAAGTCTTGGAGTAACCACTATTTATGTAACTCACGATCAAACAGAAGCTATGACCATGGGAGATAGAATTGTAGTTATGAAGGATGGAGTAGTTCAGCAGGTGGATGATCCTCTTACAGTTTATGAGAAGCCTAATAATATCTTTGTAGCAGGGTTTATTGGTAGTCCTCCTATGAACTTTATAGATGCAACTCTGTCTTCTGATGCAAAAAGTCTGGATCTTGGCACAGTAAAACTGGGTCTGCCAGCAGATATGCATAGCTTTGTAGCTGAGCAAGCCAAGGATTATTTAGGAAAGAAAGTTGTACTTGGAGTGCGTCCCGAGCATATTTATGAGGTAAGCTTAATTAAAACCGAAGACCTTATTCCAGAAGCTGTAGCAGATTTAAAAGTTGAGGTTTTAGAACCTATGGGTACTGAAGTATATCTGTATCTTATAAATGGACCTGTCAATGTTGTAGCAAGAGTAAGTTCTGAAACAAAAGCAAAAATGGGTGAGAATGTTAAAGCAATGTTTGATGTTAGAAAAATGCACCTTTTTGACCCTGTATCTCAGGTAGCAATAATATAGTGGTATGGTAAAGAAAGGGGCTATAAGGGAGATTAAGAAGGGGGATATATATCCCCCTTCTTATATATAAATTAGCTAACATGTGTTAGTTAAATAGGAGGTTAAAAATGAGTGTAGAGAGATTTTTTAACTTAGTTCTTCACTCACATCTTCCCTATGTAAAAAAAGCAGGAAGATGGCCCTTTGGAGAAGAATGGTTCTTTGAAGCCATGCTTGAGACCTATATACCCCTTTCTATGGCTTTTTATAGACTTATTGAAAAAGGTATTAAGTGGAATCTTACTCTTGGAGTTACTCCTGTGCTTGCAGAACAGATGACAGATCCCTATATGATATATGAAACTGAAGAGTATATTAAAGAAAGAATAGACTTAGCTAAGAAGGACTATGAAAGTTTTAAAAAAGAAGGAATGAAAGAAGCAGAAACTGCAAAGTTTTATGTAGAACATTGTGAAGAGATTCTGGACTATTTTCAAAATAGATTTTCAAGGAATATTTTGGGATATTGGAAAAAGCTTCAAGAAGAAGGGTATCTGGATATTTTGACAAGTTCTGCCACTCATGCTTATCTTCCTTTATTGAAAAGAGACTCTTCAATTTATGCTCAGCTTTTAATTGGAAAGGAAAGCTATGAAAGAAATTTTGGAAGGAGTCCTAAGGGGATATGGCTTCCTGAGTGTGCTTATAGACCTGGAGTAGAGAGCTTTCTTGAGAAGTTAAATATTAAATACTTTTTTGTAGATACCCATACCATACTTGGAGGAGAACCTTTGGATTACCCTTATTTTACTAAGAAACAAATAATTGATAAAACAGTGTTCAAGCCATATCTTGTTTCTAAAAGTAATGTAGCAGTTTTTGGGAGAGATAGTAGGACTAGTCTACAGGTTTGGTCTGCAGATTGGGGATATCCTGGAGACGGAATATATAGAGAATTTCATAAAAAGGCAGAAAGTTCTGGAATTCAATATTGGAGAATTACAGATAAGAGTAAATCCTTAGGTGAAAAGGATGTTTATGACCCTGAAATAGCTAAAAGTAGAGCTTATGAACATGCGAGACATTTTGTAGGGATCCTTGAAAATGATGTAAAGGAAAAAGGTATTATCACTTCTATGTATGATACAGAACTTTTTGGACACTGGTGGTTTGAAGGGGTACTATTCTTAGAGAGAGTTTTTGAACTTCTGGCAGAGAGCGAAAAGGTAAAAAGTATTAATACAAGCTTAGCTCTTGAGGAAATTATCCCAGATGAAAGGATTGAGCTTCCTGAATCTTCTTGGGGAAGAGGTGGAAAACACGAGGTTTGGTTAAATGATGAGACGAAATCTATATGGGAGAAGATTTATTTAATAGAAGAAAAAATGGAGAATTTAGTAGCCTCTTTGGTAGATGATCTTCCTTTTTGGAAAAGGAAAGTTTTAAAACAAATGGGTAGAGAAAAACTTCTTCTTGAAAGTAGCGACTGGCCTTTCTTAATTACCACAGGACAAGCTAAAGAATATGGGTTTGAAAGATTTCATAGACATCACGAAAATTTTGAAACTCTCTATAGATATTTAGACAATAAAGAGATATCTGTTGATGAATTTAATTTTTTGAAGAAACTTGAAAATACCGATTCACTGTTTTCATTTATTGATTATAAGATTTTTGAGAAGAGGTAAAAAGATGGAAAAAGGGATATATTTTGCTATGGGACTTCATAATCATCAACCTGTAGGTAATTTTGATTTTGTTATAGAGAGAGCTTATCAGATGTGTTATAAACCGCTCATTGAATTTTTTCTTGAACATCCTAAATTTCCTTTTAGCATACACTTCTCAGGATATCTTTTACTATGGCTTGAAAGAAATTATCCAGAATATTTTGATACGCTTAGGGAACTTTCTGAAAGAGGGCAGATAGAGTTTTTAAGTGGGGGATTTTATGAACCTATTTTGCCTATAATTCCTGATGCGGACAAAATAGCTCAAGTTAGAAAATTAAATGATTACATTTATAATAAATTCGGGCAAAAGCCTAAAGGTATGTGGCTTGCAGAAAGAGTGTGGGAACCTCATCTTGTGAAATTTATTGCGGAAGCAGGAATTGAATATATTATTGTAGATGATGCCCATTTTCTTTCCGTAGGATTAAAAGAAGAAGATCTCTTTGGTTATTATTTAATGGAAGAGCAGGGATATACAGTATCTGTTTTCCCTATTAGTATGAAGCTTCGTTATATTATACCCTTTGCAGAACCTCAAGAGACGATTTCCTATTTGGATAGATTTGTCTCTTTTGAAAAGGATAAGATTGCTGTTTTATTTGACGACGGAGAAAAATTTGGTCTTTGGCCTGATACTTATAAAACTGTATATGAAGATAAATGGTTAGAAAGATTTTGGAATACTTTACAAGAAAATTCTTCATTAGTAACACCTGTTAATTTTTCTGAGTATATGCAACAGTTTCCTCCTTTGGGAAGAATCTATCTTCCCACTGCTTCTTATAGGGAAATGATGGAATGGGTGCTCTTCCCTGAATCCCAATTAATTTTAGAAGAGTTTACAGAGAAGATAAAAAATGAAGGTAATTGGGAAAGATATGCACCTTTTGTAAAAGGTGGATTTTGGAGAAACTTTCTTGCAAAATATGATGAGTCAAATCATATGCATAAAAAGATGTTGTATGTTAGGAAAAAGATTGATGGTATTAAAGATGATAAAGTAAAAGAACTTGCATTAGAAGAGATTTGGCAGGGTCAAGCTAATGATGCTTACTGGCATGGGATTTTTGGTGGACTTTATCTTCCTCACTTAAGAACAGCTATTTATGAGCATATTATAAAGGCAGAGAATTTGATAGATAAAAATCAGAATAATTTTGCAGTAAATAGTAAGGTTTTAGATGTGGACTGTGATGGAAGAGAAGAGGTTATTGTGGAATCAAAAAACTTCAATCTATATTTCTCTCCATCTTTTGGGGGTTCCCTTTTAGAATGGGATTTCAAACCCAAATTTTATAATTTAACCGACGTTATTACTCGGAGAAGAGAAGCTTATCATAAAAAGCTTTTTGAGATAAAAGAGGAAAACGTTGAGGGAAAAAGCATTCATGAAAGGTGGGCTGTAAAGGAAAAAGGACTGGAAAAGTTAATTTTTTATGATAAGCATAGAAGAGTATCTTTTGTAGAGAAATTTTATAAAGAAGAGCCATCTATTGATGCTTTGTGGAAGGGTGAGGATGATTATATTCTAAACACTTATTATGAGCAGTTTAGTTATAAAGATGAGAAAGATGATAATAAAGGGATTTTTGTTTTCTATAAAGAGTTTCCCGATTTTATCTTAGAGAAATCCTTTATTGTATATAAAGATGAGCCTATCTTAGAAGTTATTTATAAGATAAGAAATACTTCCCAAGAAAATTTGACTACTAAATTTTCTTGGGAGATAAATTTGGACTTTTTGGCACCTGACCATCCTGAGTATTATTTTTATATTCCAGAGAAAGAAGAAAGATATGCACTTTCTTCTATGGGAGTGGAAAAAGTAGAACAATGGAAAATAATATCAGGAATAGGAATAGAGTTCTCATGTGAATTAGAAGGTAAAATAAAATTCTATAGATATCCTATTGAAACTGTTTCTCTCTCAGAAGATGGATTTGAAAGGGTTTATCAGGGGAGTGGTCTTATACATTTGTATGATTTAAATATTTCTCCTCAAGAGATTTGGCAAACTAAAGTGAGATTTAAGGTTAAATAACTAATTAGAAAATTTCTGGTGCGCCCGAGAGGTCTTGAACCTCTAACCCTCGGCTCCGGAGGCCGATGCTCTATCCAGTTGAGCTACGGGCGCACTTCATTTGAAATAAAGAATAAGTGTTTCTACTATAACTATGACGATTTCAAATTCTAAAAGTACACTTAAATCAATTCTTATTCTTTTCCATTCTCTCTCAATTAGCGAAAATATGTTAATCTTCAGCAGTTTATCTACTTTTCTTTGTAGATAAAGGGCAAGAAGAATAAAGGTAAAGAAAAAAAGTATATATATTATTGTTAAAACCTGTATATTAGAGTTTTTCCTTAAAATTGTGAGAAAACTTTCATCAAGAAGAATATAGATGATATTAGTGGCTACAGAGACTAATAAGAAGAAAGGAAGAAAATTAGTAAACTTATAAATTAATTTTACTGAATTTTTCTTATCCTCATTTTTTATAGATGGGGTTACCAGATTAAAAAAGATTAATGAGCCTAAAACATAAGAAAAAGATAGTATATGAATGAGAGTATTTAAAAAGTGAAGAAAAGGTAATTTGATACTCATTAGCTTATCACTATCCCTTCTAAACTTAAGATCTCTACCATCTCGTGATGGATAAAGCCATTTGTAGCAAGAAAAGTTTCTTCTTGAGAGGTAAGATCTTCGCCTTTAAAATTGGTAACTTTTCCTCCTGCTTCTTCTACTATTACCATTCCCCCTGCAATATCCCATAATTTGAGTTTTTTAGCCCAGAATCCATCTAATCTTCCACATGCTACATAGGCTATCTCTAAAGCTGCAGATCCCATTCTTCTAATCCCGTGAGTTCTTGAAGAAAAATTTATAAAAGGTATGAAATTTTCTTTTTTTAAACTTAGTTCATATGGAAAGCCAGTACTTATTAAAGCATCTTTAAGCTTTTGAGTGGAAGATATGGTTATCTTTTTATCATTAAGGTATGCACCGTATCCCCTATAAGCTGAAAATAATTCATTCCTTACAGGATCATAGACGATACCTAAAATAAGTCTATCTTTTGCTTTTAATGCTAAACTTATAGAAAAAACTGGAAATTCATGGGCATAATTTGTTGTCCCATCTAAGGGATCAATGATCCATTCAAAATCAGAGTCTTTTTCTATTTTACCTATCTCTTCACTAATTATAGAGTGATCTGGGAATCTTTTCTCTATGAGGTTTATAATCTTTTCTTCAGAGATTTTATCTACTTGGGTTACTAAGTTTGACACTCCTTTGAGTTTAATCTCCTTTTTTTTATCCATATATTGAAGTAAGATACTACCCGCTTCATATGCAATTTTTTTTGCATCACACAAAATTTCATTCATGGGTTGTTTCTCCTATGTAAGTTTTTCTAATAAATTATATTATTTTTTGATTTTATTTAAAATACCTTGACAAAATTGATATGCACATGTAATATATATACAGTTTTAATATAGATGAAGTTCTTAAATAGAACTTCAATTTTAGAGACGAGATATTAAGTTTTGAGGAGGTGAAAGAGATGTCTAAAAAGTTATGTGATATTTGTGGTGTAAATCCGGCAACAGTCCGTGTTTATACGGTAAAAAATGGGCAAAGGCGTGTTTTAGATATATGTGAAGAGTGTTATGCTAAAAGTCAAAGACAGGAGAGAAGTTTCTCTCCACTGGAGTCTCTCTTCTTTGGAGATCTTTTTAGAGACTTTTTTGGTAGCGATTTTGGGATTCCTTTTGGAAGTACTGGTAGAGGTGATAGGGAAGCTATTGATTTGAGTGATTACCTTAGTGAAGGAGCAAAAAATTTGCTACAAGAAGCTGCTAAAAAAGCAGTTGATTTTGGTAAAAATCAAGTAGGTACAGAGCACCTTTTGTATGTACTTTTAGATAATGATGTAGTAGGGGAGATTTTGAAGCAGTTTAAGCTTTCTCCTCAAGAGATAAAAGCTTATATTGAAGAGAATGCTCCCAGAGGGAATTTTAAACCTGAAGAGGAAGAGGTGGAAGTAGATATATCTCCAAGATTAAAGAGTGCTTTAGAAAGAGCTTTCATGGCTTCTAAGGATCTGGGGCACAATTATGTAGGTCCTGAGCATCTGCTTATAGGACTTGCTGAGGAGGAAGATGGTCTTGCTTCAAATATTTTGAAAAAGTATGGTTTAACCACTCAAGCTTTGCGGCAGGCAACTATAAAAGTGGTAGGAAAAGGTAGAGAGGAACAGAGATCAAGAGGAAGGTCGGCAACTCCTACCTTAGATAAATATGCCAGAGATCTTACAGAGCTTGCAAGGCAAGGGAAACTTGATCCTGTAATTGGAAGAGCAAAAGAAATTGAGACTGTTATTGAAGTTCTTGCAAGAAGGAAGAAAAATAATCCAGTGCTTATTGGTGAACCTGGTGTTGGTAAGACTGCAATTGTAGAGGGTTTGGCTCAAAGAATTGTTAAAGGGGAAGTCCCTGAGGTTCTACGAGATAAAAGGCTAATCGAACTTAATATAAATGCTATAGTTGCTGGAACTAAATATAGAGGAGAGCTTGAGGAAAGAGTAAAGCAAGTCTTAGATGAGATTGTTGCTAATCAAGATGATCTCGTAATCTTCATTGATGAGATACATACTATAGTAGGAGCTGGCTCTGCTGGAGAGGGTAATCTGGATATTGCTAATGCCTTTAAACCAGCACTTGCAAGAGGAGAGTTGCATCTTATTGGAGCAACTACTTTAAATGAATATCAAAAATATATTGAAAAGGATGCTGCTTTAGAAAGGAGATTTCAACCTGTATTTATTGCAGAACCAACAGTGGAGCAAACGATAATGATACTTCGTGGGCTTAGAGATAGGTTTGAAGCTCATCATAAAGTAAAGATTACTGATGAAGCTATAATTGCTGCTGCAGAACTTTCAGATAAGTATATTACTAATAGATACTTACCTGATAAAGCTATTGATTTGATAGATCAGGCTGCGGCAAGGGTGAGAATTATGCTTACTTCAAGACCTGCAGAGCTGCAAGAGTTGGAGTCTAAGATTCAATCTCTTAAGAGAGAAGAGGAATATGCTACTTCAAGAAAGCAATATGATAGAGCAAAAGAGTTAGAGAATCAGATTCAAAAACTTGAAAAGGAACTTCAAGACAAAACTGAAGCTTGGAAAAAAGATATGGCTTCAGAAGTACCTGAGGTTCAAGCAAGACATATAGCAGAAATTATCTCTTCTCTTACTGGTATTCCTGTAACTGAGCTTACTACTGATGAGAAAGAGAGATTACTTAAGCTTGAAGAAAAGCTTCATGAAAGGGTAGTAGGGCAAGACGAAGCTATAAAGGCTGTAAGTGATGCTATAAGACTTGCAAGAGCAGGTCTTAAAGAGAAGAATAGACCTATTGCCAGTTTTCTTTTCTTGGGTCCTACAGGAGTTGGAAAGACAGAACTTGCAAGAGCGCTTGCATGGGCTGTATTTGGAGATGAGGATGCCATAATAAGAATTGATATGAGTGAGTATATGGAAAGACATACAGTATCAAGACTTATTGGAGCACCTCCTGGCTATGTAGGATATGAGGAGGGTGGACAGCTTACTGAAAGAGTACGTCGTAGACCATATAGTGTAATTCTTCTTGATGAGATAGAGAAAGCACATCCAGATGTTCATAATATTCTGCTTCAGGTTTTTGATGCAGGAAGACTTACTGATGGAAAGGGTAGAGTGGTAGACTTTACAAATACAATAATTATTATGACAAGTAATGTGGGATCTGAGATTATTCAGGCTAATCTCTCAGCTACTGAAAAGGATAAATTAAATTATGAGCAACTGAAAGAAAAACTTATGGATATTTTAAAGAGACACTTTAGACCTGAATTTCTCAATAGGATTGATGAAATAATTGTATTCCATGCTCTAACAAAAGAACAGATAAAAGACATTGTAGAACTCCAGCTTGAAAGAGTAAGGAGAACTGCAAAAGCTCAGAATATTGATCTAATATTTGATGAATCAGTAGTGGATTATCTTGCGGAGATAGGATATAGCCCAGAATTTGGAGCCAGAGAATTGAAGAGAAAAGTTAGAAACGAAATTGAAACTAAGCTTGCTACATCAATGCTTAAAGGAGAAGTGCAAGAAGGAGACACTATAAAAGTAAGGTATAATAGTGAAGGGGATAGAATTGAGTTTGAAAGAATAAAAGAAAGAGAAGAAGTAAAGAGTAGTTAAAAACGGAGGAGGGTTTTACTCTCCTCCATTGAAATTATTCTTAAAGAGAGGGAGGAAGTCTAAATGGAGCTTCATATTATTGATATTGAAAAGCCTGAGGAGATAAATCTTATTTTAGGGCAAACCCACTTTATAAAGACAGTAGAGGATCTCTATGAAGCTATTGTTAACACTGTTCCTGGTGCAAAGTTTGGAATTGCTTTTTGTGAAGCTTCTGGACCTGCTCTTATCAGGCATATAGGTACAGACTCGGAATTGGAAGATTTAGCAGTTAAAAATTTACAAAAGATAGGTGCAGGACATAGTTTTTTGATATTTCTTGGGAATCTTTATCCTATAAATATTCTGAATGCTATAAAAAATGTTCCAGAAGTAGTGAATATCTATGCTGCTACATCAAATGCATTAAAAGTAATTGTGGTGGAAGATGCTGATGGAAGAGGAATATTAGGAGTTATTGACGGAGTTAAGCCTAAGGGAGTTGAAGGTGAAGAGGATATAAAGCATAGAAAGGAATTTTTAAGAAAGATTGGATATAAATTATGACCTTTTAATAGGGGGAGGTGTTTTTTGTGCCAGTAATTACCATATCAAGACAGGTGGGGAGTTTTGGAGATGAGATCGCAGAAAGACTTTCTTTAGAACTTGGATATAGGTATTTTGATAAGTTTCTGATGACAGAAATTGCTATAGCTTCAGGACTTACAGAGGATGAAGTGATAGATTTTAATGAGGATAATTATAAAATTAAGGGATTCTTTGATCAACTTTTTAAAAGAAGAGTCTACTTAGGGAAAGTTACAGTAAGGGAAAAAGATGATACGGGGAAAGAATTATTGACTACAAAGATTTTTGATGAGGAAGAATCTTTTGCTTTTGTTCAGGCAGTAATTAAAAAATTGGTAGATTGGAAGGATGTTGTAATAGTAGGAAGAGGCGGACAAGTTCTTTTAAGAAATGCTCCTAATACTCTCCATGTTAGGGTTATTGCTCCTTTAGATATTAGGATCAAAAATATTATGAAAGAAAAGGGTTTGTCAGGAGAGGAAGCTTTAAACTATGTTTCTGAAAAGGATAAATCTGCACAGGAGTATCTTTGGAGATTTTACAATGTGGATTGGAATGACCCAGAACTTTATCATTTAGTATTAAATATGGGACTTCTAAACATAGATCAGGCAGTTCAGATTATAAAAGATGCTGTTAAGTTAGTATAGTTCTCCTATTTCTGCTTCTATCTGGTATAAGAGTTCATCTATTTTTTTAGATATTTCTTGAAAAGAAGTTAGAGGTTGATTTATATTTTCCATAAAATTTTTTAATATTTTTTCAATATTCGTTTCTGGGGTATTCATATTTTTTAGTGTGTTGTATTCTATGGAAAGTTCTGCAAAGATGATCTTTTTTACTGTTTTTAGCAAATTTCTAATGCAAATTAAAGTATCTCTTTTCCCTTTGTAATTTACACTTAATTCTGAAAAAAGATCATAGAGAGGAATTGAAGTATTTTCTAAGCTTAAAAATTTTGATAGTAGTTTTTGTGAAAAAAAGTATAGGGTATCAGTTGTATAAGTAAGATTTTTTATGATAAGCATACTGGTACTTATATTTGAATTAAAGAGAATTTTTTCTTCCTCAGGGATTAAAAGAATAGGAAAATCTATAGAGTTTATCTCGGTATTTATTCTCTCTTTTAGTATATTTGTTTGGTTATAAAGCTCCATTAAATCGTAGAGTAAATCTGTTAAAGGCTGTTCAGGGTTTGATTGGCAAGATTTTTGTTCTGATATATGATTTATGTTTTCTCCCATCTTTATTAGTGATATATGAGGCTTCAAAGCTAAAATCCATGGGTCTATATATGGATATGTTCCTGTTAAAATTTTGTAAAGCAGCGTATAAATAATTGTATATAACTTCCTTGCAGTTTCTAAATCCTTCCACAATATTGCTGATACTCCTGTTATATATCCTTTACTTTCAAGAATGAGATTTCTTTCAATCTCATCAGCATTTTTTATTTGGGATATGATAAAGTGGTATGGAGTAGGATATTTTATATTGAGAGATAATGAGTATTCTGGAATTTGAATTTTTGTTTTAATAAGGCTGATAATTTCTTCTATAACTTCTTTTTTTACTCCTGAGTGTCCTAAGGAAAGGAAATAGGAAAGAGTTATAATTATACTTTTTGTTTCCTCTTCTGATATGTATAAGTAATTGTCTTCAAAGTTGAATTCATAAGACTTTTTATCTTTTAATAGCTCTTCTATATAGTCTCTTTTGTTTATGAAAAATTTATATGCAGAATCAATCTTTTTAATAAGGTTTTCTGAAAGCTCTATATCAGGTGTGTCGTAAGCTAAACTGAGGAGATCTTCTAATGAAAGGGTATATTCATTAAAAGTATACATAATATTTATTTATGAAGTTCTTTCTTCTCCCCAGTTTCCATATAATAAATGATTTCAATGATGTTAGTGGTATGATCCGCAATTCTTTCAAGGTATCTTGAGATCATGATTAGCTGGGTAATCTGTTGAACAAGAATAGGATTTTTTTCTATCTCTTCTACAAGTTCTGAAGAGATTTCTTGATATTTTTGAGATACAAAGTTGTAATAAGAAGAAAGTTCTTCAAGCTTTTCTATATTTGGCTCTGAATAAGCTCTTAAAGTTCCATTCACCATATTTTCTATAAAAGAAGCTAAGGAGATAATGTCAGAGATTGGAATGTCAAAAGAGTATTTCAAAAGACTTGACACAAATTTTGCTATATCTACGGAGTAATCTCCAATTCTTTCTAAATCTTTTATTATCTTCATAGTTGAGGCGATTACTCTCAAATCCCTTGCTACTGGTTGATGAAGGGCAAGAACTCTAATACATTGGTTTTCTATATCCCAATTGTAGTCATCAACTAATTTATCTGTGGAGATAACCTCTTGAGCAAGGCTTAAATCCTTCATTTTTATAGAATCAAGAGTTTTATGAAGCATCTTTTCCACGATACTTCCCATTCTAATAAGCTTTTCTCTTAATTCCTTAATCTCTTTTGTTAATAATGACTTTTCCAATTTTACCTTCTATCTTATGTTAATTTTTAACAAAGTATTATAGCTTTAGAAATACGCTATTTCAATTAATGTTTTTTTAAAAACTACATGATATAATTCATCTCATGAATAAGTGTATATCATGTGGAAAAAGAAAGGGAAAGAGAATATGTCCTGCTCTTTCAGGCTTAATATGTTCTGAATGTTGTGGAACCCGCAGAATTAAAGAGATAAATTGTCCACCTGAATGTACTTATTTAAAAGATGCTCAGATTCATACTATTGAAAGAGTAAATGAAAGTCCCACTGATTTTAAGGAGAATCAATGGACTTTATTTTTATATCTGGAAAGGGTAGTTTATAAATTTTTGGCAGAATTTCCAGGATTTACTGATAAAGAATTTTTAGAAGTTTTAGATTTGTTTGAAAGGGAATATCAGACTCGCAGAAAGAGTATTTATTTACCACCTCTTTATCCAAAGTCTTCCCGAGGTACAAAATTAAAGAGTATCCTTCAAGAGGAGTTTGTAAAACTTGAAAAGGAAGAGAATGAATTTGGGCTTCCTATTTTTACTGTAGATGATTTTATAAAGGTTATATCTTTTGAGAAGGCAAGGGTAGAGAGATATCAAAAAGAAAATAGAAATGCAGGAGAGAATATATTTCTTCAGATATTAAAAGAAGAAGTAGAGTATATGGCAAAAAGAGAGGCTGAAAAGGCAGGGGGGAGGTAAAAATGAGTAAGATAAAGGATACAAATCTGTGGCAGAATGGGGAAAAGAAAGTTTATTGGGTAAAGAGATTTATGCCTGTAGTGAATTCTTTAGAGGAAACTTATGCTCCTCTATTTATTTTTAAGGATAAAACTATCGCTATGTGTATTCATCTTGAGGCAAAAACTGCACGTCTTGCGTTAGCCTTTAAAAACTGTGGTGCAAAGGTAGTATGTTGCGGAAGTAATCCTCTCTCCACACAAGATGATGTAGCAGCTTATTTAGTGAAAGAAGAGATAGGGGTTTTTGCATTTCGGGGAGAGACCCAAGAGGAATATATAGATAATTTAAAAGAGGTTTTAAAAAAGGAACCTGATTTGATTATTGATGATGGATTTGATCTGACCACTTTATTATATAAAGAATTTTCATGGTTAAAAGATAGAGTTTTAGGAGTAGGGGAAGAAACAACTACAGGGGTGATAAGGGCAAGAGCTTTTTCTGAAGAGAAGGGCTTATCTTTTCCAGTAGTAGAGGTAAATAATGCACGAACAAAATTTCTTTTTGATAACAGATTTGGTACTGGCGAATCTTCACTTTCTTCTTTTATGAGAAATACTAATTTACTTGTTGCAGGAAAGGTCTTTGTGGTTGCAGGATATGGATGGGTAGGTAGAGGAATTGCTCAGAAACTTCAGGGAATGAGAGCAAAAGTGATAGTTACAGAGGTAGATCCTATCAAAGCTCTTGAAGCAATAATGGAAGGTTTTGAAGTGATGCAGATGAATGATGCAATAAAACTTGGAGATGTTTTTATTACTGCTACAGGGAACTGTAAAATTATTACTAAGGAGCATTTTTTTGATATGAAAGATGGTGCAATTCTTGCTAATGCAGGTCATTTCAATGTAGAGATTGATATGAAGAGTCTTGAAGAGATTGCTCTTGAAAAGAAAGAGGTAAGGGAAAATATTGACGAATATCTGCTTCCTAATGGTAAAAGGATATATGTAATAGCTGAAGGAAGACTTTTAAATCTTGCAGGGGGAGATGGACATCCAGTAGAGATAATGGATCTTTCTTTTGGGGTACAATTTTTAGTTATGAAATGGCTCTTAGAGGAAGGTAAAAAACTTCCAAAGGATGTTGTTTCTGTACCTTACGAGATAGAGGTAGAGATAGCAGAAAGGAAGTTAAGAAGTCTCGGGACAAAATGGGACTTGCTCACAGAAGAACAAATAAAGTATTTGAGAAGTTGGGAAATTTAAATTTTTTAAAAAATGCTATAATTAAAAATCTTCTTATAAAGGGAGGTTTATATGACATTTTTAATTGTTTTAGGGATAATAATTTTTATAGTGCTTCTTGTTATTGTAATTTATAACCGATTAGTAACGTATAGAAATCGTGTTGAAAATGCATGGGCACAAATTGATGTACAACTTAAGAGAAGGTTTGATCTTATTCCTAATCTTGTGGAAACGGTAAAGGGGTATGCTTCTCATGAAAAAGAAATCTTTGATAAAATGGCTATGTACAGATCTCAAATGATGGGTGCAAAAACTCCTGGGGAAGCAGCACAGGCTAATGAAGGGCTTACCTCTGCTCTTAAGACTCTTTTTGCTGTTGTAGAAAATTATCCAGAACTAAAAGCAAACCAGAACTTTATAATGCTTCAGGAAGAGCTTTCTGGAACAGAGTCAAAAATTGCCTATGCAAGACAATTTTATAATGACACAGTTATGATTTATAATCAATCTCTTCAAGTATTTCCTAATAGTATTATTGCTAATCTTTTTGGATTTGAACCAAAAGAATATTTTGAAGTAGAGGCTCCTGAAGAGAGGAAGGCTGTAAAGGTAGATTTCTAATTTTATGAAGCCTTTTACTTTTTATGAGGCTATAAATTCTAACAAAAGAAAGACTTGGATTACAATTTTTGGTATTTCACTTCTTCTCTTTTTTGTTTGCTATGCTATAGCTTATTATTTTGAACTTGGTGAATTTGCTGTCATTTTTGCTTTTATTTTAGTTTTAGGAATGGATTATTATACCTATTACAATAGTGACAAAATAATTATTTCTACGAGTGGAGCAAGAGAACCTACAAAAGAGGAGTATCCGTACCTTATAAATGTGGTAGAAGGATTAAGTATTGCAGGAGGTATCCCTACCCCAAAGATTTTGGTAGTAGATGATCCTTCTCCTAATGCTTTTACTACTGGAAGAGATCCTCAAAACAGTGTTATTGTGGTTACTACAGGTCTCTTAAAAAAGCTCAATAGGTTAGAGCTTGAAGGGGTTATTGCTCATGAACTCTCTCACATTAGGTCCTATGATATAAAACTTCAAACTATTGCTGCTGTTATGGTAGGTTTAATCGTTATATTGGCTGATGCCCTGAAAAGATCTTTCTATACATCAGGCAGAGGAAAAAAGAAGAATGATGAAAATGGGAATATTTTGGGAATTATTTCATTGATAGCTGCTCTTTTAGCCCCTCTCTTGGCTACCTTATTAAGGTTTGTTATTTCAAGACAAAGGGAGTATATGGCTGATGCAGGGGCTGCAATGCTTACAAGATATCCTGAAGGTCTTGCTTCTGCTCTTGAAAAGATTGCAAAGGATCCTCTTCCTGTGAAAAGGGCAAATTCTATGATTGCTCCTCTTTATATAGTGAATCCCATTGATAAATCATGGAGTGAAAATCTCTTCTCCACTCATCCGCCTGTAGAAGAAAGAATTAGGAGACTCAGGATGATGGGAGAAAGATGGAGACTTGTAGAAAAGGAGGAGAAAGAAAGTGGAAGTTTTTGAGGCAATTCAAAAAAGAAGAAGCGTTAGGAAGTTTTTGCCAAAGGAGGTAGAGCAAGAAAAACTTGATAGGATTTTTGAGGCGGCAAGACTTGCTCCTTCTGCAAGAAATAGCCAAGAATGGAGATTTATTGTGGTAAGAAGTAAGGAGAAGAAAGAGGAACTTGTTCATGAAGCATCGCCAAGTCAGCTATTTATGCTTTCAGCACCAGTAATCATTGTGGCTTATACATTAGAGAGAGATTATGTTATGAGATGTGGAGTTCCTGCACATTATATAGATGTGGCTATAGCTCTAACTCATATACATCTTCAGGCTGTAGAGGAAGGACTTGCAACCTGTTGGATAGGTTCTTTTTATCAAGATAAAGTGAAAAAAGTGCTAAATCTCCCTGAAGAAGCTGAAGTTATTCAACTCATGATTTTAGGATATCCTGATGAAAATCCAGCACCAAAACCAAGGCTTCCCTTAGATGAGATTGTAAAGTATGTTTAACTTAAACTTGTAAGACTGCCTTGAGTTATCTTTACTAATTCTTCGGGCTTTATTTTAAAGACACTATTTGGTGTTCCTGCGGCAGCCCATATGAATTCATATTTCATAAGGTCTTCATCTATAAAAGTCAGGATTTTTTCTTTATGCCCAAAGGGAGGTACCCCTCCAATTACAAAGCCTGTCTTTTCTCTAACAAAATTTGCATTGGCTTTTTCAATCTCTTCACCAATAATTTCTGCTAATTTTTTCTCATTAACTCTATTTAGTCCACTTGCTATTACTAAGATAGGTTTCTCAGAGGTTTTTCCTTTAAAGATAATAGACTTTGCAATCTGTCCTACACTGCATCCAATTGCTTTTGCTGCTTCTTCAGAAGTTTTTGTACTCTCGGAAAATTCAAGAATTTCTGCTTGAACAGAGAATTTTTCTAAAATTTCTTTTATTTTATTTGTATCAGTTTTGTAGTCTTTCATGACTAAAAAATAAAAAATCTTCTCCCCTTTCTCTTTATAATCTTCTTTATTTTTTCAATATTTTCTTCTCCTGCCTTCTCTCCCAATTCTATGAGCTCTTTCGCTTTATCAAAATCAAAAGTACCAAAATTTTGTACCTCTGGATTTATAATAATATCGGCTTCTTTTAGGTTATTTTCTTCAATTTCAGCGTTCATGATATCTATAGTCCGCATCAAAACTTCTAAAAAGGCAGGATTTAAAAGAGGATTTAACCTTCTTTGAAATTCACGAAATATAACGCTTTGAGAGATCTTATAGGTTACTTTTTCTGTTAAAGAGGTAGGATTTATTGGAATCTGAGGTATTGAAAGTGTTTCTTTTGGCTCCCAATTAGATTTCTTATGAAGAGTCACAGCTATCACCATATCCGGCTTATATATCTCTTTAAGTTCCTTTACAGGAACGGGAGAGAGTACTCCTCCATCAATAAGAAGTCTATTTTTCCAAGGGGAAGGTTGAAAGATTACAGGGATAGAAATACTTCCTCTTATAGCTTCAGAAACCTTGCCTTCTTGTATTATTATCTTTTCGCCTGTTATTAAATCTACTGCTATTGGAAGAAAGGGAATTTTTAAATCAGAGAAAGAAGCTCCTTCAAGAAGTTCATCTATGTAACTTAGGATTTTTTCTCCCTTTATAATTCCCTGAAGAGATTTGGAGAAATCAAAAATAGTGTAAAATTCCTCTTCAGAAAAGCTTATTGCGATTTTCTCTAATTCTTCGCCTGAGTATCCTTTGGCATAGACTCCACCTATTAGTGCGCCAATACTACTTCCGGATATATATGAAACTTCTATGTTCTCTCTCTCAAGGGTCTTAATTACTCCTATGTGAGAGAGTCCTTTAGCTCCACCACTTCCTAATGCTATACCTATTCTAACTTTTTTCATGTTTATATTCTATCACTAAAGAATCTTTATTGGAAACTACCCTGATATGTAAAGTTGTAGTATAATCTTAGGTTGAGAAATTTGACAAAAAAGAGATGCCATTAACAATTTGCTTAATAAAAATTTAAAATTATAACATAATTAATTTTTATTGACAATAAAGCCTATATTGTGATTAAATAAACTCTGCAGATAAAGTTCAGAGGTGGAAGAAATGAATCTTAAAACAGTAAGAGATGTTTTAAATGCGGAAGTTATATGGGGAGACGAAGGATTAAATAGAGAGGTTACAATGGTGGGAGCTACAGATCTCATGAGTGATGCGTTATATCTTTTAGAAAATAGTTCTCTTTTGCTTACAGGTCTTGTAACTCCTCAGGTAATAAGAACTGCTGAAATGCTTGATCTTGCAGGGATAGTTTTTGTAAGAGGGAAAATTCCACCTAAGGAGACGATTTCTCTTGCTCAAAAAATAGGAATTCCTCTACTTACCACAAGATACCCCATGTATGAATCTTGTGGAAAACTTTATTCGGCTGGTTTTAAGGGAAGGAGCGTTGATTAGTTCCTTTGAAAATTCCTAAGGAATATCTTGAAAGTATTAAGGTTAAGGATATTATGAATACGGATATTATAAGGCTGCGATCTTATCAGGATATGCGTTCTATTCAAGAGATCATGAGGATTAAAAGAATAGATGCTATTCCTATTGTAGATGATTTAGAAAAAATGATAGGACTGGTAACAGTGGAGAATGTAATTACGGCTCTTGTTAATGGCGACTTAAATGCACCTTGTGAGAAGTATATGGTAAAAAATACGAAATATCTTTATCCTGAAAATAATCTATATGAAGCTTTAATTATGTTTAGGCAGTTTAGATTTGGCAGATTTCCAGTGATAGATAAGGAAAATAAAGTCCTTGGAATTTTGAGTACAAAAGATATAGTGATGAATTTAGTTGATATAGAGGAAATAGAAGCAAAAATTTCAGAAGAGGGAGAAGAAGAATCTTTAGTTTTGGAGTATCCAGTTGTAGGAGGAGATTTTGCTCTTGCTGGTATGGCATCAAGTAGTATTAAAAAAGCCCTGCAGCAAATAGGTATAGCTCCTGATATCCTAAGGAGAGTTGCAGTAGTCACCTATGAGGCTGAGATGAATATAGTTATTCATGCATATAGAGGAGTTTTGAGGGTGAAAGTTACGTCAGAGATAATAGAGATTATTGCAGAGGACGAGGGTCCTGGAATTCCTGATATAAGTCTTGCTATGCAGCCTGGATATTCTACGGCTCCTGATAATATAAGGGAGATGGGATTTGGTGCAGGAATGGGACTTCCAAATATTAAGAATTCTTCTGATGAATTATATGTGGAATCTGAAGTGGGAAAAGGAACAAAATTGATTTCAAAAATTTATTTAGACGGGAGAAAGAATGCCTGAGAGATATATTCATTCTGTAGCTATAAATTTACAAAGATGCAAGGGATGTATTCACTGTATAAGACATTGCCCTACAGAGGCTATGAGAGTCAGGAATGGTAAATCCCTGATCTTGTCTTATCGTTGTATTGATTGTGGAGAGTGTATTAGAGTATGTCCATATCACGCACCTTTTGGCTTCACCCATACTTTAGATAGTATTTCTAATCTGGAAGATATTGTGGTTGTTATTTCTCCAGAAGTCTATGCTCAATTCCCTACGAAGTACAGTATAGGAGATATTCAAAAAGCAATTAAGAAACTTACAGGAGCGGTAGAAGTTTGGGATACTACGTGTGCTATTTACTTTCTTCAAAATGCACTTTTGGATTATATGAATAATTCTTCAAATCTTCCACTTATTTCTACTTACTGTCCTCCTATAGTGGAGCTTATAAAGGTACGTTTTCCTACTCTTATTCCTAATCTTTCACCTTTTAAGTCTCCAGTAGAGATTGCAGGCATGCTGCTAAAAAATAGATGGGAAAAAAATTATCCAGATAAAAATATGACTCTTGTCTATATAACCACGTGTCCTGCTTTTGTTGCTAATTTGAAACAAGATAAAGAAAATCCTTTTGATTTTATTATTGGTATAGATAATATTTATATTAATGTAAAAAAGGAATTAAAGGAAGAAGGAGAGCCTATTGATAATATTTATTCAAAGGGAATTTTTTGGGGATCTTTAGGAGGAGAGAGTAGTATTTTTGATGAAGAGGAAGCAATTAGTGTGGGAGGAATAGAGAATGTAGTAAAAATATTAGAGGATATTGAAAGGAATAAGCTTCAGGATATAAAGTTTTTAGAGCTTAGGGCTTGTGAAGAGGGTTGTATAGGTGGTGTTTTGAATCCTGAGAACTATTATTTAGCAAAGAAAAGGCTTATTACTTTTTATAAGACTTTGGAAAATAGTCAAAATAAAGACTTTATTAGAAAATTAGAGAATGAACTTCATATCTCTAACATCTTAAGGAATACACCTATTACTCCAAGAATTGTATGGAAATTAGATGAAGATATTAATAAGGCTCTTAGGAAGATGGAAGAGATGAAAAAGATTTTGGAAAGTCTCCCTGGTTTAGACTGTGGATCTTGCGGAGCCCCAACCTGTGCTGCCCTTGCTGAGGATATAGTACGGGGTAATGCTCAGATTTATGATTGTATATTTTTATTAAGAGAGAAACTATGGGAAATGGCAAGGGAGATGGAAGAGCTTTCAAGAAGATCTTCCTCCATAATTTCAAAGCGGAGGGAAAAAGAGGATGAAGATTAGTGAAATTTCTAAATTGCTTGATTTGGAAGTGGTTTATCTTTCAGAAGAAGATGGGGAAGTTGAAAATGGAGTTGTTTGTGATCTTCTCTCTTTTGTTATGGCTCATGCTCCTGAAAAGTCCGTATGGGTTACGATTCAAACTCATCTAAATTCAGTAGCAGTAGCCACTTTGGTGGGTATAAAAGCTATAATATTTGTTTCCGGACAGAACCCTAATGAAGATACTATTAAAAAAGCCAGAGAAGAAAAGATTAGTCTTTTTACTACTAAAGATACTGCTTTTAATGTAGTAGGGAAATTATATTCCTTAGGTATAAAAGGAGTGGGAAGAATACAATGAAAGCAAGGAAAATCATAGAAATTACTGAAAGTGAAGTTCTTGCTGGAGAAGAGCTTCTTGATCAAGTAGATATTACTAAAGGTTTTGCATCAGATCTTATGAGTGATGTTTTGGCTTTAGTGGATTCTCAGAATAGGGATGTGGTTTTGATTACTGGGGTTACAAATGCTCAGATCATAAGGACTGCTGAGATATTAGATATACCTATGATTATTGTAGCAAGAGGAAAAAGTGTGCCTAAGGATGTAGTAAAGCTTGCTGAAGATAAAGGAATAATTTTAGTGAAGACCGATAAAATTGTGTTTGAGATTAGTGGAATACTATTTCAGAATGGTATAAGAGGTGCAAATTTTAAAAAGCCTGCAAAGGAGGAAAGATAAAATTATTGAAATGGTATGGGGCAGATCTTCATATACATACAGTACTTTCTCCTTGCGGAGATTGGAGTATGAGTCCAAAAGCTATAATTGAAAGAGCCAAAGATTTAGGTATAGATATTATTGCTATAACAGATCATCATATAGTAGAGAATTATAATGCTGTCTCTTATTGGGGAGAAATGATGAATATAGTGGTGATTCCAGGAATGGAGATTCAGACTAAAGAAGAGGCTCATATAACTGCTCTTTTTGAAGATTATAAATCTGCATTAGCTTTCCAAAAAGATATGTGGCAGTATCTTCCTGATATGAAAAATAATGAAGAAATTTTTGGAGTTCAGGTAGTAGTGAATGAAAATGAAGAGGTAGAAAGGGTGGAAGATAAGCTTCTTGCTGCTTCTGTAAATTTAGGTTTAGAAGAAGTAATTGCTAAGATTAGAAAATTTAATGGCATAGTGAATCTTGCACATATTGATAGACCAGTTTTTAGTGTTCTTTCCAATTTGGGTTTTATTCCAGAAGATATTTCTTATGATTTTTTAGAGCTATCTTATAGGGTAGATATAAAAAAATTTTTTGAAAGTAATTATCACTTATTGAAGGATTCTTTTATTATTTCTTCAGATGCACATTTTATTGAGGATATGAAAGTACCAAAAACTTATATAGGATTAGAAGAATATTCCATTAAAGAAGTTTTTTATAGTTTAAGAGAAAAAAAAGTAAAAATACCCGAGATGGAGGTATAGAAGATGGTAGTAGAACTTAAGTTTTCAGAGTATGCTCAAAAAGAGGTTGAGAAGATCTTGGTTCAGTACTCAAACACAAAGGGATCTTTAATAATGATTCTCCATGCTATTCAGGAGAAATTTGGATACTTACCCAAAGAAGCGTTAGAAATAGTATCTGATAAGTTAAAGGTTTCTTTAAGTGAAATTTATGGTATAGTAACTTTTTATTCATTCTTTAGATTGGAACCTCAAGGTAAACATGTGCTCAGACTTTGCATGGGTACAGCATGTTATGTAAAAGGAGCAGCAGATTTGCTTACGGTTCTTGAGCAGTTAGGACTTAAGGAAGGGAAAGTTACTGAAGATGGTTTCTTTTCTTTAGATCTTGTAAGATGCATTGGAGCATGTAGTATGGCTCCTGCTATTATGATTGATGATGAGGTCTATGGGAAATTAACTACTGAAAAAGTAAAGAAACTTATTGAGAACTTTAGAAAAGAAAATCAATGAAAGAACTTTCTCTTCATATTTTGGATCTTATGCAAAATTCAATAGAAGCTGGAGCAAAAAATATTTGGCTGGAGATGATAAAAGATAATTTATCAGACAAACTTATTATTAAACTTAAAGATGATGGGAAAGGTATTCCTCAGGAGATTTTAGAAGAGGTTAAAAATCCATTCTTTACCACGAGGAAGACAAGAAAAGTTGGTCTTGGGATTCCTTTATTTAATGAAGTTATAAATTCTTGTGGAGGAAAGATGGAAGTAAAATCAGAACCTGGAAAAGGGACAGAAGTTTATGCAGAGGTTCCATTATCTCATTTAGATCTTCCTCCTATAGGAGATCTTCCTGGAACTATATTAGGTATTATTGTTACTAATCCTGAAATCAATCTTCATTTAAATCTGAAAGATAATGATAGGGAGTTTAACTTTTCTACCGAAGTTTTAAAAGAAGAGTTAAGGGAAATACCTTTAAATAGTCCAGAGAGTATTTCTTTTTTAAAATTATATCTAAAGGAAAATTTGGGAGGTTGGTAAAATGAAGAAACTTACTTTAGAGGACCTTAAAAAGATTAAAGAGAAAGCTCAAGCAGATCTTGATACAAGAAGTGTAGAGGGCAAGGACAGGATTGTAGTCCATATGGGAACATGTGGTATTGCAGCTGGAGCAAGGGAGACTTTGCTTGCTATTTTAGATGAGATAGAGAAGAGGAATCTTAGAAATGTGGTAGTTACCCAAGCAGGATGCATAGGTCTATGTGAATATGAGCCTTTGATTTCTGTACAAAAAGTAGGAGGTCCAAAAGTTCTTTATAAGCATGTGGATCCTGATAAGGCAAGAAATATAATAGCCCAGCATGTAGTTAATGGGCAGATAGTTTCTGAAGATGTACTTTCTACTGAATAAAGTTTAAGTTATAAAAGAGGAGGTAAAAAAAGAATGCCTGAAAGAGCACATGTCTTAATATGCGCTGGCGCAGCATGTATATCAGCAGGCGAGGAAAGTTTTAAATCAGCTTTTGAAAAAGAATTAAAAGCTGCTGGTATATACGATGAGGTAAAAATAATAGAAACAGGATGTTTTGGTACATGTGATTTAGGACCAGTAATGGCTATATATCCTGAAGGAACATTTTATGTACGTTTGAAGCCTCAGGATGCAAAAGAAATTGTACAAGAGCATCTTCTTAAAGGAAGGACAGTGGAAAGGCTTCTTGTTAAGGAGCCCCAATTAAAAAAGCCTATTCCCACTATAGATGAGCTTCCCTTCTTTAAAAATCAGGTAAGAATTGCTTTACGAAATGTAGGTTTTATAGATCCTTTAAATATTGAGGAATATATTGCAAGAGATGGTTATTCATCTTTGGCTAAGGTTCTTACTGAAATGACTCCAGAGCAAGTTATTGCGGAGGTTAAAAAAGCTGGGCTTCGTGGTAGAGGTGGAGCAGGTTTTCCTACAGGGTTAAAGTGGGAGATCGGAAGAAAAGCAAAGGGAGAAGAAAAATATATTGTATGTAATGCTGACGAAGGAGATCCTGGTGCCTTCATGGATAGAAGTATTATGGAAGGAGATCCTCATTCAGTTATTGAAGGAATGCTTATTGGAGGCTTTGCTATTGGTGCTAAGAAAGGTTTTGTATATATAAGAGCCGAATATCCTTTAGCAATAAAAAGACTTACTGCAGCTCTGCAACAGGCAAGGAATTATGGACTTTTGGGTGAGAATATTCTGGGCACAGATTTTTCTTTTGATATAGAAATAAGAATAGGCGCAGGAGCTTTTGTGTGTGGTGAGGAAACTGCTTTAATATCGTCTATAGAAGGAAAAAGAGGTATGCCAAGACCAAGACCTCCTTTCCCTACGGACTCAGGACTTTTTGGGAAACCAACAGTAATTAATAACGTAGAGACTTGGGCAAATATCCCTGTGGTTATTTTAAAAGGTGCTGATTGGTTTGCTAAGTTTGGTACTGAAAAAAGTAAGGGTACAAAAGTTTTTGCTCTTGCTGGAAAGATAAATATGACAGGCTTAATTGAGGTTCCTATAGGAATGCCTTTAAGAGAGATTGTCTATGACATAGGTGGTGGAATACCTGGGGGAAAGAATTTTAAAGCAGTACAAATTGGTGGTCCTGCAGGAGGATGTATACCTGCTGAGTGTCTTGATACTCCTGTAGATTATGAAACTATAACATCTCTTGGTGCAATTATGGGATCAGGTGGACTTATTGTTATGGATGAGGATAATTGTATGGTTGATGTAGCTAAGTTTTTCTTATCCTTTACTCAAGATGAGTCTTGTGGAAAGTGTGTCCCATGTAGAGTAGGTACTAAAAGAATGCTTGAAATTTTGGATAAAATAACAAGTGGAGAAGGAGAAGAGGAAGATCTTATTGAATTAGAGCAACTTGCGGATACTATAAGAACCACATCTCTTTGTGGTCTTGGGAAAGGATCTCCCAATCCTGTACTTACTACTCTAAAATATTTCCGAGATGAGTATCTTGCTCATATAAGAGATAAAAAATGTCCTGCAAAAGTATGTACAGCATTAATTCATTATGAGGTTATAAGAGAAGAGTGTAAGAAATGTTCTATATGTTTCAAAAATTGTCCTGCAGGAGCAATATTTAAAGACGAGGATGGGACTTATGTGATTGATCAAAGTAAGTGCACAAAATGTGGTATATGTTTTCAAACGTGTCCTTTTAAAGTGATTAAAAAAGAATAAAACATGGGGGGAGAAGAAATTCTCCTCCCAGGTCCTAATTAGAAGATAATTATAGAATATTTAAATAATATTTTAAAGTTTTTACTAACAAGATTTTGGAAAAACTTCTTTTACTTATTTTATAAGAAATAAATACTTTATACGCTCCTATAGGAAATATTGGTATCAAAAACTTTAACGGGTAATCTAATTTCTTATAACTTCCTGATTATATCAAGATAGTATCAATTTTGGTCAATAAAATTCAATTGTTTCTAATTTTAAACTATTGACAAATAGTAAAACGTTTTTATAATCTAAATATAATCCATTGGAAAAGAGGTGAAGAATTTTGCTTTTAGGTATTGATGTGGGTACTTCTGGTACTAAAGCTTTATTAATTGACGAAGATGGGAAAATTTTAGGTAGTTCTCTGGTTGAATATCCTCTTTATACTCCTTTTCCTTCTTGGTCTGAACAGGAGCCAGAGGATTGGTGGAGAGCTACAAAAGAAGCTATCCTTAGTCTTTTAGAAAAGACTTCTATATCATCTAATGATATTAAAGGCATAGGACTTTCAGGACAGATGCACGGTTCCGTATTTTTAGATTCAAAAGGTACTGTTGTAAGAAGAGCAATTCTGTGGAATGATCAAAGGACTGCTAAACAATGTGATGAGATTGTAGAAAGAGTAGGGGGAGTTAAAAAACTTTTAGGGTTGACTTTAAATCTTGCTCTTACAGGATTTACAGCTCCTAAAATCTTATGGTTAAGAGAGAATGAACCTGAAAATTATTCTAAAGTAGCAAAGGTTTTATTGCCTAAGGATTATGTACGTTATCGTTTAACAGGGGAGTATGCTTCAGAGGTTTCTGATGCTTCTGGTACTTTGCTTTTTGATGTTAAAAACAGAAAGTGGTCTAAAGAGATGCTTTCTTTACTTGATATACCTGAAGAATGGATGCCTAAGGTATACGAATCTCCAGAAATTACAGGTACTCTTCTTCCAAGTGTGGCAGAAGAACTTAGACTTAAACCTGGAATTCCAGTAGTCGGTGGAGGAGGGGATAATGCTGCACAAGCTATAGGAACTGGTATTGTAAGAAGTGGTGTTCTTTTTGTAAGTTTAGGAACATCAGGAGTAGTATTTGCACATTTAGATACACCCGAAGGAGATCCAGAAGGTAGACTTCATACTTTTTGTCATGCAGTGCCAGGAAAATGGCATACCATGGGAGTGATGCTCTCTGCTGGAGGATCTTTTAGGTGGTTCAGAGACTCTTTTGGAGAGATTGAGACAGAACTTTCCAAATGGTCAGGAAAAGATCCCTATGACTTTCTTACCATGTCTGCAGAAAGAGTACCGGCAGGTTCAGAAGGTTTAATTTTTCTTCCTTATCTTACAGGTGAAAGGACTCCTCATGCGGATCCTATGGCAAAAGGGGTTTTTGCAGGAATGACTTTAAGGCATAATAAGCCTTACTTTATAAGATCTGTGTTGGAAGGAGTAGCCTTTGGTTTAAAGGATTCACTGGAACTTATGAAAGCTCTTGGAATAGAGATAAAAGAGATAAGGGCTATTGCCGGTGGAGCTCGGAGTCCTCTTTGGAGACAAATTCTGGCAGACGTTTTTGATAGTCCAATAGTTACCATAAATGTTACAGAAGGTGCTGCTTTTGGAGCTGCACTACTTGCTGGTGTTGGAGTTGGTGCATATAAAAATGTAGAGGAAGCCTGCGATTCTGTAGTTAGAGTGGTAAGTAGAGAGGAACCTGATAAAGAAAGAGTACCAATGTATGAGGAATTATATGGTCTTTATAGGGAACTTTATCCTTTAATGAAAGATTATTTTAAGAAACTCTCTAATTTTGTAGAAAAGTATTATGTGAATAAAAAATAAAGATTGAAAAATTTTTTGCTTCTTAGGTATTATACCTCCTTAAGAGGAAAGAGGTAATGTTTAATACTATCTCTTTCCTCTTTTTTATTGCATTTTTTTTGATTTTCTATTACTCTTTAAATATACGTTTTAGCTATTATTAAAAGTTTTAGGAGGTAAAAAATGGGACTTAGGGGAGATTTAGTCTCTTTACCTTTTTTTGAAGTACTCCAGCTTCTCTCCTCTGGAAAGAAAACAGGGAAACTTCAGATTGAAAAAGGTAATAAAAAAGCGGAGATAGTATTTAATGATGGTAGAATTACATATGCAAAATCAGGTCTTTCAGAATACTATGAAGCTCTTATGGATCTTTCTCTTTGGGAAAGAGGAAGTTTTGTATTTGTACCTGGAGAGGTATCAATGGAACCTGTTTCTATAGACCCTGTGAAATTGTGGGGAGACTGGTCTTCTATCCTACATGTAGAGCAAGATACTCAGACACCTACGCAAGGACTTGATCCTTTTAACATTCTTCTTGCTGCTTCAAAATACTTAGATATGTTGCACTATTTCAAAGAAGCTGTATTTATTCCCGTGGATAATCAGAACTTGAATAGTAGTGAAGATTTGGTTTTTCCATTATTTAATGGGATTAAAAAACTGAGTGAGATCATTGACTCTTCTGAGTTGAGTGCTGCAAGAATATTAGAAACGACTAAAAGTTTATATCTCAAAAATAAGATACTAAAGTGGGGAAGCGACGAAAAATTATTCTGGATTCTCGTTTTCATTAGCTATTGGGATTATGCTATTGAAAGATTTCCTAAGATGGGAGTTTCTGAGAGAGATCTAAGAGGGAAACTTCAAAGTATTATTAGTCAAGGGATTAAAATAAGAGAAGTTATAGAAAAGGTTACTTCTTCTCGGAATAGAGATTATGTAGAAATAAATGGTGTTATTAAAGGGATGTCTTTTGAAGAAATTAAAAAAGAAGTAAAAATTATTTTAAGTACTATTATTTCCTTGAAAGAAAAGCCTTTCAATTCTGTTCTTGAACTTGGTAAATCTCTACTGGATAATATAAATCTTGATGAGTATATGGACAAAACCCTTGTTAGGCTACAAGATAGCGACTCCACTTTTGAAAGTACTCTTTTGTTAAAATTTTTTGATGGTGTAAGAACCTTAAAAGATATTTTTGATGATTCTATCTTTGATGAGATGGAAACAAGAAATCTTGTTGTGGAAAACTTAAAGACAAAAAGAGTTTTTGATGTTTCTCAAGATAAGAAGATATCTCTTACTCATCGTTTTTGGAGTACTATTCACAAAGCTATAAAGATCTCTTATGAAGAAAAAACTTATCTTCTTGAGTTTTTTGAGAATTCATTTAGCGATTTGAAGTCTACATTTCAATTTCTTACTATAGATAGTGATCCTAACTGGAACTATGTGATTAGTAATCTTAGTAAGATAGGTGAGGAGGAAGTTTTAGGGTTTGTGAAAGATACTGCAGAGTTCCTCAAAGGCAAGAACTATAGTGAAGATTTGATAAAGTATTTGATCTTATAATTTATTGTAATGTTTTTTAAGTTGTGTTATCATTTTGTTGCTTATTTTAATTACAAAATAAAGAGGAGGATAGCTGGAAATGAGGAATATTGTAGTGGAAAAATTAAACTCTTTACCTGTAGAAGAACATGGGGTAGAACTTGTAGAAAGAAAAGGTGTTGGGCACCCTGATTCAATTTGTGATGCAATAATGGATCAGATCTCTATAAATCTATCACAAGAGTACATTAAAAGAGTAGGTAATATTCTTCATCATAATATTGACAAAAGTCTTCTTGTAGCAGGAGAAGTAGAAAGAAATCTTGGTGTGGGTGGAAAAGTTAAAAAGCCTATGCTTCTTGTTATTGGGGATAGAGCAACTTTTGATGTGGATGGAATTAGAATTCCTGTGGAAGAAATTGCTATTGAAACTGCAAAGGAGTGGTTAAGGAAAAACTTGAGATTTGTGGATCCTGATAAACATATAAAGTTTCAGGTAGAGCTTTATCCAGGATCCCCAGAGCTTACGGATATTTTTAAGAGAAGACAAGGGGTTCTTCCTGCTAATGATACCTCAGCAGCAGTGGGGTATGCTCCTTTAACCTCTACTGAGAAAATTGTAATAGAACTTGAAAGATATCTTAATTCTCCTGAGTTTAAAGCTACGAATCCTGAGGTAGGGGAAGATATTAAGATAATGGCTTCAAGACAAAAGAGACATTTGCAGCTTACTGTTGCAGTGCCTCTCGTTGATAGATATATAAATAGTGTTAAAGACTATTTTGAGAAAAAAGAGATGTTAAGAAAAGAGATGGAGAAGTTTGTACAAGAAAGAGCTCAAAACTTTGAAAGTATTGTAATAGATATAAATACTTTAGATGATCCTGAAAGAGGTATGGATGGGATTTATATTACTGTACTGGGTACTTCAGCTGAGGATGCAGATTCAGGGCAGGTAGGAAGAGGCAATAGAGTTAATGGAGTAATTGCTCTTAATAGACCTATGGGAACCGAGGCAGCAGCTGGTAAAAATCCTGTAAGTCACGTGGGTAAAATTTATAATATTCTGACTCATAAGGTTGCTAATGAAATATATAAAAATATTCCAGGAATTCGTGAGGTTTATGTTTGGCTTTGCAGCCAAATTGGAAAACCCATTGATCAACCCAGAATTGCTACTGCCCAACTTATTTTAGAGGATGGCGTATCCATATATGATGTGGCAAAACCTGTAGAGGATGTCATAGATCAAGAATTAGCAAATATTGAAAAATTCTGTGATGAACTTGCGGAAGGGAAATATTCCGTATGGTAGAAAAAACTCCTCATTGGGCGGATTTAGCTGCTCAAGAAATAATAAGTATTAAGGGTAAAAAAAATGTGGTTGCGACTGGTATTACTCCCTCAGGTCCCATACATCTTGGGAACCTGAGGGAGATTCTTACTGGGGATGCTATCGCTCGTGCACTAAGAGAGCATGGCTCAGAGGTTAGATTTATCTATATTGCGGATACCTTTGATCCATTGCGTAAGGTATATCCATTTTTACCTGAGTCTTACCAAGAATACATGGGGAAACCAATCTCGGAGATCCCAGATCCAGAAGGATGTCATGAAAGTTATGCCGAGCATTTTTTAAGCCCATTCTTAGAGGCAATAGAAAAATTAGGTATTAAACCGGAAGTAGTAAAAATTCATGAGAGTTATAAAAGTGGTCTCTATACTTCTATAATTGATACTGTTTTAGAAAATAATGAGAGAATTACACAAATTCTTAATGAAATTGCAGGACGGGATTTGGAAAAGAATTTTGTTCCTTTACATCCAAAATGTGGAAAATGTGGGAGATTAACTACCACTAATATAACTTCTATTGATATAAAAAAGCATCAAGTGGAATATTTTTGTAAATGTGAGCATCAAGGAGTAGCAGATTATAGTAAAGGCGAGGCAAAATTACCTTGGAGATTAGACTGGCCAGGAAGATGGAAGATTTTTGGCGTTACAGTAGAACCTTTTGGAAAGGATCATGCTACTACGGGTGGCTCTTATGATACAGGGAAAGTGATTGTAAAGGAAATATTTGGTTATGATGCTCCTTATCCTTTTGTTTATGAATGGATATATTTGAAAGGAAAAGGGGCTATGTCCAGTTCAAAAGGTATCGCTATCTCTATAAATGAGATTTTAGAGATACTTCCTCCCTCTTGGGTGAGATATCTTATTTTAAGATATAAGCCCGATAAACATATAGACTTTGATCCGGTAAATGGTTATCTTCTTCTTGCAGAGGAGTATGAAAGATTAGAAAGAATTTATTACGGTTTAGAAGGAACCCCTGAAGAGAGAAAGGAATTAGCAAGAGTTTTTGAGATATCTCAAGTAGGAGATATTCCAAAAGAGCCTGGTCCTCAAGTTCCTTTAAGACATATAATTACTCTTACTCAGATCTCCTTAGATAATGAAGAAACGCTAAAAGAGATGTTAATAAGAAGTGGATATGAGAAGGAAATTAATAAATTTGATGAGATATTAAAAAGAGTAAAATATGTTAAAAACTGGCTTGAGAAATTTGCTCCCTCTCAGGTTAAATTTAAGTTACAGGAAAAATTGCTGGATATTACAAAGACGTTCTCTCCAAAAGAAAAAGAATTCCTAAAACTTTTGGCTGAAAAGATAAAGGAAAAGGATTGGGAAGGAGAAGAGCTTCAGAATTTCATATATAATTTAGCACAAGAGTTTTCTATAGAAGGAAAAAGAGCCTTTCAGTTAATTTATCTTTCTTTTCTAAATCAGACCTCGGGACCTCGGGCAGGTTATTTCTTAGTCTCTCTTCCAAAAGATTTTGTGGTTAAAAGATTAGAGGAAGCTGGAAGCTAAGGAAACTTAAGTAAATAGGAATCTTAGTTAGAAATGAAGGAATTTTTGAAGAATTAAAAAAGATAGAGGCTCCTTTTAAAAGGAGGATATTCTTTGTAGCAATTTTATCTAAAGAACTTGAGAAGAAAGGTATTCGTCCCATAATAGTGGGAGAAAATGCTCTTGAATTTTATACGCTTGGAAGCTATGCTACAGCGGATATAGATATAGTTTGTAATGAAATAGAAGAGGTTGCTAAAATTTTGAGGGATTGGGATTTTAAGAAGATTGGAAGACATTGGTTTAATCCAGAGATTGATATAGCTATAGAGATTCCTGATGAATTTCTCGCTGGAGATTATTCTAAAGTAACTACTGTAGAGATAGAAGGACTTACTGCTTATATAATAGGTATTGAAGACTTAATAATAGATAGACTTAATGCTTGCTTTTACTGGAAATCTCCTCAGGATTGTGAATGGGTAAGAGAATTAATCTTACTTTACAAAGATGAAATTGACTGGGAATATTTAGAAGGTAAATCTAAAGAGCAAGGTATTTATGAAGCTCTAAAAAGGATAAAAAATGAGGAAAATTAATTTTGATGAGCATATAAAGAGGAAAAGTGAATTTACAATAAAAAGATTAGAACTGGAGAGAGAAAGGCTCCCAAGAATAAAAGAAAGAAATTCTGAAGAATGGGAAGTATCTTTAATACTTCTTGAAAGTAGATTTAGGCGTCTTTGTGAAATGGGTGAAATAGAAAAGATAGGTCCAAGGAGATGGAGAATAAAGGTATAGCTGAGTTAATCTTTTATAATGTTAAATGTAGATGCGGATAAAAAGAAATGTTGTTAAGAAATTATAGGGGGTGATGAAATGATAATTCAAAAATATACTGTAAATCATTATCCAGTTCAAGTTATACTTACTTGGATTCAATCAGGTGAAATTGCTATACCAGAGATCCAAAGACCTTTTGTATGGGATGCTACTAAGGTAAGGGATTTTGTAGATTCTTTGTATCAAGGATACCCTGTGGGATATTTAATTGTATGGAAAAATCCAAATGTTAAGCTTAAAGATGGCTCCATATCACAAGGAAAGCGTATTCTTATTGATGGACAACAAAGGATAACTGCTCTGATGACTGCTCTTTTATCAAAGGAAATAGTTGATAAAAACTATAGAAAAAGGAGAATTGTTATTGCTTTTAATCCTATTGAAAAAAGATTTGAGGTGAGCAATAGTGTTATTATGAAGGATAAGACCTGGATAGCAGATATCTCTGAGATCTTTAAACCTGAATTTAAATTTCTTGATACTATTGAAAAATATTGTGAGTCTAATCCTAATGTAAATAAAAATGATATATATGAGACTATTGATTCCTTGAAAGGTATAGTCAATAATCCTATTGGTTTAATAGAGCTTAATTCTGATCTTGACATTGATGTTGTAACGGAAATATTTATTCGTATTAATGCTGCAGGGGTTGTACTAAGTCAAGCAGATTTTGCTATGTCTAAAATAGCTGTTAATGAAAATTATAATGGGCATAAAATTCGTAAAGCAATAGATTATTTTTGTCATCTTGCAAAAAATCCTGATTTTTATGATCAAATAAAGGAAATTGATAAAGAATTTACTCAAACAGAATATTTTCAAAAGATGAGCTGGTTGAAAGATGAGATGGATGATCTATATGATCCGTCATATATAGACATGTTGAGAGTTGCGTTTACTTATAAATTTAGGCGTGGTAGGCTACAAGATTTAGTAGCTTTACTCTCTGGAAGAAATTTTGAGACACGGGATTATGAGGAAAGTATTGCTGAGGAGTCTTTTAATAAGTTAGATGAAGGCATAAAAGTATTTATGAATGAAAATAATTTTAAAAAATTTGTAATGATCCTCCGTTCTGCAGGATTTATTGATTCTTCTATGATTCGTTCACAAAATACAATAGATTTTGCATATATTCTGTATCTTACTCTGCAAGAGATGCAAATTCCAAAAGGTATTATTGAATCTTTAGTCAGGAAGTGGTTTGTGCTTTCTGTCCTTACTGGTCGTTATTCGGGTTCTTCTGAAGGACAATTTGATTATGATATTAAAAGGATTACTGATGGAAATCCTGAAGAGTATATTAATAATGTAGTTGAAGCTGAACTTTCTGAAGCCTATTGGGAGTTTGGACTTCCTCAGCAATTGAATACGGCTGTTGCAGTTAATCCTGCTTATAATGTTTTTCTTGCAGCTCAAGTTAAAATGAAAGATAAAGGTTTTTTATCAAGGGATATCACTGTTGATGATTTGATCAAACTAAAAGGAGATGTACATCACATTTTCCCAAAGGAATATTTGAAGAAATTTAATTATGACCAAAATATGTATAACCAGATTGCTAATTATGTAATGGCACAAAGTGAGATTAATATTGCTATTGGGGCAAAACCACCTTCTGTGTATATGAAGGAGATGCTTGAACAATGTAATGGCGGACCATTAAAATATGGTGCTATAACTTCCATAGAAGAACTTTATAAAAACTTAGAAATGAACTGTATTCCTCTTGAAATTTTTGATATGGATATAAAGGATTATCCTTATTTTCTTGAAAAACGTCGTAAATTGATAGCAGAGAAAATAAAAAAATATTTTGCTATGTTATAATTCAAGCTATCAGATTTAACTTTCCAGATGAATTTTATTTTTCCTTAGTTTCAAAAGTGGGTTTATTTACTTTAAGTTTCTGCTTCCTGGCTTTGTTAATGGTATTTTATCCTTACAAAAAGGACATTCTTCAGGATTATATGTGTCTAACTTAAGTTGAATTAAAGAATATAAATCCTTATCAAAAATTGTCTTTCCTCCACTTCTATCTACTATACATGCATAAGCTATAATCTCTCCCCCAAAACTTTTAACAAGGTTTGCTACTTCTAATGCAGATCCTCCTGTGGTCACCACATCTTCGCATACAAGGACTCTTTCTCCTTTAGAGATAGAAAAACCTCTTCTTAGGGTCATTTTTCCTTCTTCTCTTTCTGCGAAGATTCCTCTAATATCTAAAGCTCTTGCTAATTCATAAGCAATAATAATTCCACCTAAAGCAGGTCCTATCACGGTATCTATTTTTAAATTTTTAGGAATTTTTTCTGCTATTTCCTTTGCTATCTTTTCAGCAAGATCTGGATATTGAAGTATGAGAGCACATTGGAGATAATTAGGACTATGCATACCTGAAGATAATAAAAAATGTCCTTCTAAAAATGCCCCTTTTTCTTTAAAAACTTCAATCCAATTCATATCCTATTTCCTTTCTTAGAAGAAATTTTTAGATTAAGTATAGCATAAAGTTATTTTAAAGAGCTTATATATAATTAAGTATAGTTTATAAACCTGAGATATTAATTATAGAAGATAGAAACTAATAGCCCTTTTCTAAATAAAGATCTTAATTTATAATGTTTATAAAATTCCTTTTGGAGGATACAGTATGAAAATTCTTTGGAATAATCCTATAGATGTAAGCCTTTTAATTCATGAAAATTTGGTCTTTTGGCCTAATGATCCAAAATTTGAAAGAGAATGGGTTTCCAAAATTTCTGATGGAAAAAATGCAAATCTTTCCAAAATTTCTCTTGGCTCTCATACCGGTACTCATATAGATACTCCTTATCACTTCTTAGAAGATGGAAAGAAGTTAGACGAAATTGATTTATCAAGATTTTATGGTTTGGCGAAGGTTTTTGAAATTAAAAATGAAGATAAAATTTCCTTAGGAGATATAAAAAATTTACCTATAGAAAAAAATGATATCATTCTTTTTAAAACAAAAAATTCAAAACTACTTTTAGATAATAAATTCTATGAAAATTATGTGGGACTCTCATGGGAAGCTGCAGAGTTTTTAGTTGAAAAGGAGATAAAAACGGTGGGCATAGATTATCTTTCTATAGGACCAAGAGGAGAAGAAGGCAAAAAAGTGCATAGGATACTTCTTGGAAAAGAGATAGGAATTATTGAGGGCTTAAATCTTCTAAATGTGCAAGAAGGAAAATATTTGTTATTTGCTTTACCGCTAAAAATAAAAGATGGTGAAGGTTCTCCAGTTAGAGCGATGCTTTTTCCTATAGAGGATTAAAAGTGAAGGTAGCAGTAGTTCATGATTGGATTGTAAATATTGGTGGTGCCGAGAAGGTTTTAAAGACAATTCTTGAGATATATCCTGAGGCTGATATCTTTACTTTAGTTTATTCAAAGGATACTTTAAAAGCATTGGGAATTAATAATCGTGTCTATTCTTCTTTCATTTCTCATCTTCCATTAGGAGAGAGTAAATATTCTTCTTATCTTCCCTTAATGCCTATGGCTATAGAGCAATTTGATCTCAAAGATTATGACTTAGTTATATCCAGTAGTCATTGTGTAGCTAAGGGAGTATTAACTCGTTCTTATCAGGTGCATATATGCTATTGTCATACCCCTATGAGATATATCTGGGATCTTTATTTCCCATATTTAAAGGATAATAGAGTTGAAAGTGGAATGAAAAGTCTTTTAGTACGACTTATTTTTCATTATCTAAGAATGTGGGATGTGGAAAGCTCAAATAGAGTTGATTATTTTACTGCTAACTCTAAGAATGTGGCAAATAGAATATGGAAGGTGTATAGGAGAGAAGCTACAGTAATATACCCTCCAGTAGATGTGGATAGATTTTCTCCTACAGAAAAGAAAGAGGATTATTTCATAGTTATTTCAAGACTTGTACCTTATAAAAAAGTAGATTTGATTGTAGAGACTTTCAATGAATTGAAATTGCCCCTTGTAGTCATTGGTGAAGGGGAAGAGATGCATAAGATTAAAAAAATAGCAGAAAGTAATATAAAAATTTTAGGATGGCAGAATGATAATACTGTAAAAGAATATCTTGCAAAGGCTCAGGCATTAATATTTCCAGTGGAGGAGGATTTTGGAATAGTTCCTGTAGAGGCACAAGCAAGTGGAACTCCAGTAATTGCTTATGCAAGAGGAGGAGCATTGGAAACAGTTGTTGATGGAAAAACAGGGATTCTTTTCGGTGAACAAACAGTTAAGTCTCTTAAAGAAGCGGTACTTAGGTTTTTAAATGAAAGGGACGACTTTAAAAAAGAGGATTTGATTAACAACGCAAAAAAATTCTCTAAGGATCGTTTTGAAGAAGAATTTAGAGGGTTTGTAGAAAGGGTGATAAAATAAATTGATATATGATAAAATATCTTCCATTATGAAAAAGATCTTTACAAAAAGAAAATTTTTATTTTTCTTTTTTATACTCTTTCTTTTTATCAATCCTACTTTAGGATGGAGTGGGAAAACTCATTTTAAGATAGCAGAAGAAGCTGTATATTCTCTTCCTAAGGAGTATCAAAGAAAGATTGTCCCTTATATGGATGAGCTTTTAGAAGGTAGTGTAGCTCCTGATAGAGTATATAAGGATTTTGATAATCATATCTATCAGGTAGATAATAAAAAAGGTAAAGGTCCAGAAAAGGTAAGGGAAAAATACTTGGAAATAGTAAGTTTGATTCAGTCTAAAAGACCTTGGAGACTTGTGGCTTTTCAGCTTGGAGTTTTGTCTCATTATGTAGCAGATTTAAATCAACCTCTTCATACTGCTACCAGTGGAAATGAAGATAAGTTTCATAGTAAGTATGAAAAAAATGCTGAAGTTATTAATCCTAAAGCTTCAAAGAATTTAACTTATGTAACGTATCCTATGAGTTATATTTTAGACAGCGTCAAGAATTCTTCCCAATATTATAAAGATATAGAGAGAGCATATTTGAAAGGCTCAGGATTTTCTGATGTTTCTAAGATCTCCCAAAAACAAATAGATAAAGCTACTTATGATGTAGCTTGTTATTTTTATAGTGCTCTTCAAAGAGGGAGCAGAGGAACTAATATACGAGATATTTTAAATGACTTTATTGATAATATAAAAGCAAACTCTATTATGAATTTTCTTATGTAGGAGGAGAATTATGAGGATAGCCATTATTGGAGGTACAGGGGTTTATGATCCTGCCTTTCTTGAAAATCCAGAAGAATTGATTATTTCTACTCCTTTTGGGGAAGCTAAGGTATTGAAAGGTATTTATTATGGGGAAGAGGTTGGTTTTTTAGCAAGGCATGGGGTAAAGCATTCTGTTCCTCCACATAAAGTAAACTATAAGGCGAATATGTGGGTACTAAAGAATCTTGGTGTAGAGAGAATTCTTACAACTACTGCTGTGGGAAGTTTGAAAATGAATCTTGTCCCAGGAGATATAGTGATCTTGGATCAATTCATAGATTTTACAAAAAACAGAGATTATACATACTATAATGGTGATGATGGAAGAGTAATACATTTAGATTTTACTAATCCTTATTGTCCTGAATTAAGAAATATTTTGTTTAATGCTGCAAAAGAATTAGGTATTAGAGTGCATCCTTATGGAACTTATGTATGCACAGAAGGACCTCGTTTTGAAACACCTGCAGAGATAAAGATGTTTGCTACTTTTGGAGATGTGGTTGGGATGACTAATGTTCCAGAAGTGATTCTTGCACGGGAACTTGAAATGTGTTATGCAACAGTCTCTCTTGTTACTAACTATGCTGCTGGAATTTCTCAGAATATTTTAACTCATCAAGAGGTTTTAGAAGTGATGTCAGAGAATATAGAGAAAGTTAGAAAGCTTTTTTCTTTTGTAATACCTAAGATTCCTAAGGAAAGAAGCTGTGTTTGTAAAGATGCATTAAAGGAGTATAAGGAGAAGAGCTAATGAATATAATAAAATGGGAAAATAGTACCCTTTATATTCTTGACCAGTCAAAACTTCCTTGGAAGGAAGACTGGATTATTTGCTTTAAGTATCAACAAGTTATTGAAGCTATTAAAAAGTTGAAAGTAAGAGGTGCTCCTGCTATTGGAGTAGCAACTGCTTATGGAATTGTATTGGCTGCCTTTAAATATACAGGTACTAACCTTCTTGCTTATCTTCATGAAGTAATGAGCGAATTTGCTGTTTCACGTCCTACAGCTATAAATTTATTCTCTACTATAAATAGAATGGCAGATGTAATTAATAAGAACAAAGATTTATCTTCTATTGACTTGAAACTTTTGCTTTTAGAAGAAGCAAGAAAAATAGAGAATGAAGAAAGAGAAAGATCTCAAGCTATAGCTAATTTTGGAGTAAGTATTATTCCTCCAAAAGCAAAAGTCTTGACTCACTGTAATACGGGGAGTTTAGCTACTATAGGTCTTGGAACTGCTCTTGGAGTAATTAAGGAGGGTTGGAATAGAAAAATATTAGAGATGGTTTATTTTACTGAGACAAGACCCCTTCTTCAGGGAAGTAGGCTTACTGGTTGGGAACTTTCTAAGGAAGGAATTCCTGCTACTCTTATTACAGATAATATGGTAGGTTATCTCTTTGCAAAGAAGTTAGTGGATCTTGTTATTGTAGGAGCTGATAGAATAACTTTAAGAGGAGATGTGGCAAATAAAATAGGTACATATTCTATTGCAGTACTTGCTTATCATCATAATATTCCCTTTTATATTGCTGCTCCTGTCTCTTCTTTTGATTTTAATTTAGAAAAAGGAGAGGATATTATTATAGAGGAAAGGGAAGCGGAGGAAGTATTAAGTTTTATGGGGAAAAGAATTGCTCCAGAAGGGATCTTGGCAATAAATCCTGCTTTTGATGTAACACCTGCAGAATATATATCTGGAATTATTACGGATAAAGGGATTATTTATCCACCCTATAGAGATAATATCCGTAAATTAAAGGAGGAATCTTATTATGAGAATTCTAATTGAAAATGTAGATCTGCTTCAGGAAGATAAAATTCTCTTTGATAAGTATATCCTTATTGAGAATGATAGAATTGCTACCATCTCTGATAAGAAAGATTTTGAAGATGTGGATTATCGGATTGATGGTAAAAATAAACTTGCTATGCCAGGACTTGTAAATACTCATACTCATTTAGCTATGACTCTTTTTAGAGGATTTGCTGATGATTTACCATTAAAAGAGTGGTTAGAAAATAAGATATGGCCTCAAGAGGCAAAGTTAACAGCAGAAGATGTTTACTGGGGAAGTTTACTTGGACTTTGTGAAATGATAAGATCTGGCACTTGTGCTTTTGCAGATATGTATTTTTATATGGATGAAGTAGCAAAAGCTGTAGTAAAAAGTGGAATAAGAGCTTCTTTATCTGTAGGAATGATTCCCACCTTAGGTAGAGAAGAAAGTACTTTAAAGGGAGGTTTGGATTTTGCTAAAAATTGGCATAAAGCAGAAAATGGAAGAATTTTGGCTATGCTTGCACCTCATGCTCCATATACTTGTTCCCCCTCATTTTTAGAGAAGGTGGTTGATAAGGCAGTAGAATATGATTTAAGAATTCATACTCATCTTTCTGAAACTGCCTCAGAGGTTAAAGATATAAAAGATGCTTATGGGCTTACGCCTATTAGACTTATGAATAAGATTGGACTTTTTAATGTTCCAGTTCTTGCTGCCCATTGTGTTTGTGTAGATGACGAGGAAATAGAGATCCTTGCCGAAAAAGGAGTTGGTGTAGCTCATAACCCTCAAAGTAATCTTAAACTTGCTTCAGGTATTGCTCCTATAGGGAAGATGCTTAAAAAAGGAGTAAAAGTAGGGCTTGGTACTGATGGTCCTGCAAGTAATAATAATCTGGATATGTGGGAGGAGCTTAGATTGGCAGCTATTCTTCACAAAGGAATAGAGCTTGATCCTATAGTGGTACCTGCTAATACTGCTTTAAATCTTGCTACAAAAAATGGTATGGAGATTTTAGGATGGAATGATTCAGGGATTATAAAAGAGGGATATAAAGCAGATTTAATACTTATAGATATTAATAAACATCATTTCTTTCCAAGGCATAATTTAATCTCTCATTTGGTTTATTCTGCTTCGGGAAGCGATGTAGATACTGTAATTGTTGATGGGAAAATATTGATGGAGAAAAGAGAGTTGAAGACTCTTGATGAAGAGAAGATTATGTACGAGGCAGAAAGAAGAGCTTTTGACTTAGTAAAAAAAACATAAGAGGGGGAATTATTATATGGCTTTATGGGTTTATATTGAAGACATACCTAAGATTCAAGAAGGCGAAGTTGAGATAAGAGGCTGGCTTTCTAATAAAAGATCCAGCGGTAAGGTTGTATTTTTAATTATAAGAGATGGTACAGGATATATTCAGGGGGTAGCTACTGTTGATAACTTTTCTCAAGAGGAGATTGAAGATTTAGAGAAGATTCCTTTGGAGTCCTCTATTATTGTAATTGGTGACTTAAGGAAAGAACCAAGAGCCTCTGGTGGATATGAACTTCAACTTAAAAAAGTAAATGTGGTATCTATTTCTGAAGAGTATCCCATTCAAAAGAAGGAGCACTCTGTAGATTTTTTAATGGAGAGAAGACATTTATGGATTAGATCTCGTAAACAAAATGCAATTTTAAGAGTTAGAAATGAGGTTGTTAAAGCTATCAGAGATTTTTTAGATGAGAAAGGATTTGTTCTTGTAGATGCACCGATTTTAACCCCTTCTTCATGTGAAGGGACTACTACATTGTTTTCTCTGGATTATTTTGATTTAGGAAAAGCTTATCTTTCTCAAAGTGGGCAGCTTTATATGGAAGCAGCCTGTATGGCGTTTGGTAAGGTGTACTGCTTTGGACCTGCCTTCCGTGCAGAGAAGTCAAAAACAAGAAGACATCTTACTGAGTTTTGGATGGTAGAACCTGAAATGGCATATTGGGATTGGCAGGATAATATGAGGTTGCAAGAAGAACTTGTAAGTTATATTGTTCAGAGGGTTTTAGAGAAAAGAACAAAAGAACTTGAAATTTTGGAGAGAGATGTTAAACCCTTAGAGAATATTACTCCACCCTTCCCAAGTATTACATATAAGGAAGCTATTGAAATTCTAAAAAGAAATAAAGTGGATATAGAATATGGAGATGATTTTGGTGGAGATGAAGAAACAATTATATCTAATCAATTTGATAAACCAGTATTTATTCATCACTATCCTGCGAAAATTAAGCCTTTTTATATGCAGCCTGATCCTGAGAATCCAAATGAAGTTCTAAATAATGATTTACTTGCTCCTGAAGGATATGGGGAGATAATTGGGGGAAGTCAAAGAATCCATGATTTGAAACTTTTAGAAGAAAAAATTGAGGAATATGGCTTACCCAAAGATGATTTTGAATGGTATATAGACCTAAGAAGATATGGCTCAGTGCCCCATTCGGGTTTTGGGCTTGGAGTTGAAAGAACTGTAGCATGGATTTGTGGATTGAAGCATATAAGAGAAACAATTCCTTTTCCAAGAATGATTTATAGGATATACCCATAAAAATTTAAGGTATATATACCATTTTAGTTTTTTAAGGAATTAGTAAGGATATTATTTTTTTTCTTGACTTACTTTAATGTAATAGATATACTTCTTTTTATAAATATATTCTTTAGGGAGGTGAAGAAATGAAGAGCTTTTTGAAATTATTGTCTATCTCTATCCTCTTTGTTTCACTTTTAGTCCTTCCTCTCCAGGCAGCAGGCACTATTAAAATAGGAGTGGTACTTCCAATTACAGGTCCCGTCGCAACTTTTGGACTTTCTTGTACTAATGGTATAAAGTTAGCAGTAGAGGAGATTAATGCAAGAGGTGGAGTATTGGGAAGCAAGATTGAACTTGTGATTGAAGATGACCAGTATAAACCAGAAGAGGCTGCTAATGCTACCAGGAAGTTGATAGAAAGAGATAAGGTTGTAGCTTTGATCGGTGAAGCAACAAGTTCTATAACTTTAGTTGTGGCTCCTATTGCTCAACAATCTAAAGTTGTACTTCTTACACCAACTGCAACTAGTCCTAAGGTAACACAGGTGGGAGACTATATTTTCAGAACTTGCTTTATAGATGATTTCCAAGGCGAAGTAATGGCAAACTTTATTTACAAGAATCTTAAGAAAAAAACAGCTGCAATTTTTACTGCTGTTACTAGTGATTACAGTAGAGGACTTGCTTCTGCTTTCAAACAAAAATTTATCTCTCTTGGTGGGAAGATTGTAGCTGAGGAATCTTACTCTGAAGGAGACTCTGATTTTAGAGCTCAACTTACTAAAATTAAGGCTGCAAAACCAGACTTTGTATACCTACCAGGTTATTATTCTGATATAGGACCAATACTTCTTCAGGCAAGAGAACTTGGAATTACTGTTCCTTTTGGTGGTGGTGATGGTTGGGACTCTCCTATATTAGTTCAAACAGCTGGAAAAACAGCAGAAGGATGCTTCTTTACTAATCACTACAGTCCAGAATCTAAGGATCCTGTAGTAAGAACCTTTGTTAATAATTATTCTAAGAAATATGGAAGCACCCCAGAATCTTTTGGTGCCTTGGGTTATGATTCACTAAAACTTCTTGCAGATGCAATAAAAAGAGCGGGAAGCACCGAGTCTGCAAAGATCAGAGATGCACTTGCTGCTACCAAAGGATTTAAAGGTGTATCAGGTACAATCACCTTTGATTCTAATAGGAATCCTATAAAGAGTGCAGCAATCATTGAAATTAAAGAAGGAAAGCAAGTATATAAAGCCACAGTACAACCGTAAGAAGATTTAAATTTCCATCTTATTAATGGAATGGAGGGGGAGGTGAGAAGATTTGCCTCCCCTTTGTATAATAAAAAAGTTAAAAATATAATTTGAGAGGTAAATGTTATAAGTGGTTAATATACTACAACAAGTTTTAAACGGTATATCATTAGGGAGTATATATGCTCTCATTGCATTAGGGTATACCATGGTTTATGGTATACTTAAGTTTATTAACTTTGCTCATGGCGATATTTATATGGTGGGAGCTTTTATTGGTTATTTTGCCTTAGGAACTTGGAATTTACCTTTTGCTTTAGGACTAATAATAGCAATGCTGGGTGCAGCTATATTAGGAATTGTTATTGAGCGTTTTGCCTATAGACCTTTAAGACTTGCTCCAAGAATCTCTCTTTTAATTACGGCTATAGGTGTATCCTTTTTGTTAGAGAATTTAATGGTACTTCTTGTGGGTGCCTCACCAAGATCTTTTCCTCAAAGTATTCCTCTTAAGGTATATGATATAGGAGGACTTATCTTAACTAATAGACAGATTATTATTTTATCTACTGCTATTATACTTATGATTATTCTTCAATTTATTGTAATGAGAACAAAAATAGGGAAGGCAATGCGTGCTGTTTCTGAAGATAGAGAAATGGCTTTAATGCTTGGTATTAATATTGATAATGTTATAGCTTTTACTTTTGTTATTGGTTCTGTACTGGCAGCAGCGGGTGGTGTACTTGTAGGACTTTATTTTAATAAAATAGAGCCTTATATGGGGGTTATGCCTGGGCTTAAAGCTTTTGTGGCTGCTGTTTTAGGAGGTATTGGTATTATTCCTGGGGCTATGCTTGGAGGTTTTATTCTTGGAATTGCTGAAGTTTTAGTCTCCGCTTTTATTTCATCTACGGTGAGAGATGCAGTTTCATTTATAATACTTATTATTATTTTACTTGTTAGACCTTCGGGATTATTAGGAAAACATATTAGGGAAAAGGTATGAAAAAAAATATTCTTACTATAATAGGTTTAGTAATATTATTGATATTAGCTGAGTTAAGTAAAAACTTAGATCCATATCTCTACCAGATTTTTGTTTTTTTCGGCATAAATTCCATACTTGCTATGAGCTTAAACTTAATTAATGGATTTACAGGACAGTTTTCCTTAGGACATGCAGGGTTTATGGCAGCTGGGGGATATTTCAGTGCTGCTTTAAGTGTTTATCAAGGAGAGAATCTATTAAGGCTATTGTCTTTTTTGCCAAGGGGTTTAGCTCAGGGAATTGTATTTTTTGTTTTTTTAATTTTAGGAGGACTTTTTGCTGCTATCTTAGGTATCTTAATTGGAATTCCTACTTTAAGGCTTAAGGGAGATTATCTCGCTATTGCGACGTTAGGACTTGGAGAAATAATAAGAGTCTTTATTTTAAATTTAGATGTAGTAGGAGGTCCAAGGGGATTCCCAGGAATTCCAAAACTTACAGATATAACATGGGTTGCCTTTTGGGCTTTTATTTGTTTCATTATGATCTTTAGATTGATACATTCTTCTCATGGAAGAGCAATAGTATCCATAAGAGAAGATGAGACAGCTTCTGAAAGTACGGGTATAAATACTACATATTATAAAGTACTTGCCTTTTCTATAGGAGCTTTTTTTGCTGGTGTAGCAGGAGGATTGTTTGCTCATTATCTTATGATGCTTCATCCCAGCAGTTTTACTTTTATGAGATCTATTGAAATTCTTTTAATGGTAGTTCTTGGCGGTCTTGGAAGTATAACTGGCTCAGTAATTGGTGCTTTTATTCTTACAATACTTCCTGAAGCTCTTAGAGGATTTGCACAATTGAGACTTATTATTTATTCTTTAACCTTAATAATTCTTATGTTAGTGCGTCCATCAGGAATTATGGGAAATAAAGAATTATCTTTTTATAGATTAACTAAGTTTTTTCAAAAACGAAAGGAATAAATAATGAGCATTTTAGAAATAAAAAATCTATCTTGTGCTTTTGGTGGATTAATGGCAGTGTCAGACTTGAGCTTTTCAGTTGAAAAAAACGAGATTTTAGGAATAATAGGTCCTAATGGTGCAGGTAAGACCACTGTTTTTAATCTTATCACAGGATTTTATTTACCTTTAAAGGGAAGTATAATTTTTAATGGTGAAAATATTGTAGGACTTAAACCTTATCAGATTACCAAACTTGGTATTGCAAGAACTTTCCAAAATCCAAGACTTTTTAAAGAACTAACAGTTTCACAAAATATTATGATAGCAATGCATAAGGGTTATAAAGTTCCTCTTTTGAAAGTTTTGCTTTCTACTAAGCAATTCTTAAAGGAAGAGAGTATACAACTGGAAAAAGCAGAAGAACTCCTTGATTTTTTTGGACTATACAAAAGGAAAAACGAGATTGCAAAGAATCTTCCATATGGTGAACAAAGAAAGCTTGAAATTGCAAGAGCTATAGCTACAGAGCCTAAACTTCTCCTTTTAGATGAGCCTGCTGCAGGAATGAATTTAAATGAGTCTTTAGAATTAATAAATCTTATCTCTGTTATTCGCGATAAGTTTAATCTTACTATACTTCTTATAGAGCATCATATGGAAGTGGTTATGGATATATGCGAGAGAATAATTGTGCTTGATTTTGGAATGAAAATTGCAGAAGGATCTCCCGAAGAAGTTAAGAATGATCCTAAAGTAATTGAAGCTTATTTAGGTGGGGAGGTAAGAAGTGTTATCCATTAAAGACCTTCATGTTCATTATGGAGGAATAAAAGCTTTACAGGGAATTGATATAGAGGTAAAAGAAGGTGAAGTCGTAGCTCTAATTGGGGCAAATGGTGCAGGTAAGACTACTACCTTACGTTCTATTTTTAATCTTGTGCCTATAGTTGAAGGAGATCTTTATTTCTATGAAATAAATCTAAGGAAACTATCTTCTAATAAGGTAGCATCTTTGGGTATAGCACATGCGCCCGAGGGAAGGAGAGTATTTTCTAACATGACCGTAAAAGAGAATCTTGAAATGGGGGCTTATCTTTTGAAAAGTAGGGGTATGATACAAAATAATTTTGAATTTGTTTATTCTCTTTTTCCTCGTTTAAAAGAAAGAGAGAGACAGCTTGCAGGTACTCTTAGTGGCGGAGAACAGCAAATGCTTGCCATAGGTAGAGCTTTAATGTCCAATGCAAGGCTTCTTCTTTTGGATGAGCCATCTATGGGGCTTGCTCCTCTTCTCGTACAAGAGATTTTTGAGGTGTTGAAGAAGATTAATGAAGAAAAAAGAACCTTATTACTGGTGGAACAAAATGCTAATATGGCGTTTTCTATTGCTCATAGGGTTTATGTGATGGAAACAGGGAAAATTGTTCTTTCAGGTCCCACAGAAGAGATTATTAATAATGAGATGGTAAAGAAAGCTTATTTAGGGGGTTAATTTTATTATGCTTGTAAAAATGCGAATGACAAAAGATCCTATTAGTGTTTCTCCTGATACTTCTATTCTTGAAGCGTGGAAGATAATGCAAAATTCTCAGGTTAGAAGACTTTTGGTAATAGATAAAGGAAAACTTGTAGGTATTGTTACGGAGAGAGATCTAAGATCTGTTTCTCCATCCCGAGCAACTTCTCTTAGTATTTTTGAGATAAATTATCTATTAGAGAAGTTAAAAGTAAAAGAGGCTATGACTTCTAATCCTATCACAGTAGATGCAGACGCTCCTATAGAGGAAGCGGCTTTAATAATGAAAAATAATAAGGTAAGTGCTCTTCCTGTTATAGAAGAAGGAAAGGTAGTTGGAATAATTACTGAAAGTGATATATTTAGAGCTTTTATTGAAATGTTAGGGGAAGGTAAGAGAGGGCTTAGATACATGTTAAGGATTAAAAATACGCCGGGAGAGATAGCAAAAGTAGTAAATCTTATGGCAGAAAGGGGTATAAATATTATGAGTATGGCAACTTTTCCTGCTGAAAGTGAAGATTATGGCTTTCTTGTGTTAAGATTAGAGACAGAAGATTTCGCTCTTGTTAACGAAATATTTAGAAGAAATAACGTATCTGTAGAGCACATAAGAAAAATTTGATTTATACGATTTGTTAAATCTTGTGAAATAAACCTCATCATAGTATAATTACCTGAGAATTTTCAAAGAAGAAAAGGAGGTAGCTATGAAGATACTTGTTCTAAATTGTGGTAGTTCTTCTGTAAAGTATCAAGTTTTTGATATGAAAGACGAAAAAGTGTTAGCGAAGGGGCTTGCAGAAAGAGTTGGTATAAGTGGGTCCTATATATCTCATCAGAAGGGATCGCAATCAAAGAAGATTTTTGAGATTCCTCTTCCATCTCACAAAAGAGCTATTGAGGAAATTTTTAAACTTCTCGTAGATAAAAATGATGGAATATTAAACTCTCTCTCTGAAATTGATGCAGTGGGACATAGAATAGTAAATGGTGGTGAAGGTTTTCTTGAAGCTACAGTTGTTAATGAAGAAACTTACGAGAAGTTTAAAGAATGTGTGAATTTTGCACCACTGCACAATCCATATCATATTCAGGGAATTGATGCTTGTTTATCTTTGATTCCAAATGTTCCTCAAGTAATGGTTTTTGATACATCTTTTCATCAGACTATGCCTAAGGAAGCATATTTATATGCTCTTCCTTATGAATGGTATGAGAAATATAAAATAAGAAGATATGGTGCTCATGGTACTTCTCATTATTATGTTTCAAGAAGATTAGCTGAGCTTATGGGAAGACCTGTGGAGAAATTAAAGATAATTACTTGCCATTTAGGGAATGGGGCAAGTGTTACGGCTATTAAAGATGGGAAATCAATAGATACAAGTATGGGATATACGCCTCTTGAAGGACTTGTAATGGGAACAAGATGTGGGGATATTGATCCTTCAATTCCATTGACAATGATGGAAAAAGAGCCGATATCTCCAAAGGAGATGAATGATATTCTTAACAAGAAGAGCGGAATTTTAGCTATCTCTGGAATTTCCAGTGACTTTAGAGATGTGGAGGAGGCTGCAGAAAAGGGACATGAGAGGGCACAAATTGCTCTCAAGATATTCTCTTATAGAGTAAAGAAGTATATAGGTGCTTACTATGCTATTCTTGGAGGTCTTGATGCTTTAGTATTTACTGCGGGTGTGGGAGAAAGATCTCCTATCATTAGAAGAATGGTTTGTGAGAATATGGAACATCTTGGGATAAAACTTGATTTAGATAAAAATGAAGTTAAAGGTGAAGAAATGAAGATAAGTACTCCAGACTCTAAGGTTGAGGTGTGGGTAATTCCCACTAATGAGGAATTAATGATTGCCAGAGAGACCTTGAGGCTTGTTAAGAACTAAAAAGAGGGTGATTTAAGTGGAAATTTATCTTTCAGATCTTTTTTCTGAGGTAGGGAAAGAGTTTTTTTTTGAGGAAGATTTTATTCCTCATTTTTCGGATCTATTTTTTTTAGAGCCAGTACATATAAAGTTAAAATTAACCAATCTTGGAAAAGAGGTTCTTGTGAAAGGTGGTTTTAAGACTAAAATTCAGCTTGTATGTAGCAGATGTCTTAGAGAATTTCCTTATAACCTTACAACAAAGATAGAAGAAACCTATCTTTGGAATGCTCCAATGCAAAGAGTGATAAGTTCTGGAGAGGTAATTAGGCTTCAAGAAGATGATTTTAAATTTGTTTTAGAGAAAGAAAGTTTGTTTTTGGATCCATTGGTAGAAGAGAATATAAGACTTTCTTTGCCAGTTAAGCCACTCTGCCGTCCTGATTGTAAAGGATTATGTCCTGTGTGTGGACATGATCTCAATTTAGGACCGTGTGAATGTTCTAAGGAAAATAGAGTTGATCCAAGATGGGAGCCTCTTAAAAAGTTATTAGATAAAAAGGGAGGAAAATAAAAATGGGAGTTCCAAAGAAAAAAAGTTCTACAACTCGGAGAGATAGAAGATGGGCAAGATATAAATTAAGTGAGACTACCTTAGTGGAGTGTTCTCACTGCCACAAGATGATTCTTCCTCATAGAGTTTGTCCTTTTTGTGGATATTACGATGGAAGAAGTGTACTTCCAGTAAAAGAGAAAAAAGAAAAAACTTAGGCAGTATTTTAGGAGTGCAATTATGGGAGTTGGAATAGTAGGAATTGGGACCGCAGTTCCTACGAAGGTTCTTACTAACTTTGATTTGGAGAAAATGGTGGATACTTCTGATGAATGGATCTCCACGAGGACTGGAATAAAAGAAAGGCATATTGCAGAAAATGGAGTTAATCCTTCTGACCTTGGGGCTGAGGCTGCGTTAAAGGCAATAAAAATGGCAAAACTGACTCCAGAGGATATTGATATAATTATAGTTACTTCTGGCTCTTTAGAAATGATTTTTCCTTCTATGGCTGCACTAATCCAGTATAAAATTGGGGCAAAAAATGCAGGTGGATTTGATCTTTTAAGTGCTTGTACAGGTTTTGTCTCAGCTTTTATTACTGGAACTCAATTTATTAGAACAGGAGATGTAAAGACTGTTTTGGTGGTAGGTACAGAAGTTATGTCAAGATTTATAGATTGGGAGGATAGAAATACTTGTGTTCTTTTTGGAGATGGAGCTGGAGCTGTAGTATTGAAAGAAGTAGGAGACAATTATGGACTTCTTTCTTGGAGTCTTCATCTTGATGGGAAAGGAGCAAATCTTTTGGAGATTCCGGGTGGATGTTCCAGGTATCCATGCTCTCAAGATGTACTTGATAAAAAACTTCATTATATTAAGATGAATGGAAGAGAGGTTTTTAAATTTTCAGTAAAAGCTATAGAGGAAGTAACAGAGGAAGCTCTTTTAAAGGTAGGTCTTACTTCTAAAGATTTATCTTGGCTCGTTCCTCATCAAGCGAATATAAGGATTATACAAGCTGGGGCAGAAAAGCTTGGAATACCTATGGAAAAAGTAGCTGTTAATGTTCATAAGTATGGTAATACTTCTACTGCCTCTATACCGCTTGCTCTTGAAGAGTTAATTTTGGAGAAAAAGATTAAGGATAAAGATATATTAGCTTTGGTAGGTTTCGGAGCAGGATTATCCTGGGGTTCTGCTATCTTAAGGTGGAAAGAAATGGATTTTGATGCTTAAAAATTTCATGTTAAAGATATTTAAGATAACAAAGGGAAGTAATTGATAAGATCTTTGAGAATGTTATAAATTATTGAGGAGAGAAAAACATGAAATTAGCTTTTGTTTTCCCAGGTCAAGGATCTCAATCAGTAGGTATGTATTCAAGTTTCTTAGCTAAGAGAGAGTTTGAGAGTTATTTTAAAAGTATTGAAAAAGTTCTTGGCAAAGATTTTATTGAAAAAGTACAAGGAGGTCCTGAAGAGTTAGTAAAAGATACAAAAGTTTCTCAACCAGCAGTTTTTTCAATAAGCGCTATGCTTTCAGATTTTCTTACGAGTAATGGTATAATTCCTGAATATGTGGCAGGACACAGTTTAGGGGAGTATTCTGCTTTCTACTCTGCAAAGGTTTTTAATTTTGAAGAGGGTTTAAGACTTATACAGAAAAGGGCTGAGATAATGGGAGAGGTAGCAAATAAAGTAAATGGTGGAATGTGGGCAGTACTTGGAGGAAATTTAGAAGAAATAGGAAAAAGTTTAATAGAGGTTCAAAAAATGGGTGAAAATCTATGGACTTCAAATTTTAACTCTCCAGATCAGGTAGTTTTATCGGGAGAAATATCTGCCTTTGAGAAATGGTATGAGAGGATGAAAGAAAAAGTAAAAAGGGTAGTGCCTCTTTCAATAAGCGGTCCATTTCACTCTCCTCTTATGAAGGAAGTAGAAGATCCTTTCAAGAATTTTTTGGAGAATTTTTCCTTTAAAGATCCTAAAATTAAGGTTTTGAGCAGTACTACTTTGGAATTTGTAGAAAAAGGAACTCAAGTTAAAGAGATTCTTCTTATGCAACTTACAAATCCTGTTAGATGGGTTGAGACTGTTAATACTCTTTCTAAAGTTGGGATAGATTGTTTTGTAGAGGTAGGTTCTGGTAGGGTTCTCCAAGGACTTATAAAGAAAATAACTCCAGAAGTTAAAATACTATCTTTTGAAAAACCTGAAGATTTAAGTAATATTAAGGGGGTATTAGGATTATGTTAGATGGTAAAGTAGCTTTAGTTACAGGAGGAAGTAGAGGAATAGGTAGAGCTACTGCTCTTGCTCTAAGCAGAGAAGGAGCAAAAATTCTTATAAACTATAAAGGAAATGAAGAAGCAGCTTTAGAAACCTTAAAGGAATTAAAAGAATTTGGTGGAGAAGGGGAAATTTATAAGGCTGATGTGAGTATAGAAGAAGAAGTAGAAGGGCTGTTCAGTTTTCTACTTGAAAAATGGGGAAAGTTAGATATACTTGTTAACAATGCTGGTATTACAAGAGATAATTTACTTTTAAGAATGAAAGTAGAGGAGTGGGACAAAGTAATTAATACAAATTTAAAGGGAACATTTTTATGTACTAAAGCTGCGGTTAAAATTATGCTAAAACAGAAAAGTGGAAGAATAATAAATATCTCTTCAATAGTAGGACTTAAGGGTAATATAGGACAGGCAAACTATGCGTCGGCAAAAGCTGGTATAATTGGATTTACTAAAAGTGTAGCAAGAGAAGTTGCTTCAAGAGGTATCACTGTGAATGCTATTGCTCCTGGATTTATATCTACAGAAATGACTCTTGTACTTTCAGAAGAGATGAGAAAGAAAATTTTAGAAGAGATTCCCTTAGGGAGATTTGGAACTTGCGAAGATGTAGCTGCTGCTGTAAAATTTCTTGCTTCAGATGAGGCGAACTATATAACTGGTGTGGTTTTAAATATAGATGGAGGGCTTGGTATTTAATAAAATTTATTATAGATAAAATACTTCTAAGGAAGGAGGTGAAGAAGAATGGATGAGACTAATATCTTTGAAAAAGTTAGGAAGATAATTGTAGATCAACTTAGAGTTGATGAGAATCTTGTTACTATGGATTCTTCTATTCAAGAGGATTTAGGAGCCGACTCCTTAGACGCAGTAGAGTTAATTATGGCATTGGAAGAAGAGTTTGGTATTAATGTGCAAGATGAGGAGGCTGAGAAGTTCAAAACAGTAGGAGATGTAGTAAGGTATATAGAGAAAAAAATATAATTTTTGCAAAAGGGGTACTGGCTTATCCAGTACCCTTACTTTCATAAAGGGGGTTTAGTAAATGAAAAGAAGAGTTGTAGTTACAGGTGTTGGAGTTATATCCCCTCTGGGTGTTGGTAAGGATGTTTTTTGGGAAGGCTTGAAAAATGGAAGATCTGGTATTTCATATATTTCTAAGTTTCCCACAGACGATTTTTCTACAAAGATTGCAGGGGAAGTTAAAGACTTTAATCCAGAGGATTTCATTGATAAAAAAGAAGTTAGGAGACTTGATAGATTCTCTCAATTTGCTGTGGCTGCTACTAAGCTTGCTTTAGAAGATGCAAGCTGGGTTCCTAATGAAGAAGAAAAAGAAAACACTGCTGTTATTGTATCTTCAGGTATTGGTGGATTTGAAACTTTAGGAAATCAATTCCAAGTACTTTTTGAAAAGGGAGCAAGTAGAATAAGTCCTTTTGTGATTCCTATGGTGATTATTAATATGGCAGCAGGTAACATATCTATATTTTTTGGCTTTAAAGGACCTAATTTTGCTCCTGTTTCTGCTTGTGCAGCAAGTTCTCATGCTGTAGGAGTAGGTTATAGGATAGTAGCTTCTGGAGAAACAGATTTTGCAATAGTAGGAGGTACAGAAGCTTCTATAACTTCTATGGGAGTGGCGGGATTTTGTGCTTTACAAGCATTATCTACACGAAATGACTCTCCCGAAAAAGCAAGTCGTCCTTTTGATGCAAAAAGAGATGGATTTGTAATGGGAGAAGGGGCTGGTATCTTAATACTTGAAGAATTGAATCATGCATTAAATAGAGGTGCAAGAATTTATGCAGAGATTGTAGGATTTGGAGCTTCTGATGATGCTTACCATATTACTGCGCCAGATCCTGATGGGAACGGTGCTACTCTATCTATGAAAAGAGCTCTGAAGGATGCAAATATTAGTGCAGAGGATATAAACTATATAAATGCTCATGGTACCTCTACTAAGTTAAATGACAAAATAGAAACTTTAGCAATCAAAAAAATATTTGGAGAGTATGCTTATAAAATTCCTATAAGTTCTACTAAATCTATGGTTGGACACCTTTTGGGGGCTGCTGGCGCTGTAGAGTCTATAGCTACTGTGCTTTCAATCTATGAAGGGACTGTCCATCCTACTATAAACTATGAGGAGAAAGATCCTGACTGTGATCTTGACTATGTACCAAATGTGGTTAGAAAAGTGGATATAAAGTATGCTTTGAAAAACTCTTTTGGTTTTGGAGGACAAAACGCAAGTCTAATCTTCAAAAAATTTGAAGATGAATAAGATAAATTTGTTAGAGTTAAGAAAAGAGGTAGAAAGAAGGACAGGGGTCTCTTTTAAAAATCTTAATTTATTAAGAGAGGCATTGACCCATCCATCTTTTAAACATGAAAATTCCGATTTTAGCTCTGATAATCAAAAACTTGAATTTCTTGGAGATGCAGTCATATATCTAATTATTACGGAGCTTTTATTTAAAGAATATCCTGAGGCATCAGAAAGTCTTCTTACACAGATGAGAATTTATCTTGTAAAGGAGGAGACGTTAGCTAAGAAAGCAAAGAATGTAAGATTAAATGAGCTTATTTTCTTAGGGGTGGGAGAAGAGAAGCAAGGAGGAAGAGAAAAAACTTCTATTCTCTGTGATCTCTTTGAATCTTTTGTAGGTGCTGTTTATCTGGAAAAAGGATATGATTATGCAAAGAATTTTTTGGAGAAAATTTTCAGAGAGGATATAAAAGCAATGAATATTGAAACAGACTGGAAAAATCTTCTTCAGACTCAACTTTATAGAAAGGGTAAAAAACCTCAGTATATTTTGGTTAAAGAAGAAGGACCAGAGCATGAAAAGAAATTTTATGTAGAACTATGGGTGGAAGATGAGAAGATATCTATGGGAGTAGGAAAGACCAAAAGAGAGGCAGAAATTCAAGCTGCAAAAGATGGGGTAAAGAGGTTAAAGGATGGTTTATCTTAAAAAAATAGAACTTACCCACTTTAAATCCTTTATAGAATCTACAGAAATTCCTTTTTCTGAAACATTTACAATTATAACAGGTCCTAATGGGAGTGGAAAAAGTAATATTCTTGATGCAGTACGTTGGGTTTTGGGAGAACAAAGGATAAAGATGCTACGTGCTGAGAAGTCTGATGAGGTAATCTTTGGAGGAAATAAATTCTACTCCCCTTCAAATTTTGCTCAGGTAGATCTATATATTCAAGTAAATGGTGAAGAATATTGCATATCCCGGAAGATCTATAGAGAAGAAGAAAGTAGTTATCTTTTAAATGGAAAAATCGTTAGATTGAAAGATCTTCAATTATTTCTAACTGGTTTAGGGTTAGGAAAGTATAGTTTTGCTTTTTTAGGGCAGAATGAAATAGAGAGTTTAATTTTAAGAGAAGATGGTAGGGTTAGAGAAATTGTTGAAAGTATTGCGGGAATTTCTGGATATCATGAAAAATCAAAAGAAATTCTTGTGAAACTTCAAACCATAGAAAGTAAATGGGGAGAACTTGAAGAGAAAAAGGCAGAACTTATAAAAAATATTGAAGTATTAAGAGATGAGGCAAGCACTGCTATCAAATATGAGGAATTGAAAAATAAGCTTCAGGATGTTCAGGAAACTTTAAAGTTTTTGTCCTGGCAAAAATTGATTAGGAGTATAGAAAAGAACAAAAGAGAAAAGGAAGATATTGAAGGTAAGATTAGGGAGATCAAAGAAACTTTTTCAGGGCTAACAAAAGTAAAAGAAGAAATTCAGAACAGATTAAATAATCTTGAGACTTCTATTAATAAAGAAGAAGAAAAAGTTAAAGAGATAGAAAATTGCATTCAGAGATTAAATATAGAAAAGGAAATATTGAGAGAAAGAAAAGAGCTTTTCTTAAAGAGGCATGAAGAGTTTACTTGTGAAGAAGAAAAGCTTCAGAAAGAATTATTAAATTTAAAAAAAGAAAAAGAAAGATTAATGGCTGATCTTTCACATATATCAGAAGAAAGTACTGATAAATTATCAGAAGGGATAAAAGAGAAAGAAAAATCGTATCGGGAGAAGTTAATTGAGAAAAGTAGATTAGAAGAGAGGGTAAGATCTTTTAAAGAATTTTCTGATATTGAAAGGCTTTCCCTCTCTGAGTTAAATGGGAAAATGGAAAAACTTTCCTTTTTCTTAGATAGATGGAGAAAAAGATCTTTTGAATTGCAAAAATATCAAGAAAAAATTGAGAAAGAAATTATTGATAATACGAGGATTCTCCATAAAAAAGAAGAAGTTTTTGAAAAAAACTCTATAGAGATTAGAAAGTTGAAAAATCTTCTTTTAGAGCTTAAAGGAGATGTTATAGAAAGTTATCCTCGTGGAGTTAGGGAAATTGTTAATAAAAAAAGAGATAGAATTTATAACATAGTTAAAGGTATTTTAGAAATTCCATCGGAATATATGGAAGCTCTATATAATCTTCTGGGTAACTCTATTTATGACATAGTGGTAGAAAATGAAAGGACAGCAAAAGAACTTATTGATTTTTTAAAAAGTAATAACCTTGGATGGGCAACTTTTCGTCCCTTAAGCCTTTGTAGAGATGAAAGAATAAGGGAGATTCCAGAAAAGATTAAAAATGTAGCAATTAGAGCTTTAGATGTAGTGAAGTATTCTCCTGAATACGAGAAACTTGTAAAAGGACTTATAGGAAATGTAGTTATATTTCATGACTTTTCTTTTGCAACTCAATACAAGGAGCTTCTTTTAGAGGGTTGGAGAATTGTTACTCTTAATGGGGAGGTTTTTTTGCCCTCAGGAACTATAAGTGGAGGAGTAAGATACAATATTCAAGTGACACTATCTTCAGAGAAAGCTATCATAGAAAATGAAGATAAATTAAAAGAGTTAATGGAGAGTAATGAATTTTTAGAAAAAGATATTTTAGAATTAAGAACGATATTGGAATCTCTAAGGGCAAAAAAAACAAAGTTAGATGCTTTATTAGTTCGTCTAAAAGGTTTATTAGAGAAAAAAGAAAGGGAAAAAGAAGAAATTTTAAGAAAGATATCTGTCATTGAGGTTTATCAACGAGAAGGGAAAACAATTTTAGAAAGATTGGCGTTAGTAGAACAAGAGATGAAACAAGAAAGTAAGGAGCTGGATGAATTAAGGGAAAGATATGAAAAGTTGCAAATTGGACATATAGGATTAGAAAAGGACCTTATTAATTTGGAGCATAAAGAGAAAGAGATTATAGAGAGATTAAAAGAAATAAGAGAAGAGATTTTGGCTTTGGAGAAGGGTAATTCTCTTCTGGAAGAGAATATTAAATCTTTGGAATTACAACTTTTAGAATATGAAAAGAAAAAAGAAGAGATAGAGGCTAAAAATAAAGACATAATAGAAGAAAATAAAAATCTCAAAGAAGAACTTGGAAGGGTTAATGAAAAATTGCAGGGATTGAGAGAAGAGGAATTAATATTAAAAGAGCGTTATAAAGAGGTTGATAAAAAGATAACCGAGTTAGAAGAGGAGAGAAAAGATAATTTTCTTAATGATAAGTTAGAGCTAAAGTTTAATTTGAGCGAGGAAAAGCTAAAGACTTTAGAGAGAGAACTTTTGGAAGAAATGGATAAATTTGGACCTATAAATTTTATTGCAAAGGATAAGTTAAAAGACGAGGAAGATAAGTATGAAACTTTAATTATGCAGCTTGAAGATGTAAAAGGCTCTATGGAGTATTTGCGAAAAATTATAAAGGAAACAAGAGAGGAAGCAGAAAGAAAATTTGTTGAGACTTTTATAAAATTCAAAGATTTAGCTGATGAAAATTGGAAACTTTTCTTTCCTAATGCTAATCTTTTTCTATCCTTAGAAAACGAGAATGATCCTCTTTCTTCCGATATAGTTATCAAAGTATCTTCTCAAAGAAAAAATTGGCGAAATATTTTGATGCTTTCGGGTGGTGAAAAAAGCTTAGTTGGAATTTCTATTCTTCTTGCTGCTGTAGAACTTGCTCCTGTTAATTTCTGCTTTTGGGATGAGGTAGATGCTGCTCTTGATAATCAAAATGCTGTTATTCTTGGACAGAAAATTAAGAAATTAAGCAACAAAAATCAATTTATTATTATAAGTCATAACCCTATTTTGACACAGTGCTCTGATATAATATATGGAGTGACTTTGAATGAGAAAGGAGCTTCACAAGTTTTTTCTTGGAAGTTAAAGGAGGAGGTATCAAATTGAGTTTTTGGGACAATCTTCCTAAATTTAGAAAATTTACAGAAAGACTTCAAAAAATTTTTAGTTTTTCAAAGGTAGATGATGAATTCTTAGAGGAACTTGAGACAGAGTTTATCCAAAATGACTTAGGGTTGTCTCTTACTAATGAGATTCTTAATGAGATAAAAAAGAGAAAAATTTCAGATCCTGAAGAGTTAAGAGATTTTCTTTTGGATTTTCTATTAAAGCTTTTTGAGAATTTAGATCTAAAACTTAGCTTGGATTCAGATAAATTGAATATTGTTGTATTTTTAGGAGTAAATGGTACTGGAAAAACAAGTGCAGTAGGTAAAATGGCATATTATTTAAAAAATAATGGTTATTTCCCTATTATAGCTGCTGCAGATACCTTTAGAGCTGCTGCTATTGACCAGATAAAGGTTTGGGGAGAAAGAGTTGGGGTTGATGTAATAGCTCAAAAGGAGGGTGCAGATCCTGCCTCAGTGGTTTACAATGCTATTGAAGCATCATTAGCAAGAGATAAGAATGTACTTCTTGTGGACACTGCGGGAAGAATGCATACTAAGAGCAATCTTTTAGAGGAACTTAAAAAAATAGAAAGAGTTATAGAAAAAACTTTAGGGTATTCTGCGAAAGAGAACTTAGTAGTAATAGATGCTACTTTAGGGCAGAATGTAATTAAACAGGTAGAGACTTTTAATAATGCTGTAGAACTTACAGGCGTGGTGCTTACAAAATTAGATGGTACTGCAAAAGGGGGAGTAATTCTTAACGTAGTAAAAAGTTTCAATATTCCTGTAAAATTTGTTTCTATAGGTGAAGATAAAGATGATTTAGAACCTTTTGATCCGAAAGAGTTTATAGAATCCTTTTTACCGAGGTTAGAATCATGATAGAAAAAGCTAAGGTTTCAGATGTTCCTGAGATACAAAAGTTGATTAATGAATATGCTGAAAAAGATCTGCTTCTTCCAAGATCTTTGAGTGATATATATGAAAATCTCAGAGACTTTTATGTCTTAAAAATAGATGGAAAGATTGTAGGAATTTGTGCTTTACATGTAATATGGGAGGATTTGGGAGAGATAAGATCATTAATAGTAAAAAGGGAATACGAGAAAAGAGGCTTTGGAAGGAACTTAGTAGATGTCTGTTTGAGAGAAGCAAAATTTCTTGGTTTGAAAAGAGTTCTTGCCTTGACTTATATTCCAGAGTATTTTAAGAAATTGGGCTTTGTAGAGGTAGACAAGAGAACTTTACCCTTTAAAGTGTGGAGTGATTGTATAAAATGTCCTAAATTTCCAGATTGTGGCGAGTTTGCCTTACTTTACTATCTATGAAATATTTAGTAGTTCTGGTAATCTTTTTATTAGATAGAATAACAAAAGAGTTAGCAGAAAGAAAGATATTGAGCTTAGGAAGCTCAGATTCTATTTTGAGTTTTTCCTTAGTTCATAATTATGGTGCTGCTCTTGGTATTGATATACCACTTTTTCTTTTGATCATTCTTAGTATTGTAGCAATGATATGTCTTTTTGTTATTTTTGAAAGAGATCCTTTCTTAGGTATGGGTTTTATTCTTGGAGGACTTTTAGGAAATTTATATGATAGAGTTTTTTATGGATATGTGATAGACTTTATCTATATTAAGAATTTTTATGTATTCAATTTAGCAGATGTATTTATTACCGTTGGAGGGGTAATGGTGTTTTTAAAGTTAATAAAATAAAGAAGGAGGTTGGGAGAAGATGTACCCAAAATTGCTTACCATCCCGCAGTTTCAATTATTCAAATATAAGATAGGTCCAATTGTGATTTACTCTTGGGGAACATTTGTGGCCTTAGGATTTCTTGTAGGGATTCTTTTAGCAATGAGATGGGCAAAAAGAGAGGATATTGATCCAGACCATGTCCTGAATGTCTCGGTTTGGAGTATTATTTCTTCAATTATTGGTGCAAGAGTGGTCTATGTAATAAAGTACTGGAATGCATATAAAAGTAATCCAGTTACTATTCTCCATTTATGGGATGGGGGGCTAATATTCTTTGGAGGATTCATAACTGCTCTTGTAGTAATTCTTCTTTATTTAAGGAGATATAAGATTCCATATTGGAAATTTTTAGATTTAATTGCTCCAAGCGTGGCTATTGGAACTGCTATTGGAAGGATTGGTTGTTTTCTTAATGGATGCTGTTATGGGTATGAGACACCGCTTCTTTGGGGAGTGAGATTTCCAAATATATATGGGTATAGACATGCCGCACAGCTTTACTATACAGTAGCTTTTCTGATTGTTTTTGTATACCTACTTAGAGTAAGAAAAAGACAAACCTTTGAAGGCGAAGTAGCAACTAATTTCTTTATTTATTATTCCCTTGCTTTCTTTATAGTAGAAATATTTAGAGATAATCCTCGTAATTTTCTTTATCTTACAGGATCTCAAGTGGTATCTCTTATAGTTATGGTTTTTGGAGTATATGCTTATAGGAGAAGAAGAGCAGGATTACCTATTCTCCCTGCTCTAAAAGGAACAGGTTCTTCAAACAAGATCCAAAAAGCTAAAAGATAATTATATGCTTTTTAATGTTGCTTTTATAAAATTATCAATAATATCAGGGAAATCTATACCAAAGGCTTTTGCGGCCTCAGGATATAGACTAACTTCGGTCATTCCTGGAATTGTATTTATCTCAAGTATGTAGATGTTTTGAGTATTCTCTTCTACAATCATATCAACCCGAGAAAGATGTCTACAACCAAGAGCCTGGTGAGCTAAGATACCAAGCTCTTGGGCTTTTTTATAGATATCTTCTGGAAGTCTTGCAGGTATAATGTGTTCACTTAAGCCTGGGGTGTATTTTGTAGTATAATCATAAAATCCTGTTTTTGGAATTATCTCTATAAGGGGTAAACATATAGGCTTTTCTACATCATATATTCCTGCCGTGATTTCTTTACCTTTTATAAATTTCTCTATTACTATCTGGGAATCATATTGAAGTGCATATTCTATTCCTTTTAATAAATCCTCTTCTTGCTTAACTACTGAAAGTCCAATGGTAGATCCTTGATTGGCAGGTTTTATTATTAGTGGCATCTTGAGATTTTCTAATTCTTTTTTTATTTCTATTAAATCTTTTTCTTCTAATGCTTTTTTAGAAAGTTCTATCCATTTAGGAGTAGGGATGTTATGAAAGGTAAAAATTTTTTTTGCCATCAATTTGTTTAGAGCTAAAGCACTTGCAAGGACGCCAGATCCTACATAAGGTATTCCTAAAAGCTCTAATAAACCTTGTATTGTACCATCTTCCCCATACACTCCATGGGCTGAGATTATAGCAACATCAATCTTCTCTTTTTTTATATTTTCTACTACATTTTCATCTATAGGTATCTCTGCTAACTCATAGTTCTTTGCTCTTAAAGCAGAGATTATATTTCTTGCACTTTTCATAGCAATTTCTTTTTCAGAAGATTTTACTCCTATAAGTAATCCGACTTTCATCTCCTCACCTCAATTTTTTAATCTTAGATCTTTTAGAGATTTTACACTTATACGAGCTTTTTTGGAATAGAGATTTTATGCTAATATTTAACTTAGGAAGGAGGTTTTTCTCTATGAAAAATTTGGAAGATATATTAAGAGAAATAAAAAATGATAAGGAAAGAGAAAAAGTTAAAGAACTTTTTAAAAATTTTCAGAAAATAGAACAAAGAGGAGGTTTATACATCACTGATTTTTTAACGCTTTCTGAACAATATTATTTCCAAAAGATAGGGTATATGTTTTCTGGAAGGTTATTTACAACTCTTGAAGGTGGGGTTAGAGGTGCAGAAAGAAAAAGAGGATTTATATCTGATAAATCCGAGATTATTACCTATCTTGAACTTGAGAAATACTTTCTTGGAGGTAATATCCTTTCAAAAGAAGGTATATCTGCAGCAAAAATCATAGAGATATTAAATGATAAAGGGATATCATATGAGAAGGTAGGAGATATCTGGTTTACATCTGATGGTTTAAAGATTATTTTTGCCCCTGAAATAAGAGAAGAATTAGAAACGGCTTTAAAAGAGATTGGACTTGAGTTCTATATTCTTAGTCTCTCAGAAATAAAGGATTATTCTAAAAGCTCAAAAATTTTAAAGACCACAGAAACCTCAAAAAGATTAGATGCTATTGGAAGTTTTGCATTAGGAATCTCTAGGAGTAAGATGCAAAACTATATAAAGGGTAAAGCAGTAAGAGTAAATGGAAAAGTTATTGATGATTCCTTTTTTGAATTAAACAAAGGTGATATAGTAGAGGTTCAAGGATTAGGTTCTTTTAAAATAAACTCAATAAAAGATACCTCAAAAGGTAAATTCCATATTGAGATGGAAAGAAACTTAAAGAAGTCATAAATGGCTATGTGTTATTAGTAAGTTTAAGTATTTTGAAGATTATACTTATACCATTCAATAGTTTTCTCTAAACCAGATGCCAACGAAAATTTTGGTTTAAAGGAAAGCTCTTCTTCAGCCATAGAAATATCTGCAAAGGAATCTTTTATTTCTCCTGGTCTTTCCTCTTTATATATAGGATTGAGCTCTATCCCAATTAAGTTTTTCATTATTTGAAAAAGTTGGCTTATACTTGTTTTCTTCCCAGTTCCGATATTATATACTTTCCCCTCTACTCCTTCTTTTTCTACCGCTTTAAGATTTGCTTCCACCACATCTTCTACAAATACAAAATCACGGGTTTGCTTTCCATCTCCATAAATTATAGGACTTTGACCTGATAGAAGGGCAGAGATAAATTTTGGAATTACAGCAGAGTAGGGGGAATTAGGATCTTGTCTTGGTCCATAAACATTAAAATATCTAAGAGAGACGCAAGGTAATCTCTTAACTTCCCAGAAAAATTTTAAATAAAGTTCTCCAGTATATTTGCTTATAGCATAAGGAGATGTTGGTTCTAATGTCATATCTTCTCTCTTTGGTAGAATTGGAGAATCTCCATATACAGCTGAAGATGATGCAAAAATTACTTTTTTAACATTATTTTTTAAAGATGCATTTAAGATGTTTAAAGTACCTGTTATATTAATCTCATTGCAGGTTTTAGGATCTTCAATGGATTTTACTACAGAGGTCATAGCAGCTTCATGGAATATATAATCAACACCTTCTGTTATAGAGAGAAGTAGCTCATAATCTCTTATGTCTCCTTCTATAAATCTGATTTTATCTATAACTTTCTCTACATTCTCCGTTTTTCCTGTTGAAAGATTATCTATAACAATAACTTTTCCTCCCTCTTTAACTAATCTTTCAACGATATGAGATCCAATAAAACCTGCTCCTCCAGTTACCAAAAACTGCATTATTCCCTCCTTAATAGAACTTGATTAAAAATAAATACCACGTAAAAGAGATTTTCGGCTCTTTTTAATTATAACAAAATTGGATTAGAATTTGTCAGATGAAACTACAAATGTTGACAAAAATTGATTTACTTATTACTATAAATACTGTTAAAATTGGGGAGTTGTCTAGTTGGTAGGACGCCTGACTCTGGATCAGGTAGGGATGGTTCGAATCCATCCTCCCCAGCCAAATAAAAGGGCCCTATCGTCTAGTGGACTAGGACGCTGGGTTCTCAACCCAAAAACCGGGGTTCGAATCCCCGTAGGGCCACCAAGTTTAAAAAGACTTTCTAACAACTTTTGGAATTTTTACTCAGAGTGTTTTTCAGCTCTTAATTTTCTAATATTATGATCTAAAATTTTCTTATCTTGAGGGGAAGAGGAAGATTTTCTTAACTTAAGAAGTGAAAATAGATAATATTAAAAGAGCTACCTTTAAATACTATTGATAAATAAAAAATTTGGTCTAAGTATAAAAAAAGTTTTTAAAATAACCTCAAAATTCTTTTTGTTTTTTGCTCTAAATATATTAAATATTAAAAAAGCCCTCAGGGGACTTTCCCTGAGGGCTGTAACATTAGTACTCAGGAGGTGGAGGAGGGACTTGTTTTTGTTCCTCAGGTTTCTCAGCTACAAGACCCTCAGTAGTTAATACTAAGGCAGCTATACTTGCAGCATTCTGAAGTGCAGATCTTGTTACTTTACAAGGATCTACAATACCAGCATCAAACATATTTGTAAATTTATCTTTTGCGGCATCATAACCCATAGCTCCATCCATCTCTTTGACCTTTTCTGCTATAATTGATCCTTCTTTCCCAGCATTAGATGCTATGAGCTTTAATGGTGCATCAAGTACTTTTCTTACAATATCAATTCCAATTTTTTCGTCTTCGTTGTCTGCTTTCACGTCATCAAGAGCTTTAGTTGTTCTGATTAATGCTACCCCACCACCAGGAACAACTCCTTCCTCAACGGCAGCCTTTGTAGCAGAGAGAGCATCCTCAATTCTGTGTTTCTTTTCTTTAAGTTCTACTTCGGTTGCGGCTCCGACCTTGATTACTGCAACTCCTCCAGCAAGTTTTGCAAGTCTCTCTTGAAGTTTTTCTTTATCAAATTCAGAATCAGTTTCCTCTAATTGTTTCTTAATCTGAGCTATTCTTGCCTCAATGTTCTTTCTATCTCCTTTTCCACTGATAATTGTAGTTTTATCTTTATTGGCTCTTACTTTTTCTGCTCTTCCAAGCATATTAAGAGTTACATTTTCTAATTTGGTTCCTGTTTCTTCAGAGATAAATTCTCCACCAGTTAAGATTGCAATATCTTGAAGCATTTCTTTTCTACGATCTCCAAAGCCAGGAGCTTTTACTGCAAGAGATTGAAATACTCCACGAAGTTTATTTACTACCAGAGTTGCTAAAGCTTCTCCTTCTACGTCTTCTGCAATTATTAACAAAGGTTTCCCAGTCTGTACTACTTTTTCCAAAATTGGAAGGATATCATTTACTGCGCTTATTTTTCTATCAGTAATCAAAATATATGGTTCTTCTAAAACTGCTTCCATTCTTTCTGGGTCAGTAATCATATATGCTGAAAGATATCCTCTATCAAACTGCATTCCCTCAACAAGTTCTAATGTGGTAGTGATTCCTTGTGATTCTTCTACTGTAATTACCCCATCTTTTCCTACCTTATCCATAGCTTCTGCTATGAGTTTTCCAATTTCCTCATCGTTATTAGCAGAAATTGCTGCTACATGGGCAATGTCATCCTTTGTTTCAATGGGTTTTGCAATTTTCTTTAGTTCTTCTACAATCTTATCTACCGCTTTTTCAATTCCTCTTTTAATGTACATTGGGTTACCACCAGCCACTATAGTTTTTAATCCCTCATGTACTAATGCTTGGGCAAGTACTGTTGCTGTGGTGGTGCCATCTCCTGCCACATCATTTGTTTTAGAAGCAACTTCTTTTACAAGCTGAGCTCCCATATTTTCAAAGGGATCTTCAAGATCTATTTCTTTAGCAATAGTTACTCCATCATTTGTAATTACTGGTGCTCCAAATTTTTTCTCAAGCACTATATTTCTTCCTCTTGGTCCTAATGTAATTTTTACAGTATCTGCTACAATATCAAGACCCTTTATCAGGGCAGTTCTTGCTTCCATATCAAGGCTAACTAATTTAGCAGCCATTTTTATCTCCCTCCTTTTCTTAATTTAATTTTTTTTATCCTTCAATCACTGCTAAAATATCTCTTTCACTGAGAATGAGATATTCTTCACCTTCTACTTTAACTTCGGTACCAGCGTATTTGGTAAAGATAACTTTGTCTCCTTCTTTAATCTCTAATGGTACCTTTTGACCATTATCTAAGATCCTTCCGGTTCCCACTGCAATGACTTCTCCTTGTTGAGGTTTTTCCTTTGCAGTGTCGGGGAGAACAATTCCACTTTTTGTTTTTTCTTCTTGCTCAATTACCTTTACTACTACACGATCACCAACAGGACGTAATTTCACAGCTATCATCCTCCTTTCTTATTATTTTATTAGCAGTCTAATTAGTTGAGTGCTAAAACCAGAATTTAATATATATTAATCTTAATCTGCAATCAATGGAGAAAAAATAGAGATTAATAACACATTTTGGCAATTATTTGGAATTTTTTGTGATTTTACTAAATTTTTCTTTATTTTTTATAATTTCACAGTATAATTCACTTAATTTCTCTGCGCTTTTTTCTATAGAAAGCTCCATTGCTCGTTTTTTTGCTTTTATTTTCATCTGGTTTAGCAGTGTATCATTATTTAGAAGAAGTTGTACTTTTTGAGCAAAATCTTCAAGAATTTGCTCGGTTAAGAACCCTTCCTCTCCATTTTCTACCAAGCTTATAGAACCTGTTGCTTTTACTGCTACTATGGCACATTCTCCTGCCATGGCTTCTAAGGTTACTAATCCTTGTGTTTCTGTGGTGGAAGCAAAAACAAAAATATCTGCAATTTTATAGAAATAAATAAGCTCTTCTCGTGGATACCAGCCAAGGAAAAATACCTTATTATTTAACTCTAAATTACTAACTAATTTTTCTAAGTTTTCCCTTTCCTCACCTTCACCTACTATGAGAAGCACAGTATCTTCTCTTTGTTTTAAGATTTGAGAGATAGAGTTTATAAGAAAGTCAATACTTTTTTCTTTTGCAAGTCTTCCCGTATAAAGAAGAATTTTTTTGTTTATCCATGGTTTTCCATGGAGAAAATCAGCTGGGACAGGTTTTTCCCATAATGAAAGATCAATTCCTGTAGGTATTACTTCTATTTTTGTTTTAACACCAAATTCTGTAATCATTTCTTTTACTTCAGGAGTAGGAGCTATTACAAGATCTACCTGATTTGCATATCTTACACTTTCAAATATAGCTATTTTTGATGTTATAGATTGGGGAATTAATGGTATATAGTGAACATACTTGTGGTATAAAGTATGGTGTGTAAAAACTATTGGAGTTTTATATTTCTTGGCAAGTATGAGAGCTGTTTTTCCAATAACAAAAGGATGGTGGGAATGAACTATGTCAAAATTTTGAGATCTGAAGTATTTTTCTACAATAAAGGGAAATGGAATAGGGATAGGTTGGGGAGTAATAATTTTTAAAAATAAAGAAGGGAATCTCCGAATTTTTTTCCCCATATCATCTTTATATTTGGGAAACCAAGGTGGGTATTTGGGAGCAAAAACATGTACCTCATGACCTAACTTTTCAAGAGCTTCCTTATAACTTTCTACTGCTATAGCTGCTCCACCTGTATTAGGGAGGTAATTATTAGTAAAAAATGCTATCCTCATTGTATCTCTAACAGACTTTGATAAATTTTTACTGCCTCTTCTGTGGTTCTTTCAATATTATATTTTTCTGCAATATACTTTGCTCTTTGAGAATATTCTTCTCTTAAATTTTTGTCCTCTGCTAAAAGTTTCACCTTTTCTACAAAATTCTCTTCTGTTCCTGCAATATAATTTGGAGCTAAAGGCTCTTTATACTCTTCCAAATCTCTAAGGATTAAAGGGAGTCCAACTGCGGCTGCTTCAAGTATAGCCATACTAAAATTTTCTTGCCTTGAAGGAAAGAAAAATATATCAGCCATGTTATAGAATTTATTTAATTCTTTATGATAGTAAGTTCCTGGCAAAATCATATTTAGAGGAGGATTCTCTTGAATTTTCTTAATCTCTGAATATCCTCCACTAAAAACAGAAAATGGAATTCCGCCTACCCATACAAATTTATAATTTGGGAGTTTTTTTGCTATATTTGCAAAAGTATCAAATCCCTTTCTTTTTATCATATGTCCTACAGATAGTATTACAATTTCATCATCTTTAATCCCGAATTCTCTTCGTGTAGTGTCCCTTAAGTCTTTATCTTTTTTGAATAAGCTTAGGTCAACACCATTAGGGATAATTGCTATTTTTGATTTTACTCCCATTTCTTTCAGTTTCTCTGCCTCCAATATTGAAACGGCTATAACTACATCAGCTTGGTTATAAAAGAAGAGTAAATATTGAGAAAAAATATTTTCCCATTTTTCTGCTAATATGGCACTACCAACCATAGTCTCTGGTATTACGTGGGCTGTAAAGACAATCTTATCTCCACTTTTTACATATTTGAAAAATACATCTCCCAAAGAATGAAAATGTAAGATATCATAAGGTCCATTTTTAGGGGAACCATTGAAATAGACTTCTACATCCTCTCTTTTTTTAAGAGACTCATAAAGCATTTTGGAGACAATCAGATCTCCTCCTCCCTTCTTTTGAGCAGAGGGTATTCCTGCCTTAAAAATTATATTTATTTTCATCTTTTTCATTGTTTAGTCTCCTTATTTAGTTTTTTGGTTGGTTCCAATTTTTGATACCAAGAATATAGATTGTGACAAAAGCACCAGTAATTAAAGTAAAATAGTGAGTTAAAAATCTCCATAGAATTATAAAGATACCAAGAACATATTTAGGTATAAAGGGAGAAAATCCTAATGACAATAAAAGTTCTACTGCGCCGCTTCCTCCAGGAGTAGGTACATAAAAAAGTAAGAAGAAAATAGGTATTTGTACAAGAACTATTGATAATATATTATTGACTTCAATCTGAAATCCTAACATTAACAATGGAGCTATGAGAAAATATGTTATCCAGGAAAGAAGATTAAAAATAAAAAAGCTAAGTAATACTAATTTTTTCTCTTTTATAAATAACCATAAAGTATTGTGAAAATCTGTGACTGTTTTGTAAACCTCTCTTATTATCTTGTATGGATGAATCTTGTTTAAAAATGGAATTCTTCGCAATTTAATAAGGATATAGGAAAGAAATTTAATTACTGGACGAGGTTTATATAAGGCAAAGATAAAAAGGGCTACTATAATAAAGAAGAGAATGGTACTGTATTGTACTAAGTTCTTAATTATACTTTGTGGGAAAAGAAAAGAATAAAAATAAAGTACGATAGGGGAAGCTATTGCAAAAGTTAAAGTGTTTATGATATATCTAAAAAGACTTAATGCTGTAGCTTGTCCCACTTTTATATTTTTCTTTGATAAAAGGTAGATTTCTAAAGGTTCTCCTCCTGCTGCAGAGGGAGTTATACTTGATGCAAAATAATAAGCTAAGTGAATCTGTAATGCTTCTATAAGATTTAGTTTTGAATCTGCAATTCCATTAATCATTATAGAATATCTTATGCCAGACCAAACCCAACTTAACATATTTAAAAGAATAACGTAAAATATATACTCCCATTTTAAAGTTAAAAGAGCATCCCATGTCCTTGTATCAGTAGTAAAGATCAGAATTAGAACAATGATAACAATACTTATAATTAATGAATATCTTATTCCTGATTTTATACTTTTGTCTAAGTTCTTCATTCTAAAACTCCTAAAGAAAGATTAGGATCTGCAGAAAGATCTAATCCGTGTGTAATGCCCTTTTTATAAAGATGGTAACCTGCACATGCTACCATAGCACCATTATCAGTACATAATTCTTTAGGAGGCATATATAGCTTGATCTTTTCTTTTTTTGCCATCTCATAAAATCTTTCCTGTAGGTATCTATTAGCAACTACACCACCTGCGAGCACTAAAGTTGATATCTTAAATTTTTTTAGGGCAAATAAAGTTCGGTCTAAAAGTTCTTCTACCACTCTATATTGAAAAGATGCGGCAAGATCGTCCACAGGAATGGGAGTTCCCTTTTCTTGCATATTTTTGACAAGATATAAGACTGCAGTTTTTAAACCACTAAAACTTATATCTAAATATCTATCGCATTTTACTTTTGGAAGATTAAAAATAGGTTTTCCTTTTTTTGCTTCTTTTTCAATCTCTGGTCCTCCTGGATAACTTAGTCCCAAAATTCTTGCTACTTTATCAAAGGCTTCACCTGCTGCATCGTCTAAGGTTTGTCCCAAGAGTTTATATTTCCCTACATCTTCTACTAATAAGAATTCAGTATGTCCACCTGATATTATTAAAGAGATGAAGGGAAGGTCAGGAGACTCTTCTCTTAAGAAGTTTGAGAAAATATGTCCTTCTAAGTGATTGACTCCAACTAAGGGTTTTTCTAAAGCAAGGGCTAAAGTTTTAGCAGCCATAATTCCTATCCACAAAGAGCCTACAAGTCCTGGACCATAGGTTACAGAGATTAATTCTAAAGATGGAAAATCAACCTTTGCTTTTTCTAATGCTAAATCCATTATTTTATTCAAGGTTTCTACATGCAATCTTGAAGCTACTTCAGGTACTACTCCACCATAGATTTTATGTACATCTATCTGTGAAGAGACTATATTACTTAATATCTTTCTTCCATCTTCTACTATTGCAATACTGGTTTCATCACATGATGTTTCTATACCAAGAAGTATCATTTAAGTTCACCTATCAAGATAGTTTTTTGACCATAATTAATGCGTCTTCTCCATCTTTATAGTACCATTTTCTAACCCCTATTTTTTTAAACCCTTCCTTATAATATAAATTTTGGGCGATAGTATTAGATACTCTTACCTCTAAAGTTATGCTTTTAATATGATGTTCGGCACAATATTCAATAGCAAAATTAAGAAGCTTTTCTCCTACCTTTCTTCCTCTATAATCGGGATGTACAGCTATGGTAGTTATCTGAGCTTCTTGAAAGATAGTCCATAGTCCTACAAAACCTATAATTTTATCTTCATAAACTGCTACAAAATACTTAGCTATTCTATTTGAACTAAGTTCTCTCTCAAAACTTTCTTTACTCCAAGGAGTAGAGAAAGATAGTCTATTTATTTCATCTACTTCGTCTATGTCTTTAAACTTCATAGGACGAATTTCTATAGGGATCTCTTGGCTAAATCCTTTTTGTTCCCCCATATTTTTTTACCCAGTTTATTTCTGCACTAGATTTCTGCCTGTAATCTGGTAAAAGAGATAAATAATCTTTAAAATCTCCTTTTTTATACTTGTCTAAACCTAAAAGTACTAAAGTTTCTCCTTTTAAGGAGTTTGAAACTATTGGAGCATATTTTACTTGATTAGGTAAGAGATTTTTAAGCTCTTCAGGTATGCTTCCTACTAAAAGGAGATCTCTTTCTTTTGTTAAGTCTTTAACGATTTCACTGAAATTTTGATAGGAATATATTTCTTCAGAAAAAAGGTTATTAAATTCCTCTAAGTTTTCAAAAAATCCAGCATGAATCTCTCCCTTTCTCCCAGGAAGAATAGTTCCTATTACTCCGTTAAAAACCGTCTGATAAGCTAAGCCCTCCAAATAAGAAATTCCTACAATAGGTTTTTTATAAATTTGAGCAAGTGTTTTTACTGTGACCGTACCTATCCTTAGTCCAGTAAAAGAGCCAGGTCCTGTGACTACACAGTATAAATCTATGTTGTTTAATGTCCAGTTAGACATTTTTAATAGGAATTCTAAATTTATAAGCAAAGTCTCACCATAAGTTTTAAAATTTGTAGAATAAAAGACCTCATGAGTTTGTCCATCATTCCAAAGAATTATATTACTTTTCTCTGTGGCTGTATTTATACCTAATATATACATTGTTTAACTTCTTCTATAAGTTTAATAAATCTATCTCCATTAGGAATGAAAGATAACATTCTTTCATTTTCTCCGTTATAAGAGAATGTTATTTGTAAATTGTTTTCAGGGAAAATATCTTTTATTTTGTCAGCCCATTCTACTACTATAATATATTCTCTCCTTAAGTATTCTTCAAATCCTATATTGAAAAGTTCGTCTATTGGGTTTTTAAGCCTATATATATCTACGTGTACTAAAGGATATTTCCCTTGGTACTCTTTGACTATAACAAAAGATGGACTATTAACAGGAATTTTTATTCCTAAGCCTTCTGCTATTCCTTGTACAAAAGTAGTTTTGCCACTCCCAAGATCCCCTATTAGAGCCACAAAATCCTTTGGTTTTACTTTTTCTCCAATTAATTTCCCTATATTATGAGTCTCTTTTGGAGACTTTGTAGTTATGGTCATACTTATTCCCATTGGTCTTTTATGATAATAATATCATCTCTTTCTGGTCCTATCCCTATGAGATCAACTTTTGTGGAGAGTTCTTTTTCAATCCTTTCAATATATTTTTGAGTGTTTTCTGGAAGTTCAGAGTAAGTTTTTATGTCTGTTAAAGGTTCTTTCCATCCATCTATTTCTTCAAATATAGGTTCACATTGGTTTAGAACGTTAAGATTTGAAGGGAAATCTTCTAAAATTTCTCCTTTATATCTATAACCTACCACAAGTTTTAATTTTTCAAGTCCACTCAACACATCAAGCTTTGTTATAGCTAAACTTGTAAAGTCATTTATTCTCTTTGCATATCTTAAAGCTACAAAGTCTAACCAACCAACTCTTCTGGGTCTTTTTGTAACTGTGCCGTATTCTTGACCTTTTTCTCTTATAAACTCGGCGATATCTCCTAAAATCTCACTGGGAAATGGTCCTTCACCTACTCTTGAGGTGTAGCCTTTAATAACACCTACGATTTTATTTATTTTACGTGGGCTTACGCCAGTTCCTACACAAACGCCTCCAGAGATGGTAAAGGAAGAAGTTACATATGGGTAAGTTCCAAAATTAACATCTAAGAGGGTACCTTGGGCAGCTTCAAATAATACTTTTTTGTCTTCGTCTATCAATTCATTTATCAATTTTGACGTATCAGTAACAACTATTCCTTTTTCAAGGATTTTTTCAAAGGCTTCTGTCTGAGAGCTGTAAATTTCTTCAATACTGGGAAAAACTACTTCTTTAGACAAAGTTGAAAGTTTGAATTGATAAATATATCTTAGTCTTTCTTTAAAAAAGTCTCTATCTAATAAGTCTCCCACATGTATGGAATCTCTCGCAATTTTATCACTATAGGCAGGACCTATACCACGTGCCGTAGTTCCAATTTTTTGAGAACTTCTTTTTTCTTCAAAGAATTTATCTAATATGGGATGAAAGTTTAAAACCAAGGGTGCTCTATCACTAAGGTAAAGATTCTTAATTTTTATACCTAATTTTTCTAACTCTTCCAATTCTTCTAAAAGAGCAGGGAGGTTTACAATTACTCCTGAAGCAATTATGTTGATTGCATTTTGGGATATAATTCCTGATGGTAAAAGTCTGAATTTAAAGGTTTTTCCATCTACGACTACAGTATGTCCTGCATTATTTCCCCCATTAAATCTTACTACTACATCCGCCTTTTGAGCTATTAAATCTATAATTTTGCCCTTTCCTTCATCGCCCCATTGAGCGCCTAAGATTAGTATATTGTTATTCTTCGTCATTTTCTTTTCCTCCTAAGAACTCAAATATTTCTTTACGGATTTCATCATCGGTTTTATTTATTCTTGCTATACCTGATTTTATTGCTGCTTTAGCTACCTCTTCAGCTACTTTTGGTACTACGCGTAGATCTAAAGGAGAAGGAATTAAGTAATCTTCTTTGGGCTCTTCTACTAAAGAGGCAATTGCTATAGAAGCTGAAAGCTGCATTTCATGGTTTATATCTTTTGCTCTTACTGTTAATGCACCTCTAAAAATTCCTGGAAAAGCAAGGAGATTGTTAATTTGATTTGGATAATCTGATCTTCCAGTGCCTATAATTCTCACTCCCATTTCTTTAGCCTTTTCAGGCATAATTTCTGGAATAGGATTTGCCATTGCAAAAATTATAGGATCTTTATTCATAAGTTTTATATATTCAGGAATAAGAAGGTTTGCTTGAGATACTCCAATGAATACATCGGCATTCTTTAGAGCTTCTTTTAATCCTCCCTTTTTTTTGTTTGGGTTTATAACTTTAGCGATCTCTTCTTTTTCAAAATTCATATTTTCTTCTCTTCCGGAGTATATAATACCATATCTATCTATTAATGTAATATTTTTGGCTCCTGAAGAGATAAGAAATTTTGTAATTGCAATTCCTGCAGCACCTGCACCAAGAATTACAATTTTTATTTTATCTATAGTTATACTCTTTAGCTTTAAAGCATTAATAAGAGCTGCGTAAGTAACTATTGCTGTACCATGCTGATCATCGTGGAAAATAGGAATATCTAATTTTTCTTTAAGTTTTTCCTCAATATAGAAGCATTTAGGAGCAGAGATGTCTTCTAAGTTGATACCTCCAAACACTGGAGCTATAGCGCATATAATTTCTACAATTTTTTCAGGATCTTGAGTATTCAAACATATAGGGAAAGCGTCTATTCCTGCGAATTGTTTAAATAAAATAGACTTCCCTTCCATTACAGGAATAGCGGCAAGAGGTCCAATGTTTCCAAGTCCTAAAACTGCAGTTCCATCACTAACAACTGCTACAGTATTGTTTTTTATGGTTAGATCATAAGCAAATTCGGGATTTTTGAATATGGCGCTTGAGACTTCAGCAACTCCGGGAGTATATGCTAATGAAAGATCTTTTTTATCTTTTAATGGTACTTTTGATTTTATTTCTAATTTACCCTTTTTCAATCTATGGAGTTTTAAAGCTTCCTCATTAAAGTCCATCTTTCCTCCTATTCGTTATGTTCCTCATACACTATTTTTATATGGACTTCTTCTAACTGTTTTTGATCCACATCGGAAGGGGCATTAGTTAATGGGCATGTACCACTTTGAGTCTTTGGAAAAGCAATGACATCTCTTAAAGAAGAAGAATTAGTAAGAATAGTAGTAAGTCTGTCAATTCCAAGGGCAATGCCTCCATGAGGAGGAGCACCGTATTCAAAAGCCTCAAGAAGAAAACCAAATTTTTTCTTAGCTTCTTCAGGGGAGATGTTTAAAATTTTAAAGACTTTTTCTTGAATGTCTCTTTGGTGAATTCTAATGCTTCCACTTCCAAGTTCTACGCCATTTAATACTAAATCGTAGCATTGAGCGTGTACTTTTAGAGGATCCTTCTCTAAAAGTTCTATTTCCTCCCTTTTAGGAGAGGTAAAAGGATGATGTTCAGCAACAATTCTTTTTTCTTCCTCATCATATTCAAAAAGGGGAAAGTCTGTGACCCAAAGGAAGAAAAGTCCATCTTTTATAGGGATATGGAACATTTCTGCTATTTCTATTCTTAGATTTCCAAGGATCTTTGTCACATCTTTCCATTCTCCTGCAATACTGAAAAAAGAGTCTCCTACTTGTAAGTTTAAGTATTTAATAATTTTATTTTTGAATTCTTCATCCACATATTTTCCAATAGAAGATTTAACTTCGTTATCATTATAGGAAAACCACATTATTCCTTTTCCCTTCAGCTCTCTTACTCTATTTTCAATAATACTCCATTCTTTTCGTGAAGGAGTAATATTCCTGAGTAAAATACCTTTTACTGTTATATGATTTTCTAAATTGGATTTTAGAAAATCCAAAGGTAAATCTTTAAAGATATCAGTAACATCAGTGATTTTTAGATTATATCTTAGATCAGGCTTGTCACTTCCATAGGTATTCATTGCTTCCTCATATGTTATATGAGGAAAAGGTATTTCAATATCTATATTAAGAGTTTCTTTGAGTACAATTTTAAATAATTCTTCTATAAGTGCAAAGATATCTTCTTGCTCTATAAAAGACATCTCCATGTCCAATTGAGTAAATTCTGGTTGCCTATCGGCTCTTAAATCTTCATCTCTAAAACATTTTGCAATTTGAAAATATTTATCAAAACCAGCGACCATTAACATCTGCTTGAAAAGTTGAGGAGACTGAGGAAGAGCATAGAATTTACCTGGTTGTAATCTGCTTGGTATAATAAAATCTCTTGCGCCTTCAGGCGTACTTACAATGAGATATGGGGTTTCTATCTCTAAGAATCCTTTTTTATCTAAAAAATTTCTAATAGTTAAAAGAAACTTGTGTCTAAAGCTTAGATTGTATTGCATTTTTTCTCTTCGGAGATCTAAATATCTATATTTAAGTCTTATCAGTTCATCTACTTCTGTATTTGACCAGAGATTGAAAGGAAGAGGCTTTGATGTATTTTCAATAGTAATTTTATTTACTTCCATTTCAATCTCTCCTGTGGATATTTTAGGATTCTCCATTCCTTCTGGTCTTTTTCTTATTTTCCCTTCAACACTTATAACCCATTCATTTCTAAAAGTATCAGCTAATTTATAGCTTTCTTCAGATATGGAAGGATCAAATACTAATTGGATAATTCCACTTCTGTCTCTAAGATCTATGAAAATAAGTCCCCCATGATGTCTAATTGTATGAATCCATCCTGAAAGTTTTACTTTTTCACCTATGTTTTTTATATTTAATTCTCCGCAATAGTGGCTTCTTTTCAAAATTAGTCCCACCCTTCTTTATAAAAAATTATCTGTAATTATAACATGATCTTTAATTCTTCTGTGATATTTGTTAAAGGAACTATTTTTTCTTTTCCGTCTATAAAATTTTTTACTTTTATTTTATTTTCAAGTATATTTTCATCCAAGAATATAACAATAGTGCTACCTAATTTATCAGCCCATTTTAATTGTGTTTTCAAAGATTCCTGAGGAGGTCCTACTTCCACTCTATAGCTCGCTCTTAATTGATTGGATAAATTTATTCCTTCTTTTATAAATTCTTCTTTTTCTATAGCAATAAATATAAGAGGTTCAGTCTGAATGTTACAACCCTGCTGTTTTAAAAGAAGGAGTAGTCTTTCCATACCAACGGCAAATCCAAGACCAGGAGTTGATGGACCTCCATAAGTTTCTACAAGATTATCGTATCTTCCTCCACCTATTATTGCATTTTGAGCTCCAAGAGAAGAAGTAATTATTTCAAATACAGTACGAGTATAATAATCCAGCCCTCTTACTAATTTAGGACTAATCTTATAATTTATCTTTTCTAATGATAAATATGAAATTACTTTATCAAAATGGATTTTACATTCTTCACATAAGTAATCAAGTGGTTGAGGAGCTTTTTCTTTCAACTCTTGTGCAATTTCATCTTTGGAATCTAAAATTCTTAAAGGATTTCTTTCTAATCTTTCCTGGTCAATAGGGGAGAGTTTATCCTTATATTCATAAAAATACGATTGTAACGCTGTTCTATACGTAGGTCTACATTTTAAGCAGCCCAATGAATTTATCTCAACTTCAAGATTTTCAAGTTTTAGCTCTTTAAGAATTTCTACTGCCAGTTTTATGATCTCAAAATCTATGTAAGGATCTTTTCTTCCTAAGACTTCTACCCCTAATTGGTGAAATTCTCTATATCTTCCTGCTTGGGGTCTCTCGTAGCGAAACATAGGTCCTATATAATATACTTTCCAGACTGGCGTTATATTATAGATTTTGTTTATTAAGAAAGCTCTAATGACACCAGGAGTACCCTCGGGTCTTAGAGTTAAAGATCTACCTTTTTTATCTAAAAAAGTATACATTTCTTTCATTACTATATCGGTGGTTTCTCCAGTTCCCTTTGTAAATAATTCTGTATACTCAAAGATGGGCGTTCTAATCTCTTTGTAATTGTAAGTCTTAAAGATTTTTTTGGCAGTCTCTTCTACGAAATGCCAATAAGGTATATCTTCTGGAAGAATATCTTGCACTCCCCTTGGTAGTCCGATGTTCATTCTTTTTGCCTCCTTGTTTTTTTAAGGTCTTCACTATCTAAGATTATAGTCACAGGACCATCATTTATAAGTTCTACTTCCATATATGCTTGAAATTCTCCCTCAGCTACTTTTTCTCCACATTGTCTTAAATATTGGATGAACTTTTTATAGTAATCATAAGCCTTTTCTTTTGTAGCAGCGTTAGAAAAATTAGGTCTTCTTCCCTTTCTACAATCTGCTAATAAGGTAAATTGAGAGACCACCAAAAATTCGCCTTTTATATCAGAGATAGTAAGATTTAATTTTCCTTCATCATCAGAAAATATTCTTAGATTTCTTATTTTTTCACCTAAGATTTTTATGTCATCTTCTGTATCTTCTTCCGCAACTCCTAAAAAAATTAAAAGTCCCTTGGAGATCTCTCCAAGGACTTTCCCATTTGTCTTTACGACTGCCTTCTTAACTCTTTGTATAACAGCCTTCATTATACTTAGAGCCGAACAGATCTCTTTACCGATATTATGTCAGAGAGTCTTTTTATTTCATCAATAAGGTAATAGAAAACAGCAGGATTGTCAATTTCAACAACAATCTTTATTCTTGCTATGCCATCCCTACCAACTTTAGTGCCTAAATCTAAGATATTTATTCTTGCTTGAGAGATTCTTTCTATGAGATCTTTTAATAATCCAACTCTATCTATAGCTTCAATTTCCAATCCTGCTTTATATTTACCATTTGTTACTCTCTGCCATTCAATAGGTACAATCTTTTCGGGATATTTTTTCTTTAAGTTAATTAAATTAGGGCAATCTTCTCTATGTACAACAATTCCTTTTCCTTTTGAAATATACCCTACCACCGCATCTCCAGGAATAGGGTGACAACACTCTGCTATTCTTGTCATTATATTATCTAAACCTAAGATCTCAAGTCCTTCTATGAAATGTTCTTTTCCTTTTTCTGTTATTGTGAGGAGAACTTCTTTTTTACTTTCCTTTTTAAATCTTTCTATAATCTGTTGAGGAGTGATTTCTCCTGCTCCAATACTTAAAAGAAAAGATTCTATTTCTTTAATACCCATCTCATTCATAAATGTTTTTCCAATACTACTTTCTAAGAGGTCAGTTACTGATATATCTTCTTTATTAAATATTTCTTTGAGCCAATCCTCATTCTTTTTTATCTCTATTTCAAAAAGTTCTTTGCCTTTTTCTATAGTTTCTTCTCTGGCAAGTTTTCTAAAATACTGTTTTATTTTATTTTTAGCTTGAGAAGTTTTAACAATGTTAAGCCAATCTCTGCTTGGTTTACCTTCCTCTTTGCTTGTGATTATCTCTACGATATCTCCATTTTGGAGTATATAATTTAGTGGTACCATTTTACTATTAACCTTTGCTCCTTTACATCTATGACCTACCTCTGTGTGAATCGTATATGCAAAGTCAATAGGAGTTGAACCCTGAGGTAGCGCTACTACATCACCCTTTGGAGTAAAGACATAGATTTCTTTTTCAAAAAGGTCACTTCTTATAGATTCTAAAAATTCTTGATCATCAGTAAGTTCTTTTTGCCACTCAAGAAGTTGTCTTACCCAAGAAAGCTTCTCTTCAAAGGAGTCTGGCTTTTTAATTTTTTCCTTATATAACCAGTGGGCTGCAACACCATATTCTGCTATTCTATGCATCTCCCAGGTTCTTATCTGTACTTCTAAAGGTTTTCCATCCAAGGCTATAACAGTTGTGTGAAGAGATTGATAATTGTTAGATTTTCTATTGGCTATATAATCCTTAAATCTTCCGGGTATAGGTTTCCACATACTATGAATAATGCCTAACACCTCGTAGCATTCTTTTTCGGAGTTTACGATGACTCTAACCCCAAGAAGATCATACATTTCCTCAATCTCTATCCCCTTTTTAATCATCTTTTGGTATATACTGTAGAGATGTTTTGCTCTTCCTGTAACTTCTGCTTCTATTCCAGCTTTATTTAGTTCATCCTTAAGCATTTCTATGGCTTTTTGTATAAAATCCTCTCTTTCTTTCCTGGTTTCAGCTACTTTCTTGGCTACCAGATGGTATTTTTCTGGCTCTAAGTACCTAAAAGCCAAATCTTCTAACTTCCACTTTATATCCCATACACCAAGTCTATGAGCTAATGGAGCATAAATTTCTAAAGTTTCTTTGGCTATTCTTCTTTGGTTTTCCTCTTCTTGGTATTGCAAGGTTTGCATATTATGAAGTCTATCTGCCAGTTTAACAATTATTACTCTAATGTCTTTTGCCATAGCAATAAACATTTTTCTCAAGTTTTGAGCTCTATATGCTTCTGTAGGATAAAAGCTCAACTTCTCCAATTTTGTTATGGCATCAACTAATGATAGGACATCTTTGCCAAATTCTTTTTCTACTTCTTCTGGGGTTACTTCAGTATCTTCAAGAATATCGTGCAAAAATCCAGCAATTACTACAGTTTCATCCATGCCAAGATCCATTAATATTTTTGCTACTTCTACAGGATGAGTTATATACGGTTCTCCAGATTTTCTGAATTGTCCTTGATGAGCTTTTTGGGCAAAAAGAAAAGCTCTCTTCAGATTTTCTGAAGAATATTTCCCAGTATTTTTTTTAATTAAATTTTGAAATAACCCTTTTTCATTTTCCATAGTGTATTTTATTAATTATACAACAACTCTTTAGAGTATAAAACGAAGACCAATAGCAGCAGAGATACCTAAAATTCCTCCTAAAATAAATGGTGCTTGAGGTCCTAATGAACTCCATAATAGTCCTGCTATTAGAGATGCAGGGAAGAGTCCAATACCTGTTAAAGTTGCATGGAGTCCAATAACCGTAGCTTTAATATGAGAAGGAGCTAAGTCAGAAATAAGAGCCTTTTCTACGCCTTCTGTAAAGGCTATGTAAAGACCATATAAAGGAAATAATATCCAAAGGTGACTATATTTTGAAGCTAATCCAAATCCAAAATACACAAGACCATAAAATAAGTATCCAGCTATAAGAATCTTTTTTCTTCCTATTTTATCAGAAAGAGAACCTGCAGGTAGAGAAAATATAGCATATATTAAGTTATAAACAAAGTAGAGAACTAATACATTAAGTAGAGAAGCTCCCAAATCTCCTGCTCGTAAAAAAAGAAACTGATTTGAAGAATTTCCTAAGGTAAAAATGAAAGAGAATATTAAAAAACCTTTTAATTTTTTATCTAATTTTCTCCATTCCAATTTTGGCATTGTTTTTTCTGAGGATTCTTTTTGAACTGTTTCCTTAGCTAAGAATAATACAAATACTCCCAGTATAGCAGGGATTAAACTTAAAAGTATTATCTGTCTAAAGGTTGGAATATAAGATGCCAGATTTGTATTTTCACTTAGATTAAGTCTGCTTATTATAAAGATAGATATTAGTACTCCTAAGGTTGCTCCTAATGAATCCATTGCTCTATGTAAACCAAAGGCTTTGCCTCTTTCTTTAGACGAAGAGGATTCTGCAATTAATGCATCTCTTGGTGCAGTTCTTATTCCCTTCCCAAATCTATCAGCAAGCCTCCCAATGAAAACTCCCGCCCAACTTTGAGCAAGGTATAAAAAGACTTTACCTACCGCAGAAAAAGAATATCCAAATATAGCTAATGCTTTTCTTTTTTTAAGCTTATCCGAAAAATATCCTGAATATACCTTTAGTAATGAAGCAATACTTTCTGCTATTCCCTCTACTACTCCTAAGATAGCAGGACCTGCTCCTAAAGCTGCTAAGTAAAAGGATATTAACGGATAGAACATTTCTGTACTTATATCTGTCAGGAAACTTGCTATTCCTGTAATAATTACATTCCACATAGATACCTCCGATTGTTTAAAAATTTTTAATTGTATTATACAATAAAAGTATTGTATAATTGACCATTCTTAACAAGTTGATTTAATTTAATAGTTTTTAAAAATTTTATTTTTTATAAAGGAGTGGTATTTTTTGGATAAATTAGAGATACTACTTTTAGCTTTTAGTACTATTTTCATTGCAGAATTAGGAGATAAGACACAATTTGCAGTCTTAAGTTTGGTCCTAAAAACAAAAAATCCTTTCTGGGTCTTCTTAGGAGCTTCTTTATCCTTTATTTTACTGAGTTTTTTGGGAGCTTATTTAGGAGGGATATTAACAAAATTTATACCTGAAGGTATTTTTGAGAAAATAGGTGGTATACTTTTTATAATTATAGGGATTTTTATGCTTATAAAGGGTTAAAGAAGCAAAAAGTATAGAAATTAAAAAAATTATCATACTTTTCCATTTTAATCTTTTGTTTTCTCGTTTTTTCTTAAATTATTGCAATTTTGTAATAGTTGCTTTTGTAGTATAATATAATTTTGTCTAATCTTTAAAGAAAAAAGGAGATGAGGTATGAGGAACAGAGAATTTAAAAGAGAAATTTTCTGGACTGATGATAGACCCATTTTTCAGAATATCCCTGATCTTTTGAAAATTCAATATGATTCTTTCTATTGGTTTTTAACTCAAGGTTTAAGAGAGGTTCTTGATGAAATAAATCCTATAGAATCTTCAAGGCAAGGTTTATCCTTAGAATTTGTAACGACAGAAGATGGTATTAGAATTGATTCTCCACTAAGGACTTCTGATGAATGTTTGGAAAAAGGACTTACTTATGAATCTGCTCTTTATGTTAAGACAAGACTTTATTATAAAGATGAGCACAAGGATATAAAAGATATAAAAGAGCAGTTAGTATTTTTTGGAAATATACCTCAGATGACTGATAGAGCAACTTTTATTGTAAATGGAACTGAAAAGGTAATAGTGAACCAAATAACAAGATCACCAGGAGTATTTTTTCAAGAAGCAGGGAATAGTATTATTGGTACTCTTATACCAACAAGAGGTGGATGGATAGAATTTGAGCTTGATAATAATGGAATAATTTATATACACCCTAATGGTATAAAGAAATTTCCCGTCTCTCTTATTTTGAGGGCTTTAGGTTACGACTTAGATTATTTCTCTGAGTTTTTAGGAAGTGAGGAACTTAGCTATTTAGAAACAACTTTTGCTAAGGATAATATAAATGATAGGAATCAAGCTATATTTGAAGCATGTGGTAGGTTAAGACCCAGTGATGTTCCAAGTAAAGAGGAAGAAGCTCTCAAAGTGGTAAAACAGATGTTCTTTGATGTAAGAAGATATAATTTAGGTAAGGTGGGAAGATATAAACTGAATCAGCGATTAGGCTTGAACATTCCTCTTGATAATTATGCTCTTACAGAAGAGGATTTTGTAGAAATCGTAAAAAGATTGACGATGGTGAAAACTGAAAAAGATGAGTTAGATGATATTGATCATCTTGGAAATAGAAGGATAAAATCTGTTGGAGAACTTTTACAGATGCAGTTTAGAGCTGGACTTGCAAGAGTTGAGAAACTTATAAAAGAAAAGATGGCTCTTACTGATCCAGAACAAGCAAGTCCTATAAATCTTGTAAGTACAAGACCTCTTATGGCTGCAGTAAGAGAGTTTTTTAATAGAAATCCGCTCTCTCAATTTATGGACCAAACTAATCCTCTTTCGGAGCTCGCTCATAAAAGAAGAATAAGTGCTTTAGGTCCTGGAGGACTTACTCGTGAACGGGCAACTTTTGAGGTAAGGGATATTCATCCTTCTCACTATGGTAGGGTATGTCCCATAGAAACCCCAGAGGGTCCTAATGCAGGTTTAATAAACTATCTTTCAACATTGGCTATAGTAGATGAATATGGTTTCCTAAGAACTCCCTATTATAGGGTTAAGGATGGAAAGATGACTGATGAAATAGTTTATCTATCTGCTACTGATGAAGAGAAGTATACTATTGCCTCTTTTGATGTACGTCTTAATAAGAACAAAGAGATAATAGATGATTTGGTACATGCAAGGAGAAAAGGTAAATTTATTCTCTGTTCTCCTGAAGAGGTAGATTTGTTGGGAGTTTCTCCTTATCAAACAGTAAGTATATCTACAGCTCTTATTCCGTTCTTAGAGCATGATGATGCAAATAGAGCTTTGATGGGATCTAATATGCAACGTCAAGCGGTACCTCTAATACAGACAGAAATCCCTCTTGTAAGTACGGGAATAGAAGAAATGATAGCAAAAAATACTGGAGTTGTAGTAATCTCTGATGTGGATGGTGTTGTAAGAAAGGTTTCCTCTTGTGAAATTGTGATTGAGACAGATGATAAGCAAGAAAAGAAATATCAACTTGTAAAATATCGCAGAAAATATCGCAGAAGCAATCAGGGTACATGCTGGAACCAAAAACCTATAGTGGAAACAGGGCAGAGAGTAAAAAAAGGTGATGTAATTGCAGATGGTCCAGCTACCTCTAATGGTAAATTAGCACTTGGAAGAAATGTGCTTGTAGCTTTTTTACCTTGGGGTGGATATAACTATGAAGATGCTATCATTATAAGCGAGCGTTTAGTAAAGGAAGATCTTTTTACTTCCATTCATATTGAAGAGTACGAAGTAAAAGCAAGAGATACAAAGCTTGGTCCGGAAGAGATTACAAGAGATATCCCCAATATTGGTGAAGATACTATCCGATACTTAGATAAAGACGGAATAGTTATGATAGGAGCAGAAGTTGGTCCTAACGATATCTTGGTTGGTAAGGCAACTCCTAAGGGTGAAACAGAATTAACACCTGAAGAGAGACTCCTTCGTGCTATATTTGGTGAGAAATCTAAAGAAATAAAGGATACTTCTCTTAGGATGCCTCATGGAGAATGGGGAAAGGTCATTGATATTAAAGTTTTGACAAGAGAGAATGATGATGAACTTCCTGCAGGTGTAAATAAAATTGTAAAAGTTAGAGTAGCTCAAATAAGAAAGATTTCTGTTGGAGATAAGATATCGGGAAGACATGGGAATAAAGGTGTAGTTGCTACTATTTTGCCAGAAGAAGATATGCCTTTCTTGGAAGATGGCACTCCTGTAGATATTATTCTCAATCCATTAGGAGTTCCTTCACGTATGAATGTGGGTCAGATATTTGAGACTCATTTGGGATGGGCTGCAAAAGAACTTGGTATTTATGCTGTAGTTCCTCCTTTTGATGAGGTTTTAGGAGAGAATAGATCTGCAAACTTGGTAAAAGAGATGTTAAGAAAAGCAGAGCTTCCTGAAGATGGAAGAGTAACTCTCTATGATGGTAGAACCGGTGAACCATTTGATCAGGAGGTAACGGTAGGCTCTATGTATATAATGAAGCTTATTCATCTTGCCGATGATAAGATTCATGCAAGATCTGTTGGTCCATATTCTTTGGTTACACAGCAACCGTTGGGTGGAAGAGCTCAATTTGGTGGTCAAAGATTTGGAGAAATGGAAGTTTGGGCATTAGAAGCTTATGGTGCAGCTCACACTTTGGAAGAAATGTTAACTTACAAGTCTGATGATGTGTCTGGGAGAATAGAAGCTTACTCCGTTATAGTTTCTGGTAATCTTATTAAGGAACCTGGCGTCCCTGAGTCTTTTAAAGTTCTTGTGAGAGAACTTCAGGGATTAGGAATAAAAGTTTCAGCTTATATTGGTAATAAACTTGTGAATCTATATAAAATTGATGATGAATCATAAGGAAGGGGATGAAAGCCTTGAAAATAAAAGACTTTGATAAATTAGTTTTTGGATTAGCATCTCCAGAGGATATATTAAGTTGGTCTTATGGAGAGATTAAAAAACCAGAGACCATTAACTATAGAACTTTTAAGCCTGAAAGGGACGGACTTTTCTGCGAAAAGATTTTTGGACCTGTTAAAGACTACGAATGTCATTGTGGAAAATATAAAGGACAAAGATACGATGGTATTACCTGCGATAGATGTGGCGTAACTGTTACAAAAAGTTCAGTAAGAAGAGAAAGAATGGGGCATATTAAACTTGCTGTTCCAGTGGTTCATATCTGGTACTTTAAGAATGTACCAAATTATATCGCTTTGTTATTAAATATAAGCAGTAAACAATTAGAAGAAATCATCTACCTCCATTCCTATGTAGTACTTGATCCTGGAGATACCTCTCTTCAAAAGATGACAACATTAACAGAAGATGATTATGAGAAAGCTCTAAAAGAGTATGGAAACTCTTTTAAGGTGGGAATGGGAGCAGAGGCTATAAAAAGACTTTTAAAAGATATTGATCTTGAGGAATTATCATATGATTTAAATAAACAGGTAAAGGAAATACAAGGTCAAAAGAGAGCGAAGTTGATAAAAAGATTAGAGATAGTTGAAAGTTTTAGACTTGCTGGAAATAAACCTGAGTGGATGATTTTAGAAGTATTGCCTGTTATTCCCCCTGATTTAAGACCTATGGTTCAATTAGAAGGAGGGAAATTTGCCACATCTGATCTTAATGATCTCTATAGAAGAGTTATAAATAGAAATAGCAGACTTGCAAAGCTTTTGGAGATTAACGCTCCAGAAATTATTGTAAGAAATGAAAAGAGGATGCTTCAAAAAGCTGTAGATGCTTTGATAGACAATGGTAGAAGGGGTAAGCCTGTAACAAATGCTAGTGGAAGAGCTTTAAGATCTCTGTCTGATATTCTTGAGGGTAAACAAGGAAGATTTAGACAAAACCTACTTGGTAAGAGAGTAGACTTTTCAGGAAGAGCGGTTATTGTAGTAGGCCCAGAATTAAAGCTCCATCAGTGTGGACTTCCTAAGAAAATGGCTTTAGAGCTTTTTAAACCTTTTGTAATAAACAAACTTATAGAACATGGGTATGCTACAAATGTCAAGAATGCAAGGAGAAAAATAGAAAAAGAAACTCCAGAAGTATGGGATGTATTAGATGAGATAATTAAGGAGAAATTGGTTCTACTTAATAGGGCTCCCACATTGCATAGAGTAAGCATACAAGCTTTTGAACCTAAATTAATAGATGGAAATGCTATCCAGTTACATCCATTAGTATGTTCTCCTTATAATGCTGATTTTGATGGAGACCAAATGGCAGTACATGTGCCTCTTTCTATAGAGGCTCAAACTGAAGCAAGGATTATTATGCTTTCTTCTAATAACCTTATTTCTTCTGCTCATGGAAAGCCCTTAACTTTACCTACACAAGATATTGTTATAGGACTTTACTACCTTACCCTGATAGTTCCTGGGAAAGAAGCTGAGAATAAACGATTTGCAACTCCAGAGGAGGTTTTACTTGCTCTTGAAGATAAAAAGGTAGATTTACACTCTAAAGTATATGTACATCATTCTGGGATAGAAGAAACTTATGGAATAGAACTTCCTGAAGAAAAGACCTATATTGAGACAACTCCTGGAAGACTTATTCTTAATGAAATTCTTCCTGAAAAGTTGAGATATTACAATGGGGTGCTTAATAGAAGAGAGGTTAGAAGAATTGTAGAAAAATGTTTCAGTGAGTATGGATGGCAAAGAACGGCGGATTTTCTAGATGAACTAAAGAAATTAGGTTTCAAATATGCGACAAAGGCTGGGGTGAGTTTTTCTATTGTGGATATTGAGATGCCGAGAGAAGCTAAAGAAAAAGTAATTAAGAAGGCAGAGGAAGAATCTCTGAATTTGCAAAAAGCTTTTGAACAAGGGAAGTATTCCGAAGAAGAAAGATATCAGAGAGCTATTGAGATATGGACAAAAGCTAGTGAAGAAGTAAGGGATATTATGCTCTCAAATTTTGATTTATTAAATTCTGTTTATATGATGGCATTTTCTGGTGCAAGAGGCAATGTAGACCAAGTAAGACAGCTTGCTGCTATGAGAGGGCTGATGGCTGATCCTTTTGGAAGAATTATGGATATTTCTATTAAATCAAGTTTCTATGAAGGCTTAACTGTTTCAGAACATTTTATATCCTCCTATGGTGCAAGGAAAGGAGTGGTAGATACTGCTCTTAGAACTTCAGACTCAGGATATCTTACAAGAAGACTTGTGGATGTATCTCAGAGTCTTGTTATAAGGGAAGAAGATTGTGGTACTGATGACGGAGTCTATGTGGAAGCATTAGAAGATGAGGGTAGAGTTGTTTTGGCTCTTAAAGATAGGATTATTGGAAGATTTACTGCAGAAGATGTCTATTCTGACTCTGGAGAGCTTCTTGTTAGAAAAAATGAATACATAACTGTAGACAAAGCAAAGATTATTGAAAGTTCTGGGGTAAAAAGAGTTAAGATTCGTTCTCCGATGACTTGTAAGAGTGAAAAGGGCATCTGCCAAAAATGTTATGGAGAAGATCTTTCTTCTCATAGGACAGTAAATATGGGAGAAGCAGTTGGAGTTATTGCTGCACAATCTATAGGAGAACCAGGTACTCAACTTACCCTGAGAACTTTCCATACTGGAGGAGTAGCCTTAACGTCATTGAATTATCAAGATATACAGTTTCGTGTTAATGGAAAGATAAAATTTGTGGGTGTTAAACTTAAGGAAAGATTTGATGTCTTAGGCAAGAAAGAAAAAATTGTAGTGAGCCAAAAAGGAAGAATAATAGTGAAGGGAGAAAAAGAAGGAGAAGAAATAGTCTTAGCTCCTGGTACTATGCTCTCAGTAAACGATGGCGAGGAAGTAACAAAAGGTATGAGCGCAGGATATTTAGACCCTAATTTAAAGTTTATTATCTCTCCATACTCTGGAAAGGTCTTAGAAGTTAGGAAAGAGAAAGATGAAAATAGAAGATTTAGATTTACAAATGTAAAGTATAATAGAGATAGAGGGGAAGTTAAACTGGAGTATGTGGAAGAGAGTCATCCTCACTTTGCCTCTTTGATTCTTCTTGATCTCGAAGGAAAGGAGAAGACCATTCCTATTCCTAATGGAGCAGCATTTCTTTTTAGAATAGGAGATGAAATAGAAGAAGGAGAGGTTATAGCAGAATATAGTAGAGAAACTATGAGGATACAATCTTGTAGATCCGGTAAAGTTATAAAAATTGAAGAAAGAAATGGTGAATTTATTGATAATGTTGTGACTACTGGAGAAGCTATTGTCACTATAAAAACAGATGATGGGGAAGAGGAGTATCATATTCCTCGTGGTCTAAAATTGCATATTGAAAAAGGTGATAAAGTAGAATTTGGTACTATTTTAGCCTATTTCCCATCTTACCAGCAGAGAACAGCTAAGACAGAAGATATTATTCAAGGTCTTCCTCGTGTAGAGGAGCTCTTTGAAGCGAGAAAGCCTAAGGGAAAATCTATTGTTGCAGGAGCTAGTGGGATAGTAAGAATAGTGAAAACTAAAACAGGAGAAAAAATAGTTGTTGAAGAAGAAGGAGAAGTAAAAGATGAACATTTCCTTCCTTCTAATGCTCAGCTTTTGGTAAAAGAGGGAGATTATGTAACAATAGGGCAAGAACTAACTAAAGGATATAGGAACCTCACAGAGATATTAGCAAATGAAGGACTCGCAGCTGTACAAAGATATATTGTTGATGAGGTACAGAAAGTTTATTGTAAACAGGGAGCCGAGATTAATGATAAGCATATTGAAGTAATTGTAAGGCAGATGACAAATAGAGTAAGAATTGAAGATCCAGGAGATAGTGATTTCATTTTAGGACAACTGGTTAATAGAATAACTTTTGACAAAATAACTAAAAAGCTTGAGGAAGAAGGGAAAAGACTTCCTACAGCAAGAGATGTAGTATTAGGTATAACAAAAGCTGCGCTTACAACTGAAAGTGTAATCTCTGCTGCGTCTTTCCAGGAAACTACAAGAGTACTTGCAGAAGCTGCGGTAAAGGGAAAAGAAGATACATTAGAGGGACTAAAAGAAAATGTAATCATTGGAAGACTTATACCTGCTGGGACAGGACTCTTCAAGAAGATCGTTCCTAAAAAGGTAGCTTTTCAAGAGATGGAATTAGTGGAAAATGTTGGGGAAGTTGTAAAAGATGAGTCTTGACAAAATCCAATTTATAATGGTAAACTTTTTAGCTTAGTTCTTCAGGGGCTTAAGCAAATATGGATTTAAAATTTCAAAGATAGGAGTAGGAGGTGTGATTTTTGCCTACAATTAATCAATTAGTAAGAAAAGGAAGGAAACCTAAGGAAAGTAAAAGTAAGTCTCCTGCCTTGATGGAGAATCCCCAAAAAAGAGGAGTATGTATTCGTGTTACTACGATGACTCCTAAAAAGCCTAATTCTGCTTTACGTAAAGTAGCAAGAGTAAGGCTTACTAATGGGATTGAACTTTGGGCATATATACCTGGTATTGGTCATAACTTACAAGAACATTCTGTAGTTCTTGTAAGAGGTGGTCGTGTGAAAGACCTTCCTGGTGTGAGATATCATATTATACGTGGCGCTTTAGATTCAGCAGGTGTAGATGGGAGAAAACAGGGAAGATCAAAATATGGAGCTAAACGTCCTAAAGAGGGAGGTAAGAAATAATGCCACGTAGAGGTCCTGTTACTTTAAGAGAAATTCAGCCTGATCCTGTTTATAATAATATTTTGGTCCAAAAATTGATAAATAAGATTATGATTGATGGAAAAAAGAGCACTGCTGAAAAAATTGTTTATGGTGCTATGGAAATAATTAGAGAAAAAACGAAGCAAGATCCTGTTGAAGTCTTAGAGAAAGCCGTGCAACAAGTAACCCCTCTTCTTGAGATAAGACCAAGAAGGGTCGGAGGAGCTACTTATCAAGTTCCAATAGAAGTTTCTCCACGAAGAGGATTATCCCTTGCTTTAAGATGGTTAGTAAATGCAACAAGAGAAAGAAAGGGTATGCCTATGAAAGAAAAGCTTGCTGCAGAGATTTTAGATGCTCTTAATAATACAGGAGGAGCAGTTAAGAAAAAAGAGGAGACACATCGTATGGCAGAAGCTAACAAGGCTTTTGCACATTATCGTTGGTAAAAATAAAGGAGGAAGATAAACGTGCCGAGATGTCCGTTGGATAAGTTAAGAAATATAGGAATAGCAGCACATATAGATGCAGGAAAGACTACACTTACAGAAAGAATACTCTTCTATACTGGGCGTACTCATAAATTAGGAGAGGTTCATGAAGGAACAGCTACTATGGATTGGATGGAACAAGAAAGGGAACGAGGAATAACTATAACGGCTGCTACAACAACTTGCCATTGGAAAGATCATATAATAAATATAATAGATACACCGGGACATGTAGACTTCACTGTAGAAGTTGAGAGGTCTATGAGAGTTCTTGATGGCTTGGTTGTAGTTTTTTGTGGTGTAGCAGGAGTACAGCCTCAATCAGAAACTGTTTGGAGACAAGCGACTAAATATAATGTGCCAAGAATCATTTTTATAAACAAAATGGATAGAGTGGGAGCTAATTTCTTTAGAGTAGTAGAGATGATAAAAGATAGATTAGGAGTGGAAGCAGTACCTGTACAAATTCCTATTGGAAGTGAAGATCAATTTAAAGGTATGATAGATCTTTTAGAGAGAAAAGCAATTATTTATTATGATGATTTAGGGGTTAAGTGGGAAATAGCTTCTGTACCAGATGAGTTAAAAGAAGAGGTGGAAATCAATAGACAGAAGCTTGTTGAGGCAGCAGTAGAACTTGACGATGAACTTTTAATGAAATACTTAGAAGGGAAAGAGATTTCTGTTCAAGACTTAAAGAGAGTTCTTAGAAAAGCAACAATAGAGGGTAAACTTTATCCTGTATTGTGTGGCTCTGCCTTTAAAAATAAAGGTGTTCAGCCTTTACTTGATGCAGTTGTTGATTATCTTCCTTCTCCTTTAGATTCTCCTCCAGTTAAAGGGATTAATCCTATAACTGGAAAAGAGGAGATAAGACTACCAAGTGAAGATGAGCCTTTCGCTGCATTGGCTTTTAAGGTTATGACTGATCCTTATGTGGGAAAACTTACTTATTTTAGAGTCTATTCAGGGAAACTTGAAAAAGGGAATTATATATATAATGTCTCAAAGGGTAAAAAGGAGAGGATAGGAAGACTTCTTCAAATGCATGCTAATCATAGAGAAGATATAGATGAGGTTCATGCAGGTGATATTGCAGCTGTGGTAGGATTAAAATTCACAACCACAGGGGATACTCTTTGTGATGAAAATAATCCTATTATTCTTGGAGGAATAAGCTTTCCTGAACCTGTTATTTCCGTTACAATTGAACCTAAGAGTACTGAAGAACAAGATAAGTTAAGTCTTGCTTTACAAAGACTTGCAGAAGAAGATCCTACCTTTAAAGTTACTTTTGATAATGAAACAGGTCAGACTCTTATTCATGGGATGGGAGAATTACATTTGGAGATAATTGTTGATAGATTAAAAAGGGAATTTAAGGTAAACGCAGATGTTGGAAGACCTCAAGTTTCTTATAGAGAAACCATCCGCAAACCTGCAAAAGTAGAAGGTAAATATATAAGACAAACAGGTGGAAGGGGTCAGTATGGACATGTGTGGCTTGAACTTGAGCCTCTTTCTCGTGGAAGTGGACTTGAGTTTATTAATAAAATAGTAGGTGGAGTGGTTCCTCAGCAATTTATACCAGCTATAGAAGCTGGTATAAGGGAAGCAGCGGAACGAGGAGTTGTAGCAGGATATCCAGTTACTGATATACGAGTGACATTATTTGATGGTTCTTATCACGAAGTTGATTCTTCAGATATGGCTTTTAAAATTGCTTCTTCTCAGGCATTTAAAGATGGAGTATTAAAAGGAGATCCTATAATTCTTGAACCAATAATGAGGTTAGAAATTATAGTACCTGAAGACTATATGGGAGATGTAATTGGAGATCTTAATAGTAGAAGAGGCAGGATTGAAAAGATAGAATTTTTTAATAATTCAAGAGTTATAAAAGCACTTGTACCTTTAGCAGAGGTTTTTGGATATGCAACTACTTTGAGATCTTTAACTCAAGGTAGAGGTATATTCTCTATGGAATTTTCTTATTATGAGGAAATGCCCATTAATGTTCAAGAAAAGATATTTTCTTCTAAATAATATAAAACTTAAAAAATAGGAGGAGATAAAGGATGGCGAAGGAGAAATTTGTAAGGACGAAGCCACATGTAAACATAGGAACGATAGGGCATGTAGATCATGGGAAGACGACATTAACGTCAGCGATATCAATGGTATTAGCG
>Ga0209508_1000085_pt1 | contig 109591 bp, 118 predicted proteins | sample AD_UKC129_MetaG_FD_184427 | JGI IMG/M metagenome (GOLD analysis project Ga0209508, IMG submission 184427) | Active sludge microbial communities of municipal wastewater-treating anaerobic digesters from Canada - AD_UKC129_MetaG (SPAdes) (version 2) | ecosystem: Engineered > Bioreactor >...
TGTCTTAAGCACGCCGCCAGCGTTCGTCCTGAGCCAGGATCAAACTCTCCGATAAATCTTATCGAAAAGCTTCTCTTAGCTCTTCTTTCATAACTCAAATCCTTGACAGGTCGCTTGTGCTTACTTCAGGCACTCGCTTCCTGCGCTCTTTGGGCACCCTCTCGGGTTCCTCCAAGCTACCTTAAGCTTGTGCCTCCTCGCTGTTCAGTTTTCAAGGTTCAGATGCCGATTTTTGGCAGCCAGGTTAGTATATCATGTTGTACGGTGTATTGCAATGGTAATTTTGTCCTTTCACCGGCTGCGTCATTTTTGTTGTAGAATTGTTCTGTAATGAATTGTTTTGTAATAAATCGTTGTTGTTTTCTTTTACATCATGTCTTGCCGTGACTCAGTTGCTTTCGGCAAGAAATAATATTATCACCAACTGCGCCAAAGATCAAGTTCTAAAATTCATCTAAATCCTGGTTTTTCTATTTGGTCTGTATTATAATTAAGGATTGTGGAAAAACATACGGAGGTATTAATTATGAAAGAACGTGGTTTTGACACTGAAACATATGTCGACATCCAATCAAAGACCATTTTAGAACGGGTCTCTAAATTTGGGGAGAAGCTCTATCTCGAATTTGGCGGTAAGCTCTCCAACGATTTTCATGCCGCCCGTGTGCTCCCCGGTTACCAACCAAACGCCAAAATTCAAGTCTTAAAGCGTATTCAAGATATGTCCGAGATCTATTATTGCGTGAGCGCCAAAGATATTCAACGCGGCCGGGTGCGCCATGACTTCGGGCTTTCCTATGATCAACAAGCCTTAAAGGATATTGCCTTCCTTAGTGAACAAGGCCTCAATATTTCGGGAGTCGTCATCACCCGTTACGAAGGGGAAAGCCTGGCCGAACGTTTTTATAACAAATTGCAACACCAAAACATCCCCGTCTTTCTCCACCGCGAAATCCCCGGCTATCCTCTGAACATAGATTTAGTGGTCTCCGAAAAAGGCTATGGTCAACAACCTTACCTCCCCACGAAGAAACCCATCGTCATTGTCACTGGTGCCGGTGGCGGCAGCGGCAAAATGTCTGTCTGCCTGGCACAAATCTACCACGAAACCCAACGGGGAATCAGCGCCGGTTTTGCCAAATTCGAGACTTTCCCCATTTGGAATCTGCCCATTGATCATCCGGTCAACATCGCCTACGAAGCAGCCACTGCCGATTTGGGCGATCTGAACATGGTCGACCAGTTTCACCTCCACGCCTATAACCAGATAGCCATCAACTATAACCGGGATTTAGAAAACTTCGCCATTCTCAAGCAAATCTTCGCCAAGATCGCCGACCCCTCCAATCCGGTTACGCGCTATGCCTCCCCCACAGACATGGGCGTCAACATGGCTGCCGCCGGGATCATCAACGACGCTGTGGTCCGCGAAGCGGGTAAACAGGAGATTATTCGCAGGTATTTTCAGTACCGGCTGGAATATGCGGAGGGAATCGGAAAATTAGAAACCGTGGAACGCGTGGAACGGCTCATGAAAAAAGCCGGTGTCGGCGTCAGCGACCGGAAAACTGTGCTTCCGGCGCGGGAAGCGGCAAAATCCGCGCAACTCACCGGGAAAGGCAATGAAGGTGTTTATTGTGGCGCAGCCATTGAATTACCCGACGGAACCGTGGTAACCGGAAAGAACTCCCCGATTTTCCATGCCGAATCCGCTGCTGTCTTAAATGCGATAAAAACAATCTCCGGCATTGATGACCACATTCATCTTTTACCGATTAATCTGATCCAAAACGTCATTAAACTCAAGGAAAACATCAGCGGGCGAGCCTCCGCCAGCCTCAACCTGGAGGAAACCCTCATAGTCCTGGCCATAAGTTCAACAATGAATCCAGTAGCCGAGATTTGCCTCCGCAACCTCAAACAGCTGGCCGGTTGTGAAATGCATATCACCCATATTCCCAGCCATGGTGATTACGGCGGGCTGAGAAAATTGCAATTGAACTTTACTACCGACGGTTTACACCCCAATCACTCCATCATAGAGGAGGAGCATAAATAACTAAAAAGGGCTGTCCCAAAAGGTTTTACCCTTTGCAGACAGCCTTTTTTAATTGGCAGTTTCTCCTTGCGGAGCATTAGGCAAGGCTGACTGTTCCCCACCGGGGGCTTCTTCCTGAAGCCCGGAATTCTCCGCGGCCGCTTCTTCATCTTCCTCCGCGGGAGATTCACCGGTTGTTATCCTTTCATCCTCTGCGCGCAGCAGATGAAAATAATCGAAATAAACTTGTAGTGCGGCTCCCTTCGGCGCAAAAGTCCGCGCCACCAGTCCCACAGCATTAACCGGATATTTGAACCGGTAGGTCTGATGCGTTACAAATTCTCCACTATCTTCATCCCAATATTGCAGGTCCAGGTCCTTACCGTTCTTTTCGATTCTAAGCCTTGCTTCGGTCCCGAGGTTTAGTCCCTTCCGTATCTTGCTCAAATCGGAAATCCCCATAAACTCCCCGGTCGGCCTGCCGTCATTCTTTCCGACGTCCCTTTTCAAGCCCCAAAAGTACATCAGGTGTTGGTTGGACCAAACCACAATCCCCACTTGATACCCCCGGCCCTTTGGCACAATATGGAACCCGGTCTCCACGGTCCAATCCCCTGAACCTTGGTCCTTGCGCAGGAGCAGCATTCCGTCCTGCTGCCTATTCCACACATCAAAGGGGCTTCCGGCCGGAATATCCACCCTTAAGTACCCTTTCGCCAAAAGATATGCGATACGTGCATCGGCGGACCAGGTCCATTCCGGTTTAAGCTGAGATTCATCAAATTCATCCATATATTCACCGGCGTAAACTTGCACAATGACGCTTACTACCAATACAATCAGGCAAAGACCCAAGGCTTTTTTCACACTGTCTGCCCCCTGTTTTGATCTGCCTAAAAATAACACCAAGATCATACCCACGTAATTATATCATTATTTTGTTATTATTGCAATTTTTCTCGTTAATTAGGACAATCCCCTTTAAGGCCGCGGCAAGCGTCAGCGGCGGCGCTGCACCACCCGTTCCAGCAGGAGTCCGGGATTGACTTCAAGGATAACACGGACTTCCTCCGGAGTAAATCCGGCACCCAGCGCCACTTTTTCCGCCCACGCCCTCGTCAGAAGATCACCCGGTGCATGCCCGTCGGAGTTAACAAGAAAATTGACACCGGCCTGCCGGCCAATCTGCGCCACATGGCCATTGGTAAACGAGTGCCCATGGCGGGCTGAGATCTCAATGAAAACCTTGTTTTCTTTGGCGATTTCCGCCTCTTCCAGGGTCAGAAAACCCGGATGAGCCAGGATGTCGATATGCCCGCAAGTCAGCGCCGCCCGGTTTGTCCCCGGTTCCACTGGTTCAACAGGGGTTTCGCCATGAACAACAACAAGCTCCGCCCCCAGCTCTTTTGCCCTGGCAGCCAATTGTCCCACGCTCTTAGCCGGGACATGGGTTAGTTCCACGCCGGCAACAGCCTTTATCCCCCAATACTCCTCCGCCAACCGGCAGTCGGCTTTGGCTTCCTTAATCACCCGCTCCAGATTGGCGGCAGACACATGGTCGGTTATGGCAATCCCCCGGTAACCCCGGACCAATGCCCTGCGGATCAGCTCGACAGGGGATAACTTTCCGTCACTCAAAAACGAGTGGGTGTGAAAATCGAAAACAACCGCTTCCATCTTCGTTCCTCCTCTTTGCCGAAAACCACACGTTCCAGCGTTTTGGCCACACCATCAGCGCGGGGTCCCGGGATAACCAGTCTTGCCAAGCGCCGGAGCTCCCTTGGAGCATCCTTGACGGCACAACCCCAACCCACTGCTGTGATCAATTCACGGTCATTGTCAGCGTCGCCAAAGGCCATGACCTGTTCCATGGGAATTCCCAACCTTCCGGCAATGAAACCCACAGCCGCCGCCTTAGTCGCCTCGGGGGCAAAAATCTCCAAGTACCAGCCGGATCCTTTTGTCCCAGGCCAGAGGATCTGCCGGCCTTCAGGATAGATGGCTTTTACCCGGCGGCTTACGGTTAAGATCTCTGCACGGTCGCCGACAAACAGGTGTTTAACCGTTCCCTTGGCCGGCACGGTCCAGTGGCGGGAGACGATCCGGCACTGCTTGTCCAAATAATTCAGGAGTTTAATCCCTTCGGGATGCAAAACCCCTTCCGTGTTATAAATGCCGTCCAAATCCAGGAGAAAAGCATCACAAGCCTTGGCCTTAAACTGCCATAAAACTTCCGAAACCGCCGGAGGAATGCAATAACTGGCAATAATTTCACCGCTCGCCGGTTCTATAATCAATGCCCCCGATTGAACAACTACGGGAAGACTTACGTTTAATCGGCGCGCCAATTCCCTAGTGTTAAACCAACCTCTGCCCGTAGCCAGGGTGAACAATATGCCTGCGTTGTCCAATTGCCTACGTACATCCAGGAATTTATCGGAGATCCGATCGCCGGGTAAAATCAATGTGCCATCCAAATCTGAAACAACCATAGCGATTTTTGCGGTATTTCCCATGCAAATACTCCCTTCAGCACCCAGACTACCATAGAATATATGACCCGTCAAGAAAAGCAGAAGGAGCCTTTCCCATGGGGAACGACCCCTTCAAGTCGCCCGTGTTCCTTCAAGGCCACCGGTTTCCACAAGAATCACATCAACGCCGATTTTTCGAATATTCTCCCAGGGAATGACCACTTCATCACCTTTACCCAGCCACCAAAAGAACCCTTCCTTTCCCGGCACAACCAAAGCCCGGATCTTACCCGTTTCCAGATCGATCTCCAGGTCCGTTACCAAGCCAAGTTTGCGCCCGTCATTGACACAGATCACCTCTCTCGCCCGCAGCTCTGAGGTTTTTGTCAATGCCACCCCTCCATACTTCATCAATATATGACTATGACCGGCGTAAGTTGCCGGTCATCGAGCCAAGGCATCCACGCCGGACCTGGCGCGAATGCTTATTGATAACTTATTTGGCACACAAATAATAGATTCCCCGCCATTAGCAATCCAACCGGTATGGCTGCAGATTCCCCGGGGACAGACAGGCCCTGCCGTCGTCCGCAGGCGCACCCGACCCTTGCGTATTTCAATATTGACTTCACCTCGGGACAGTTTTACAGGAATAACCTGATCCGTCTGCTCCGTCAGTTGCCTGTTGGCAATCACCCGTCCCTTCCAGACCACAATGAGCTCCCGCCCATCCTGCCCGGCCACGGCTGGCCAGAGCCAACAAGCCAAGGCGAAGAAGAGAACAACTGCAATGATCAGCGCATCCCCGCCCTTCATTTCCGGCTCCCTCCTATGATTTATGTACCAACTCAGCAAAGGCTTGGCAGATGACAAAAGAGCCAATGCCAACAAAGAGTAAACCGGCGGCAATCTTCAGGTAACGGGCAGGAACATGGCGGGTCACCCAACCACCAAACAGCGCTCCGATCAGGGTTACGGCAACCAAAGCCAAAGATGCCCCAAGAAAAACGGCCCAGGGCGAACGGGTCTCAGTCACCAGTGTAAACACGGCAAGTTGGGTTTTATCTCCTAATTCAGCAAGGAACAGTGTGGTAAAGGCTAAAAGTACAATGCGCCAGTTCAATAAAACTCCTCCCACATTGGTACGGTTTTTAGCAGTGGTCATACTTGGAATAGTATTTGCCGAAATACAATCATCCTCTGTTAGATCTTTCATTGCTTTGCGTTACCCGGCAAAAATCAGTCTGACCGGCTATACGTGTAAAATAAAATAAGAGCCTTCCGGCCCTTCATATAGTAATATTTGGGGTGAGCGATGGGACTCGAACCCATGACCTCCAGGGCCACAACCTGGCGCTACTGACCAACTGAGCTACGCCCACCATGTGGTGCAGAAGTTATAATAACATATGTCTAAGGCTTAGTCAATGGTAAAGTACGAAAAAACCGGAAAATGCAAACAAACTTGAACAATGGAAGTAAAAAGCAAGAGAGCTTAGCTTAATGCCGCTAATATAAATTCCAACTCTTTAGACCTCGTATTTTTGCTGCCGTCATAAATGTATAAGTGATATTTGTCCACCACTGCCACATAGAGAGTAATTACGAGAATCTCACTTGCTGAGACCAAAGTGTACTCCAAAAGATTAGGAAACTTGGCTGAGATACTTTTGTTCAATAAAATAAAAAATACCTGTTCAAGGCCGATCACGCCGATTAAAAGCAAAAAGTAGATAAAGATAACGCCGGTAACAATCCATTTTAATGGAAGTTGATATTTAAATTTAATGACACAAACAATAATAACTAACAGGGGCAAACCAATTTGGGGCCCCCAATTGAGCCCATGCTTCAGATAACCAAAGGTTAAACCAATGATGCTGCTAAAAAATAATAACCAAAAAAATTTTCTCCTTCAAATTCAGGGCCTTATATACCCCGGCTAAAAAAATTACCAGCTTATAATGTTAAAACACAAGGTAATAAATAAATTGTCCACCTTAAAACACCCCAAACACCATTCCGTTCAGTGTGTTCTTGTTTTTTTCGGTAGTACCACATGAAACTCAACATCACCGTTCTCTTCATGGCTACACCAGACTTTTCCCTGCAAATCCCGGACAAAGGTTTGGACAATATAGAGCCCCATGCCATGCCCCTGTTCCTTTTTTGTTGTGTATCCCGGTTCAAAGAGTTTTTCCGGCTCGAGACCTTTTTCCAGACAAGTCGGGGTAACCACCACAAAGTGATAAACATCGACATTGTCCCAGATGGCAACATCAATCTCCCTTTCTCCGGGCCCACATTGCTCGGTAACCGCTTCAATGGCATTGGTTAACAAATTGCTGAAAATGCGGTATATCTTAGCAGAAGAATAGTTGGCCAACCCTCCGAGTCCGGTGCTGTTTTCAACATGAAAAGCAATATTGGATGTCCTGCATTTAGTGTCCGTCAGCAAAAAGAGGGCGCGCAGAATCGGACAGTCAATATCAGAGAAGGCATCGGGATTTAAAACTTCCGGATTATCTTCTTTCACATAGTCCAAAATAGCCTCCGTCTGGCCAAGCTTGGCCCAAGCACCAATCAGGCTAAGTTGGTTTTTTAAATCATGCCGTTGGATCTGTAGGCTACAGATAATTTCCTGTGCTTGCTCCAGCCGTAGCTGGCCAACTTCCCTTTCCATTTCTTCTTTAGAAATGTAATTCTTCAGCTTAAAAAGGGCAAAGACGCTGATTAAAGCCACGATCCCTGAAATAACCTGCAACCCTTGGAGGATTAGCACAAAACCTACAGATGGCTTTAACTGGTTAATGGTGACAAAAGAGAAAATACAAAGTAATAATATGGTTATCCCACCAAAAACCACGGAAAGGACCAATAGTAGAAAGATCTTCTCGCTCTCGCTCAATTCTGTTCTCTCCTAAACTATGTTCCAATATTAAGGCCATCTCACCTTAACTCCGGGGAGGTAAAGGGCATCTTACCTCAATCTCTGGCCTTAACTATTGACAAATCAATTCTTTGGCTAAGCAATAAATAAATAATCAGCATATTGCTCTCAAGCATCGACAAGAGAAAATACCTCCAGATCGGGATGGTGAGACTTTGCTCAAAATCGTGCTTGAGGAAACTTAAGATGGGGTGAATAACGAAAACAACTCCAATCATTAATATAAGCATAATAAATACCGAACCGATCATGACATATTTAAAAGCGACTGAATACAAAAGAGCAATCATAACCGCCATGATTAAAAAGTTTATTAGCATGATTATCGGCCCGTAAGTCGCTGGTATCTTAAGCCCAAAACGCATCATGACATTGAACAAGCATACTACCGCCGAGACAGCAATTATCCTCCAATCGGCTTTAACGCTTATTGCCCGCAAAACACAGAGTGAATGTAAAAGTGTGGGAACCAACCCCAGTAAAAAAATTAAGACATAGTCCATGGACTCAACTCCATTTTGTTTTGATAAGCCCTCCATGTTTCCCTGTAACTGTTCTCATTGCGACACTAATATTTGATTTTCGTCAATAGAAGGCATTTATCCTTTATTTAAATTTATCTATACATAATCGTTTTTAATCACCCCTTTAACACGGAGGTCAATAAGAAGGGCATTTGAAGAACCGGGAGAAACATCTTTTAAAGGCAAAATAAAACCCGGCTTTCACTGCCGGGATACATTATCACCCATAGTTGATTCCCAAGTTGATTACCATTTTGGATTCAAATCAAACTATATTCCCTTCTAAACTATGGATTAAAATATGGCCTCCCCGACAGGATTCGAACCTGTGGCCCACGGCTTAGAAGGCCGTTGCTCTATCCAGCTGAGCTACGGGGAGGTGCTTAGATATAATAACATATTATTTGGGGCCTTTCAATCCCCCCGTCACGGCAAACCGGTCCGTAAACTATTGTTCCACCCGGATCTTCCGTCCCTGCGCCATAACCTCAATAAATCCTTTCCCAATAGTCATAACCTTCTCCCCGGCAATTTCATCGCCCAACTTAACTATATGCGTTACCGTCGGATCGGCCTTCTCCGCAACAATGGCCCGGGGATTTTCTCCAGCTAAGGTACCAAAGAGGATCAATTGCGAATCAACCATGGCCCCATCATCCATTCCCGCCGGAGCTTCCATCTCCGGAGAGAAAGGCGAAGCGATATTGGCCACATTCGCCACAGGTCTTTGCTTCTGCGGGCCGGGATAACGGAAATCGCCGGCGGCCACCGGCACCACATCCAACTGGGGTTTACTGCGGAAGAGCGAAAGCAGACCGCTGATAAAGAAGATTAATGAAATGAAAAACAACCAACGGGTCGCGGTCTTGATCATGTGACTCATGGTTTAGCGACCCCCTTCTTGTGCAGTGTCGGCGCAACAAGCCTGATTTGAAACCTAACGGCCTTATCTTCTTTGGTCTTTTCCAGATGGAGATATTCAACCGTCATCACAATCGGCGCCCTTTCCACACAGGCCAGAAAATCCCGGATGGTTATAAAGGAGGAACTGCCCCTCAGTTCCAGGCCCACCATGGTAAATCCTCCTTTTTCCGGGATGTCCATCAACATCCTGGTAGCTTCATTCTTCATCCCGCTCGCCTTCACCCATTCTCCGGTATACTTTAACAAAGCCAAACAGGCCTCCAGGCGATCCCCATGCAAAAAAACCTTCTCCCATTCTTCACTGGCCTTGGTGAGACTGGTGTGACGTGCGCGAATTACCTTTTCCCTTTTGACCATTTCAAACAATTCATTAAAGTTTTTCCCCCGGATCCCTGGAACCACCGTGGTGGTCTCGCCGGACCCATTTGCCAGGTATTTGATCCCCGCCAAAATGAGGATTGCCACCAGGGCAACTACGAGGAAGGTCTTATTTTCCGGAACCAGTTTCACCGTCGATGACCTCCTCTTTTAATTCTCCACTTAAGGTGAATTCATCATAACCATTGGGATTGTGAATAATGGAGCCCTTAATCTTGATCTCCTTAAAGATGCCAGACCGGTTTAAGGCAGAGAAAAACTCGGCAAAAGCAGGCGTTTGTCCGGAAAGATTGACTACCCGTGCACCGTCTAAAGTGAGCGTGGTCAGGACGGTGTTTTCCGGGACAATCTTCTGCCACCGGCTCAAAAACTCCAAATAATACTTACGTTGTCCCCGGTATTTACGGTATTCCTCAATTTCTGCATGGAGTTTGGCGGTCTGGGTCTCCAAGCGTTCCAATTCCCGGCACAGCCCGACGTTCTCCTGCATCCACGCCACTTGGTATTGCCGCCTCGTCTCTTTTGCCTTAATAAACAGCCAAAAACCTGCGCCTAAAAGCAGAACGGAAGCAACCAACGTTAAGAACACCTGAATTTTTCCCCGGCGTTCTGCCAAAGGCAATCTTGGTTTCACCAACAACCCCGTATTAACAGAGCCGAGAATTGCCGCACCTTTAGCCACAAGCAAGGATGGGGTGTTGGGACCAAAACCGTAGCTTACTTCAATCTCTTCGCCGGAAAACCCCCAAATGCCTTCAAAATCCCCTTTCCGCAGTTGTTGGTTACCGGTTATGATCTTAATCTTTTGGGGATTTTCTCCCTCCTGTCGCTGCCAGGCGTGGCGGGTAACCAAAGATTCCTGACGGATCTTCGCGACTAACTCCTCCACATTTTGGGGGGTGGCAAAAGTCCGGAAAAAGATGGGCATGTTTTGTTGAGCCACACCAATGGTGGTCCAAGCATCCTCCACCAGGACAAAGGCAGTGGGTTCTTGACCTTGAATGGCTGCAGCCGCCAACGCCTGGCTGTTTAAGACAAAACCCTCCGGGGTCAATCCGGCTTCTTCCAAAATGTTGACCCAGGCATTGACAAGGGCAGCCCGGACCGCGCCGGCAAGAACCTTCAGCTTGTCCTCATTTTGTCCAACAATACTGTATACCCAGAGATTTTCCCCATTGACCGGCAGCATATCTTCCAAGGAACTTTTAACAGCTAAGGACAGTTCTTTCTCCTGAAGGGGCGGCAGTTCCAAAAGACTCCATAAGGCCTCCGGATCTTGAAACGCTACCGTCACTTGTTTAGGCAACTGATGTTCCTGCCAGTAACTTCTTAGTTCTGTCGCCCGTTCCTCCGGCTCGGCAAAACGCCATTCCCGTTCATGAAAATGCAGGACGGTCTTGGCGTCTTCGCTCAGTTGCGCCAAACTCCAGCCATCCTCTTTGAGATATAAACCTACCATTTCCTTAGCCATCTTCTTCCTCCTCAGCGGAGAGCCAATATTCACGGTAACTCAAAATGCCAATATTCCAGCTTTGGCCTTCGCCCTCCCGCTTCCTCTCTACAACAGCCTCGAGGCACAGCCGACGCGATGTCGTTGTCGGCTGAGTTGTCACTTGAATTCTCCAGATTTTCGTCTCCAAGGTAAAGAGAGACCAGATCTCCCGCTCCGAAAGCTCGGGATTTAACATCCGTAGTGTGGAGGAAAACACATCCCTGCTGGTAAAAGGCCGGGCTTCCAGAACCTCCTCCAACCGTTCCTCCAGGTTCCACCCCTTTAATATGGCGTAGAACACACTGTCCGAAAGAAAATTAGGGTTCAAGACACCCTCAAAACTTATGTATGGTTCGATCTTATCCAATAGTTCCCTGTTGATCTTGGGATGAACCTGGAGCAAATCTTCCAGTTCGTTTAGTTTGTTCTCATTCCGCAGCAGAATAAATCTGTTGGCAATCTCCATGCGGATTGACGGATCTAACTCTTTGCCCTCTTCGTCCACAGCTTCAATAATATTGATTAAAACATCGCTCTCCATAAAGGTGGGGTTGGCAGGTCCCCACACTGTAATATCCTGCTGCACCCGTCGCCAAATCTTTTCCCCGTGGCGAATCTGCCGTACCTCTTGGGGCAAGGGAATAAATCCGTTTCTGACTTTGACAGGCGGCTTTCTTTTCCCGTAATAGTCGGTGCCGTCCACACTCCCAGGCCGGGGATCGTCATCGGGATCACGCCAGTCCAAGAGGAGCGGTACGGTTTTTTCAATTTCATACACGGAAAATAAATTATGCAACATGACTTCTGAAGCAGTGTTGATATTAATCCGGCTTCCCTCGTCCAAAACAGCGCACTCACCCGCGAGCGTTCCCAGATCAGAACTCCAATCTTCTTCGGTAAACATCCATTGGTCCGGAGTATCCACATCGTCCGTGTCCGTTTGGAGTTTATGCACAATCCACCAGAATATCGCTCGGGCATCCTGTCTTGACTGGGCTTCTTCACGAAACTGCCGTGTTAAAAGAGCGTCCATCTCCAAGTTGTAGCCAATAGCCAGGGCCATGGCGGAGATGATCAAAACCGCCCATAGGACCAGTAGCGTTATAGCCCCCCGTTCCGGCATCATTTTCACCTCACGGTGCAGAGATCCGACGGCCGTTCTGGATAGGCACAATAACCGCCGGCATGGTCTTTTGCGACGTCTTACAACGCAGGCGAATAGCAGCCGGTAAAGGGGCCTGTTCTGTCCAACTCTCTGTCCAACTGCCACGTTCCCGGTGGAGATAACTAAATTCAGCTTCAGCCACTTTTTCACAGATCACCTTTTCCCGGAGGCCTTTGTCGGTCTCCCTCCAGTAATAAATGGCCTTTTCCTGGGCGTCCCACCGCATCCCGGCACGGGCCAGCCCTTTTTCGCCCTCCAACAACCCGCTGAACTCGAAAGGCTCGCCGACAAAGCCTTCTTTTTCTCCTTTAGGCAACTTCCCGCCGAAAATGTTGGCACAAAAGTCTTCAAGAGTCCGGGCGACCAAACGGATCCCCCTGTCCTCCTCGCCCCAGCTCCAACTTCTTTGCCATAAACCATAGGATTGGTTCACTATTGACAGTACAGTTAGCACCACAAGGCCCGCAATCAACAGGGAACAAATCACTTCCAGCAGTGTAAAACCTTGGCTAAGATTTATCCTGTTCCAGCCTGGCCGTGGAGAGTCGATAAATTTCCGTTCCATTTCGCTCCCTCCGGGTAATACGCAGGGTCCATAAGATGATGCCGTCTCCTTGGGCTTCACGCCAAAGCCGCCAATGGTACATATCCCATGGGGACTCGAAGTCACCCTCCTCGGCCCGTTCTTCTCCAGCCATAATTGCTTCCAGTTTACTCTGGGCCAAAACCGGCAAGAGATTGCCCTCGCCACTCTTCTGCCGCAACCGGATTGCCGTGTTTATCGTCTCCAAAATAGCGCCCATGGCAAGACTGAGAATCAGTAAAGCCACAAGAACCTCAATTAAAGTAAAGCCGGACTCATTTTGCTTCATGTCCCTTCCGCCTTTGCTCCCGTTCCTCAAGGTTAATACAGACCCTCCTCGGAAACGTGGATCTCATCCGCAGCTTCCGCCCCTTCATCCCATTCCCCGTCATCATCCGACTCATCCAGTTCATCCCCGACAGACTCCTCTTCATCGCCGGAAGTGTTCGCCAGGTCCTCGGCGATGGCTCCAGTGGATATGCTCAGTTTGTTCCCCTCCGCATTGCGAAAAACCAATTCAGCCGGGCCAACCCAAGACCCTGTGGAGCTATGGGTCAAAACAACGGTCTTCTCGCCTTGAAACACCAGGCCTTGCAGAGAACGGCTGACGCTTTTCCCGCCCCATTGCAGGCGGTATTCTCCGGAACCGGGGGTAAAAACAATTTTGGCCGAAAGATTGGTTCCCTTTGCTTCATCGGCTAGCAAGGCCAGATCCCGCTTGATCTGATGGAGGGCGGATTTCCCTTCGATCTTCTTGATACTCCTATGCATCTCCGGCCAAACAAGCCCAGCCACCGCCGCGATAAGAACAATGACAACAATAACTTCCAGAAGGGTAAAACCCCTACTCTTTACTGGTGTTCTTCCAGTTGGTGATATCGGCCGCACTGCCGGTGCCCCCTTCTTTCCCGTCGCTGCCCATGGAAAACAGGTCATAGGAATTGGGACGGTGGTTACCGGGGCAACGGTATACATAGGGTCTATTCCAGGGATCTTTGGGAATTCCCGCTTCATCGTTGGTATACGGCCCATTCCAGTTCTCCGGGATCGGCGGAATAGTCGGTTTCGTTACTAAAGCCTCCAACCCCTGTTCCGTGGTGGGATACATTCCATTATCCAAACGATACTCTTCTAACATACTTTTAAAGAAACCCAATTGAATCTCGGCTGTTTTCTGTTTTCCCATATCCATCCGTTTACCGACGTTAGGCATAACAACCGCATACAAAGCAGCCATTAACACCAGAACCACTACAATCTCCAAAATTGTAAAACCAGCCTCGTCATGGTTGCGTTTCTTCTGCACGGACATCAGTCCTTCCCCCTTCTTGTCATACCCTTTATCTTCATTTTAGCCCATGATATTCAGTTGGAAGATGGGTAACAGGATGGCCAAGGCAATCAGGAAGATCAAACCGGCAAGCCCTAAAGTCATGACCGGACCAACCATGGAGATAATCCTCTGGATGGACTGCCTGGTTTCCCTGGCATATACTTTAGCCACTTCTTCCATCATTTCATCTAAATTGCCGCCTTCCTCCCCGACGCCGATCATCGCCACCAACATCGACGGAAAAATGGCTTTGTCACCCAAACAACGGGCTAGGCCTTCCCCGGCCTTTACGGAATTCGCCGCATCAGTCAAGGCTTGCCGCAAATGGCCGTTCCCCATCACCGCGCTAAGGATGAGAAGACAATTTAAAAGCGGAACGCCACTGCGCATTAGCATACTCAAGATACGGGTAAAACGCTCTGTTTCCACCTGAATTATGATCTTGCCGACCAACGGCAGACCCAACAGCCACCGGTCCAAACGGTCTTTAAAGGCAGAAGAGCGAAACAACCGGATTAATAACACAATACCCAGAACCAAGACGATCAGCAAAAACAGGCCATATCGCGTCAAAAACCCGCTGATTGCCAGCACGATGGCAGTTATGGCCGGCAGTTCCTGTCCCAATTGTTTAAAGACCGTCTGAAACCTGGGTACCAGATTTGTCAGCATGAAGATAACAGCAACAATACTAACGAAGGTGACCAAGAAAGGATACATCAAACTGGTGATGACTTGTCCTTTAAAGTCCTGCTCCTGCTCCATTGAGGAAGCCAGCCGCGCCATCACCTCAGGGAGTAAGCCAGCCGATTCGCCGGCCCGGACCATCGCTACATAGGCGCTGTTGAAAACCGACGGATGTTTCTCCAGCGCCGCCGAGAAAGCCAAACCTTCATTAAGGTCTTGCTGGATCTGGGTAATGGTTAATCTCAACCGACCCCGGGCAAGGTCAGTAATGATCTCCAAAGCCCGGTTCAAGCGTATTCCTGCTTGGAGCAGTCCCGCCATTTGCTGCGTAAAAGCCAGTAGTTCCCGGCCGGAAACACGGGAGAATAAGGGCAGGACCCGCTCGGCCTTCACCCGCACCTCCAAGGGCAACAAGCCCTCTGACTTAAGGGCCGCCAAGAGTTGTTCTTTGGTCCGGGCAGTTCGCTGACCAGAAACAATGGTACCATTACGTTGCACAGCTCGGTAGTAAAATTCCATCCAACCCCTCCAAGCAGTTAACCGGAGTAAGCGTACCGGCATGATACAAATATGATTGGCCTGAACATCATGGACAAAAACTATTATTCAAAGGTTACCCGGACAATCTCCGATACGGTAGTCAAACCCGCCTTGACCTTTTCCCAACCTTCCTGGCGCAATGTCCGCATACCGTTTTTCATGCCCGCCTCACGGATCTTGGAGGCTGGCGCCCGTTTCATTACCAGGTCAGAAATCTCCTCATTGGCGATGAGCAATTCAAAAAGACCCAATTGGCCGCGGTAACCAATACCGTTGCAATGTTCGCAACCTTTGCCGTGATACAGCTTAAAGGTCTGTCCCGCTTCCGCCTGTTGCAATGAGGCTTCCTGGGGGGTTGGTTCATACTTGACACGGCACTCGGGACAAATCCGCCGGACAAGGCGCTGCGCCAAAACACCCCGCACCGTGGAGGCAATTAAAAACTCTTCAATACCCATGTCAATCAAACGGGTAAAGGCACTGGCAGAATCGTTGGTATGCAAGGTAGAAAAGACCAGGTGACCGGTTAATGCTGCTTGAATGGCCATTTCCGCCGTTTCCCGGTCCCGGATCTCCCCGACCAGAATGATATCAGGGTCATGACGGACAATGGTACGCAAACCTTGGGCAAAGCCCCAGTTAATTTTCGGATTGACCTGGAGTTGGTTCACACCCTTCAGTTCATACTCCACCGGATCTTCAACGGTGATAATCTTGCGTTCCGGTTGATTTAAGCGAGACAAGGCGGCATACAGAGTAGTGGTCTTGCCGCTGCCCGTCGGCCCGGTAACCAGGATCATCCCGTGGGGAACCCGGATGAGACGCTCCAAGCGCTTGAGGTTATTTGCGGTCAGACCCAATTCCTCCAAGTCCAGCAAGAGGCTTTGGCGATTGAGCACCCGCATCACCACAGACTCACCGTGCAAGGTCGGGGCCACCGCCACCCGCAGATCCAGATCCCGGTCGCCCAAGCGTACGCGAATGCGGCCATCCTGGGGCAACCGCTTTTCGGTGATATCCATCCCGGCCATGAGCTTCAAGCGGGAGACAACAGCCGGGTATAGGCTTAACGGGGGCGCATTGCGGGGGTAAAGAACGCCGTCAACCCGATAACGCAGGTGAATCTCCTGTTCAAAGGGTTCCAAGTGGATATCGCTGGCCCCTAACCGGACGCCCTCGGCCAGGATCAGATTGACCATCCGGACAATGGGCGCCTCGTTGGCCAAGTTCTCAACAGCGGTCAAATCGGTTACTTCCAGCCCGGTAGAGGAGGAAATACGGGAATATTCCTTTTCATCCATCCCGGCCAGCACCGTGTCAACACTGTTGAGTCGACCCATGTAATAACGTTCCAAGGCCTTGGCAATCTGCTCCGGCGTCGTCACTGCCCAACGGACGGTCTTCCCCACCTCCCGCTGGAAACGATCCATTCGCAACACCTGATGGGGTGCAGCGGTGGCCACACGGATCCAGTCATCGCCGACTTCAAGGGGGATAACCCGGTAGTTTTGGGCCTGCAGCGGAGTAATGGCTTGTAATACTTCGTCACTGATCTTCTCATCCGCAGGCGCGCAAAAATCTAAGTTCAACTGTGTCGCCAGGGCCGCAGCCAACTCCTCTGGGGAGATCATACCCAGTTCAATCAAGATCTCGCCCAAAAGCCCACCCTGTTCCGCCTGGACCCGGAGGGCCTCCTCCAACTGGGATGGTTGAATTACCCGTTTTTCAATCAGGATCTCGCCCAACCGCTTGTAAGTCGACACACAACTCAGCCACCTTTAGTTTTCTTGCCAAGTCTCCTCTGTGGGTATATCCGAAACAAAGAGATGTGTTAAGATTTTTCTCCATTTCTCCTCATTATCCTGCCATCCCAAGAAAAAACAGCGGCCTTGCCATCCTCTCTTAACAACCAAGGCAATAAAAAAACAGGGCTGTCCTTGCCCTGCTGTCAACCGGTTTTGGCCGGATTCTTATAACCCAAGCATTTAGAGATATTGTCCGCAGTTTTCGTTACCGCTGCAATGAACCAATCGTAAGTCTCCGGATTGACTCGGCTGGTGGGCCCGGAGGCGCTGATAGCAGCGATGGTTCGTCCTTCGTGATTCCGGATGGGCGCCGCGATACAACAAACCCCCTCATCCCGTTCGGCATTGTCAATGGCATATCCTTGCTCCCTAATCCTCTGAATCTCCTTGATAAGAAGTTCCTTGTCAGTGATGGTCTTCTGGGTGAACCTCTGAAAGACCATTTGATTAACAAGGCGATGCAGTTCGTCGTCGGGCAGCCCGGCCAGGAGCATCTTTCCCGACCCGGTGCAATAGGCCGGCCCCCGGGACCCGACCCGGGCAAACATTTTGACAATCACTATATTAGTGGATTCCAACTGATCGATATACACTACCTCAGCGCCATCCAAGATCGCCATATTGGTGGTTTCATTCACTTCATCCCGCAATTGCTTTAAGAAAGGATGGGCCATTGCCCGGATATCAAGGGAAGCCAAAGCGGCGTTCCCTACCTCGAAGGCTTTGATTCCCAGTTGATAACGGAGGGTTAGCTGGTCCTGGGTGACATAGCCTTTGGACATCAGGGTTGCTAAAAGACGATGAACTGTAGCCAGTTTAAGGCCAACTTTCTTCGCCAGGTCCGAGAGGGCAATCGGTTCAGCAACTTCGGCCAGGGCTTCCAGGATTGAAAGGGCTCTGACCACAGCTTGAACCGTTTCGCTCCCACCGCCCGAATGTGCTCGGTTCATCGTTCCACCCCTTTCTACTCAATGACGCCTTATGATTGTATCCATTTTAATCATTTTTGTCAAACAAGCAACCCAGGCCGCAACCACCTGTTTGCCTTTAACCGGCTGGTTTTAGCCTGGGTTAACACAGATAAACGCTCCGGCTGCAGCCGGCAAAGATTTGGCGGGATTTACCAAAGAAAACATGCACACCTGCTTTCAGTTGCGCCGCCGCCGGCCCAACTGATCAAAGGCGCGCAAGATGCGGTTTTGCTCGATGAGCCGGGAAAAGGAACAGAACTCCGACAAGATGTTCAAGCCCAGGAGAATGAAAAAGGCCACCAATTTGCCGCGGGTCGGGTGCAAGCAGACGGCCATCATCACACCCAGGATTCCCCCCAGCATATTCGAACCTACATCACCCATCATCACCCAGGCTTTTAGATCTGCGTCAAGATAGGCCAGGAGAATGCCCAGGACCGGGACGATCAGGGCGAACAGTTCGGGTTTTTTGGCAAAAAAGAAGACGAAAACCAACATCAGGATAAAGGCTTTGCCGGCGCGACCAGGCCGTAGATCCAACAGGTTAATGAGGTTGGCAGCCAGGGCAATTAAAGAAAGATTAATCAGAAACTCATAAACCAAATAATACCATGGGTCCTGACCGCTCTTTAACACTAAGAGGCCAGCGGAAAAGACGGCGGCCACTACTCCGCCGAACAGCGCCTTTAGGGCGCCGGAGGTAATTTTGCCGTGAAGCAAGGCGGCGAAATGCCCCTTAAAACCCTTGGCATCTTGGTTTCCGAACACATCATCGACAAAACCAATAAAAGCCATCCCCAGCGCCACAAATAAAAAGAGAAATACGTTTACCGGCAGATAAACGGTCTTATCCAAGCCGTTGGTAAGCTGTGTTGTATAATTGTCCAAGCGCAACAAAACACCTAACCCCATCCAACCGGGAACCAGCAGGGCAAAGAGCAATCCTACACCAGTGGGGATCTCCTCTCCCAGGTAGTTTTTTCGGGTAAAACCAATCTCCCAAAGAAACCTGGCCAGCCTTGGCAAAATAATCCGGCAGCTGAGATAAGCGCCGGCAAAGAATAAAATCCATTTTACAATACCCCAGAACAAGACAAACTCACCTCAGAATAAATCTTTTTAACAACACCCGCAGGACATCCACAAACTGCCGCCCCCGGTGCAAAAACCCGGCCAGATCCCGTCCGGTCTCTTCATGGCTCATTTGGACCGGCACTTCTCGAATGATAAATCCTTTTCTAGCCAAGTCAACGATCATCCCTACTTCCACGCCAAACCCGGACTCGAATCCGTTCAGCGCTTCCACCGCGGCCCGGCGCATGACCCGCTGTCCGGAGAGGGGCGCTTGCAGATTGAGGCCGGTAAAAGCCCGCACCCCTTTGCGCGCCAGACCGGTTACCAGACCAAAACCGCCTTTTTTCTTCGCAGGGGGGAAGCGGCCGATGGTTATGTCGGCTTTATTTTGGAGGACAGGATCCAGCAACTTGCCCATTTCCCGAGCGGAACTGCCCAGATCCGCATCAAGTAGGACAATGATCTCCCCTTTGGCATGCTGAAAGCCAAGGTTCAAAGCTCCGCCCTTGCCTAGATTTTTCGGGCTGCTGACCACAACGGCGCCGCCGCGTCTTGCTTCGGCCACGGTATTGTCCTGTGAACCATCATCGATGACAATTACCTCGCCAACCCTGGGATCTTGCCGAATTGCGGTGACGGTATCATAAATATGTTTTTCTTCGTTATAGGCGGGAACCAAAACACTTACCATCAGGTTTTCCTCCACCCGACTCTCCTCCGATCCAAATCCTTGGATAATCTGCCTTCCAATGGACTTTACTTCAGGTTTTTTTGGTCTTGTCCCAGCTCGGGCATGAGGGTTCTGGCCGTATCTTTGACGCCATAATGCCCACGTTTGCCGGAGGCCAAGGCAAACACCAAAGCCGACTGGCCGGGAATGGTATCAATATTGTCCACAGTAGAGATTCCTTTCTTCCGGTACTCCGGAACATATGAAACCGCAGCCGACAAAGGTTCCGCCCCGATCACCGTCAAGCCTTGGCGACGTGCGGCATCTATCAGGGGAAAGTCAATCTCCCGCACCCGGCTTCCGGTGTTCTCCCGCTCACCGCCAAGAATGATTAGGGTGTCGCATGGCCCGGCGGTGTAATCCCCAGACAGTTGAATAAAGTCCTGACTCTGCAACATTGACAGGCAGGACATACTCCTGCCGGAGCTTAACTCCTCCATTAACTCATTAAACAACTCCCCTGTCCAGCGGGATTGATTGGGGTCCTTACCCAAGGCCAGGGCGGTGGCTTGTCTCTCTGTAGGATCATTCAACCGGGGCCACTGGGAAAAACTGGTGATCGAGGTCACCTCTGCCCCGGCGCTCCGCAATAAGGCCGCTAATTCCTTGGCAAGATTCATATCAATGACTTCCGTGGTCCGCACCAGGACAATCCGGCGGTCCTGAAGCTGTCCCTTCAGTAAATACGGCAGGATAACCTTGTGAAATTGGTGATCAACCTCCAGGGCCATCTCCTGTTTTTTGATGGTCTCCTGATGGGCGCGCAACTCATCTTTCACCCGGTTAAACTCCTGCTCTAACCTGGAAAGCATCTTCTCCTGCTCCAAGACAAGGGCATCATTGCCCAGCAGAGCGCTGCCGATAAGAATGCCGATGCCCAAGGCTAAAAAAACGGCAACCAATGAAGCAATATGGTAACGAAGATCAATTATCATCGTGGCATGCTCCTTTTAATAGGGGTGAACAAATCCCGTACCTGTCATTCTTAGCGTTATGCTTAGCCAAAAATAATCCGTAATTTGATCCACAACAAGCGCAGCCATTCGCGGCTGGGATCATTGACGGCAAAGACAACCGCCAACGGGATAAAGGCAGCTGCCAAAATCAGTGCCACATATTTCATGCGCATGCGCGTTCGGTATAATTGGCTGACACCTCGCGCATCAACCAAAATAGAGCCCACCTTCAGGCGTACCAAGAAGGTGCTGGCCATTCCTTTCCGCCCTTTTTCCAGAAAATCAATCATGTTAGAGTGGGTTCCCACGGCCACGATGAGATCCGCGCCTTTCTCGTAAGCAAGAAGGAGGGCAATATCCTCGCTCGTCCCGGGAGCCGGGAACACCTGGGCTTGCAAACCCATGGACTGCAACCGGGTCAGTCCCGGAGCCTGCCCGTCGGGATAGGCATGGACGACCAGTTCAGCACCGCAGCGAAGGGCAGCATCACTGACACTGTCCATATCACCGACGATCAGGTCCGGTTTATAACCAAATTCCAGTAAAGCATCGGCCCCACCGTCAACCCCAATAAGAATGGGGTTGACTTCCCGCAGGTAAGACCTGATGGTCAAGAGGTCTTCCCGGTAATTCTGACCCCGGACCACCACCAACACCTGCCTGCCCCGGATCTGGGTTTTAATCTCCGGGAAGGTCAACCCGCCCAAGATCAAATCCTTCTCTTTGATGGCATACTCCAGGGTGTTTTGGACAAACTTTTCCAGTTCAAGATCGAGATTTTTTTTGGCCTGATCCATCAAGGCCTTGATCTTCTCCGGTGTCAGCAGGGTCCCTTTCCCCACCAATTCACCGTTTTGATAAATCCTTGCCCCTTTTACCTCTATGATCGACCCCTCAGCCAAACACGAAAAACACTCTTGGCCGACGGCGTCCAGCAAGGGGATGCCGGCGTCCAACAGCATCTTCGGTCCGGGATTGGGATATCTGCCGGTGATCGAGGAACTGGCATTAATAACCATCGATACCTTCTTGCGGATCAGGGATTCGGCAGCCACATGGTCCAGATCTGGATGGTCGATCAGCGCGATCTCCCCGGGATGGAGGCGTTTAGTTAAATTTTTCGTCCGCCGGTCAGCCCGAACAACCCCACGAATATCCAACATAATTATATTACTCCTTAGTTCTTAACTTTCATTTCCAGACGGACTTGGTCGGCAATCTTGGCAATAAACGAGGCATTTGTGGGTTTCCCCTTCTTTTCGTCCACGGTGTAACCCATCAATTGATACAAGTAATCGAGTTCGCCTCGCTCACAAGCGGTTTCAATGGCAAAACGCATGGAACGTTCCACCCGGTTGCGGGTGGTGCCCATCTTTTCGGCAATATATGGGTACAGGCGTTTGGTAACCTCATTAACCATTGTCGGTTCTTTGATACAACAAAGGATCGCTTCCCGAAGATAGGTATACCCCTTGAAATGAGGAGGTATACGAAGTTTATGCAATATCTGGGAAACTTCCCGCTCGAGCTCCAACATATGGTCCTTCTGCCTTTGCACCTCAGGATGACAGGGCAGAACCACAACCTCCCTGATGCGGCGGGCTAAGACCTCCAGATCAAAGGGTTTGACAATAAAATAATCCGCTCCCAGTTCCACAGCTTTACGAGTTGTTTCATCATGGCCAAACGCAGAAAAAATAATAATCTTAGTTTTTTTGCCGTCTTTGCGCAGCTGCTCCAGGACGCCCATCCCGTCAAGCTTGGGCATGATCATGTCCAATAACAGTAAATCCATTGGAGTTTCCCGGAGCATTTGCAAGGTCTGCAGCCCGTCATTGGCAATCCCCACTACCTTCAGATCCTCGTAGCGTTCCAGATACTCTTTGACAATATTGGCAAATTCCAGGTTGTCATCGGCCAACCCGATGTGAATTACTTCCCTCATGGTCACCGGTTCCTCCCAAAGCATTCTTTGGTTATAAACCCTTTACTTAACTTCGTGAGGCATTGGCAAATTCCTCTTTTAACAAAAAATCTCCAGTGCTTGGAGATTTACGGGGTAATTCCTTTCTATTATTAATATAATCAATACAAACCTCGGAAACTTTTAGGTAAATTTAATAATAAAGCGAAGGAAAAACGGGCAAATCAAGGTTTGCTTTACGAGGCCGGACGGATTCTGCCATTACTTTGGGGCAAACATTTTCCCGCCTCCAACATCCATTCGGCAAATACGCCATAACCCTGGGTCGGGTCATTGACAAAGACATGGGTAACGGCACCCACCAGTTTTCCCCCTTGGATAATGGGGCTGCCACTCATGCCCTGAATAATCCCGCCGGTCTTCCTTATAAGTTCCGGATCGGTGACCCGGATGATCATTCCTTTATCACCGGGCCGGGACTGGGAAAAGACCCGTTGGATCTCCACGGCAAAGCGTTCAATCCGTTCACCGGCTAGTACTGTCAGGATTTCCGCCGGCCCTGTCTTCACTTCACTGACCAAGGCAACTTGTATGGGTTCGGTCAAATAATTGCCGGTAGGCTCCCGACGTAAACGGCCAAAAACCCCATATGCCGTATTATGGTGTATTTCCCCAATAATATCATCATTGCTTGTAAAGATGCCCATTTTTTCCCCGGGCTCACCCCGGACGCCCGGGCGCAGGCCAGAGATGCGGGCCAAAACAATCCGCCCTCCCTCGGCCACGGGCAGTGAACGCTGGCCAAAACCCATGATCCGGTGGCCCAAAGCCCCAAAAAAACGGTGGGTAAGTGAATAAAAGGTCAGGGTTCCCACCCCAGCCGCCGGATCCTCTACATAGATCCCCATTCGATAACTGAGTCTCTGTCCAGCATCCAACTGGCGTACCGGGGAAAGGGAGACCCGGCGCACGGTCTTCCCCCGCCGGATCCGGAGTTGGAGCGGCTGCCCCTTGCCGGCCTCGCTTTGGACTAGATCCTCCAGTTGGGTAATATGGTCGATTTGCCGGCCGTTAATGGATAAAATGATGTCCCCGGCCTTAATCCCGGCCTCCTTGGCCGGATATCTCTCCCTGCCGTCGATGTCTTTCAAGGGAATATGCCCCACCACCACCACGCCCTCTTCAGAGAGGAGGACACCAATGGCATGTCCACCCACATGAACCGCAGGTAACTTCAAAACATCCACTTTCAACCGGCGCAGGGGCAGGCCGAACAAGCGCACCTCGACTTTAGAGAATCCCTCTTGCAGGGGCTTTAACAGTAAAGTCGAACACAGACCCCCTTCACCAGATTTAAGCCTACTTTTACCGTTAAGGCCCCAAAAACCCCGGGGTGAACTTGGCGGTAGGTAGAAACGAAAAGGAGCGTCCACCGAAAGGCGCATCTCTTGTCCGGGACGCAAGCGCACCAAGGCAGGCAAACGATAGATCCGGATGACCAGCGAAGCCAAGGGCATAAGCACAACCAGAATAATGACGGTAAAAAAAAGAAAAAAACGCTGACGATGGGATCGTTTCACCCTGAACCCTCCTTCAGAGAAGTGGCACAACTCGGCGCCCGTAAGTTAAATTTCCCCTCTGAAGTGGGCGTTTATACGAAGAAAACAATGCCCCTCCTGTTTTCGGAGGGGCATTGTTCTATCGCCATCGGCCATCATAAACGGGTGCTTTTTTACCGGACCACCAGGTTGACAATACGTCCTGGTACCACAATCAGCTTTTGAACTTCCTTGCCCTGGATCGCTTCCTGGACAGAGGGCCGCGCCAACACCAGCTGCCGGATCTCATCTTCCGGCGTATCCACCGCCACGGCGATCCTGTCCTTGATCTTACCGTTGATTTGGATCCCCAGCTCGACACTGTCCTCGGCGGCAAGCTCAGGATTGTAAACAGGCCAGGCTTGATTGTGGACGGAATAAGCGTAACCCATCCGTTCCCACAGCTCCTCGGCAAGATGGGGGCAGGCCGGGGCAAGCATCAATGTAAAGCAACGCTGGGCCTCCCGCCAACCTTCACTGCCCACCACCTGGGGTTTGGCCTTGGTCATAGTGTTGGAGAGCTCCATTAATGCGGCAATATAAGTGTTGAAATTGAAGCTTTCCAGATCGACCGTGGCCTTTTTAATGGTCTGATGAACCTTACGGCGGAGGGCCCGTTCCACAGTGGCATCGACTGTGGCAGGAGCTTCCACATCACCAAGGATGAGCTCCCAGACCCGGTGCAGGAAGCGGAAAACGCCCTCTACTCCCCGGCTGTCCCATGGGCCGCCTTGTTCCCAACGCCAGCCGAACATCAGGTAAGCGCGGACGGCGTCAGCACCATAATCGGCCACCAAGTCATCGGGGGCCACCACATTGCCGCGGGATTTGGACATCTTTTCACTGTCTTCACCCAGAATGATCCCTTGATTGCGCAGGGAAAGCATGGGTTCATCAAAATCGACCAGGCCCAGGTCCCGCATGACCTTCGTGAAGAACCTGGTGTAGATCAAGTGCATACAAGCATGTTCCACACCGCCGGTATATTGATCCACCGGAAGCCAGTAGGCTCCTTCCCTGGGATCAAAGGGGGTGTCCCCCTGATAATACGGGCTGAGATAACCATATTGGTACCAAGACGAACACATGAAAGTGTCCATGGTATCGGTCTCCCGCTCGGCCGGGCCGCCGCACTTGGGACAAGTGGTCTTCCGGAAACCGTCATGGTACTTCAGGGGCGACTCGCCAGTGGGCAGGAACTCGGCGTCCTCCGGGAGCAGGACCGGCAAATCTTCATAGGGTACAGGCACGGTCCCGCAGTCCGGGCAATAGACAATGGGAATCGGCGCTCCCCAGTAACGCTGCCGGCTGATCAACCAGTCCCTGAGGCGATAATTGACAGCGGCTTTGCCGACGCCTAAGGATTCCACGTATTCAATGGCTTTCTTCAGCGACTGGTCACCCGGCGTACCGGTGAGCGGGCCGGAGTTGATCATTGTCCCCAAGGCCGGCAAGGCCTCGGTCATCTCTTCGGGAGCAATTGGCCCAACGCCTTCCGGCTGGATGACCACTTTAATCTCTAAACCATATTTCCGGGCAAACTCAAAGTCCCGTTGGTCATGGGCTGGCACCGCCATAATGGCGCCGGTCCCGTAACCCATCATCACATAATCCGCCACCCAAATGGGAATCTTCTCCCCATTCACTGGGTTAATGGCATATGCGCCGGTAAAGACGCCGGTTTTTTCCTTATCTGTGGCCAGCCGTTCAATCTCCGTCTGGCGACTAGCCTCAAACCGGTAAGCCTCGATGGCTTGCCGTTGCTCGGGAGCAGTAATCTTATCCACCAACGGGTGTTCCGGCGCCAGCACCATAAAAGTTACTCCCCACAAGGTGTCGGGACGGGTGGTAAAGATCACAAAAGGCTCGCCTGACTCGGTCTTAAAGGTAACTTCCGCTCCTTCACTCTTGCCGATCCAGTTCTCCTGCATGGTTTTAACCCGCTCCGGCCAGTCGATACCGGAGAAGTCCAACAGTTCCTCGGCGTAGTCAGTGATCTTAAAAAACCATTGATTCAGTTCCTTTTTGATCACCGGTGTATTGCAGCGCTCACAGTGGCGGTCTTCGCCCCAGACCTGCTCCCGGGCCAAGGTGGTATTGCAGGACGGGCAAAAGTCCACGGGCGCGTATTTGCGGTAGGCAATACCCTTCTCGTAAAACTTCAGGAAGAACCACTGGGTCCAGCGGTAGTAGTCGGGCAGGCAGGTGACAACCTCCCTGTTCCAATCGAAGATAGCGCCCATGGATTTCAGTTGCTGCCGCATCCGTTCCACATTTTTCAATGTCCATTCCGCCGGATGGATCCCCCGTTTGATGGCAGCATTCTCCGCGGGCAGGCCAAAGGCGTCAAACCCCATGGGAAACAAGACATTATAACCTTTCATCCGCATATAGCGGGCGTGCGCGTCGGATGGGGTAATGGCGTACCAATGCCCAATGTGTAGGTCACCGCTGGGATAAGGGAGCATTGTTAAAGCATAATGCTTCGGCCGCGCCGGATCGATCTTCGACTCGTAAAGCTTGGTTTCTTCCCACCGTTTCTGCCACTTTTCCTCAATCTGTCCTGGTGAGTACTTTTCTTTCATCCCCATCCCATCCTTCATTCATTTTATGTTATATGTTAAAAGATGAAATAATCTTTGCTAACGGGCCGGAGCAACGAGAAAACCCCTGGCATAGCCAGGGGCGTTGCTTCGCGTTCCCACCCTGTTTCAGCCCCATAGGGACCCTCTTTCTCCATAACCCTGGCTTGGGTCAGGGCTTACAGCCAATTCAGCCCTGCAACTCCCGGGTGAGCTTCAACTGGGAAAGGGATCGGTTTACACCAGCCACCGACTCGTTTGGCCCTTTCCAAGGCCTACCGGACCCGTTCTTTACTTTTCTTGAAAAGTATAAATCACACCCAAATAATTGTCAAGTATTCCTCAATATGCTAAAGGGGAAGGTTCACGGGTTTGGCATCCTGCCACAAATGTTCCAACCGGTAAAAATCCCTCTCCGGTTGGCGGAGGATATGGACCACAAGAAAGCCGTAATCCAGTAAAACCCAGTAGCCTTGTTGGTAACCCTCCCGGCGCAGTGGCGCTAGGCCCTTGTCCAGCAGCAATTCTTCCACGCGATCGGCAATGGCTTTAACCTGCACCGCCGTGTCGGCGCTGGCAATCAGAAAATAATCCGTCACGCGGGAAAGCTCCCTCAGATCCAACAGTACTGGTTCCCGGCCCTTTTTATCCAGCACCGCCTCCCACGCCAAGTGAAGATATTCCAAATCCGTCACTCTTTTACCTCCCCATGCAATGATACCATGTCTATTATTCCACTGAACAATTCGCCCATGATCCGGCCGGCTCTTCCCGCATTTAAGGGTTTAATGTCCCTTCAAGCAATAACCGGTTCCGCGCGGCCAATGTCTTTGGGTGCAGCAGAAAACCTTGGTTGAGGACAAAAATGATCTCCTGGTTTAACACGTACTCCAAGGCGCTACCCAAATTGATGTAGCTCAATTCCCTGGCAAAACGGGCGGAACCGAAGGAGCGGCCCGGTTCGGCAAAATCCGCCAGGAAGATGAGTTGTGCTGTCAAAGACATATGGGAATCCGCGGTAATATGGAGGGCAATGGCCTCCAATACCTCCGGATCATCGACTCCCCAGTCCAGCCTGGCATGTAATGCCCCAATTTTGCCGTGGAGGAGGATTGGAGATTTTTCTTCCAGGGGATCAACGGGAATCCGGTGACGACGAGCCTCGGCCAACAATTGGTCAGGGGACAATTCCCGGGCTATATCATGGAGTATACCGGCAAGAGCCGCTTTTTCAGGATCCCCCCCATATTTCTGCGCCAGTTGGGTGGCGAGGTTCATAACACCTTGGCAATGCTCGTAGCGCTCCGGTGATAGAATGCGCCGCAGTTCTTCGCAGATCCTTAAAGTTACTGATGTGGGCACGCTTCCCCGCCTCTCTTCCTGGACTTTGGTTACCATTCGCCGCCATTTTTTAAAATCCTTTTTACAACAGCAATGCTAATGTTACATTATATAAAAAAAGGTGCGTTCGCACCTTTTTTATGCCATTGGCTGTCTTGGTTTTGCCTCGTTAACGATGATCTCTCGGCCGCCCAGGTTTTTCCCGTTCATCGACTCAATCACCTTATCGGCAACCTCATCATCAACCTCCACAAAACCGAAGCCCCTGGACCGGCCGCTTTCCCGATCCGTAATAATCCTGCTTCCCCTCACTTCCGCTGCGGTTGAGAAAAATTGGGCCAAATCCTCTTCAGTGGTTGACCAGGGTAAATTACCCACATACAGTGTCTTAGACACCCGCCTCACTCTCTTTCCTCCGTTACTTAAGGTGCGTTTCCAAGAGGTGGTGGCGGTTCCGCTTCTGATGATCCGGCGTTGTTTTCCCCAAGCCACCCAACGCAACCTAGGTATATTTTGCGCAGTTTAAATCGGAGTATGCGAAGGAGGCGGTTTAACCTGACGGCAGAGAATGAAAAATTACCCTGGTCAAGGTGTATTCATCCATCAACGGTAGAGACGGTGTTCTTTGATATATTCTTCAACTTCCGGGGTTAATCTATAGCGGACGGACCGCCCGGCGGCAATGCGTTCCCGGATCTCCGTCGAGGAAAGATCGCAGCAAGGACCGGGTAAGACCCGTACCCGCTCCTCCCCCAAGATCTGCAGCTGTTCCGGGAGTTTCGTCTGGTAACCGGGCCTTTGGCCGACGGCGATGTTGGCAAGGGTTAGGATCTCCTTACTCTCCCGCCAGTTCATAAAATCTTGGATGCCATCGGCGCCCAGGATCAGCCAGAATTCCTCATCCGGGGCTTCCCGCCGCAGCGCCCGCAGGGTTTCCACCGTATATGACGGGGGCTCCCGGTCCAGCTCCAAGCTGGAGACCTCAAAGCCAGGCCTGTTTTTAACGGCCAACTCCACCATGGCGTAACGTTGCTTAGGCTCGGCCGACGTTCCTTTTTTCCAAGGAGAACAATGGGCGGGAACAAAGATGAGACGCGTGAGCCCCAGTTCCTCCCATGCTGCTTCCGCCAACAACAGGTGGCCCAGATGAATGGGGTCGAAACTCCCGCCAAAAATCCCGGTGCGCATGATCGCTCTGTCCCCTACCATCCTCAATTAATCATAAACAAACCATATTATTCCGGTGCACCACTTCATCGTAGTGCTTGTAGCCAAGCAGTCCCTGAATCTCCGAACATTTTCTCCCCATGATCTTTCGCAGTTCTTCATCACCATAGTGGGTAAGGCCCCGGGCAATCTCCCGGCCCTCACTGTCGGTGATCCGGATCAGGTCTCCAGCCCCAAAATGGCCCTCTACCGCAACAATCCCGGAGGGCAACAGGCTCTTCCCTTGTTTAACCAGGGCATTAACCGCTCCGGCATCGATTTGCAGGGTCCCGACGGGACAGCCAGCGAAGGCCATCCATCGTTCACGCTGTAAAAGGGCATCCTTCTGTGGTAAAAACAAGGTCCCCTCTGCTTCTCCCCCGTCCAGAATCCGGTGTAAAACTCCGGGGACGGAACCATCCGCCAGCAGCATGGCAATGCCAGACCGGGTCGCAATCCGCGCCGCCTCCAACTTGGTGGCCATTCCCCCTGTGCCCCGGCGTGAACCGGCGCCGCCGGCCCCGGCAAAAAGCTCCGGCGTCAACTCCTTCACAACGGTGATCTTTTCCGCATCAGTGTGTTGACGGGGGTCCCGGTTATACAGACCGTCAATGTCCGAGAGAAGGACCAGCAGATCCGCCCCGACGGTGCAAGCCACCAGGGCAGACAATTGGTCGTTATCGCCAAAATGCAGGTTTTTCAGTTCATCCGTTGCCACGGTGTCATTCTCATTGATAATGGGAATCACACCGTAGCCCAACAGGGTGAGAATGGTATTCCGGGCATTCAAATACCGCAGGCGATGGTCCAGGTCCTCCCGGGTCAGGAGGACTTGGGCAACAATTTGGCCATACTCAGAGAACAGTTTGGAATAGACCTGCATGAGCAGGCCTTGGCCCACGGCGGCAGCGGCCTGCCGTTCCGGCATGGTTTTGGGTCTTTCTTCCAGACCGAGGCGGCCCAGCCCGGCCCCCACCGCCCCTGAGGAGACCAGTACCACCTCACGCCCACCATTGCGAAGATCCGTCAGTTGCCGGGCTAAGCTCTCCATCCGCTGCAGGTGCAACCGGCCGTTGGCGTGGGTCAATGTGCTGGTGCCAACCTTAACCACAATGCGTTTTGCTGTTGTACAGATCTTAAAATCCTCCATCTTAGGTCTATTCCTCCAAAATGATGTGGGGCTTCTCTGGATTGGGCCGGTACAGCAAGAACGTCCGGCCGATGGTGGCAACCAGCGTCGCTTGACAGGCCTCGGCCAAGACTGTCCCAGCTTCCCGGGCCGTAAGAGGCGCTTCTTGCTGAACACGGCCTTTTACCAACTCCCGGCTGGTCAACGCTTCATCGGTGCTTTGCACCACCGCCGGGGAAATATCACCCTTGCCCACCCAGACGATGGGTTCAAGCTTCTGTCCCAAACTCCGTAAATAAGCCCGTTGTTTACTTGTCAGTTCCATTAGTTCCATTCCCTTCTTGCTTTGAGGTCAATTATACCATAATAATTCCGGTGGTTAAAAGAGGCAACCGGTCAGCGTCCTCCAGCCAACGGCAGAAAAGACAAATAATAGCCGCCAACAGGCGGCCGAAAAAAATCCTAGGAGATTTCTCTGTCTTTGCGGAGACGTCGACGATTTATTTCGTACTCCTTATCGCCTTTTTTCCAATGAGACCCCGCCCGTACCTTGTCTATTGCGGGTTTTTCCGTAATAACGAACTCATTGCGCGCGGGACAATAATACAACAGATCCGTGCCGACACGGCAATTCCCGCACTCCAAACAAGTCATGGAAGATACTACCTCCTGCTTCTTGAAACATGTTTGGTTTTTTAACTCTTAAATTAATCACCATAAAATTCAGTATGATTCGAATAGACAAGTTCCGTCTCCCCAATAAAGACGGTATCTCCCTCCTTTATCCCGGCTTTTTGCAAAGCGTCCTCCACACCCCATCGTTTCAGGAGTTTGGCAAAACGCACTTGAGATTCTTCTTGATCCATGTTGAACCGGGCCAGGCGACGGGCGATCCACTCGCTGTCAATCCTGAAGACTCCCGGTTCCACCGGAACTACTGCAAAATCAAACTTTGGCTCCAGTTCTCTGACCTCCACCGCCACAGGCTCCGGCCGGGGAATCTCCGCTAACAAGGCAACTGTCCGCCGGAGCAGTTCCGGAATCCCGCTCCCCGTTGCTGCTGAGACGGGAAATACCTCCAGTCCTTTGGCAGTTAAAGCTGCAGTAAACTCAGCTATCCTGTTTTGCGCCTCCGGCAAGTCCATTTTATTGGCAACAACAAGCTGGGGACGCTGGGATAAGTCCACTTTGTATGAGGCTAATTCTTGGTTAATTTGGTCATAGGCAACAAGCGGGTCCTGTTCCCACCCGCTTAGATCCACCACATGCCAGAGCAAGCGGGTCCGCTCGATGTGGCGAAGAAACTCATGACCAAGCCCGGCTCCCTGGTGGGCCCCTTCAATTAAACCGGGAATATCCGCCGCCACAAAGCTGTGGTCGTCCACAGAGACAACACCCAGATTGGGGACCAAGGTGGTGAAGGGATAGTCGGCAATTTTGGGTTTGGCCGCTGATATAACCGACAGCAACGTACTTTTCCCCGCGTTCGGCAGACCAACAAACCCTACATCAGCCAAAAGTTTAAGTTCCAGATCCACTTCAAAGGCTTCGCCGGGTTCACCGCGCTCGGAAAACTTCGGCGCTTGATGGCTCGGTCCGGCAAAGCGGGCATTGCCCCGCCCGCCGCGGCCGCCCTTGGCGATAATCACCGCGTCCCCCGGCTCGGAGAGATCGGCCAAGACCCGTCCGTTCTTGTGGTCACGAATGATCGTTCCCACCGGCACCTTCACTACCACATCTTCACCGGATTTACCAGTCCGTTTAACACCTGCGCCGGGCATACCGTTTTGGGCTTTGATCTTCCGTTGGTAGCGCAGGTGATGGAGGGTGGTTAAACCTTCGTCAGTCTCAAAGATAACATGACCGCCCCGGCCACCGTCGCCCCCGTCGGGACCGCCTTGGGGCACATATTTTTCCCGCCGGAAACTGGTGGCGCCATCCCCGCCTTTGCCGGCCTCAACACGGATGGTAATTTGATCGAGAAACATGGAACCTCCCATCCCTGATTGGAACACGATCAGTCTGTATTTCCCCAAATAAAGATGGGGAGAAGCTTCCAAAATAATTTCTAAAAGCAAATTCGACGGAACAACCGGAACTCCTCTGCAGGAATAAACCGGATTAAGTCTTATTATAAGGGATTTTTCCTAACCTGCAACAGTTATTCCCACTTCTTCCGGCGGCAATAAATCATAGCCTTCACTTCGGATCTTAAAGTCATACAGCATTATGACCTGTATGCCCAGGTTAAAATGGAATAAGATAAAGGACAATAACAGGATCGTAACAAACAGTCCCAGCCCAAAAGCAAGCATCCCGGGTGTCAATAGCATATTGAGCAAGGCTTCCGGATTATCGAAGGTGACACCCGACATGCCCATAATCCAGAAGAAAGGCAGGAGAAAAAGGACTGTAATCAAAACATATAAGCACATATACAAAAGTGTACTTAACAAGATTACCCCTAAAGCCCGCCAAAAATTCTTCACGGTCAGGCAGATACTACGCCACACCGGCGTCACCGGGTCCTTCCGCTCCAAAACCACAATTGGCATGGCCAAGACGGTAAAAACGGAAATAATCATGTTGAACGCAAACTGTACCAGTTCGCCTAAGACGTTATTTACCATTTTTAAGGCCATTATGGGAATACCAGCCGCAAAACCCACAGTCCCCCCAGCAATTGCCAAGATTATCCCCGCTATAAACAGGAACAACGCCCCCAGGGGCCAGCCCTTCAGCGCTTGCCGCCAGGTGATTTTCTCCCCCCGTACACCGGCATCAAAGATCCGATATATCCCGTAAATATTTACATAGATTACAGCCATCACCAGAAGGGCAAAGAAAATAAACAGGAGAAACAAGCCAATAACTAACAAGGCTAAACCAGGTGAGAGGGATTCCGGGTTTGCTATTTTTTGAAAGAAAAAGGGATTGGCCTTTTGGAAGATTACTGCGCCAACCAGGGCCAAGGCCAGCAGGATGTAGACCGGTAAAAAGGCAATCCCATGAAGCTTCACCAGAGTACCAAAGTTTGTGCGCAGGATGTAAAAACACCGGTCGAAGATCTCACCGATTCCCATGGGACGCAAATGAGTCTGCATCAAGATCCCACCTATCCTTTCAAGGGTTTTCATATGATACGGCCGGCTTTTCTTCCCGCCCATGCTCCGCTTCTTCCCGGGCAAAGTTGGCCGTTTGGTACCAGCGGTAGATGACGCGTAACACTTGCTCCGCATCAACCACGGGCATAGGCCCTGCCGGGCGAAAACAAACCAAAACCCTGCGGAGAATACCCTCGACCAATCTTTTACGCGTGGCCGGCGCGAAAGCATCGCAGCGGCGCAGGTATTCACGGATTGGGCCTAATTCTCCTTCGGTCAGCTCCGGCAGACTACCGCCCAGCCAAGCCTTGATTTCTTCCTCATGTTCTTCCGGGGCCAGACCCACCGGTAATGGCGCCTTACTGCGCCGCTCCCTGATGACCATGGTTCCGGCCACGATGTCCCCGATACGCCGGCCCATGCTGTTAAAGAACATGGTAAGAAAACCGGCAACATAAAAAACAGGCAGTATATCAACAATCCGAAACAAATTGCGGAGGAGTGAAGCCAGGAAATCAACAGGTTGCCCCCCTAAACGGCGGACTTTTAGCCCCAGGAGTTTCTTCCCCGGGGTCTGCCCATCCCACAGGCACTCGAAGATAATAAAGTAACCAAGAGCGATCAACATGATAAAGAAGATCAACACCGCAAGGAACAAACCGTCCCACAAACCCATCTTCTCCGGAAGGGTGTTGAGGTCAAGATTCTTCCCCTTTGCTAACGGCCACAGAAAAGCCGTCAATAACAAGCCTTGGATGAGGTTATCAATGACCAAGGCAAAAAAACGGCTGCCCGGACCCGCCAAGTCGTAACGGATGTGCACATTTTCCGGGGTGCGGATGGTTAATTGCGCATTCATCCCCTGTTCCCTCCATATTGAACCGGCCACGTATGGTTTCTATGCGCCGGGAGTTTCCTTTTTTTAGTCTTTTTGTTATTATTATAAGCGAACAAAATACGCTGAAAGGAAGACAAAGATGTCCGAGTCCTTTATCCGGCGTCACCGCGCCGACTGGGAGCGGTTGGACAGGATCTTACGGAAAATAGAGAAAGGCGGCCCCGGCATTCTGACCAAAGAGGAGATCCGGGCGGTCGGCCCGTTGTACCGCAAGATCTGTACGGATCTTTCCTTTGCACAAGCCCAAAACTACGACATTGAAGTGGTTAACTACTTAAATGACCTGGCCGGGCGCGGATACAACCAGATCTACCAACCGGAACGTTCCGGCGCCGGCCTTCTTCGCTTAATCCGCTCAGACCTGCCGGAGGCCCTGCGCAAAAACAGCCGGTTCATCTGGTGGTCAATGCTCCTTATTGTTATTGGCATTATCCTTGGGTATGTGATAACAAGTTGGGCGCAGGCCATCTCGGAAACGTACTTTCCTAAGCTCCTCGGGGAAAAGCTTCTGGAGCGCTTTATGAAGGATGAGTGGTTCAATGACCCCTTGGCGCAACGTCCTGTCATCGCCCTGCTCATTATGAACAATAATATCCGGGTGGCAATTAACGCCTTTGTCCTTGGAATTTTCGGTGGGATCTTCACCTTGTGGGTACTGCTCCACAACAGCCTTCTCTTGGGTTACCTGGCAGCGGTCTTCGCCCGCCAAGGTTATGCCTTGTCTTATTGGGCGGCCATCTTGCCCCACGGCTTCATTGAACTGACAGCCATCGCCCTGGCAGGAGCCGCCGGATTTGTCATCGGTACGGCCCTGCTTTTTCCCGGGGAACTAAAACGCAGTGACAATCTTCGGCGCAAAGGCAGGGAAGCAGCCTTGATCTTTCTTGCCGCCGTCCTGCTATTGGTGGTAGCCGGTCTAATCGAAGGCCTTTTCAGTACCATCACCACTAAAGTTATTCCCGACGGCGGCCGTTTAGCCTTTGCGGGATTAACCTTAATCTTCCTTTGGTGGCTTGGGCGCAAGACAGGTCTGCTTAAAGCAGAGCTTGTCCTTTCAGATCAAGGTAACGGCTAATCAGTTCCGGTGACAACCGGTCCGCATCGGCATCCACCACGGCTACACCCCGCCGCAACAGTACTCCCTTAGCCAACTCCCGCTCCCGTTGGATCTGCAGGGATGCGCCCTGCCGGTAAAGATCCTTGACTTCCCGGACCGGTGCGGCAAAGGGTTTGCGCAATGCTGGATCGCGCAAGGTGACACAGATGACACGGTGATACCGTTTGAGGAAGGAGATGTTCCTGATTAATTGTTGGGAAGCATCGCCATCAATAACTTCGGTAAAGAGGCAGACAATGCCTCTTTTTTTCTGCTTGGACAACAAATAACGGATGGCAGTTTCATAGTCCGACTCCGCTCCCACCGGTTTGACGGCATATAAGGCCTGTAAAATCCGGGGTAATTGTTCCCGCCCCTTCTCCGGCGGGACATAATTTATCACTTCGTCGGCAAAGGTCAGCAATCCCACCCGATCACCTTGGGTAACAGCGGCATAGGCTAAGGTCAAGGCAGCCGAGAGGGCGGTATCCAACCGGCTTTTACCCCCGACGGTATTCTCCATCAAGCGACCGGTGTCAAAAAGAATAACGATATTATGGCCCCGCTCCGGCTCATATTCGCGGACCACGGGATAACCGGCGCGGGCCGTCACTTTCCAGTCAATCTTGCGGATATCGTCCCCGGTTTGAAACTCCCGCAGTTCCCTCAGGTCCACCCCTTCGCCTTTTAAACGGCTCCGGCGAAAACCCAGCTCCTGCCACTGACGTTTCCGCAAGGCAAGACTGAAGCGTTGCACACCAGGATTGCCGGGATAAACGGCCATTTGCTGGCCAAACTGGGTTTTACCCTGGTATTGCGCTAAACCAAGTGGGCCTTCCACCCGCCAATGGATGGAGCCAAAGGCAAAATCCCCCCGCTGTTCCGGACGGACACGGTAAACCCCCTCACCGGCGTCGCGGGCCCGGACCACAAGCGCCAACTCCGAACCCTGTCGTGTAAAGGCCGCTGGCACCTCGTCCCGGAGCGTGATCCGCAAGGGAAGTCTGGCGGTGTTGACCACTGTCAAGGGAACGGTGAACCACTGGCCCTGGTATAAATGGGTTGCCACGCTTCGGCCGACCACGGGCCGGAACAACAGGCGTCCGGCGCTATAGTCCGCCAACCACAGCAAAGCCATAAGCAGATCATAAAACCACACGTACTGAACACCCAGGGCTAATAAGGCGGTTCCGGCCAAGAGGAGAACCAAGAATCTCTTTGTTACCAGCATGAACTCACCTCGGTACTGCGACCGCCGACAGGATCTGGCGCAGAATCTCGTCGGCATGGAAACCTTCCATCTCCGCCTCCGGCCGCAGGAGGATCCTGTGCCTTAAGACCGGCAAAAAAACGGCTTTCACATCATCGGGGACCACAAAATCCCGACCCGCCAAAAATGCCATCGCCCGTGAGGCTGCCACCATGTGCACGCCGCTGCGGGGACTGGCACCCAGCAGCAACCGGGGATTCTCCCGGGTGGTCCGGATTAGGCGGTTAATATAATCCAAAATCTTGTCTTCAATTTGGATCTGGGCCACTGCAGCCATAGCTTCAGTCAAGTCAGCAAGGCCGTTCTCTAAAGGCTGCGGTTCGGGCGTCGCATCGCCGCTCTCCGCGTGAAGTTTGAGGATGGCCGCTTCCTCTTCCGCACTAGGATAAGGCACGATGATTTTGAGCATAAACCGGTCCAATTGTGCTTCAGGCAAGGGAAATGTCCCTTCATATTCCACAGGGTTCTGTGTGGCAAAAACCATAAAAGGTCTGGGCAACGGGTGGCTTACCCCATCAATGGTTACCTGCCGTTCCTCCATGGCTTCCAGCAGTGCCGCTTGAGTACGGGGCGGGGTCCGGTTAATCTCATCGGCCAAGAGAAAATTGGTAAAGACCGGCCCCAATCTGAGTTGAAACTCCAGGCTCTTGGGGTCAAAGATATTAGTCCCTAAAATATCGGTAGGCATTAGATCAGGGGTAAATTGGATCCGGTGAAAGCCCACACCGAGAATCCGGGCCAGGGTCTTGACAATCAAAGTTTTACCGACACCGGGAACCCCTTCCAGCAAAACGTGGCCACCGGCCAGCATTCCCACGAGGATCTCCTGCAAAATCTGGTCATTGCCAATCACCGTTGCGGTAAAGCGTTGACGTACGGTATCGCCCCACTCAACAAGATTCGCCATATTTATCAAGCTCCTTTCGGTATGCATCCAAAGCCCGGCCCAGGGCAAAAAAATCTTTCTCCCCCGGCTCCGACCCGGTAATGGCCTGCGCTGTGGCTTGCAGGGTTGCGGCCAAAGCAGATGGATCAGCCCCATGGATCCGCCCATAAGCCTCTGCCAGTTGATGGTCATCGGCGCTGGCCCCACAACCGGTGGCCCGGATTAACCGGCGACGGACATCCTGGTAAAGTTCCTCCAAAACCACCTGCCGGGAACCGGTCTTCCGGTAAAAACTGGCCAGGGAATTCATGTAATCCTCCAACGTAAAGACTTCCGCCTGGGGCAGCTCCACAGGCGGCCCTAACCGCCGCGCCCGGGAGACAGAGTAAACAACGGCAACCAAAATCAACTGGTCCACCAAGCCATACCATAGAAGCAGAATCGGCTCCGGTTTACCCCCAGGTTTACCCTCAACATCCAGGGCAGACACGGGCTTGCTCTCATCCCAGAGAATTCTTTTGCGGGCATCGTTGCGGTAGAGGGCCAAGATCTTCACCAACACCGCACCCGCCTCCGGATACCGCCGGAGCTGACCATTGGTCAGCATGGCGGAATCGGAGAAGACCACACACCGGCCGCGCCCGACGGGCTTTACCCCGATCTCCGTGCCAGAAGAAGATCTATACAAAGGATAATATGTATCAGCAGGCTCCCACCGCACGGAGGCAGGAAGCTCCAGGCGGGGCAGATCAGCAAAACCGCGCCAAGCGGTGTTAACCTCCGCCCGGCGCTCGCCGATCTCTTCTCCCTGTTCCGATTCCGGAGGGTTCAACATAACAAGCACGCCACCCCGTTCCATCCAGCTCCTGGCCGCCTCTAGTTCCCTGTCAGTCCATTCGGTGCGGGTAGTGATAAGAAGGGCAGGTTTACCGATAAACACCCGGTTTAACCGTTGGTGATTACGGGCGACGCTCCTGGGAAACTCCTTGGCCAATAGGAGATAGATACCACAATAACCATGATCCTGCCGGGAATAGGAGCAGGGTTCTTCCTGACGGTGCCCGTCCTCCGCCAGCAGCAAACCGGAGACAGCAATGACAACCAGAGCAATCAAGCTAATTAAAGCTACAACCAGTTCCGAGCGTTTTTCCAGAGAACTCATCCGGCTTGCCGCACCTCCCTCAGGAAGGTCCCGGCCAAGTGTAAGATCTCTTCCCAATTTTCCCTTGTCAATTGTTGGTTTCCGTAGTAGACCAGTTCATAGCGATGGCGCAAGGAGGAAAAGGCCCTTACTTCTCCTCCCTCCAGTTGCCTGGAGAGTTTTGTTTCGATCTCCCGAAGGGTTAAAGCCGGGTCGTCCTTTAGCTTTCCTTCCAGCACCCAGCGGCAAATAATGGCTTTAACCAAAGTATGCACGGCTTGCCGGGGATCCGTCGGATAGTATGCCAACGCTTGTTGGAACAGGGAGCGCCACGTTACTTTCACCGTCTGTTGGTGACGGGCATCTTCCCGCAGATCGCGCCGGAAACGCTTCCCCACCATATAAAAAGTACAGGCAATAACCAGAATAATCAAGGGAATCGCCAACCAGCGCATCAGCTTATCCCAAGGGATGTGTACATTTTGGGGTTCTGCACCACGCAAGAGCTTCAATTTTTTCAGTTGCTTTAATATCCACCGAATGGCCCGTTCCAACCAGTTCAGGTTCATCGTCCCTTCCTCCTGGTTGATAATCCGCTGCAACTCGCCAATTACCTCTTCACCAGCAGGCAAGTCCACCGTTTTCGTCTCAGTAAGTTCCCCCGCTCTTGCACCGCCTGCTGCTGCGGCACAAACGGAAAAAGACCCTCCGGCGACTGTGAGCGCCGCAAGAAGGGTCCAGATTAACCATGATTTGTAACGGTGGGGAAAAGTCATGCCAAAACTCCCGCCATAAATTCCACTTGTTTTTTGTGTTACATTCCCCATTCCCATGGCATTTTCCTTCTAAATTTGGAGAAGTTTCCTTTATTTCACAACTGTCACCGAACATTCTTTGGATAATCATGTCCTTATCATAACAATAGCAACCGCCCTTGCGGGCGGTTGCTGTTCGCTGAAAATCAATGCTTTGTTTATTGTTGTCCAGGTGCACCCTTTAAGATCTGCCCTGCATTAAATGTCCAGACGCCCGGTTCAAAGAAGTAGTTGGCGCCGTTGCGGCTGTCCCAATTGCCTTTCCCGTCATTGAAACACGCTTCCAAACGGGCTTGGCTGCCAAGGTCAATTGTGGCCACGCTGTAGCCAGCAAAGGAGGAATCCTCCATCCGTACACCGGGAATCTGGGTCCAAGTGCCGTTGGCCTTTTTGTAGTGAATGTAAGGAGTGGCAAAACCCCGTTTGTAGTAGATGGTAACTGTATTTGCCGGGCCACCGTCCGTTGTTACCACCAGTTCGTTACTGGGATGTGACATGTTGCCCGCCTGGTCATAGGCTTTAACTACATAGCGATAGGTTGTATTTGGGCTCAGGTTTTGGTCCACATAAGATAACTCTGCAGTCCGGGCCATCTCATTGCCGTCCCGATATACCGCATACCCCTTGACGCCGGAATCGTCCGTTGCCGGCAACCAGGACAGGCTGACACTTGTTGCTGTCTTCGTCACCAAGCTCAGATTCTGCGGCGGGGTCGGCGGTGTGGTGTCGCCTGCGGGCGGACCCAGTTTTACCTGCCCATACTCCACGGTGTATGTGCCATTGGCGTCAAAGAAGTAGTTGGCGCCGTTGCGGCTGTCCCAGTTGCCTTTCCCGTCATTGAAACACGCTTCCAAACGGGCTTGGCTGCCAATGAAAATTGTCGCTACACTGTAATCCGTGAAAGTCGATACTTGCATCGGCTCACCTGGGATCTGGGTCCAAGCACCATCGGCCTTTTTGTAGTGAATGTAAGGCGTGGCAAAGCCTCGTTTGTAATAAACTGTTACCATATTGCCGCTTTCGGTTAATACGGTCAACTCGTCGCTGGGCTCAGAGCAGTTGCCAGCATCATCGAAGGCATAAATCTTATAAGTATAGTATTTTCCAGGAGATACTGAGGTATCTGAAAAGACGGTTTGGGGTAAAGTGGCGATTTTGAAACCGTCCCGGAAAACCTCGTAACCTGCTACTCTCTCATTATCGCTGCTAGCTGACCAAGTCAGAGTCACTCTTGTGCCCTCATTGGCTACTACGGTGAGCGCAGCCGGTTTGGTGGGTGGGATTTCATCCTTGCCGCCAATTGTCAACCCCACCGAAGGATCACCGTAAATATTGAATACCAAACAGTTCATCCACCACGCATTGCCCCATATAGCAGTTCCCGACAAAGCTTGATAAAACGCATCGCCAGCAGGTAACGCATCAGTAATAATTCCCCTGGCATATCTGAAAGTTAATCCGGCGTTGCTTGAACTGCCCTCAAAAAGCTGTGGACCCGGTTGATACCAAGAAACACGGGTGGCGGCAACTGTAGAAACTGCGCCGTTTTTCAAAAGGCTATAGGCTAAATTTTCTGGATATTCAGGGTAAGCATTGTTACAGCTGCATTGGAAGGTGAAAACCGGACGATCGTCCTTTAATGTTTTCGCATAATATGTATTCATAACATCAGTAGCGCTTTGTGTTGAACCATGGGTCCACCAGAAGACCGCTCCATAATCGGCGGCATTCCACGCTCTGCTCACAGAATCCACTGTACACGGAGTGGTCTCCGGCGGCGGGAAGATGCCATAGTTCTCTTCATATACCCTATGGTAGCTGTAGCCTGCGGGAAGCAAAACTTTGCTTTTTATCTCTTCCCCCAAATGGTAACCAGGGGTAATCTCATCCGAGGGCTCCATGGCCATCAGGACATTTCTCCGCCAGTATATCGTAGCGTTATCATAACGTATGGTCTTTGCCAAGATATGGTCAAGATCCTCGTATGAACCGTAAAAGGGAATTCGCCCAACGATAACTTCATAGTTACAGTCTGCACCCCCGACACCAACATCATCAGGATACTCGCCGTACATCCCGTCTCCATCAAGATCCCAATTTCCTGTCAATTCAGCGTAGTACAAGTCGGTCGGCGCTTCACGGTAATTCGGGTAATATGTTTCATTGTTCCGGGGATAACACATTTTCATCGGCACATCCCCATATTGCGGGTCAGTATTGCCTACCAATAAAACATAGCGGATCTGTAAAGCTTCATAATTGTTCGCCAACCAAGAGCGCAAACGTTCTGCGGCCATATCCCCAATACCGCCGCCCCAGGTGGTCTCTGTCACAACATCAACGGTAAAACCCCGTTGTTGTTTGGCCTGGACAAATGCAGACAGTTGCCGAGAATTTGCCAAAATGTTTTGGGTTGTAACGATAACGTATCGTCCCTGCTCCGACGTAACATTAGACATCTTATAATTCCCCAAGTATTCGGGGGCCAATTCAGCGAAGTTGATGACGCGTTTTCTCACTTCTTCAGCTAAGGCCTCACCAACCCGATCCCGGGATGAAGACATTCGGGCTATAACAGACCGTTTAAAAGCCACTTTCAGTTTTCCGTCGATTAAGCGGCGCAACTCTTTCGAAACAGGATTGTACTGATAAGGAAAGAGTTGGACGCTGGCGATCTGCCATTGCCGCATCCGCCCAATGGACATCTTGCCCAGGGAAGTCGCAGGGAAAAATGCATTATTTCCATATGTAAAAATATCCCGTCCGTCAACAATCGTCAAATTCTGTGGCCAAATGGCCTGGTTTTCATTGATCATATAAGGCGGCGCCGGCGCCACATCCCATGCGCCGGTAATTGTTTCGTACTTAACGTCCACCAATGAAACCGTAACGTTATTCGGGTCAACATTTGGCGGCAGCAAAATCGAGATGGCTTTAGCAGGAACACCCGGTTGACCTGGCAATCCCGCAAAATCAGTCTTTTCAAAGTAGACTTTATCTCCTACGGTCTTCATTTCAACCGTCAAGTCCGGCAGCATGACCGTAAATCCATCGCTTGATTCTGTCGTTATTTCCCATGCACTTGCAGCAGATATGATGAAGAATAATAAGGCCCATGAAAAACTGCGTAGATAACTGTTTAATCCCATTGTTTATCGCTCCCTACTTCTTTGGTTGTGCAAATATTTATACAATATCCCAGTTAAATGCTTCTTTCCCTCCCTTCCAAACGTTTAACATTATACAATGGGAGCACAGTTGATTCAATTATTATATTTTATTTAATTTTTGTTTAAGGTCCTTGACTTCCAGTTAAAAGTCTGCATGCGGATCCAGGGGAAACGTAACAAAGGATAAAAACCAAATTTAACGAATTAATACTGAAAAACCTTGTAACTGCTACAAACTCCAGTCACATGAACACCCGTCATAACACATTTTTGTGTCAACAACCCTATTGTTGGATGTTCAAAATTGTTATTTAAAGCGCCGTATACTCCAACCAAGATACATATCTGGAGGGTTTAACTTGAAAAAATTCCTGTTCACATTGGCGTTTTGGGGTCTGCTGACCACTGGGGCAGATAGCAGTGCAGCAGCCCAAGACTATTACATATACAATCTAAAAGGCCGGCAAATCCTCTATCTGAAAGATGGCGCCGATACTTTTGCCAAGGGCCCGAAGATGACCAGGAAACCGGATTTGGTCTTAAGAACCGGCTCCGGCGGTTTTTTAGTAGTTTTACCGCCAGAGACAGGAGCAGACAACAGCATCCCGGGGCAGTTGGCTTTATACAATGCCAAGGGGAAGCGTATCCATCGCATCGACCTGGGTTATCCCCCCCTTTCGCTGGGCAGTCACCCAAGACCGGCGGCATTTTTTCATCGCCTATAAGAGTTCCTTGACGCAAGAGGGGTTTGTCCTCATGCATTATGATACGGAGAAAATGACAGCAGAAAAATTACTTAACTACACACAAGTGTATGATCTTAAGCTTTCCTGGGACGAAAAACTTTTGTTATCTTTAGTCAAGGGACAGGAACAACCGCAGCTGACCGTTCTTGGCTACTCACCGTGGAAGGTCCGGTCCACCTTGGTCGAACACAGCCATCCGCAAGCTATTTATCCACTGACCGCAGAGACAGTGGCGACGGTCTCCTTTGACAATAGAAGTACCAGGGAATTGAAGCGACAGCCAAGGGCAAAAGGATCCGTCCGGTTGATTAATATTACCGCCAACACCGTCCTGGCCCAAGCCGAACTCCCGGTGGCGCCCGTTTATTCCCGTTATTATTGGAAGAACAACACGCTCCTGGTTATCTGCGGAGGTTGGCACGAGACCTTCTTCGGGATCGGCGGGTATGGCGATGTCTTTAAGGTAACGCCGTCGGGAATTAGCTACTTCGCCCTCAAAACCGGCTGGACAGATTTTACCTATTTGCCAGAGAAGGATACCCTGTATTTCCTGGCCTTGGGGCCTTTTGGCGAGGACCAACTGAGTATTCTCCAGTTGGAGGATGCGACAACGGACCATGTGCCGACAGGGCCAAATATTTACCAGACCTTGGCCAGTCCGTACAAATACCATTTTCCTTACTCATTTTTTCACGTTCCGGACGCCGATTATTTAATTGCCGCCTGTCCGCAAAACGGCGACATCCGTTTCTTTAATCTCTCCGCCAACCTGCTGCAAGAAGCCGGAGAACGCCAGGGGTTCCGGCCTTGGTGGTCTTCACCCGATATCTTCCCCGATCCCGGAGCGATCGTATCGGCCAACGCAGATTGCACCAAGTTTTACGTGCTAAATTATGTCCATAATGAGATTGCCGTGTATGATCCGGCCTTGCAAAACTCCAAAATTATCCCGCTGAAGGAACCAATCCTAGGCATGTACCATATCCGGCAGCCCAAACCCCAAACCTTGGTGGCCGGTATCAATCATTTGTACCGATTTGACCAGAATAAAGAGTCCTTGCAGCGGATCGCCAAATTTAAAAACAAAGCGCGGCGCATTAAGCTTTACCAAGACGGGCATCGGATCATCCTCCGAACCGACCAAGAACTATTGGTGCTAAATCTGGCAACCCTGAAGGTAAAACAACGTTTCATCCTCAACAAAGGACGGGGCCAGCAAGTACGTCAGCGGTATTGTTTTTTGGAGCCGGTAGAATAGCTAGCGGGTAAAAATATCAACCAAAGCAAGCTTGTGATACATTATCCCGAATACCTGAATCTCTTCGAACTTACGATATAATAAATAAAACAGTTGTCCTTTACGACAGTTATTAAAACAAAGTGTGGTGAATTTCCATGCTTAACCTGGCAGAAATAATACCTAAATTAAAGGATTTTTTTAGCAAGGACGAAAAGGTCCTGGCTGTTTATGTTTTTGGTTCAACTATAGAGGGCTATGCTCATCCCGGCAGCGATCTCGATTTGGCAATCCTTTTTAAAGACACGATCAGTCTGTATGATGAGTTAACTTACCAATCGCGGTTATCGGAACTTATCAACTTTGAACAAGTGGATATCCTTAATCTTAATAAAGCTCCTATACGTTTACAGTTTACCGTGGTCTCCACAGGCCAATTGATCTATGAAGCCGACCAGTTAGCTGTCTCGGACTATCTGGAAAATCTGTTTTGCCAATATCATGATCAAGCCTATCGCTACTATCAATTCTTTAAAGACTGGGATGAAGGGTTAAAGGAGGATTACGCTAATGATCAATCCAGACAAAATCCGTCATAAACTGGCGATCATTTTGTTACCAGGCATCGTCTGAGGACGCCGGAAAAGACTTCAGACAGTTTCCGGCTGATGGCAGAACATGGTTTTTTCGATGCTGAGCATACCGAAAAATATATTGTAATGACCAAATTCCGCAATAAGGTCGTTCATCTCTATCATGAAATTGAGGATAAAGAGATTTATGCAATCCTGCAAAATAACCTTGATGACTTTCGGATGTTTATCAAAACTGCAACAGCTTTAACCCAGAAAAAAAGGCCCAAAAGGGCCTTTTTATGTTTGGAGTAAATTTGCTTCTTGTTCAGTTAAGAGAGCATCAGAGCATCGCGTTCATTGTTCCAACAAAGACCGCAACTGCGCCAGCACTGCTTTCCATTCTGTTTCCAATCGCGCATACTCCTCTGGCTCCTTTGCCCGGTCGACCGTGGCCAGTCGGCCTTCCAGGGCTGACCTGCGGTATTCCAAGGCCAAACGCTGGTTCTCTTGATCCGGTTCGGCATCTTTTTCGCTCAAAGCCGCCCGGTATTCCGAGTAGTTTCCGGGATAAGTCTGCAAACGCCGGTCCTCCAACGCCCAGACGGTACTGCACACCCGGTCCAGCAGGTAACGATCATGGGAGACGATGATAATAGCCCCAGGAAATGCACAGAGGGCTTCCTCCAACTTTTCGCGAGTTTCCAGATCCAGGTAGTTGGTGGGCTCATCCAAGAGCAGCAGATCATAGGTGCCCAACAGCAATTTGGCCAAGGCGACCCGGACCCGTTCCCCCATGCTTAGAACAGCACAGGGTTTATAAACGTCATCGCGGCGGAAAAGCAAATTAGCCAGCAAATTCCGGACAGCTTTGGTATCAGCGCAGACTTTACCCACTTCCGCCAGCACCGATTCCCCTTTCGTCACGTCCTGCAACTCCTGGGCAAGATACCCCAAGCGCAAGCTGGGGGAAAGCCACAGTTTACCCTGATCGGGCGTTTCTTGACCCATAATAATCCGCAACAAAGTGGTTTTACCCGCACCGTTAGGCCCAACCAGAGCCACCTTTTCGCCGGGACGCAGGGTTAAGTCCACCCCTTGGAATAAGGTCTTGGTGCCATAGGACTTATGGAGCCCCTCCGCCAGCAGCAATCTGTTCCCCCGCCTTTCCCCGGCAAAGTCCAGGTAGACAGGGACTGACTCCTTTGGTTTGGCGATTCGTTCCTTTTTCATTCTTTCCAAACGTTTAACGGTGTTCTTTACTTGCCGGTCCATTCTTTTGGCTTTCGCCCGGTAAAACTCCTTATATTCACAATTTGCCCTGGCCTTTTCCGTGGCGCTGCCGTGGGCTCGGGCGGCCCAGGTTTTTTGTTGTTCGATGGCCTGTTCCAGTTTTTTGACTTGCTTCTCTTGATCGTAGTAGGTCTTTAGGTCCTGGGCAATTCTGGCTTGCTTTATCCGGTGATACTCGGTATAGTTCCCGGAGTAAGCGGTAATCCCTGTAGGCGCCAGCTCCAGGACCCGGGTTACAGTCCGGTCCAGGAAGTAACGGTCGTGGGAGACGATCAGCACTGTCCCGCGGTACTCCCGTAGGAAATCGGCCAACCAGTCCAGGTGAGCAGTATCCAGGTGATTGGTGGGTTCGTCCAGGAGCAGCAGATCCGGTTCGAGGGCGGTAACACAGGCCAGGCCCAACCGGGTCTTCTCTCCCCCAGAGAGGGGGGCGGCGGGGCGGTCTTGCAAACCAGCCAGGCCAAACTGCTTAAGCATCGCTTCGACCTGACCGGATGCATCCATTCCGTTCCGGACCAGCGCGCCCCTGAGGACTGCAGCAACGGTTTGCCCGTGGGGAAAGACGGGGTCCTGGACCAGCATGGCTGTCCGGACCTTTTTATAATAGGTCACCTGTCCGGCGGTGGGCCTGATACTCCCGGACAAGATCCGGAGCAAGGTGGTTTTGCCGACGCCGTTGGGTCCGACCAAAGCCGTTTTTTCACCGAGTTCAACAGTGAAATTGAGATCCGAAAAGACCGTCCGGTCGCCTAAAATATATGCGAGCTGATGCGTAGAAAACAAAAGCACCCTATCCACTCCTTTATGTGGCAGGATGCATACGGTACGGTTGATATTACCGGCGGTAAATTGTTTTCCGCAATGCCCCATGACTAGCAACCTGGGGTCATTGACTTAGCCGAAGGGTTTTTCTATGAAAACAAAACCGCCCAATCAGGCGGCGCAATGACACTATCCGCTATAAGGATAGCCAAATTCCATGCGCCAAGCCGAAACCGCGTAACATCCTACCAAAAGATGAGCATGGCACAAAACCGAGAAAAACCCGGTTTTAGCCATTTATTGTTCTGTTCTTGGTAGACGTTACTTATTGGCGCATTGGCTTCTCCTTTTAGCAATGGTTTTAAGGTTTTATTATAACCCTCAAGTTAGATGTTATAATCCACGGCAGCAATTGTCAAGGGCGACGTCAGCCTTTCTATCAACTCATTCTCTCGATCTCTATTTGTTCCATAACCATTTGTAGAAGAAAACTTCCAAAGTCTTCAGCAATAACTTCTTTAGCCCACGAATTCTTTACCTTTGATAATCGAAACCCCATGAATTGATCAAGGGTTGGTTTTCATGGTCAACACCCTTAATGACGATCATATGATAACCCGGAGGCAAGCTTTCCAAGCCGGACCAGGTAAAGAAACCGTCCTGTTCTTTAGTTATCTGCTCGGTAACAGAACGAACTTTAACCTCGACCCTATCGATCCGGGGATCAGTCGTTCTAAACTTAATTACCGGGACTTGTCCGATTCGAGCCGCGTCCTCCGGTTGAATTATCTCGATCGGCAACGGTTTAGCGGTTAATATTTGATTTAGATCTTCAAGACTCATGGTATTTTCCATAACCCGTCTTTTAAATCTTAACGGGTTGTCAGTTACTGAATTTACTCCCCAATTCACCGTGAAGATCCCGCGATAACCGGCTTGAACCGCCAGCGTTTCGACAGTCTGATTGAACCAACCATAGGGATACGCCAATAACTCCACTTTCCGACCCAATTTTTCCTCTAGGATTACCTTTGAACCATGGATTTCTCTTTGTAACCGTTCAAGATAAGCCGCTTGACTTTCATTTTGCCTAGCTCGAGTGAGGAAAGGATGGGACTTGGTATGGCACTGAATATCCATCCCTTCCCGCCCCATTGTCCGTAGTTCATCCCAGGTCAATTGCCTTTCGCTTTCTTCAGCGATCTCATCAGTATAAACAAAGAAAGTAGCCCGATATCCATACTTTTTCAAGAGCGTAAATACTATTGTATAGTGACTCTTATGGCCATCGTCGAAAGTCAACACCACCGGTTTTTCCGGCAACCGTTCGGGAGTTGCCAGCATTTCCACCATTTCCAGGGCTGTAATCGGGGTATAACCATGTTCCTTAAAGTACCGCAAATGTTCCTCCAGTTGTTCCGGGGTATAATCAAAAATGCTCGACGCTTCCGGTAAGATCCTGTGGTAGGTTAAAACGGGAATCAGCGCCGGTTCCGTTTGTGCCTCGGCCTTCCAATTTTGAGCTTTTATAAATAAAAAAGACACTAATACCAGAGGAATCAGCATCCCCAGAAAGATTGCAAGAACCTTTTTCAATTTAGCTCCTCCTTAATTATTATAACAATTAATGGATTGTTATCCCTTCCCCAGTATCATCGCATTCCCGGTTCACAGTTTCTTTGGATTAGCGACTGCTCCAACCGCTAATTAAATCATCGGCATCCTTTTTAACCTGGTTAAGTTGTTCAAGTATCCCAGGTTGGCCTTGAAACCTAGCCCGGTAAGCCTCTCGTTGGTCGAGGGGATGATTTCATGACGCAATTCTTTGCCCTCTCGGTAACGGTAAACCCAAAGGGTAGACCTGGAAGGCCACCCCATAACCCGCCCAGATGAGCCTCAAAGACCGCACCTCCTGGGTCAGATTATAGGGCTGCATATAGAGCTCACCCAAGCGTAAACCCAAGTCGCCCCAGGTTACTTCAAAGGCTTGGTTCGTGGCAAGGAGTACCTTTGTCCCGCTTGCCAGCTCCAAGGTAACGGTATATGTCTGATTGGGAGCGTCCGTTAAATCCGCCGTTGCCGAATATATCTTCTCGGCATTGTTAATATATTCCTTTTTATTGAAAATCCCTTCCTCCCAAAAGCAGGAAAATCGATCCTCAATGGCTAAACGATCAAAATTATCCGCCCTATTATTATCACGTAGGAGGAATAACATGAAAAAATACCAACCAAGTAACGAAGCTCCCTTAAACGGTATATTGCTTTTAATCGCTATCGGGACCGTCGGTGGTCTCCTTTTAGGCGGCATAATGTATGCCATCTCTAAACTTGTCTACCTTATTCTTATCTTTCCGCTCCTCTTCGGTATAGCCGGCGGGTATCTGGCTTCTTTTGCCATCACAAAAGGTAAGATCCGCCATCCCTTGCTGGCCTTTACCATGGCTGCCCTCATCGGTATCCTGATTTTTGCTACTTACAACTTCGCCGAATTTAACTTCTTTAAACAGGGCCTCTACGAAGTGTTAAAGGCAGACCCCGAACTTTCTCACGTCTGCCAGACACTGAATCCTGACCAGGCCGCAAATATATTTTTAACTAAAGTGACAGGTTCACCAGGTTTTTGGGGTTTCATGAAATATCAGGCCAAAATAGGCATTACCATTACCAAAGTCAGCCGTCCTTCCTCGCGTGGCATTGAACTCAACGAAACTTTCACCTGGATCTACTTCCTCGTTGAGCTTCTCATCTTTGCTGGAGTCAGCGGGGCCATGGCCTTTAGTGCCGCATCGGAACCCTTCTGCGAAAGATGTGATAACTGGTATGGCAAGAAAAAATATGTGGACTCCACCGACCACAATAAAAGCGAACAACTCCTTTGGGCCCTCAATCGGGGGGACTACACCAACGCCGGGAAATTACTTGACTTGGTACCCCACGATTACCCCCGCGTTGACATGGCAGTACAACAGTGCCCTTCTTGTCAAGAAGCTGACCTGTACGTAGAACTCTCCCTTGTCAGTAAAAACCGTAAGGGACAGATTGAATCCAAAAAATTAGCTACAGGACTGATCAGTCCCAGTGATTTTCAGACTATCCTTGAGTCGCGGGTCAGGCCAACGGAAACAACAGACAACTATGAAGAAAGCGCCGACACGGAAATAAAAGAAATCCGGTACGAAGAAGAATAGAAAAAGCCCGGTGCATCAGCACCGGGCCTTTTATTTTACAGGCAAACAACCTTAGAGTGCAGCGGACTTCGGCTCCGCATACACACTAACTTTCTTCTTGTTCTTTACTGTCGTTTCAAAAGCAACATACCCATCAATCAACGCGAACAGGGTATCGTCCTTGCCGATACCAACGTTATTTCCGGGATGAAACTTGGTCCCGCGTTGGCGGACCAGAATATTGCCGGCTTTCACCTTTTCGCCGCCAAAACGTTTCACACCAAGGCGTTTCGCTTCACTGTCCCGACCGTTCCGTGAGCTGCCCACACCTTTTTTATGCGCGAAAAACTGCAGATCAAAACGGATCACAGTCATTCACCCCTTTCATCAATCACCTGAAGATACTCGGAATTCTCCGCTGCTATTCCCAAAAAACCTATACGGACTGTCGCCAAGATCACTTGGGCGATATGAAATTGCACCTCTGGCAAGTCCTCCGGTAAAAAGCATTCCACTTGTGCCGTCTCCGCATCAATTGCATAAACAGGTTCAAACCCGGCCACCTCGATCAAGGCATTCAGCCCCGTGAAAGTAACCGCACTTATCCCGGCACAAATCAGGTCTTCGCCTTTCTCGGCAAAACCAGCATGCCCAGTTACCGTAAACCCACGGATCCGGCCGTCGCCAGTCCACTTAAATGTTACCCGTGTCATCCTTCGATTGCTTCGATTTTCAACCGGGTGTAAGGTTGACGGTGGCCGTAACGCTTCCGGATGTTCTTCTTCGGCTTATAGTGGAAGACCAAAATCTTCTTGCCTTTACCCTGTTCCACTACCTTCGCTGTTACCTTGGCGCCTTCCACCATGGGCTGGCCGACCACGAGCTTGTCGCCACCGCCGATCAGCAACACCTTGTCCAGTTCCACGGTTTCACCGACAGCTTGGGGCAGCTTCTCCACAGTGATCGTCTCACCGGGAGCCACACGGTATTGTTTTCCGCCACATTCCACAATCGCATACATTAATCGCTACACCTCCCCGCAAATACTCGCCGGACCGGGTACTCCATGGATGGAGGTTTAGGACCCTTCCCGAGCGGTTGTAAGCGGGTAAAAACCCGCAACTACAATGTTAACACTTAGAATGACCGCTGTCAAGAAAATCTGATTATACGTGGGAGGCGGCTCCCCGCTTCTCCTCCAATACCCGCACCTGCGAGGCCAGAAGTTTGCGTGCCTCTTCCGCCACATCAAGCCGGCCTTTCACCAGGACAACCTCATCATTATGAAGCTCACCCACTGTCTCATAGAGTTTGGGAAAGAGCAAAACCTCAATGGCACCGGTCAGGTCCTCCAGGCGGAAGGTGGCCATTGCCTTCCCGGCCTTCGTCGTCATCCGCCGCCAGCCGGTCACCACCCCGCCCACAATAACCTCCCGGTCGCCGGTCTCCTCCTCCAACTCCGCCAACGGCAGCACATGATTCTGCCGGAAACGCTCCCGCCAGGGGTCCAGGGGATGCCCACTGATATAAACCCCCAGATACTCCTTTTCCATCGCCAAAAGGGTAGCTTGGGGAAACTCCGGCAGGTCCGGCCACTGCTCCCCGCTGCCCGCCGGCACAAAGCCCAACTCCTCCAGGTCAAAGAAGGACAACTGGTCCCGATTGCCGCTGCCCGTGCGGCGCATCCGGTCGCAGGCCTCGTCCAACACCTCCAGCATCTGCCGGCGCGTCTTCCCCGTCGACCCAAAGACCCCCGCCCGGACCATACTCTCGATCACCCGCCGGTTCAACAACCCAGTATCCAGGCGGGTGCAAAAATCATACAAGGACCGGAAGGACCCGCGCTTGGCCCGCTCCGCCAGCACTGCGGCAATGGCCCCTTCCCCCAGATTCTTCACTGCCAGCAGCCCAAAGCGGATCCCCGCCCCTTCCGGCCGAAAATCCGCATAACTATAGTTCACATCCGGCGGCAGGATCGCCAAGCCCATCCGCCGGCACTCTTCAATATACATGGTGATCTTATCCGACGCCCCCATCACACTGGTCAACAACGCCGCCATATACTCCCGGGGATAATGGGCTTTCAGATAAGCCGTCTGGTACACCACCCAGGCGTAGGCGGCGGAATGGGACTTGTTAAACCCGTAGCCCGCAAAAAACTCCATCAGATCAAAGATCTCCATGGCCTTGGCCGGATCCACCCCCTGGGCCACCGCGCCTTCTACAAACTTCTGGCGCATGGAGGCCAGCACCTCCGGTTTTTTCTTGCCCATGGCCCGCCGGACCAGATCCGCTTCACCCAGGGAGAATCCACCCATCCGGTTGCAGATTTGCATCACCTGCTCCTGGTAAAGGATGATCCCATATGTCTCCCGCAGGATGGGCTCGAGCATCGGATGAGGGTAAACCACCGGCCGCTCCCCGTGGCGGCTGCGGATGAAGTCCTCCACCATGCCACTGCCTAAAGGCCCGGGGCGGTACAAGGCCACCAGCGGGACAAGGTCCTCAAACCCCTCGGGCCGAAGCTGCATCAACAACCGCCGCATGCCCCCGCTCTCCAACTGGAAAACCCCGGCGGTATATCCCTTCTGCAACAACTCAGCAGTCAGCGCATCCCGCCAAGGAATCTGCGCCAGGTCCACTTCCTCCCCCGTCTCCTCCTTCACCAGCCGGAGAGTATCCCGGATCACCGTCAGGGTGCGCAAGCCCAAAAAATCCATCTTCAACAATCCAATGGCCTCAATATCCTCCATCGGCAGCTGAGTGGCAACCTCACCCTCAGCAGACCTGGTCAAAGGCAGATACTCCGTGAGGGGCCGGGGAGCAATCACCACGCCCGCCGCGTGGGTCGAAGCATGGCGCGGGAACCCCTCCACCGCCCGGGCAATCTCCCACAAATTCTTTATCCGTGGCTCTTCGCCCACCAACCGCTGCAGCTCGGGGGAAGCCGCCAAGGCATTATCCAGCGTAATCCCTAACTCATGGGGGATCAACTTGGCAATGCGGTCCACCTCACCGTAGGGCAGGCCCATGACCCGACCCACATCCCGCACAGCCGCCCGCGCTGCCATGGTCCCAAAGGTCACGATCTGGGCCACCCGGTCGTCGCCGTACTTCTCCCGGATATAGGCAATGACCTCGCCCCGCCGCTCATAACAAAAGTCCATGTCAATATCGGGCATCGTCACCCTTTCCGGGTTGAGGAACCGCTCAAACAACAGCCCATGCCGCAGGGGATCCAGTTGGGTGATCCCTAGCAGGTAGGCCACAATACTCCCGGCAGCCGAACCCCGGCCCGGCCCCACCATAATCCCCCGGCTCCGGGCAAAACGGATCAGGTCCCAGACTACCAGGAAATAGCCGGAAAAACCCATCTCCCCAATGACCTTCAGTTCATATTCCAACCGTTCCCGGGCCGCGCTGTTTTCCCCATATTTCTCCGCCAAGGCCTGCAGGCAGAGTTCCCGCAAGTATTCTTCGGGCCGCTCGCCATGGGGAGTCTTGTACTCCGGCAGGATGTGCCGGTCCAGTTCCAACCTAAGGTCACACTGTTCCGCCACAGCCAAGGTGTTGGCCAGGGCCTCCGGGAGATCCGCAAAGACCCGGCGCATCTCCTCGGCGCTCCGTAGATAAAAGGCATCAGTGGGAAAACGCATCCGGTCGGGATCATTGATGGTCTTGCCCGTCTGGATGCACAACAGGACATCATGAATCCGGGCGTCTTCCCGCTTCAAATAATGGACATCATTAGTGGCCACCACGGGTAAGCCAAGACTCTTGGCCAGTTCCAACAGGCCCCGGTTGACCTTCCGCTGGTCGGCCAGGCCCTGGTCCTGAAGTTCAAGATAAAAACGATCTTTAAAAACCTCACCGTACCAAGCGGCGGCCGCTTGCGCCGCCTCGTTCCTCCCGGCCAGCAAGGCGGAGGCCACCTCCCCCGATAAACAAGCCGACAAGGCGATCAACCCTTCATTATGGGCCGCCAGCAACTCCCGGTCCACCCGGGGCCGGTAGTAGAAACCCTCTAAATGAGCAGCGGAGACCAGCCGCATCAAATTCACGTAACCGGCGGCATTCTGGGCCAACAGCACCAAATGGAAGGGATCATCATCCACCTTGGCCACCCGGTCATGGCGGGATCGGCGCGCCACATAGACCTCACAACCCAAGATCGGCTTTATGCCCGCCTTCGCCATGGCCTGGTAAAATTTAAGCACACCGTACATCACGCCATGGTCGGTAATGGCCATGGCTTTCATCCCCATGCTTTGGGCTGCAGTAGCCAGCTGCTCAATGGGCGCCGCTCCATCCAGCAGGGAATATTGGGTGTGTACATGCAGATGAACCATTTCCGCCATGAAAAAACCTCCCGCTGATCAGTTCGCGGGAGGTCCCCTAAAAACCTGCAAATTCGTTTCTCGCTACCCTTGCCGGTCCACTGCCTACTTCACCCAACTAACCCAGGCGCGAACCCGCCCGAAAGAAACGTTGAATGTAGCGGCTTTTATCGACGAATAACCGTCTAAACCAACTTATCACATTAAACAGGAAGGTTCTGCGCGGTACCGCCTCGGCCGCTAGTAAAGGAACGGCATCAAGCAGCTTGTCCCCAAGATAAAGTTGGACCTGACCCACTTCCTCCAAACAGGTAACGGGCGCCTCAACCTCCGGCTTAAACATAGTTTTCACCCGGACTTTCCCCACAGCATCCGCAGGGACAACCGCCATGATATCCCGTCCGGGAATGGCTGCCACACTAGGCGTAACACCCGCCTGAACCGGGGCGGTCTCCCGAAACATTTCCCCGGTCAGTTTAACCAGGCGAAACTCGTCAAAACCATATTCCAGCAGCGCCTGGCTATCATCGTACATGTGCTTGCTGCGAAAAACCACCGACACCAGACGGTGGCCATCCTTCGTGGCCGAGGCCACCAGGCAACTCCCCGCCTGCCGGGTATAACCGGTCTTGACACCGTCAGCATACTCATAACGCCACAACAGCTTGTTGTGGTTATAAAGCAACCGTTCCTTTTGCAGCCTGTTACCGGGCAGTGTGTAGTTGCGCGTCTGCACAATCATGGCAAATTCCGGATTTTTCAAGGCATGGCAAGTGATCAAGGCCAGGTCATAAGCAGTGGTATAGTGTCCCGCGGCCGGGAGGCCGCTGGCGTTGCGAAATCGGGTGTTCTTCGCGCCCAAACGCCGGGCCAGTTTTGTCATTTCCACCGCAAACTTCTTCTCCGACCCGGCCAGGGTTTCGGCAATGGCAGTAGCCGCATCATTCCCGGAGCCTAGCATCAAACCATAAATCAGATCCCGCAAGCGTTGCTCCTCTCCCGGCATTAACCAAACGGAAGAACCCTCCTGCTCAGCGGCAGTCAGGCTCACAGTCACCACACGATCAAGTTCGCCCCTCTCCAAGGCCAAAAGCGCCGTGACGATCTTGGTGGTGCTCGCCGGTGGGCAGCGCAGATGGGGGTTCTTGGCGTACAGTACCTCACCGGTCTCCACATCCATCAGCACCGCCGCCAACCCGTCTACCACCGGCGCGTTGCTAGCCCAAACAGGCCCGGCCCCGACCATAACGGCAATAAGTACAATTAATCCGGTCTTCAATACCCAACGTAAAGACAGCATGATCCACCCCAATATGTTTTTGGTTATCCAATTATTTTCAAATGGTATTCGCAAATGCTCTGCCATTTCCTGCAGGAAAACGATGCTAAAACCGTCTTTTTTAGATTGAAGCCCCCTGTTGCATGGAGGCAGTCAGGTTTTGGTGCAACTCCTCATAAAAACGGAATAATCTCTCCTCCCCCATGGCCTGAGCCAATTGCCTGGCCCGGTGTAAATAGGCCCTGATCTCCCTCTCCACGCGACGCAGGCTTTCCGACTCAGCTAATAAACACTTCAGGCAATATAATTCATCAGCCCTTAAGCGACGCAACCGGCAGATCCGAGTCACCAAAACCAGACCTTGCCGTTTCTCCCGTATTAAGAGGAGAATGGGTAGGCTCAGGATGCCCTTGGCCAGGTCCCCGCCATCCAAGGTAAACATATCCCGCAGGTCATCGGCCATTTGAAAAGCCAGACCCAAATCCACCCCAAACCGGTATAAACGCCGTAACAAAAAGGGGGATGTACCGGAGACCAACCCGCCGAGGACTGCGGCCACGCCAAAAAACCGGGCGGTCTTAAGCCGGATGCGCCGCAGGTACTGTAGGACGGTGACCCCGGGATCAAACAGATGGGCGTCTTGCTCCAACTCCGCCCGGGCCATCCCGGCCACCAGCGTGCCCATTAAGGGTACTCCGGCAGGCAACCCTGCCAGGGCAATCTCCTTAAAAGCTTGGGCAAAAAGATAGTCTCCGCAGAGCAATGCTGCCACACAACCGCTATTCCGCCAAAGGGACGGCACGCCACGGCGAAAAGCCGTCCTGTCCATCAGGTCATCATGGAGTAAACTAGCCAGATGGAGCAATTCCAATCCCACGGGAATCCGGAGGACCGCCGCCGTTAGCCGGTCAGGCCGGGCCGCGCTAAAAAAAGGCGGGCGCGGAGCAGCTTGCCCGGCCGGTTAGCGATGGCTTCCAGATAGCTTCCCACCCCGGGCTGCTCTGCCAGATGCCTTTTCAACTGTTGCTGAACCCACTCCACATTCTCCCGGCAGTAATGTTTGCTTTCTACCGTAATCACCTCCCCAGCGCAATCCCCAACAGCAACAAACCGGCAAAAGAAATAAAGAAGGAAGTTAACTGCCGATTTGCCGCCAAATCGCCCTGCCTAATCCAGGGAATTCCCCTGCTTATCCGCAGCGCCAGGGGCACAAGCAGCAGGACCGACAAGGTTAATTGCGGCAATTGACCAAGGAATACCCCCGCTACCACGGTCAAAAATGCCAAGCCCAAGAGCAAAATAACAGCCCTTTCCAGCCAAGCCAGCCGCCGCACCGCCCAGGTCCGTTTCGCCGTAAGGCGGTCGGCATGGCAATCGGGGATCTCATTGAGGCACAGGATATCCATGACCAATAAGCCCAAGGCGGTACCGACAAACCAGACCGGAGCCCCCAGGGCACCGGTTTGCGTAACATACACACCCCCCGTCAACAGCGGGCCGAAGGCCAAGCCAACGGCCAACTCACCCAAGCCCCGCCCACACCAGCGCAAAGGAGGCGCCGAATAGCCCCAGGCCGCCAGCAAACCGCCGCCTAAAAACCAGAATCCCCGCGGGTCCGTGGCCAAACAAACCCCGGCGCATAACAGGCCACCGGCCACCAACCCAGCCATCCCCCACCGGCGGACAGCGGCGGGCGAGAGTTTGCCCTCTTGAATGACTCTGCTTCCTCCACTGAAGGGCGTTGGCGTCGTCAGCCAGTCGGTACCATGCCGGTGGTCTTGAAAATCATTCCAAAGATTAGCTCCGGCATGCAGCAGCAAGATGCTCACGACAGTCACCGGCAAAGCCAGAGGCCGCCATCTGCCGCCAGCCCAGGCCAATGCGCCCCCGGCCAGCGCCGGCAGGAGCGATAACACCAAAATCGGTCCTCGGACCATCTGCCAAAAGAGAGCCAGTCCCACCTCACCTCCCCGGCCGGCGAATGGTTTGTGTCCATTGGATATCCACCGCCACTTTAATCTTGAGTCGCGGATATACTTTAGTCCAATCCACTTGATCCCAATACTCAGGATACTTGGCCCGCAGCATCCTCCCGTAGCCTACAATGTCAGCATTTAAGGCCTGGGATTTTCGGAGCGCCGCCCGGATTCCTTCCGCCACTTTTTCGGAAACTTCCTGTTCCAACCGGGGAATGAGCCATTCCGATGGCCCGCCGTTCCCGATAAACTCCAGTGCTTCAAAGCCGCCGGTAATCTTTGTTAAGACATGCAGCTTGCCACCGACTATCTCCACCTTGTGCTTGGACCGGGCATTACGGATCCTAACCGTCACCTTCTCCCCCGGACGGCCAGGGAAATTCACCACATACCGGCTAAAACGAAATTCGTTCCTTAAGATGGTATAGGCCAGAGCCTCCGCTGGCGTCAACCAGCCCACCAATTTCCCGCCGCACAAAATGGCGGCGCCGCCAGTAATAAGCTCTTTCTCCTTGAGCATCAGGCGGGGCAGGACCGGTTCAATCCCTTCATCCGCATCAATCACCAGGTACTCCCCCAGGTCAGTAGTAGTATGAAACCCACTCCCCGAGGTCTCGACAAGAACATTCTCAATGTAGGTGGCAGCATTCTGCTCCAACGGCGGTTGCATCTCCAAGACTTTGCCGGCTTCTCCCTGGACCACCGCCAAATCGGCCACCCGTTGAAAACGGAAATCCCGTTTGAAGAAATCTAGAATATCTTCGATACCTTTGGTCTTAGCCAGTTGGTCACTGAACAATAATTGCCGGGTATGGCCGATGAAGAGCTCCCGGTCGATCCGGCGTTGCAATTGAATCATAGCCGCTCCAACAGTTGTTGCAGTAACACTAGTGGTATGAAAGGTCTTCCCGCTGCCCCCTCCCTCCGGACTCATCCGGGCCGGGACTGGAATTTGCACCGTCACCTTATAGCCTTCTTTGCCCTCCTCCGCCGGATCAAAGGCGATGGCCATGATAAAGGCGCGTTGGTCCAGATCGCGGGAGCCAAAACACCCCCCGCACAGTACTACCATCCCCAAAAGGGCCAACAACCACCTGCGTCTCAACGGGCTGTTCCCCCCTCACCCTTCGGCTCTGCCTGATCGGCGCCGGGCCGCATAAGGTAGGCCAACCAGAGGACCAGCGGGAGGAGAATACTAATGAACAGACCAAGAAAGCCCAAGTAACCGCTCCATTTGGTCCACTCAAAGTAGTTGGTCAACAACCCTGAGAGCCAGTAAAAAATGGCGGCCAACCCCCAGATAACCAGGGAGGTTGATCTCAGCTTAAACAAACGCACCAGGGCCAAGATACCAAAGAACATAGAGGCGCTGGCGGTCGTATAGATCGCCGGAATCCAGGCTAAAATCAAGACCAAATCCATCCGTTCAATGAAAATACCTGGTAAATGAATGGATTTCGCTAACTCCAAGGCCGGCCAGCTCTGATTCAATGTTTCTTTATCACCGAACACCCCCTGTATCGTCAGGGTGAAGAAGCTGAAGAGCAGCGTAATAAAGAACATGGACCGTGTGGCGGAACCAACAAGCCGATCCGGATCTTTGAGGAAAGGTGCAAGATAGTAGATGATGGGATACCCGAAAAAGGCCATGGACGGCCCGATCAAAAGCATTGGTTGCCACCGGAAATCCTTCGGATGAAACAAGGGGTACAGATGAATGCTGTCAAAATTCTGCCAGCCTAACACCACCACGGTTGCTCCGATAATCAGGGCCAAACCGATGAGAATTTCATTCACCTGCGCAAAGGTATCCAGCCCCTTGGATACACCATAAGCCACGGCCAACAGGAAAATACCCGAGATGAACCAGGCCGGGCCAAGGGGCAAAATAGAAATATTTGTTATCTCCAACATCGCCCTAACTTCGATGGGGACTATGCTGAGCAGCATAAGAATGAGCAGTAAATTCAGGATAAACCCCAACGGCCGGCCCAGGAGTTTGGGGGCGAACTCCACCAGGGTCTCCTCGGGGAATCGCCTCACCAACACGGCGGTGAACCAAGCGCCAACGGTGAAAAACAATCCCAAGACGAATAAAACCCACCACGCGCTGCTCCCAAAGGCCCGCACAGCAACATTGGGCAGGGTTAAGATGGCAGCACCCACCGTATGTCCCACTACTAACCGGCCAACCTGTTTCGCGGAGAGGACCCGCCGGCTCATTCCCCTTCGCCTCCTTTCAGTTCTCCCCGTTGTGACGGGTTCAGCAGCCTTGACCACCAAGAAGCCGGACCCTTAAGACGCATCCGGTCCAAGGGACGGTACATGCCCGGCCGGTCGGCCATGGCCCACCACGGAACCCGGAAGAAAGTATCTTTCATGTCCCGGGCCCGAAACGGGGTGACTGGCGCAAGGTAAGGCGTGCCGAAGGAACGGATAGAGGCCAGGTGAATAATAATGAAGATCGACGCGATGGAAAGACCGTAAAGCCCGCCGATTAACGCAATGACCATCAACGGAAAGCGCAGTAAACGGTTGGAGACAGCCACGGCATAACTGGGAGCAGTAAAAGAACTAATGGCGGTCAAGGCCACAATAATGGTGATCATGGGCGAGATCAGACCGGCCCGGACCGCCGCATCCCCCAGGATAAAACCGCCCACAATCCCGATGGTCTGCCCCAGCGATCCCGGGAGCCTGGCCGACGCCTCCCGGATGATCTCAATGGCCACCTCCATGATTAGCGCCTCAAAAAAGACGGGAAACGGCACCCCCTCCCGGGTCCCGGCGATGGCTACCGCCAGTTTAAAGGGGATTAGCTCCGGACTGTGGGAGGCTAAGGCAATATATAGCGCCGGCAGATAGAGGGAGAAGAAAAAGGCCAGAAAGCGGATGGCTCTAAGCAATGTGGCCAGGGGCCAGCGCTGGTAATAGTCCTCCGCCGCATAGTATAGTTGCCAAAATGTTACAGGAACCAGCAACACAAAGGGAGTATTATCTGTGACAATGGCCACCCGGCCTTCCAAGAGCCCGGCCGCCACCCGGTCCGCTCGCTCGGTGCTTTGAACCGTCGGAAACACGGACAATACCGAATCCTCGATCATCTCCTCCAGGTAAGAACTCTCCAGGATGCCATCAATCTCAATCCGTTCCAAACGCTGTTTTACTTCATCGACGATCTTGGGGTTAGCAATACCATGAATATAGCAGATGGAAATGTCGGTCTTAGTACGGGTTCCCAACTGCAAATTTTTAATCCTGAGGTTGGGATCGCGGATCCAGCGCCGAATCTGGGCCGTGTTGCTTTTTAGCACCTCATTGAAGCCAACCCTAGGTCCACGAACCACACTTTCGGTCTGGGGCTCATCGATCCCCCGGTGCTCCCAGCCCCGGGTATTGGCGATAATGGCCTGGGCTTCACCCTCAAACAGAATAGCTGTTTCCCCTGACAAGACGGCAGCCATGATCTCCGGATATGTGGTGACCACTTTCACTTCATCGATGGTCAACAACCGGTCGCGCACGGCAAGGACCAAATCTTCCTCGCCAAACTTGCGCTCCCACTCCGCTTTCATGTCGGAATCCAAGGTCAAAGCTTCCAAGATATACTTATTAATAATCTCTTTCGAACTCATCCCATCAATGAAAATTAACATAATTTGCAGGGGCCGGCCCAGTTGAACGGTATATTCCCGGAAGATCACATCATCACTTTGACCAAGGGTGTCCTTCAGATATTTAACATTAAGGGCGAGTTCCGGCGAGAGCTCTTGCCAGGTCTCTTTTTTGTTGTTTTTGTCCTCCTTATTCTTCTCCGTACGGCGCTTCTTGATTAGTTCCTTTACCCGCATGGGTTTCTTAAAAAACCTTTGCCAGGGGGACAAGCCCGCCACCTCCAGTTATTTCTCCCACCCCGTCAACCAACACGGAGATCCTTCTTTGCCCCTTGCCAACGGCCGCAGCGATCGCCCCACCCGGCGATGGTTTGCCCATCCAGCTGGAGAAAGACCACCTCACAGTGGTTTGGGCAATAGGTGCATTCCAGGCTCTCGCAATGAATCTCCCGGTTAGCCAGGCCAAAACCACGAAACGCCGTTGGGCGCGGGTTTCTTTGCATCTCCTCCCGGGCCAACAAGGCGGCGCCCACCGCCCCCATTACCCCATAGTGCTCAGGTACAATCACCTCCGCCCCCAAGACCTCCTCAAAGGCCCGGCGGATACCGATATTGGCGGCGACTCCCCCTTGAAAGACAAAGGGTGGCAATAGTTCCTTGCCTTTACCCAGGTTGTTCAGGAAATTGCGAACTAAGGCCAGGCAGAGCCCGGCCACTATATCCGGCAGGCTGTGCCCCATCTGCTGCTTATGGATCATGTCCGATTCCGCAAAGACCGAACAACGACCGGCAATGCGCACGGGGTTGGTGGCTTGCAGAGCCAATTCCCCCAGCCGCTCCACAGGCAGCTTCAACCGGCCAGCCTGCTGGTCCAGGAAGGAGCCGGTCCCCGCGGCACAGACGGTATTCATGGCAAAATCCACCGCTACTCCCTGGCGCATCAGGATCAGTTTCGAGTCCTGCCCACCAATCTCCATAATGGTTTGGACATCCGGGTAAAAGTGGGCGGCCGCTACGGCGTGGGCGGTAATCTCATTCTTCACCAAGTCAGCGCCGACAGCTGCAGCGATCAACTGGCGGCCCGAGCCGGTAATACCCAGCCCAGATACTGTCTCTATTTCCCTATGGCGTAACTCGTCAAGGGCTCGTTGAACGGAGCCAATGGGATCGCCGTTGGTGCGAATGTAGATTTTCTGCATAAGCTGGCCTGCACCATCAAGTACCACAAGGTTGGTGCTGACCGAGCCAACATCGACACCAAGCCAAATTTGTTTGTTCATGCGCTTTTCTCCCGTCCCCTCCGTATTAAGTCCACAAAAGCCTCCAACCTGGTGCACACCCCCGCCTCCCCGGAGTGTTCATCCAAGATCAGGGTCATCACCGGCAGCCGGTAATCCCGGCCGACCTCGGGCAGGATGCTCTGGGCCACCAGCTCTGGCATACAAGTGAAGGGCATAATCTGGACCATGCCATCGTAGCCGTTTACGCCGGCATGGACCGCCTCCGCCACGGTCTCCCGGCCATGACCTCCGACAAAACAGCGTAGGTACTTTTCGGCCCGCAGGGCCTGTCGCTGGACGGCCCGGCGGTTCAGCCCACGGAGGAGATTTTCCTTAACCCAGTTGCTAATACTGATCGCCCGGTGGACTTCCACGTCCATCCGGCCCAGGGTCTCTTCCACATGGAAGTTGACATTCGGTTCCAAAACCATATAAATTTCTCCGGCAAGCAGAATCCGGAGGGGCCGGTATCCTTCCCTCCGCGGTACCGCCGCCAACTCCTGCCGGAAACTCTCCCGTACCAGCGCAAGATCCTTGACCAAGGAGGCCTCGGCCGCCAGCCGCCGGTACCGCCGGTACAAGGCTAAAGCGTTGCCCACCTGCGCCTCCCGGGGCTGGAGCCACCGGACCTTCCGGTTAATCTCCTCCAAGACGTTCAGTTTCTTCCAGGCAAAACCCAGGGCCTGCGGTAGCTTTAACATCCGACGCCAACCCAAGAAAGCTAGCAACTCCCGCCAAAAGGGGGGCGCCCCGGCCCGGGGCGGCTCCAGAATGATAAACTTCACATCATAGCCCAGGCCCCGCAGGATCTCCTGTTGTACCTCGGCATAGTTGCCAAACCGGCATGGGCCGCAGCCACCGGCCATCAGGACCGTGTCAGCCCCCCTTTGCAGGGCTTGGAGGTAATTGCCCAGGTTCATTTTAAACGGGTAACAGATAAACTCCGGCGCGTATTTCACCCCAAGCTCCACGGTTTCGCCATTAATCGGCGGCGGCGACACGGTCTCCACACCTAATTCATGCAAGATGGTTTCCAGTAAGATTTGTACCTCCGCCATTTGGGGAAAGGTCACCCGCAACAGCTTTTCCTCCTTGTCACCAGATCCAGGAAGGCCTCCAGCCGGGTGGCAAAACCGGCCTCCCCCGTATGTTCATCCAAGTTTAGGCCAAGCAAGGGGATCCCGTGCTCCTGCAGTCGCCGGGCCACCAGTTCCCCCACCACCGATTCGGGACCACAACCAAAGGCCGCCAGATGGATGACGCCATCCACTCCCTGTTCGGCATAATAAAGGGCTGCGGCCATGATGCGCCGGCCAAGGGTCCAAAAGAGCGGTTTATTTAACCCAGGGATTTTGGCCTGCAACCACCGGTCCGGAGTCATCTCCGGGGTCAGGACTTGCACGTCGGCCGCCCGCAACCGGCCCAGCAGATCCATGCTGAGATGACCATCATACAAGCAATAAGGATGGGCAATAACACCGATTTGCAGTCCCTGGTTTTGGCTGCCGGCGGCTTGCGCCAATTCCGTCCAACGCTCGCTAGCAACCTGCCTGGCCAGGGACAGGGCCCGGCGGATTTTTTCTTTTGGTAGCTTGCGCCGGATCTGCCCGTCCACTGCTTGGACCGACCATAAATGGCGCTGTCGGTCGTTTAGCCAGAGCAGCATGGGCATCCCCCGTGGAAGTACTGCTCGCACCATATCCGGCAAGCCCATAAATTTCGGGCAGATAAAACGGTTCTTCTCCACTTGGATCTGGTGGGGGACAAACACCGCATCCACCTTCTCCACTTCCGCCAAATACCGGACATGCCCCATAAAAACTTTGACAGGAAGACAGATCTCATCCTGGGCCGCCCGGACACCCAACTCCACCTGGCGCCGGCCGGTGGGCGGCGAGACCACCGGCGTAAAGCCGCATGCCAGCAGAAAACTCTCCCAAGCCTTCCCATACCAATGATAGAGCAATGCCCGGGGAATTCCGATTCGCAACCTGTCCGTCCCACCTTTGCTCCAATCTTTCCCGACTTTAGGCCAGACCATGGTGGCGCAGGACCTCTTGTACCGCAGCGGTGGTGATCCTGGCCCCCTCTTCCTGCCGGTCTGCATCATCCATTTTGCCCAGATCGCCAACGCCGACAATCACCGGGACATCAAGGCAATTGAGGATGTCTACCGTATCCCCCTCCACCTTATAGCGGCCCGCCGGTTCGGGGATCCCATCTTTATCCACCGGTCCGTATACCCGCTGACCCTCCCGGGTCACGGAAACATCCACCGCCACCCCCTCCACCTTGTCAGTGTTGGAAGCGACCGCCACCACGCCCAAAACCTCCACCCGCTCATCCTTCGCCAGTTGCTCCAAGACCCGCTCCCCGGGGCCTTTAGATCTTTTCCCGCTGTCATCCACCATGACCAGGACCGGCTCCTGAGGCGCCTGCAAAACCAGTTCCATAATCTCCTCAGCCGATAAAGGCGTGGGGTTACCACCCGAAGCGGAGACGGCCAGACCACCCACGTTGGCCGCAGCCCTTTCCACTGCGCCCTGGGCTGTCCGGTCTCCGTCGGTGACGATGATTACCCGTTTCTTATCCATGCCGGCTTGCTAAAACCTCCTTGACGCTCTGCACCAGCCGGCGCAGGCCCTCTAACGAACGAAGCATCCCCCACGCCGCCAAAGGACGGCCCAGGCTTACCCAGCCCAATCTCCGGGAGAGCATGCCCCCAAGCCGGGCGGTCACACCAATGCAGTCCAGAACGTCCACCAGAAAAACCTCCCCCGCCCAGCCCATAATCCCCAGGACACTCTCCATGGCTTGGCTGCATTCCCTGGCGCCGCTACCAAAACCGATGATGTAAACCGCATGACCCAGGGTATCCGTCCCCATATAGCAGGGAATACCAAAGTCACTGGCCTGGGCCCGGTCAAACAAGGGCAAAGCGAGGATCTCCCGGACCTGCACCGGCCGGTCCATGGGCAGGCGGCCAAGATGTAAATGGGCGGCAATCACCGATGAATGGGCGCGGCCATAACACTGGTAAATAATCTTCAGCCCCTAAGTCCCCTTTCCACCCCTAGCACCAGTTCCACCAGGTGTGGGTATAGTTCTCTTACGGCTGCTGGTACGGTGTGGCCCCGCCAGGGGAAGACGTCCCCGCCGGCCCCGGCATCCACCAGTTGGAAATGGGTTTTGCCTGGATCCATCAGTTCTTGGATACTATTGATGACTTTTGCCACCAGCGGGCCATTCCGCGGGGGATATGCCATGACAAAGATCCCGTGGCCGTCACGCCAGCCCACAAACACAAGCCTGCCCCAGTCCCGAGCGGTAAAACCCTGCCGGTAAGGAATCCGCCGCCATTCAAACCAGTTGGGCGGGTGTTCCATCGGCAAGATCCGGAGATGGATGGCCGCCGCCACCTGTGGCGCAAGTCCCCGCCGGGTAGAGTAATAAACCACATTCATCCCGGATCGTCCGGTGAACTGTCGGAGCCGTCATCCGACCTGTCCTCGACGCCAACACCGGCAAACTCCTGCTTTAGATTCCCGCCCAGGCGACTTAAGGCGCCACCGTTTAGCAACAGGAAGAGCACCACACCGGCGGCGGCAATACCTAAAAGCCAGAATAAGGCAGTATAAGATCCGCGCCGCATTGGCCCGCCGACTGCCCCGCGACCGGCGTTATACAAGACATCCCGGGCTGCCGCGGCAAAGATGGCAGCCCCCCGTTCCGCCGCCTCCCGGCTGTTGGTATGGGACCCAACTTCCAACAAGATTAGGCGGGGAGCCAAATCCTGGTTATATTTACCCTTCCCGTAAAAGATACCCTTAATCAATCCCGGGTATTTCTTGTCCACCGCAGCCTTGATCTGCTTGGCAAAGGCTTCATTGGCGGACCGGTTGGGATTTTGCCGGCCAACAACCAACTGTACCTTGGTAACTTCCGTATTATTAATGCTCTCCGCATACTCGTCCCGGGGCACCGCGTCCCGATGGATATCAATAAGGCACACTGGCCGTTTCTCCAGCAGTTTGGCGGCGGTTCGCCGGGAGCGTTCATAGGACATGGCGTCATGGGGGTCGTGGGGTGTTTTGTCGTGAATGACCTCAATCTCCTGTTCACGGAGTTTTTGGGCCATGGCACTCCCAACCTTATATATCCCACCACCTGCTTTAATACTGGATTTGCCATCCGTTGGTACATAGGACTCATCGCTGTGGGTATGAAAGATGGCGATGGGCCTTTTTTCATCGGCCTGGACCTGCCGCTTGCCAGCCCAAACCGCCCACAAGGCGGAGAACCAGGCCTTCCAGGCCGGCTTTACCCCTGCCAAGCCCAGCCTCGCCCTGCGGACAAAGCGGACCCTTGCCGTCTCGCCTTCCAACCGCTCCACACGGTAGAGCCGGTTGTCCGCAGCCAAATACTCATCCCCGGGCGTTACCCTGTGAGCTGTCCGGCAGATCACCTTCCCCCGGTCATCAATCATGGTATAATAGCGTTCCACCAGTTCTTCTTCGGCCCTGGCTGGTCCGGCGGCGCCCAGCCAAAAAGCCAATATGAAAAGGATGATTGCCCGTTGTCTCAATGGGATTCCCCTCCTTCTTGCGGTTCGCCCGGTCCATCCAGTCCCGGCGGATACTGCCGCTGCTCAGTGGCGGCCCCACCTTGCAACCGTTCCCTGCTTTCCCCGATGAGTTCCGCCAAGAGCACGCCAATGAGCGCGGCAATGACCACCGTATCAAAGACGCCGCCGCCCCCGATCCGGCTGGGGGCCGGAATCCCCCGGGCAAAGGTTTCAATAATATGACCGATATCCGCAAGGATGATGCCTAAAACACCACTAATAAAGGCCAGCCGCCGTGACCGCCCGATTACATAAGCAATCCCGCCTGCCAGGATCCCCCAGAGATATTGCGGGTCGATAAAACCAATATAGGTATCAAAATCATATAGCTTGCTAACGCCATAGACGGCAAGTCCGGCCAAGACTGCTCCAAGGATGCCCCGGCTCAGCTCCTTGGCTGTACCCGCCCTGGCTAGGACATAAATAGCCAGACCCAAAGGAATAATGGCGCCGCCCAGGTTGACCGAGATCCCCGGCGTCCCCCGGTATAAGGGGATGTCAATGAAGCTGCCAACCACCATCCCGCCGATGACAAGCAAGGCTTGCTTATCATTGAGATACAGCCGGTCCAAGACCTGCTCGGCCAGGCCAAATAAAACCACCAGAGACGCCAGGACCAACAAAATGATGCCCAGACTCATGATTTATACCCCTCCCTATCTCCGTTCTAGTCTTCCCAAGCCGGTACCGCCTATACAAAAGTTCCGGTCCCTTTCTTGCGTCAGTGTTTTATCTGACAAGAAAAGAGGCTGCCCGCAAAAGGTTTTTCCTTTTGGGACAGCCCCTGTAATTTTATCGGCTTTAATAGCTGAAATTTTGCTTTTATCCCTTAATTAACTCGGCCAGGCTGGACCGGAGTTCACCGGTCTCCTGTTGTTCCAAATAAGAACGGACCTCCTCCTCTTCCGAGGTAGTCTCCTTTTCCCCAGCCGACTGTGGGCTAGCTGCCGGTGGCGGGGTAAGTTCCTTCAAGCTCAACCCGATCCGGCGGCTGGCCGGATCCACCGAAATCACCTTCACCCGGACGTTTTGGCCTTCCTGGACTACTTCTTTGGGGTCTTTAACCCGCTCGTGGGCCAACTGGGAGATATGGATCAAACCGTCAATGCCTGGTTCCAAACGCACAAAGGCGCCGAAAGAGGTAAGCCTGACCACGGTTCCATCCACCACATCACCTTCGTGATAATGCTGGGCCGCCAGCTCCCAAGGATGGGGCTTGGCCTGTTTGATGGAGAGGGAGATCCGTTTGGCCGACCGGTCAATCTTCAACACCAGAACCTCTACTTTTTCGCCCTCGGCCACCACGTCTTTGGGTTCCCGAACCCGGTCCCAGGATAACTCGGAGAGGTGAACCAGGCCTTCCACCCCACCACCCAGGTCCACAAAGACGCCAAAGGGGACCAGCCGGGTGACTGTTCCTTGCAACCGTTGGCCTTCGGATAAAGAGGCGTAGAGTTTCTCCTCCTCCTGTTGCTTGATTTCTTCCAGCACGCTCCTTCTGGAGAGAATCATCCGTTTCTTCGCCGGATCTAACTCAATAATCCGGCAGGTTAATTCCTGCCCGACAAAGGGCTGCAAGTCCTTGACATATTCCAACGCCACCTGGGAAGCCGGAAGAAAAGCCCTGATACCTTGGACTTCAACCTCCAAACCACCTTTAACGGCACGGGTAACCCGCCCATTTACCGTGGCTCCTTGCCGATAATCATCGGAGATTTCTGCCCAAACCTGTTCCTGTTTCGCCCGCCGGTGGGAGAGGACAAAAGGCTCCTCCGGATCCTTGGACTTGATGACCATGACATAAATTTCTTCTCCGACCTTTACCACATCCTTGGCGGTCAGCCCCGGCTGGGTGGTCAACTCCGCCAGGGGAATCGGCAAATCCGACTTCCAGCCTAAGTCAACATAGGCCGCGTCATCCCGGACCAGCACCACTTTGGCCTTTAGGATCATCCCCTCCTCCAAACGCTGCGGGGCTTGATTGAGCAACGCGCCAAAATCGTTCTCCTCCTGCCCGGACAGTCCGGTTTTAAGCTCCTCGTTTTCCATTCTTTCTTCCCTTTCCAACTTACCTTCGATACCTCCTGATTTTAAACATTGTAGCCAGTGGACAACCTCTTGAATCTGGTCAGCTGGCGTTGAGGCGCCTGCAGTCACTGCTACAGTCTGTACCCCGTAAAACCAAGCCGGATCCAGTTCAGCAGCGGATTCCACCAGATAAGTAATAGTCCCTTGCGCCTCTCCGATCTCGGCCAAACGACGGGTATTGGCCGAATCCCGTCCACCGATGACCACCAAGCGTTCTGCGGCCCGGGCCAATTCCTTGACTTCCTGTTGGCGCTGGACGGTGGCGGAACAAATTGTATTATGAATCTTCATCTCCCGGCAGTGGGGTAACAAGGCTGCAACCACCTTGTTTAAACCATCGGGGGACTGGGTGGTCTGGCAAACCACCCCAATCCGGCTACCTACATTATCAAAGGGCCCTGTCAATTCTGCGGGAGAAATAACAATAGCCTCGCCATTAACCCATTCCGTGACGGTGCTCACCTCGGGATGGTTTTTATCGCCGACAACCACCACCCGGTAACCTTCTTCCCGCAGGGCCACAGCCAATTCCTGCTCCAACCGGACAAAGGGACAGGTGGCATCCACGATCCGGATGCCGCGTTCTTGGGCGGTTTGGAATAACTGGGGGCCAGCCCCGTGGGAACGCACGATCACCGTCCCAGCAGCAACTTCTGCCAACTCCTGAATGCTAGCAATGCCTGCATCGGTAAGCTCTTGCACCTTCCGGGGATTATGGATCAGCGGGCCAAGGGTTGCGACAAAACCCTCAGTCTCCCGGCGGGTCTTCTCCGCCAGTTCAATGGCACGTTGCACGCCAAAACAACAACCAGCTTTTTTCCCAACGATTATCTCCATCAGTTCCACCCTTTGCTCTCTTTTGTGTCAACTATTGATCAAGGCGGGCGCCCTTGGCCAGCGCCAAGGCAAGAATGCGTTCCACCACTTGATCGATATTCAGCTCCGTCGTATCCAACTCAAAGCTGTCCGGAGCCGGCCGGAGAGGGTCCACCTCTCGGCCGCTGTCAATGGCGTCACGCCGAATGATGGAGGCCTGGAGTTCCTCCTCATTTACCATAATCCCTTTTGCCTGCAACTCCAATAACCTGCGGCGGGTCCGGGCAGCCACGGATGCTGTCAAAAAGACCTTTACTTCCGCATCGGGCATTACCACGGTCCCAATGTCCCGGCCTTCCATTACCACCCCGCCACCGCTGGTCAGCGACTGTTGCAACCGGACCAGATTGCGCCTGACACCGGCGACGGCAGCCACGAAAGAAACATTGTTGGTCACTTCCAGGCTGCGGATCTCTTCATGAACATCCTCCCCGTCCATGTACAAGCGGTAGCCCTTGCCCTCTTCCGCCGGGCGAAACTCCAATTGAATCCCAGCAGAGAGTTCCGTCAAACCTTCCCCATCGTCCATAGAAACGCCCTTCCGCAGGGCCGCCAAGGTAACTGCCCGGTACATGGCGCCGGTATCAACATAAATATAGTTCAATGCCTCGGCCACCCGTTTGGCCACCGTACTCTTTCCTGAACCGGCCGGCCCGTCAATGGCAATCTTCAGTTTCTTCATCCCGCACCCCCATATGATTTTAGGCAGAGTATTATATTACCCTCCGATTATTTTAACTGTCAACCCTCAACTGCAAAGGGAGGGGTTGCCCCCTCCCCTGTTTTTCAATTGGATCGGAACATCCCGGCTGCTCGCATCAGCTTTGACTGGTGGTCACGGTCGACACGGTCACTTTTATGTGTTCGACTGCCTAAAAAGTGAAGGCAAAAATGGCCATCAAAGTTATTATCCTTTATATCACAATTTCCATGGGGCATCCCGTTCATAGAAGCCGCAATCCGGTGGGAACCGAACTCCACCACCACCGCGCGCCGCTCCCAACTCCACTTGCCGTTATAAATCTCCAACATTATTGCAGTATCTTCCCTTGCGTACGGTTCGCAGTCAGCGTGTTTATGCCCGCCGCGGCGATAGATGAAAAAAGATAACCCGGTCTCAACATCAATGACCTTGGCCAAGGAGCCAACCTTAAATAACCTGTGAACCTCCTCCCAAGGTACCGGTTTAACACTACTCCGTCCCCTGCTGGCAATGGTTGCCGGGGGAATGCGCAAAATCTGTCCCGGAGTTATTGTCGCCTCGGGCTTGAGGCGGTTGTACTCCCGCAGCATCGTAGGGTTCACATTGTATCTTGCGGCAATGGACTGAATACTCTCCCCGTAGGATACTTTATGGGAACGGTTAAGCGCTGTCCCGACTCGGCGATAAAGCACCTGATAGGTGGCACTACCGACAATTCCGTCAGTTAGCAGTCCGTTGTCCTGTTGAAAACGGCTGACCGCATCATGGGTTACTTCACCAAAGTACCCGGTGGGTTCTTGGGTAAAATAACCTAAAAGGCCAAGCCACTCTTGAATTCTTATCACTTCCGGGCCCCGATCGCCCCGGCGAACGGTTGTGGCCAAACTTTCAGCAGTAACAAGCAACGGATGGAAAAGCAAGAAAAAAACAATTGCCAAACCCAAAAAACTCCGGAAGGTCATTGCAGTGCCCCCGTTCACCGGTAAACGGCCCATCGTTTCCTGCACTTTAGCCATGCCAAACCGTTTTTCTTTTCTTCTAAATTAGGCAGATATTTTAAAATTTCCTTCCTTATGCCGACTAGAATTTCTGACTACCCAGGAGTTCCTCCTTGCCCTTGCGGATTACCAGCAAACCCTTCTCCAGCGTTTCTTCCAACTGCTCCAACATTTGGTGCACAAATTGACGGGCTTCCGCTTCGATCTCCGCCGCGGCCTCCTCCGCGTTACGGACAATCTTTTCCGCCTCTTCTTGCGCTTTTTGCACAATTATATGCTCAGTAACATTTTCATTTACATAGTTCTCCACTTCAAGGCGGATGCGCTCGGCCTCGGCCGAAGCCTGACGGATATACTCCTCGCGTTGCTCCATCAGGGACTCGGCCTGCCGGATCTCTTCCGGCAGGGCAAAGCGAATCTTGTCTAAAAGTTCCATGACATCGTCGGCAGGTACCAGATTACGCCCGGCAAAGCGGGGACTCTTTGTCACCAACTCTTCCAAGCGGTCCAAAAGCAACAGCAGATGCATGCGGGTCATTATTTCACCCTCCGCTGAAATTTTTCTTGCAAAGCCACTTCTACCGCCGGCGGCAACAGTCCCGGCAAGCGCCCCCCCAGTTCGAAAACCTGCTTGACGATACTGGAACTTAAAAATGAGTACTCATGGCGGGTCATAATAAACATTGTTTCAATTGTCGGCTTCAACCGCTTATTGGCCAAGGCCATTTGGAACTCAATCTCAAAATCGGAAACAGCCCGCAGCCCTTTAACAATCACTTGCGCCCCGTGTTTCTCAGCGAAATCCACCAATAAGCCATGAAAGTAATCAATCTTAACGTTGGGCAGGTAACGGGTGACTGAGGTTAACAGATCGCATCGTTCCTCCACCGAAAAAAGCGGTGTTTTATTAGGATTTTCCAACACCCCGACCACAACCTGGTCAAAAATTTGACTGGCCCGTTCTATAATATCAAGGTGTCCATTGGTTACCGGATCAAAACTCCCGGGACAAACTGCTATCTTCAAAACCTATTCCTCCTTCCCGGGCAGAAAACGCCAAAAGTCCAAGGCCGTCTCCCCGTAAACCCGGGTCTTCAGCCGCTGCCAATCCCGCCCCGGTTCCGGAACGGGCCGGCGGACCGCATACTCCAAGACCAGGATCCCATCGGCTCTGAGCAAACGTTTTTCTGCAATCACCGCTATGGCCGGTTCGTACAGTCCGGCTTCATAAGGCGGATCAACAAAAACCAGATCAAAGCCGGTGGGAAAATCCGCAATTTTCTCCGGCAGCTTTAGCGCATCGCCCACCAAAATCCGGTAGGAGCCTTGCTCGACCGGCAGCCGTTCCAGATTGGCGCGCAAAGTCTTTGCCACGGCCGCGTTCTTCTCGATAAAAAGGGAATACGCGGCGCCACGGCTGAGGGCTTCGATGCCCAGGGAACCGGTACCGGCGAACATGTCCAAAATATTGGCATGAACCACTGCGGAACCCAAGACATTAAAGAGCCCTTGCCGGACCCGGTCCTCCGTGGGCCGGACCTCCGCCCGCCGGGGACAAGTCAGAATCTGTCCCCGGTATTCGCCCCCGGTTACCCGCATTCCGGCAGCGGCAGGGCGATCACGCCCACCGTCCCCGGCCCCACATGGGCGCCGACAATTGGTCCCACATAACCTAAGATCAGCTCCTCAATCCGCGGGTCCTTACCGAAAGCTTCCCGGATCCGTTCAATTTCTTCCTGTTGCTCAGCATGGACAAGCGCCAGGTAATACCGGCGATCACCAATCCGTTGCTGAACCAGTTCAGCCAGGTGATGGCTAAGACTGCGCTGGGAGCCGCGGAAAAGCTCGACAGTAACAAGTTCCCCGTTGGCGATGCTGAAGATGGGTTTGACATTTACCACTCCTTCAGCTGCGGTGGCTGTACCGATCCGCCCGGTCCGGTGCAGATGCTCCAGATTATCAACGGAGAAATAGATTACTGCCCTTTCACTGGCTTGATCCAAACGTTGGAGGACCGTCTCCAGGTCAACACCTTCATTTAACGACCTGGCCGCCTCCAGCACCGCCCAACCCAGTCCCATCGAGACCAGCCGGGAATCCACCACACGGACACTGATGTCCGGCGCCACCAGTTCCGCGGCCTTTCTGGCGCTCTTCAGGGTGGCACTGAGTTTTTCCGACAGGTGAACCGAGAGGATCGTATCACCCGGCTGCGCAATTCGCCGGTAAGCGGCGACAAAATCTTCAACCGTCGGCGCCGAGGAGTCCGGGGTGATCGACTCATTAACCATCCGGTGATAAAACTCCTCCGCCCATATATCTTCGCCGTCCTTTAATACTTCGTCGTTGAAATGCAGATTGAGCGGAACGACGGTAATCCCATGCTGAGTAGCAATTCGTTCCGGAAGATCTGCCGTACTATCTGTCAATACATGAACCGCCATGATGATTGCCTCACTCTACGGAAAAGATGAAATAGTACAGGGGTTGACCGCCATAGTATAACTCGATCTCCGCCTCAGGAAAGCTGTCTTGAAGATTGTTCAAGAGTTCCTGGGCCACTTCGGAGGAGATATCTTTACCGTAGTAGATGGAGATTAATGCATCCTCCCGGGAAACCTCCTTCTTAATCAGGTCAAAAAGGACCTGGCCCGGATCCTTGCCGGCCAAGACCACCTCATCTTCCCACAAGCCGATAATATCTCCCTCTTTGATCTCCAAACCGTTATATACAGTATCCCTCACCGCAAAGGTTACCTCACCGGTCTGGACACCCGACATCGCCCGTGTCATCGCCTCAATGTTCTCCCGCAGGTCCGTCTGGGGATTGAAGGCCATCAAAGCGGCAATACCCTGCGGGATCGTCTTTGACGGCACCACGCCGACAGGTTCCGGAGTCAACTCGCTGACCTGACCGGCAGTCATTATAATGTTACCATTGTTCGGTAAAATAATCAGTTGTTTGGCGGATACTTTCTCGGCAGCCCGGTACAGATCCTCGGTACTCGGGTTCATGGTCTGCCCGCCTTCAATCACAACATCCACACCCAAACTGCGGAAAATCTGTTGTAAGCCTTCCCCGGAAGCTACAGCCACCAGGCCGATCTCTTTGACCGGTTCACTCTCCTTGGCGGCTTGCTTCACCCGTTCCAGCCGTTGTTGGCTTTGTTCCACCATATTATGAATCTGGATCTCACTCATGTCCCCTAAACGAACGGCATAATCCAAAATAAGTCCAGGGTTGTTGGTATGAATATGAATCTTAGCGGTCTTGGCATCGCCGACCACCAACAAACAATCACCGTGGGGCGTCAAATCTTGCCGGATGTTTTCTATCTGCAAATTCTCACCGCGCAAGATAAATTCGGTACAATATTGAAAGTTGATCTCTTCAAGTTCCATATCCCCTTCAGCATACCCGGAGGCCAACCGGTACGGGCTGTCCTCCGACAGGGCCACTGTCAACTTGCTGGCAACAGGGGATCCTTTAACTGCCTCCAGCACACCTTGGAGAAAAAAGATTAAACCCTTACCGCCGGCATCAACCACGCCCGCCTGTTTAAGGGTGGGAAGCATCTCCGGCGTCTTGCTGAGAATCCAGTCGGCATGATGATAAATGGCTTCCAGATATTCAGCCATACTCATCGGTTGCTCCAAAAGTCGGCGAGCTTCGGCGGCGGCCTCGCGAATAACCGTTAAGATAGTTCCTTCCACCGGTTTGCGCACGGCTTGATAAGCCATATTCGCCGCGCCCTCAATGCCCTTTGCCACTTCCTCGCGGCCCAGAATCCGCGCGCCGGCAACCCCCTTGGCAAAACCGCGGAAAAACTGGGACACAATGACGCCCGAGTTGCCCCGGGCTCCCATCAGCGCTCCTTGAGCCGCGCTTTCGACCACATCGCCAAGCTGGTCACTGGTTGTTTTTTCCACTTCCCGCACTGCCGAAAGAAACGTGAGATACATATTTGTTCCCGTATCCCCATCCGGCACCGGAAAAACATTCAACGCATCGACTTCATCCTTATGCTCGTAAAGCATGGCGGTACCAGCGGCGATTACCTTCTTCAGCTGGGGTCCATCGATGTTCTCCATATTCAAGTAGCGCCCCCCTATTCCTAAAAACTGCCTTTCACACCCGTTTGAACCCCTTGAATATAAACGTTAACCCGAGAAACGTCTAACCCAAGCTGTGTCTCAACGGTATATTTCACGTTCTCTTTGACGTTGCGCGCCACTTCCTGCAGTCTGGTGCCATATTCGGCAATAATGTACATGTCCAAGATAACCTCATCGCCGTCAATATGAACTTCAATGCCTTTTGTCAGGTTATCCCGACCGCGAAAAAGCTCGGCAATGCCATCCTGAATGTTCCGCGAAGCCATGCCGACAACCCCAACACAACCCATGGCAGCAAAACCTGCCACCATCGCCACGGCTTCCGGCGCTACATCAACTACACCCAGGGACTTTGTCCCGCTTACCGTCGGGTGGCCTTCCACATGCGACTCCCCCTTCGGGCAAAATACCTCATATTTATTCTTCCCAACAAACAATTTTCCTGCCTTATCCCGAAAAAAACAGAAAACTAAAAGCGAAAGCAAGGCACCAAACCCAACAAATCCGCAAGTATTCTATCTATTGTATCTAGTGTTCAGGGATAGAACCTTCGGAACACTGCATAATATAAGCATCCAGGGCACGCACCAACCGTTCAAGGTCTACGCCGTGCATCCGCGCACCGTTTTCCAGGGTTTCCATGGTTGCGCCCATACACTCGGTACAACCCATGCCAAGCCGGCGAAAGATCTCACAGGATCCGGGGTACTTCTCCAATACATCAATGATCCGTGTATCTTTGGTAACCAAGGCCATTCCTCCCGTTATCCCGTTGCTTCGCAAAGAGCTGCCGCTACAGCAACGCTTGGCCGTTTGCGAAGGCCATAACTGCAGCAGCCCGGTTTTTGTCTTCTGCCATAACCGGGGGATGAAGCATCCTCTGCCCCGTATTAAAAGATAAGCATAAGAAGGCATTATACAAATAATATTTCTTCCAATCAGTAGCAAACTCCTTTTTTGGAAATAATGATGGAATATTGTCCAAAATCGCTTGTCTTCCCTTTCGCATTATGATAAAATGGGGGTTGCGTAAAGTGCTTGAGGACGGAGGTGGTAAATCATGGCCAATCGTTGCGCGTATTGTGGTAAAGACCATCAATCCGGAAATCTGGTCAGCCACTCGAATATTAAAACCCATCGTTTGTGGAAGTCCAACATCCGCCGGGTTCGGGCCATCGTAGACGGGGCACCGCGCCGGATTAAGGTTTGTACACGTTGCCTTCGTTCCGGCAAGGTTCAACGTGCTGTCTAGAATCTTCGTTCTATGTAGAAAAGGCCTTTTTATAGGTCTTTTTTCTTTGCGATTTTGTCCCAATCTTTTAAACTTTACTGTTTTATTATCGGAATATCTTTACCGGAGTATCCATGTGACCTATGAAATGAAACAGGAACGCGTATTATAAACCCGATTATTAACAATTGAAGGCATTTCTGAAAAATGCCGTTTTTACCGGTGTCATTTTACTACATGTGGAGGTGTTGAATTGTCACAGTTCAGTAAGATGAAACTCTTCACCGGAAGCGCCAATCCCCAATTGGGACAAGAACTCGCTGACTTTCTCGGTATCAAACTCGGCAGCGTTTCCATTTCTCGTTTCGCCAACGGTGAGATTTATGTACGTTACGAAGAGAGTATCCGGGGTGTGGATGTTTTTGTCGTCCAGCCACTGGCCAATCCCGTTAATGAAAACCTTATGGAATTGTTAATTATGATCGATGCGCTGAAAAGAGCATCGGCCGGACGGATCACTGCCATTGTTCCTTATTATGGCTATGCCCGTCAGGAAAAGAAGACTGCGCCACGAGAGCCGATCACCGCGCGGATGGTGGCGGATATCCTAACCACTGTGGGGACGGACCGTGTTGTCACCATGGATCTGCACTCCCCCGCCATCCAAGGCTTTTTTAACATCCCTGTGGACCATTTGACCGCCCTTCCCATGTTGGCCCAATATATTAAAGATAAGAACATTCAAGACGGGGTAATTATTGCCCCGGACGCAGGCAGCGTCAAAAAAGCGGAAAAACTGGCCGCCCGCTTGCATATGCCTTTGGGTGTCATGTATAAACGCCGCCCCGCCCCCAATGTGGCGGAGTTATCCTTCTTCATCGGCGAGGTGGAAGGCAAAACCCCCATCATCATTGATGATATGGTAGACACGGCCGGCAGCGTTATGCAGGTGGTACAAGCTTTAGTCGATCGCGGCGCCAAGCAGGAAATCATTCTCCTGACCACCCATGGCGTCTTCTCTCCGCCGGCCCGGGAGCGCCTGAATCACCCAGCCATCAAAGAAATCGTATGCACCAATACTCTGCCCCTGACGGAAGACAAGGCTTTACCGAAAATGCACGTGCTCTCCGTGGCCCCACTGCTCGGCGAGGCAGTACGCAGGATTCACCAAAACATCTCTGTCAGTGTGCTGTTCGACTGAAATACGGTAAAACCACTAACCCAAACATGTTCATTAGCAGCTGAAAAGAACTCAGCTGCTTTTTCTTTTAGTTTACTGGCGATCGTTTCCTGGATTAATCGGCAGGGCCGGGAAGGTGATATTGGGATTGCCGCCGAAATAAACCTGAGGAACTTCCCCCATAATGATGGCCTCGGTCAGCGGGACTTCCGTCCGCACCACAACATTGGCGGTTTTTAGTGGAACAATCATTTTGACAATGGCCTTGATCTCAAGATGAATCTTATGGCGGGTCTGGTTGATCCCGGCTTGTTCAAAGGTATCATAAACCCTGCTGGTTACAGTACCCAGCGGGATGATGGAAACCGGGATCATCGGCCCTGCCCCGCCCAGAAGATGACTGCCCAAAACCTGGCCCAGGGGGATGTAAGCCCGGTCCCTCTGAATGGCACGTAACTCCTGCTGGACTTCGATGGTGGCCTTGGAAGCCAAACGATTAATCTCACCCGTGTTCGGCTGGATCAAAACCACCCGTCCCCGATTATCCACCTTTACGGCAATCAGATCCTCATAGCGGAGGTTCATGGCAATTTTGTTCTGAATCGCCTCGTTGATCGCCCGGGTGGCCATCTGCAGGGCCTTGGCCTTGGCAATTTTGTACAAAGTCGGCCGAACCCGCAGATCCACAAAGATGTAGGCAGCAGCCATAAGGATGATGAAAATTAAGACCTTCCCTCCCCATTTCCACTGTTTTTTCCCCATGATTCCCAACCGCGGGCCGCGGGTGACTTTAAACCGCACCAGGGGACGCCACCTTCCTGAATTTTTTTGTTTTAACGAATTGTTTGGATCACAAGGAAAAGGATCATGCAATCCATTAGATAATTATGATATAATAAAATGAATTATTTAAAGCTTCCCTGCCATGGGAAAGGAGGAACAGATCCTGCATGCGTCGGAAATCCCAATCATGGCTGAAGATTGCTTTTATAACAGTACTTATTCTTAGCGGTCTGATGGTTGGCGGCACCGCCGGCTTATTTCTCGCCGTTAAAATCCCTCCGGAATTACCGCCGCCAAAAGAAGCCACCATTATTTACGATATTAACCACAAAGAAGTCGCCCGCCTCTTCCAGGAAAACCGCATCCTCATTCCCTTAGACCGTATCCCGCAGACCATGAAGGATGCCATCATCGCCGTGGAGGACAGGGATTTCTATAACCATCACGGGATCAGTTTACGGGGCATCGCCCGTGCCTTGCTGGTAGACTTGAGGAATTTAAGCTGGGACGAGGGCGGTAGCACGATCACGCAACAATTGGCAAAAAACACCCAGCTAAGCCACAAAAAGGATATTAAGCGCAAAATTAAAGAGATCATAATTGCCATTAAATATGAACAATCTTATACCAAAGACGAGATCCTGGAGAAGTATTTAAATACCATTTATTTTGGCCACGGGGCTTACGGTATTGAGGCTGCCTCCCAACTCTATTTCGGGAAACATGTTTGGGAGCTGAAACTCCATCAATATGCCTTATTAGCCGGCTTGCCCAAAAGCCCCAACAACTACTCGCCCTATGAAAACCCGGAAAAGGCTTTGGAACGCCGGGCCGTTGTGTTAAAGGTCATGGCCAATAATGGTTACATTTCAGAAGACGAGGCCGAGCAGGCGACCCAGATGCCTTTGGATGTTGTTCCTCTGCGTTCCAGCAGGGGACATGCCCCCTACTTCGTCGATTACATCCTCAGACAACTCAAGGATTATGGCTTTGAGGAAGAAACCCTTTACACCAAGGGATACAAGATCTATACCACCTTGGATAACCAAATACAAGCAGCAGCGGAAGCAGCCATCGCAAAGCTCCCCGGGAACAAACCGGACGCTGCCGGCGTTGTCCAACCCCAATGCGCCCTGGTGGCCATTGACCCCAAAAACGGCTATATCAAGGCCATGCTGGGCGGCAGGGACTTTAGCATGACACCGTTGAACCGCGCCACCCGGGCATACAGGCAACCTGGTTCAGCCATAAAACCCTTTGTCTATACCGCGGCCATCGACAGCCAGGAGTTTACACCCGCCTCTGTTCTGGTGGACGAACCTCTTTCTTTTCCGCAAAGAGACGGTAAAAACTGGGAGCCAAAGAACTCCGACGGTACCTTCCGCGGCCCCATCACCCTCCGGGAGGCTCTGGAGAAATCCGTCAATACCATTGCCATTAAGCTTGTGGACCATCTGGGACCAGGAAAAGTTATGTCCTATGGCAAACGCATGGGCCTCGACAGCTTGGTGGCCTCCGGCGCCAAGAACGATTTAAACTTGTCCGCCATGGCCCTCGGTGGTTTAACCCACGGCGTTACCCCCTTGGATATGGCTTCAAGCTACACATGTTTGGCCAACCGGGGGATTCATTCTGAACCCCTCGCCATTTTGCAAGTCCGCGACGACCAGGGTAATATTTTGCTGGAGAATACCCCGAAAAAACGGGTAGCCCTCCGGGAAGAGACAGCTTACCTCATCACCGACATGCTACGCGGGGTCATCGAGCGCGGCACAGGTCGGCGGGCGCAGATCGGCCGACCGGCGGCGGGCAAGACCGGAACGACCAGCGACTACACAAACATTTGGTTTGTTGGTTATACGCCTGACCTGGTAGCAGCCGTTTGGATCGGTAATGACTCGCAATCCGTTCCCATCAAAGTGAACGGTTCCGTCTTAACCAGTGCGGTACCTGCCAGCATTTGGGGGGATTTCATGAAACAAGCCCTGGCTTCCACCCCCGTCTCCGATTTTACCCCGCCGGTTAATATTGTTACCGGCATCGAGATCTGTGCAGCCACCGGTTATCTTTCCTCTCCCCTCTGTCCGGACATCCGGATGGAAACATTTATTACCGGTACGGAACCAAGGGAAATGTGCCCCGCCCACAGCTTGAGCGAATTTGCCGACATGATCTACCAAGATATCTGCCTTGATTCTGAAGAAATCGCCACAAGCGAATGTCCCAGGGACCGGGTTGTCCGTCGTTATTACTACCGCGAATCCGGCCTGGAGATCCGGGAAGGTACCCAAATGCCAACGCAACATTGCACCATCCACCGGCCAAAGCAGATGACCTCCGCCCGGATCTGCACTGATTCTGGTCTTTTGGCCACTCCTTTCTGCCCCAAAGACCGGATCGTGACCCAAACCTTCCCCCAAGGGGAACAACCCACAATCTACTGTCATTTACACACCAACCGCAACAGGCCGTAACAAAGAGTCCGTTCCATTCCAAAACGACAGGACTAAGAAAGAAACAAAGAAACGCAAAAACGCCGCTGACCGAGGCAAAGGTCAGCGGCGTTTTCATTCGCATTATTATCTTGTGTTGTTGTAAGTCGGTTCTTCTAAAACAGGATCTTCTGCCGTCTGGCCCAGATGTTCTCCAAATAACCGACTGCAAACAAACTGGTCATCATGGAACTTCCCCCCGAACTGATAAACGGGAGCGGAATGCCGGTAATGGGCATAATCCCGATGTTCATCCCAATATTTTCGAAGATGTGAAAGAGAAACATCGTCATGATGCCTGTGGCAATCAAGGACCCATGGCGTTCTTTCGCCTGTTGCACTACTTTGAGGCTCCGCCAGATAAAAAGCAGATATAACATGAGCAAAACAAAGGCGCCCAGAAAACCCCACTCTTCACAGAAGACCGCAAAAATGAAATCGGTGTGAAACTCCGGCAGAAAACCCAAACGACCCTGGGTGTTTTGGAATAAACCCTTGCCGAAAAAGCGGCCGGAACCCACGGCAATGATGGCCTGCCGCACATTATACCCGGCGCCGCGGGGATCCGCGTCCGGGTTGATAAAACTGGTCAGTCGTTTAATCTGGTAATCTTTCAACGGAACACTGGGGAAGCCAAAATAGTGGTTACAGACAAAAATCAAAGCTATGACCGTAATCCCCGTGAAGATAACGAGCAAAAGATGCCGTCCCTTGGCTCCCGCCATATAGACCATGGCAAAGAAGAAAAAGATAAAGACCAAGGCGGTGCCAAAGTCCGGCTGCAGCAAGATGAGGACCAACGATGGCAGAATGTGGATAAAAGGTGGGATAAGATCTAAAATCGACGAGAAACTCTCTTTCTCCGCCAAGTATTTACTTAAGGTGAGAATAACCAACAGTTTGGCAAACTCGGCTGGCTGAAACGACATAAAGCCCAGATTAATCCAGCTCTTCGCCCCGTTTGCCTCACTGCCGACAAAGAGAACGAGAAGTAGCATAAAGAAATTAAAACCATACAACACATGATAGGCCGCATCCGGCAAACGGTAGTCCAGAAAAAAGATAACAGCCATGCCAATAAGGCCGATAACCACGGAAAGCAGCTGCTTTTTGAGGAAAAGAAAAGAATCGCCGCCGTTTAAGGCCGTATTAGCACGGGTAGCGCTATATACCATGATCAGGCCGATCATCACCAGTCCCAACACGGAGAACAACATATAATAATCAATATTACGTAAAAAACGCCGGTCCCACAAGGAAGTCTACCTCCTAGACTCCATTCTACCATAGACCAAAACAAAACACCCTGGAAATATGGGGAAATCCAGCGAAATGTCGGCCTAGAATGTACGGAAATAAACGGATCAAACTATTTATTAACCTATCGTTTCACCCGCCGTACCGGTATGTTGGCCATCAGGGTCGCCCGTTGGTCGGAGGAGTTCAGTTGCACAACCATGCCTTTCTCATCAATATCCATATATTTTGAGATGACTTGAATCAGTTCTTCCTTGAGCGTTTCCAATAAGCCAGGGGAAACCTGCGCCCGATCATGAACCAATACAAGCCTGAGCCTTTCAACTGCTGCTTCTTTACTGCCACTGTCCCGAAATAGCCGGCTCAGAAAATCCATTAATCTTCCTCCCTTCGGCTTCATCGCTTACATCCCAATCCATCTTTTTATGCGTTGAAATACGCTGTGATTGTTATCCAGCGACATAATGGGCACATCTTCACCTTCAAGACGGGCGACGACATTACGGTAAGCTTCCCCGGCCCGGGAATTCTTGTCCATGACGGCAGGTTCTCCCTTATTAGTGGAAATAATGATCATTTCATCATCGGGAATCACGCCCAATAAGCTAATGGCCAAAATATCATTGACATCTTCAATGTCCATCATATCACCCTTGCGGACCATCTCCGGCCGAATACGGTTGATGACCAACCGTGGCTCATAAAGCTCATTGGCCTGCAACAGGCCGATGATCCGGTCCGCATCACGAACCGCGGAAACCTCGGGGGTTGTCACAACAATCGCCTCGTCCGCCCCAGCGACGGCATTTTTAAACCCTTGCTCAATCCCGGCAGGGCAATCGATTATTATATAATCGAATTCCTTGCGCAATTCATCACAGAGTTCTTTCATTTGTGCCGGAGTAACCGCATCCTTCTCCCTGGTCTGGGCGGCGGGAATCAGGTAGAGATTTTCAAAGCGCTTGTCCTTGATCAAGGCTTGCCGGATTTTACACTTTTTCTCACAGACAGCTACCAGGTCAAAGACAATACGGTTCTCCAACCCCATCACCACATCCAGATTCCTTAACCCAATATCGGCATCCAACAGGACAACTCGTTTACCCCGTAAAGCCAGGCCTGTTCCGATATTTGCCACCGTGGTTGTTTTTCCTACGCCACCTTTGCCGGAGGTGACAACAATTGACTTTCCTGACATATTATGCCCTCCTCATCTAAAACTAAGATCATTAATATTTCTCGACCACAATGGCTTCCCCCCGCACACGGGCCACCTCAGGATGCCGGGAACGGGGCGCGTTTTCCGGAGGACGGGCAATAAAACCCGCAATGCGCAATTGGACCGGATGAAAATCAAAGGCAATCACTTCCGCCGACGTATCACCGGCAGCACCGGCGTGGGCAATCCCCCGGAGCGCGCCCAGAATGATAATGTCGCCGGTCGCCAGGACTTCCGCTCCGGCATTTACGTCACCTTTGACAACGACATTCCCTTCAAACTCCACCCGTTGGCCGCCCCGTAGGGTTCGCTTCACCATCAGTGTCGGCACAAAGGCTTGTTTCTCTTTAACTTCCTCCAACATAGGGCTTTGATCGCTATCCAACCGCATCCTCACCTCATGGTCGGCGCAGAGCGCTTCCAACAATCGCCTTTCTTCGGTGGTAAAACGGTGCTCCTTGGTCACCACCGTGAGACTGGCGCCGCGGAAAAAATCGCTGGCTTCATCCAGACGCCGTTTCAATTCATTATAAATCCATGAAAAGTCCCCTTCCTCAGGAAGGAGAAGCGTCAAGCCATGTTTGAATCCTTTAAACACCATTTGTTGCTTGGGGTTCAGTGGTGCTGGCGACGGTATCAATGCCTTCTCACCTCAAAACCATTCATATTATCAATATGACTCCTTTTCAACGCAGGTGGTTAAATTCCTTCTCCAACTTGTCAGGGATTTTGCTTGTTTTCCCCGTTTATGCTGTTTGTCTCTCCCATGGAACCGCTTGTACCCCTTGTTGGATCCGCTGCAGTCGGTGGGGCATTTTGCGGAGCTGTCCGACTTTGCCCGCTGTTATGACCAGTTGTCGCCTGCCCCTGGGTATTCGTCAATTTTGCTCCGGCTTTTTCTTTTGGCTGAATCTTGAAATATGTTTCGTAAATTTTCCGGGCAATGGGAGCGCCCGCCAAACCACCAGAACCACCCTCTTCAATCACCACCACAACTACCAGTTCCGGATTGTTGACCGGCGCAAAACTGGCAAACAGCGCAAAATCATCTTTCCCCTGATTTTGCGCGGTTCCCGTCTTACCGGCAATTGGGTACTTATCCAGGGGAAAACCGGTAAAATATGACCGGGCGGTACCGACACTGATCACCTTTTCCAGCCCTTCCCGGACCAAAGCCAGGTGTTCTTGTTCTATCGGAATAATTTTGTTTAACTTAGGCCGATATTGCCGGATAATCTTCCCTTCAGGGTTTGTCACCGCTTCGACAACCTGTGGTGTATATAATTTGCCTCCGTTGGCAATGGCGGAGTACATATTGGCCAGTTGCAAGGGAGTAACGGTGATATAACCCTGGCCAATGGAATAATGCAATGTCTCCAGGGGATACCATTTCGGATCCCGCTTGAAACGTTGGGCTTTCCATTCTGGATCGCCTACCACCCCCGAACTCTCCCCCGGCGACAGATTAAACCCAGTTTTACTGCCTAATCCAAATAGACGGGCGTATTTGGCCAAGTCTTCCGGACCCACCAAGCGGGCCAGCTCAGCCATGACCATGTTACAGCTGTTCTGCAGGGATTCCACCAGATTTTGCCGGCCGTGTCCACCCGGTTTAGTTTTCACATTCCAACATTTAAACTTGCTTCCATAAATACGATCATAGCCGGTACAACCAAATCTGGCATTGGCATCTGCCTTTCCCTCGCCCAAGGCCGCCATCACCGTAATTGGCTTAAATGTGGAACCGGGCATGAACTCTCCTTGCGTGGCCCGGTTGGTAAAGGGATGAAGGGGATCGGTAAACAGCGCCCCCACATTCCGGCCACGAGTATTCCCCACAAAGATATTGGGATCAAAACCGGGATAACTAACCATGGCCAAGATCCTGCCGTTTCTTGGATCCATGGCTATTACCGCGCCGGAACGGGCATTTTTGTAATTTGAGTTCTGCCGCAGCCAGGCCAGATGCTCACGGAGGGCTTGTTCCGCTGTATCCTGAAGTTCGGCATCGATGGACAAACGCAGGTTGTTCCCGGGATACGACTCCCGTTCTCCAAGGACGCCCAAAGTATGACCAAGACGGTCTACTTCCAAGATCCGGCTCCCGTCTTTACCGCGCAGGTCATCTTCATAGGCCTTTTCCAGCCCGGTTTTGCCGATCAAATCGCCCATCCGGTATTTATCGCCTTTGGCTTTTAACTCTTCCTTGTTGATCTCCCCGATATAGCCAAACAAATGGGCGGCCCACTCCCCCCGGGGATAATAGCGCACCGGGTAATCATCAACCTGCACGCCGGGCAAGTCCAGTTGGGCTTCGAGGATCCGGCCCACCGTCTTGGGGTCGACATCGGTTAAAATTGCCACATAATCCGAGGGGTTGACACTGTTCTTTCGCTTATCCTTAATGAGGGTCACCAGATCTTCCTGCTTCATCTGCAACAATCGGGCCAAAGTCTGGATAACTCGCTGGTTTTTCAGCACATCATCAGGGGCCACCGAGATCATATGGGAGATGCGGCTTGACGCCAAGACCCGTCCGTCCCGATCGTAAATAACACCACGGGGAGCTGGAATCTTAATCTCGCGACTCTGGTTCATCCGGGACATCCTCAATCGCTCGTTGCCCTGGATAATCTGGAGATACCAGAGACGCATCAGTAAAACGGCAAAAATACAAAGGATCAAGCCCGAAAAGAACCGGAACCGGAACTCCAACTCCTTAGTCGATTGATCCTTCATTGTGTCACCCCGCAAAGACCCGATCTGGTTGTTACATCCATGATCCTACAGAAAAGCCGGCATCAGCAAAAACCCCGGTATCATGCAGACTTACGCAAAAGCAGATAACGCTCCAACCGGTAGACGCAATAATAAACCAGGGGTGCCAAAAGGGCATGGTAAAGCGAAAGTGGCAGCGTGTAACGGAGAAAATGATATAAAAACCGCAGCTGCCAACCCAAGGCAAACAAAACCAGAAATAAGATAAGATCGTGGATTAATGTCAAAACAAAGGCCGCAATGGCCGGTACCAACAAGTTATCTTTAAAAACATTTTTTTCCATTAAGCCGCAAAGCAAACCGGCTACCATCTTCGCCAGGGCATTGACGCCAAGGACACCGTCTCCACTGGCAAAGTCCATGATAAAACCGCTGGTAAAACCCACTGATACACCAAAAAACGGACCTTTTAAAAGTCCATATGAGAGCGTCAGCAATAAAATAAAATCCGGGATCAGCCCCAAAGGACTTAAAAAAGGTATAACCGTCGTTTGCAGGACCAAAGCCACCGTAATAATGATGGCCAATATCCATCCGCGCATCAAGGACTCCTCCGTGTCTCAGGTTGGGAAAGAGGTCGGAGCACTACAAAAAGTTCTTCCAAACGTGAGGAAGCCACCGCTGGTTTTAGCAACGCCTCTCCCTTCTGACCCGCGCCGGACCGTTTCACGTCAACAATGACCCCGATGGTTAAATTGGGGGGGAACACCAGGCTGGATTCGGCCGTTAAGATCCGGTCACCGGGGCGCAAGGTCACCCCAATATCCGAAGGAGTAACAATACAATAACCGCCTGCCCCCGAGATATAAACCAGATCTCTGGTCCGCTCCAAAATACCGCTAATCTTGTTACCGTCCCGGCCGTCATTAATCAACAGCACTTCAGCGCGGTTGCTGCTTACGCTCAAGATCCGTCCGGCGAGCCCGTCGGGGGTAATCACCGCCATATTCCGGCGCAGGCCGTGCCTACTGCCTTTATCAATGGTCAGTGTCCTGGTCCAGTGGTGGGGCGAGTGGGCGATCACCTCCGCCGGTAAAAGCTCCAAGTGAGAACGATCCCGAAAATTCAAGGCCTGCCGTAACCTGGCATTTTCCTGCGCCAACATCCGTAACCGCTTGTTCTCCATCTCCAGGCGGGTAATCTCTGTTTTGAGTTCGTAATTCTCCCGGTGGAGAGCACCCAGGTGGTTCAGGGTCTGCCAGGTCTCAACAAAACTCCGGGAGACAGACCCGACAATCCCCTGAAAAGGACGGAGAATCCCTTTGGTGATCCATTCCGGGAGCACCTCACCCTTCCGCTCTCCGGAAGATGTAAGAAAGATGGCCCAAGTAATCAAAAGAAAAGCCAAGCCCAGAAATATGAGTAACCTTTTCTGGAATAATGTCTGCCACACGGAAATTCCGCCTTTCTCAGCTTACCCTCCGGTTGGAGATGAGCACACTGCTGAGCAGATTCAAACTCTCTAAAGTGGCGCCTGTCCCCCTGGCCACACAGGTCAAGGGATCCTCAGCCACTTGTACGGGCATGCCGGTCTCCTCGGCCAACAAGCGATCAATCCCGCGCAACAAGGCACCGCCACCCGACATGACAATCCCCCGGTCCAAAATGTCAGCGGCCAATTCCGGCGGTGTGCGCTCCAGCGTCATCTTCACCGCATCGACAATATTGGCTACCGGTTCCGTCAATGCCTCCAGGATCTCCTTGGAAGAAACCTCAATGACCTTGGGCAAGCCGGTCAAGAGGTCACGACCGCGGACCTCCCGGATTGTCTCTTCTTTCATAGGATATGCCGATCCAATTGTTTGTTTGATCTCCTCAGCCGTACGTTCGCCGACCATCAGGTTATAACGGCGCTTGATGTATTGGGCGATGGCTTCGTTGAGTTCATCGCCGGCCACCCGGATGGAACGGCTGGAAACAATCCCGCCCAACGAAATAACAGCTACCTCAGTTGTCCCACCACCAATATCCACAATCAGGTTGCCCGTCGGCTCCTGCACCGGCAGGCCAGCGCCAATCGCCGCCGCCATCGGCTCTTCAATCAAAAACACCTCTCGGGCCCCGGCTTCCCTGCCGGCATCCATCACCGCCCGTTTCTCCACCTCCGTGACACCGGAAGGAACACCGATGATCACCCGCGGTGAAAAGATGCCATGGCGGCGGTTGGCTTTCCCGATAAAGTAACGCAACATCTTTTCGGTGACTTCAAAATCAGCAATCACGCCGTCCTTCATGGGACGCACCGCAATGATATTGCCAGGGGTTCTCCCCACCATTTGTTCTGCTTCTTTACCGACGGCAATAATCTCCGATGTGTCACGATCCAAGGCAACCACAGTGGGTTCCTGGAGGACCACACCTTTTCCCTTCACGTAAACCAGGGTGTTGGCGGTTCCCAAATCGATCCCCATATCACGGGAGAAGCGTCCAAGCACTGCATTAATCATTACATTTTACCCCTTTCCTTCGTTGAAAATGTGAAGCATGAATTTGTTATCAATCGTATTGTTATCAATCTTAACGATGAAACTTGCTGAAAGGTTCACATCAATCCTCTCTCTTTTAGACTGATAAAACGGTCTCCTCCGATGATAAGATGGTCCAAAACCGCAATACCCATAAGCTCACCGGCCTGTTGCAACCTTTTGGTCAATTGAAGGTCTTCCTTGCTAGGCTCCGGGTCGCCGCTGGGATGATTATGTGCCATAATTAATGCCGCCGAACTGTTCTTCACCGCAGATTTAAAAAGTTCCCTCGGGTGGACCAACGAGGAGTTAAGTGTACCGATGGAGATGGTTTCCACGGTGATCACCTGGTTTTTTGTATTGAGATGGGCCGCCAGAAAAAATTCCTTCTGTTGATACCGTAAAGTGGACATGAAAAGCGGCGCTGCATCCCGTGGGGAACGGATAACCGGTAAACTCTCGGCTTCGAGGGTAAACAGCCGCCGGCCAAGCTCAAAAGCAGCCAAGACTTGAATGGCTTTAGCTTCACCCATACCATGGAAAGCGGCCAGTTCCGCCACGTTGGACAGGGCTAAATTGCGCAGCCCTCCCATTTCTGTCAAGAGTTTCTCCGCAAGGTCCCGAGCGGAGTACTCTTTTGTTCCCGTCCGGATGATGATGGCTAATAGCTCTCCCGGTGACAACACCGATGGACCGTAATGTTTAAACCTCTCCCTAGGTCGTTCGTGAATTGGCAGTTCCTTCATGGTGGGATGTCGTCGGGGTAATGACACAGACATCTCACTCCTTCAATATTTTCATTCCGAACTCCCGCAACAGTTGGGCCAAGGCAGCCAGGGGCAGTCCCACCACGTTAAAGTAACAGCCCCGGATCTCATCAATAAAAACGGCAGCCCGTCCTTGAATCCCATAGGCGCCCGCCTTGTCCATGGGTTCACCGGTGGCGACATAAGCCCGGATCTCCTCTTCACCCAGGGGCAGAAAATGCACTGCCGTTTGCACCACCCCTTGCCGCTCCTGCCCAGTGCTCCTGTGCACCAGGGCCAAGCCGGAATACACCTGATGCCACTTGCCGGAGAGAGCCTGCAGCATCCGGACGGCCTCTTCAGAGTCGGCCGGTTTCTCCAGAATCCGGCCATCCAATGCCACTACCGTATCAACGCCAAGGACCACATGGTCCGGGTAAATGTTTGCCACTTCCCTGGCTTTGCAAAGGGCTAGATATCGGACACGGTCCTGCGGGTCCTCCGGTAAAGCCACCGCCGCCTCCTCGGCCCGGCTTGGATAGACCAGAAATGGAAGATTCAGGCCGGCCAATAACTCGCGGCGACGAGGTGAAGCCGAGGCCAAAACTAAACGGGGCTTACCGTTGTTCTTGCCTTGCCCGGAGTTCATAGCTTCCGGTAAACCCAGATGGCCAAGGCCATCCCAAGGATGGTTGCAATATTGAGGCAAAAACCAAAACCAAAAGTTAGATGAAACACCTCGGCCAACTTGAGGGTTTGGGGAGCCAATTCAATAGTGGAACCGGTTTTTAAAAACGGCAACGTCCCTCCTAACAACTGTCCCAGCAGAGAACCGGTCAAACTTCCAACTACCAGCAGTAAAGCCAATACCCACGGGTTTTTTGCTGAACCGCCAGAATTTGCCACGTAGACACTCCCCCTTCAAATTTTTATGAGATTCCACAATCAGTGGGAGAAATCCTCTTCGTTACTGAGGATTTTCCATGGAAAAAAGGGCAAGTTTTTCACATCTGCCCTTTTCTCCGTAAAACAGCCCGATATTCCGTTTTATCCCTCTAATACCCCCGGGAAACTGGCGTTTTAAGCCCCCGTCGCCTCAATTGTGCGTGCCGGGGAAACCGTACCCCGAATGGTCTTCATGGGACATTTTTCGATACATACGCCACAAGCTGTACAAAGCTGGGGATCAATCACCGCCAAATTATCATTGAGGGTAATGGCGGAGACAGGACAGTTTTTCACGCAAATCCCGCAGCCAATGCAACCAACCTTGCAGACCTTCCGCACCTCCGGACCTTTGGCCTGGCTTTGGCAAAGAACGGTAACGGGATCGCCTTCGGGCAAAAGTGCAAATAAGCTGCGCGGGCAAGTGTTGACACAGACCCCGCAAGCAGTACAAAGACCCTCGTCAACCTGGGGCAGGCCATTGACGGTCATGGTAATCGCCCCAAAGGGACAAGCCTTCGCGCAGCTTCCCAGCCCCAAACAACCATAGGTGCAGCCCTTGAAACCACCGGCCATAGCTTGGGCGGCGTCGCAATCTAGAACCCCCTGATAAACAAAGCGGTTGGTGGTTTCCTCCTTGCCGCCCAGGCAACGAAGTTTGGCCACCTTACGCACTGTTACGGGCTCCACCGTCACCCCCATCACTTGCGCAATGGCCGAATAATCTTTGGTAGCGGGGCAAGCGGTAACCGGTGCGTTACCCGCAACAATGGCTTCGGCCAGCCCTTTACAGCCGGGGTAACCACAGCCGCCGCAGTTGGCGCCAGGCAATAAACCTTCAATCTCCTCCGCCCTGGGCTCAGTCTGCACCATAAAGATCTTTGAGGCGATGACAAGAATTACGCCGGACAAGATGCCAATGCCGGACAGGACGAAAATGGAAATGATTATGGGACTGTTCATAACATCATCCCCCTTAATGTCAGACCTGGAACTACGTTTGCTGGCGCAAACGACAGATTATAACCCTTCGGTCAAAAGGCAAACAATGCCTCCAGCTTAAAACCGTTAAAACCTAAAAAGGCGATGGAAACAAGACCGGCGGTAACTAAAGCAATGGGAAACCCCTGAAACGCCTTGGGGACAGGTGCGGCAGCCATGCGTTCCCGGATCCCGGCAAAGAGCACAATGGCCATGGTAAAGCCCAACGCAGCGGAAACACCGTTGACCACCGCTTGCAGGAAATTATACCCCTCTTTAACATTGATGAGCGCCACACCCAGCACCGCACAGTTGGTGGTGATGAGCGGAAGGTAGATCCCCAGAGCCTGATAGAGCACTGGGCTGATCTTTTTAATCACCATCTCCACAAACTGGACTAAAACCGCAATGACCAAAATAAAGGTTAAAGTCTGCAAAATCTCAATATGGAAGTGTTCCAGCAGCTTTTGCAGGCCATAGGTAATTGCTGAGGCCAAACCCATGACAAAGGTGACGGCAAAACCCATACCAACGGCGGTCTCCACCTTCTTGGAGACCCCCAGGAAAGGACAGATCCCTAAGAAACGGGTGAGGACAAAATTGCTGATAAAAATGGAGCCAAAAGCTATAACCAAAAGTTTCGTCACGCCGTCTTCGCCCCTTTCCGGCTTACCAACCAGTTGATGCCAGCCAAAACCAGGCCGAGGGTAATGAAGGCCCCGGGCGGCAGGATCATTATGATCGCTCCCAGTTCCTCCGCAAAAACCTTGAGGCCGGTAAAACCAAAGTCCTTCGCCACAAAAATGGTCCCGGTCCCTAATAATTCACGGATGGCCGAAATAAAGGTAATTGACATGGTGAAGCCCAGGCCCATGCCCAACCCGTCCATCATTGAATTGATGACCGGCCGCTTGGAAGCAAAAGCCTCGGCCCGGGCCAGGATAATACAGTTAACCACGATCAGGGGAATGAAAATCCCCAGTACTTTATGGAGTTCCGGCACATAAGCCGCCATTATTTTATCCACGATGGTCACAAAGGCGGCAATAATGACCACAAAGGCCGGAATGCGCACGTCTTTGGGGATCACATTGCGCAGCAACGAAATAATCACATTGGACCCAACCAAGACCGCAGTGGCCGCCAAACCCATACCGATACCGTTCACCACTGTCGTGGAGACGGCCAAGGTGGGACACATTCCCAGGACCAGGCGAAATGTGGGGTTCTCATTGAAAAGACCGTTTTTAAAATCCCGCCACAAACTCATTCAAGGCCCCCCTCTCCCTGCTTGGTTAATAAGACGTTGGCTGCAGTTAAAGCCTGATTGATTGCCCGCACAACCGCCCGGGAAGAAACGGTGGCGCCGGCAATGGCTTGAACCTGTCCCCCGTCCTTCGTAACTGCCAGATTCACACCGGTTCGCACGCTGCGAAAGGCGCTCTGGTCAATGAATTGCTCATCTTTAATCTTTGTTCCCAAGCCGGGGGTCTCCGCCTGGCTGAGCACTTTAACTTTTTCCATTTGGCCATCGGCGTTAATACCCACCATCAATGTAATAACACTGGCGTAACCCGATGTATTAACCGTAAAAACATAGCCCTGGTCCTGTCCCTGGGCAGTCCCGCGATAAACCTTGTCAATCGCCGGAGCATTCTTGGCGCCGTCAAGCTCCGCCTTGACCCGCGCTAACGCCCCTTGATCCTCAACAAAATCGGTGGCGGAAACCAAACATTCACCCAAAGCTGCTTGGAGCGCCCTAGCTTTAGCCTCTTCAATGCGCGGTGCAGTCAAACCATTCACCCAAGCCAAGGTGCCGGCGGCAACAGAGCAGATTACCACCAGTACCACCACAGTGATAATCATTTGCTTAAGATCACGCACCCTTCGCCACCTCCCCAAACCGCCGCGGACGGGTGTAACGGTCAAGCAGCGGCACCGTTGCATTCATAATTAAGATGGAATAGCAAACCCCCTCCGGATATCCGCCAAACTTCCGGATGAGCATGGTTAGTAAGCCGCAGCCCAACCCAAAAATGACTCTTCCCCGCGGCGTAATCGGCGTCGTAACATAGTCGGTGGCCATAAAGAAGGCGCCCAAGAGCAAACCTCCGGCCAAGAGGTGAAACAAGGGATTCTCTCCAAAAACCAGGGCCAGCACTGCCATGCTGCCCAAATAGGCGGTGGGAATCCGCCAATCGATAATCCCTCTAACCAAAAGGAAGGCAGCGCCCAAAAGCAGGGCCAGGGCCGACGTCTCTCCCAAGGAACCGGCCACATTACCGATGAAGAGTTGGGACAGGGGAATTTCCAGTCCCAGGCTGGCCAAACGGCCATGTTTAACCAGGGGTAAGATAGTAGCTCCCGCCACGGCATCAACATGGCTGCCGGCCCAAGCCAAGGAGTTGGCCGGCCACTGCCATCTCGTCATTAACGCCGGCCAGCTGGCCAAGAGAAAAGCCCGCCCGAGCAAAGCCGGGTTAAAGGGATTATAACCCAGGCCGCCAAAGACCTGCTTGCCAATGGCAATGGCAAAGGCTGAACCCACAGCAGGGATCCACAAGGGGACGCCGGGAGGGATGACCAAGGCCAACAACAAACCGGTTAAAGCGGCGCTGCCGTCATTTAATGTCACCGGCCGCCCCATCGTCCGTCTGGTCACAGCCTCAGTTCCCATGGCCGCCATCATGGAGACGATAATCACAGCCAAAGCATGCCAGCCAAAGAACACCACACCGGCGCAGGCAGCCGGAGCCAACGCCAAGATGACCTGCCACATGATTTTCTCCGTCGTCACGTCGGACCGGATATGCGGTGAGGACGAGACGACAACTTCCGGATTTAACATCGTTTCCACCGCTTCTGTTACCTCCTTAGCCGCTCTTACGCCGTCGGGCCAGAATCTTTCCTTTAGCATTGCGGATCAGTTGCATGAGCGGACGGCGACTGGGACAAACAAAGGTGCAGCAGCCGCATTCCCGGCAGTCCATAATACCGTACGCCTCAGCTTGATCCAAATTGCCTTGCTCGGCGAACTCCGCCAAAAAGTTAGGCAGTAAAGAATAGGGACAGACTTTGACACACCGGCCGCAGCGGATACAAGCCATACTTTCACCGCCTGCAACCTCCGCCCGGCTTTGCACCAAGATGCCGGAAGTACCTTTCACGACGGGAAAGTCCAAATGATAAACAGCCGGTCCGGTCATGGGTCCGCCCACAATAACCTTGCCGGGCTCTTCGGCAAACCCGCCGCAGGCCTCCAGTAGTTTTTGGATGGGCGTTCCCAGTCGGACCAGGAGGTTTTTCGGTTGTTTAACCCCCCGGCCGGTCACAGTAACCACCCGCGAGATCAAGGGCATCCCCGTCGCCAAATAGTCGGCGAAAGCAGCGGCAGTGGCCACATTATTAACCACCACACCCACATCAATCGGCAAACCGCCCGAAGGCACAATGCGTCCCAGGGCAGCCCGGATAATCATCTTCTCCTCGCCCTGCGGGTACTTTGTCGCCAGCGGAGCTACAGACAGCTGCGGGTCCCCGGCGATGGCCTTCTCCAGGGCTTTGATGGCATCGGCTTTGTTTACTTCCACGGCAATAATGCCTTTCTCCGCGCCGCCTGCCCGCATTAACGCCTTTAAGCCGGTGACAACCTTCTCCGCATCTTCCACCATCAAGCGATGGTCACAGGTGAGGAAGGGCTCGCATTCCGCGCCGTTCAAGACCACGGTGTCAATGCGTTTCCCTTCCGGTGGGTTGTACTTGACATGGGTTGGGAAAGAGGCGCCACCCATCCCAGCCAGACCCGCTTCCCGCATCAACTCGCGCAGGCGTTCTGGAGTCAGTTGCCGATAATCACCGGGCGCCTTCAGTTCTGGAAAGACCCGGTCCTCGCCATCGTTCTCAATGGTAACAGCAACGGATACATTGCCGTTGGGCAGCGACACCGGCCCCACCGAGAGCACCTTCCCGGAAATGCTGGCATGAACCGGCACCGAAACAAAACCCTTGGCTTCACCGATTTTTTGTCCCAGATCCACCGTATCTCCGGCTTTGACCAAAGGTTCCGCCGGAGCGCCGGCATGTTGCGCCATGGGCAGAACAACCTGCTCCGGGGCAGGCAATGTCTCAATTCCCAGGTGACAAGTCATTTCTTTGCCATATTGCGGATGGATCCCGCCGCGAAAGGTTTTGGGACGCACTATATCACCCCATTATTGATAAAATAAAAACATCCGAATAGATAATATCGCAAAGTAATAGACTGTGCAAACCAAAAAACAACTGTAAAAACATGTTCATAAGTTAAAAAATGGATTATAAAGCATTTTCCAGCGTTTCTTGTAACAGCTTGGTTTTTATATTTCTCCTAAGAAATATCACCGAGAATTACCGGACAGGTTTGCGGTTGCGCGTCAAAGCGAACCGCCGCTAGATAAGACCAGCCAGCTTCGTCCGCCGCCTCCTCACTCCGGCAATGGACTTCCGCCAGGGGTTCCCCGGCTTCAACCCGGTCGCCCAACTTTTTGCAGAGAACCAAGCCCACCGCCGGGTCAATAGGCGCGTCTTTGACCATCCGCCCGGCACCAAGCCGCATGGCAATCCGGCCAACTTCTTCCGTGTCAATCTCCGTCAAATAACCGCTCTGCTCCGCCAGGATCTCCCGCCTGACCGGCGCCTGGGGCAAGAGGGAGAGATCATCCACCACACGCCCGTCGCCGCCTTGGGCCTCAATCATCAGGGCAAACCGGCGCAATCCTTCTCCATTCTTGATCTGCTCCCGCAGCAAGTCCTCCCCAGCCTCCGGCGAGCTAACCCGACCGGCCAAGAAGAGCATCCTGCCGCCCAGCGCCAGGGAGACCTCGTTGAGATCAGCTGGTCCCTCCCCGCGTAAAGCCAGGATGGCCTCCCGGACTTCCAGGGCGTTACCCACCGCATAACCCAGCGGCTGGTCCATAGAAGTCAACAACGCCAGTGTCCTCCGCCCGGCCCTGTTTCCGATCTGTACCATCAAGCGGACCAGGGCCTCGGCTTCCTTGCGGGTCTTGAGAAAAGCGCCATTACCCACTTTTACATCCAACACAATCCCATCGGCGCCCCCCGCCAGTTTCTTCGACATAATACTGGCGGCAATCAGCGGCATACTCTCCACGGTACCGGTGACATCCCGTAAAGCATACAATTTCTTATCGGCCGGCACCATCCCTTGGGTTTGCCCGGCAATCCCAATGCCGATACGCCTGACCTGCTCCATCAGTTGTCGCCGGGTCAAGCTTGTAGTCAAGCCGGGAATGGACTCCAATTTATCAATGGTGCCGCCCGTATGGCCCAGGCCCCGGCCGGACATCTTGCAAACCGGCACCCCCGCCGCAGCCACCAAGGGGCCCAAAACCAAGGAAGTCTTGTCGCCTACCCCACCGGTGCTATGCTTATCCACCTTCGGGCCGGGTATCTCCGAAAGATCCGCCGTTTCCCCGGAGGCCGCCATTATCTCCGTTAAAGCCGTGGCTTCCTCTTCATCCATGCCCTGGAAGAACACGGCCATGCACCAGGCGGCCATCTGGTAATCGGGAATAAGCTCCCGGCAGTAGCCATCAATTAAAAAAGCAAGCTCTTCCCGGCTTAATTTCTCGCCCCGCCGCTTCTTAATAATTAGCTCCACTGCATTCATATTCCCACCTCCCCAATGCAAACTTGGTAATATTCCATGGTTCCAATCCCCGGACGCCGTGGTCAATCGCGGCTCCAGCCCGGGAACGAAACCGTCATGTCGTCATTTATCTATGCGCAATAAACCGGCAAAACTCTCACCGGCTCCACCCGGGGGAAGATTGAACCATTCACGGATAGTTGCGTTTATATCCGCAAAGCTTTTCCGCACACCCAGGTCTACACCAGCCTTGACGGCCTGCCCTGCCACCAACAGCGGAACATACTCCCGTGAATGGTCGGTACTCGGCGTCGTCGGGTCCCCCCCATGATCCGCCGTAATAATCAGCACATCTCCCGACCCAAGCTTCTCCGCCAACCGCCCAAGCCCCAGATCCACCGCAGTCAAGGCCCGGCCAAAGCCGACGGGATCGTTCCGGTGCCCGTAGACCATATCAAAATCGATGAAGTTGGCAAAGAACAAGCCCTTGAAATCTTCCGCACTAATCTGCTCTAAAGCATCCATGGTCTCCCGGTTGTCATGGGAATGGATGCTGTCGGTAATCCCCCGGAAATTAAAGATATCTTCAATCTTACCGACAGCCCACACCCGCAAACCTGCGGCTTTTACCGCATCAAGCAGCGTCTCCCCGGGCGGGTCCACGGCAAAGTCCCGGCGGTTGGGGGTCCGCTGAAAATTCCCCGGTGTTCCGGTGAAGGGACGGGCAATAACCCGCGCCACCCGGTGCTCACCCTGAAGTAACTCCCGGGCAATCCCGCAGATCCGGTACAGCTCAGGTAAGGGGATCACATCTTCATGGGCGGCAATCTGAAAAACACTATCCGCCGAGGTATAAACGATGGGCGCGCCGGTTTGCAGGTGCTCCCGGCCCAACTCTTCGATGATCACCGTACCTGAAGCCACCCGGTTCCCCAAAACCCTTCGCCCAATGGCCTGCGCAAACCGTTCAATAATTGTGGCAGGAAAACCATGCGGGTAGGTGGGAAAGGGCCGCGGAGAAATTATGCCCGCGATCTCCCAGTGGCCAGTGATAGTATCTTTTCCGCCCGAGACCTCCGCCATCTTCCCAAAGGACCCTTGCGGCCTGGAAACGGCAGGAACCCCCATCATCTCAACAATCCGGCCCAAACCAAGTTCGGCCAGGAACGGTACGGACAGACCCCCAATGGCCCGCGCGGTATTCACCAACGTATTACTGCCGGCATCACCGTAGTCCGTCGCATCAGGCAACTCGCCGCATCCTACGCCATCCAAGACAACCAAAAAAACTCTGTTAATCTCCATCGGAACCTCCTGCACTTTCTAGATAAATACCCGTGCGATTTAACTAGTTGAGTATTTCCGTATTCCGCCACATTTTCCTTCATTTTTCCCCGGCTGCTAAGCAAAACAAAGTTTCGATAAGCAGGACAAAATAAACACAGAAAATAAAATAGACCACTTACTGGGGGAAACCCAGCAGTGGTCATCCGGAACTAATAAAAACTTGGATAATAATTTCTTTCATACATTGAGCCTGTATCCGGCTCCTGATCATAATCATCCTTTGTCGGCTGGTATGTTGGACTCTTTAGCCAGCGAATTCTTTGAAGCGACTGCCCAAGACTCCTCCAGTATTTTGACGGTGAATAATAGACAAAGAAGGCTCGCCCCACAAGATTCCGCATACTGATAAACCCAACTTCAGGGTCACGACTGTCCTTGCTGTAGTTGCGGTTATCCCCCATGGCAAAAAACGTTCCCTGCGGAACAATGGACGAGCTGATCCCGGAATTGGTCCGCTCCTTGATGTAGGGTTCGTTTAAGCTCCGGCCATCCACAATAACCCGGCCGTTTTCAACGACAATCGTTTCACCCTCCACGGCGATTACCCGCTTGATAAACTTTTTGGTGGGATCTTTCGGAAACTTGAAGACTACGATATCCCCCCGTTGCGGCGGGCGAAACCGGTAGGTGATCTTGTCCACAAACAAACGTTCCCCGTCCAGCAGTGTAGGCTCCATGGAGCTCCCTCGCACCAGGAAGGACTGGACAACAAAGATCATGATAAAAAGTATGGTAACCACGGAGCTGGCAAATGCTTCGATAATCTCCCGGATATCCGATTTTCTGAACTCTTCCACTGGGAAGCCCCCTTCAACCAGCCGATGAAAAGTAGGAAAGCGAGAGATTAATCCTCCCGCCGTTCTTCGATCCGAGCCGCTTTCCCCGAAAGGCCCCGCAGATAATACAATTTAGCACGGCGAACCTTACCCTGACGCACCCGTTCAATCCGATCAATCATCGGTGAATGGATGGGGAATGTCCGCTCCACTCCGATACCGCCAGAGATTTTCCGCACGGTAAAGGTTTCGTTCAAACCACCGTTTGAGCGACGGAGCACTACACCTTCAAACACCTGCAACCGTTCCCTGTTGCCCTCTTTAACCTTAACGTAGACTTTCACAACATCTCCCGGTGCAAATTCGGGTATATCGCTGCGCAAATGTTCTTTGCTGATCACGTCAATGATATTCATGGGTTTTTCCCTCCTTCCAATAAAGAGAATTATATCATGGAATATTATTCCTCACAAGTTGGCGCCGGATACCCCATCTGCTGCAACATCTCACGTTCTTCCGCCGTTAAATCCAGCTTGGCCAATAAATCAGGGCGTCGCTCAGCGGTACGTTGCAAGGCCTGCCGGCGTCGCCAGGCCGCAATCCGGGCGTGGTGCCCTGACAGCAAAATCTCCGGCACGGCAAGGCCGCGAAAGACAGCCGGCTTGGTATACTGCGGATAGTCCAACAGCCCTTCGGAAAAGGAGTCATTTTGGGCTGATTGCTCGTCACCAAGCGCCCCGGGGATTAACCGGACAATGGCATCAATCATAACCATCGTCGCCAGTTCACCACCGGTCAAAACGTAATCACCGATGGAAATCTCCCGATCAGCCAAGGAGCGAATGCGCTCATCGTAGCCTTCATAATGGCCGCAGATAAAGAGCAATTCTTCCTTCGCCGCCAGTTCTTTTGCCAGCCGCTGGTTGAAGGGTTCTCCCTGCGGCGTGGTTAAGATCCGGTAGGGACAGGAGTTGGCTTGGGCCATGATACTGTCCACAGCGGCAAAGACAGGCTCCGGTTTGAGCACCATACCGGCTCCTCCGCCATAAGGCGTATCATCGACGGTGCGGTGACGATCTTTGGCAAAATCCCGAAAATTAACCAATTGGTAGTCAAAGAGCCCCTTTTCCTTTGCCCTCTTCAGGATGCTGGTACTCAGCGGGCCCTGAAACATCTCGGGAAACAACGTTAATACCCAGATCTTCACCCTTCATCGTCCTCCAGCAGTCCGGGGGGGATCCGAACAGTCATCCGCTTTCCAGCCAAATCCACCTGCAATACCACGGATTTAAGGGCGGGTAAAAGGATCTCCCGCTCACCTTCGTCTTTGACCACAAAGACATCATTGGCCCCTGTGACCATCACTTGCTCAATCTTCCCCAACAGCCTGCCAGCATCGTCAAATACGTCCATCTGTAAAAGGTCGTCGGTGTAAAACCTGTCGGGCGGCAGGGTTTTCCGTTCGCTTTTGGGGATCCAAAGCCGACTCCCGCGCAGGCTCTCCGCAGTACTCAGATCGGCGATCTCGCGAAATTTAACGATCACAAACTGTTTAAAGTAACGAACGTTTTCCACGTGGAGTTCCAGCGTTGCTTCGGCGGTACGTCCGAAGACGCGGGTCAATTCCTCCCAACGCGAAGGGTCATCAGTTAGGGGTAATACCTTCAATTCACCCTGGACACCATGGGTGGTTAAAACCTCGCCCACACCGACCCATTCTCCGGGCAGATCCGGTGGCAGCGCTTCCCTCAATCCTCGGTCAGCTCCACATTAACCCGTTTACCCTCCCGCTGGGCGCAAGAACGTACCACGGTGCGGATGGCCTTGATCACCCGGCCTTGCCGGCCAATGACTTTACCCACGTCTTCCTTGGCAACCTTTATTTCCAGAAGAACGCCCTCGTTCCGTTCGGTTTTCCGCACAGAAACCGCAGATGGATCATCAACCAGCATTTTAACTAAAACTTCAACTAATTCTCTCATGCATAGTTTCCCTCCCGTTATTCACCGGAGGCTTCGGCACCGGGGATCACTCCAGCCTTCTTCAGCAGCCGTTTGGCTGTATCGGAGGGTTGTGCGCCCTTTGCCAACCATTCCAACGTTTTTTCCTTGTCAATCACCAGTTCCACAGGTTCGGTGATGGGGTTGTATTGGCCGAGAATCTCAATGAAACGGCCGTCCCGGGGAAAACGGGAATCAGCAACCACCAAACGATAACAGGGGCGTTTTTTTGCTCCCATTCTTGTCAGACGAATGCGAACTGCCATTTTTTCACCTCCTTAAATAGGCTGTGGACCGTCAACGGCTTTTGCAGCCGGTAACATCGATAAGTTTTCCGGGCCGCCAAAGGCCCTAAAACATATCGGTAAACCGTGGAGAAGAGCCACGGCGTCCACCTTAGGTCAGGGCAGAAATGGGATTTTGGGCATTTTACCGCCCTTACCCAACTCCGCAAATTGCTTGAACATCTTCCTGGTCTGTTCAAACTGGCTCAACAAACGGTTAACATCCTGAATGGTCGTACCCGAGCCTTGGGCAATACGCCGCTTCCGGCTGGCATTGATGATCTGGGGTTGCCGCCGCTCCAATGGTGTCATGGAAAGGATCATGGCTTCCACACGTTTCATTTGTTTTTCATCCACTTCAAGTCCTTTGAGATGTTTGGCGGCCCCGGGCAGCAGGGAAAGCAATTGATTCAGTGGACCCATCTTTTTCAACTGGTGCATCTGGTCTAAAAAATCCTCGAAGGTAAATTCGGCCCGCTGGAGTTTGGCCATCATCTTTTTGGCATCCTGGGCGTCAACTGCCGCCTCGGCTTTTTCAATCAAAGAGAGAACATCGCCCATCCCCAGGATTCGGGAGGCCATGCGTTCAGGATGAAAAACCTCGAGGTCTTCCAACTTTTCGCCCAGACCCACATATTTGATGGGACAACCGGTCACCGCCCGGATGGACAAGGCGGCGCCGCCCCTGGTATCACTGTCAAGTTTGGTCAGGATCAGGCCGGTGAGCTCCAACTGCTTGTGAAAACTCTCCGCCACGTTAACCGCATCCTGACCGGTCATGGCATCAAGGACCAACAGAATTTCCGTAGGGTTGACGGTTTGCTTGATCCTCGCCAGCTCAGTCATGAGTTCTTCATTGATGTGCAGACGACCAGCGGTGTCGATGATGACCGGATCCCGGTTGAGGCTGAGGGCCTTTTCCACGCTCAAGCGAGCAATCTCCACCGGATTGGCCCCCGGGACGGTAAAAGTCGGCAGATCCAAGCGTTCACCCAGGATCTCCAATTGCCGGACGGCAGCCGGGCGGTAGATATCAGCTGCAACCAACAGCGGGCGGCGGCCCTGCTGTTTGAGAAGGCGGCCAAGTTTCCCGGCGGTGCTGGTTTTACCGGCGCCCTGCAAACCCACAAGCATAATAACTGTGGGCGTTCTGTCGCCGGTCTTCAGTTTACTCTCGGCCTTGCCCATCAGCTCGGTCAGTTCCTGATGGACAATTTTGATGACCATTTGACCTGGAGTCAAACTGTTCAAGACATCCTGGCCGACAGCGCGTTCCCGCACCTTGGCAATGAAGTCTTTGACAACCTTAAAACTGACATCCGCTTCCAAAAGGGCCAGTTTAATCTCGCGAAGGGCTTCATCCACATCCTTCTCGGTTAGCCTTCCCCGCCCCCTTAAGCGACGGAAGGTTTCTTGCAAACGTTCGGAGAGACTTTCAAAGATCACGCCAAGTCCTCCTGTCCTTCTTCTTTTTCCACCAATAGTTCCAATGCTTCTTTGAGTTCCCGGAGCAAGCCTCGGGCCTCCGCCAATTCAGCCGGGAGCAAACGCTCCAGGCGGCTTAATCCTTCGGCGAGACGGTTCCGGACCTTGCGGCGCTCACAATAGCTCCGGTAAAGGCCAAGGCGTTCCTCATACTTTAGGAGCAATTCCTCGGTCCGCTGCAGTAAATCGTGCACCGCTTGCCTGGAGGTTTTCTCCTCTTCGGCAATCTCCCCCAACGAAAGATTGTGAAAATAGTATTCCTCCGCAATTTGCCTCTGTTTCTCGGTTAATAGCGGTGCATAAAAGTCATAAAGCAAACCCATTTGGATTAAGCGTTCCATGAAGCCGTTACCGCCCCCACGTGTCAAGGGAAAATACTTGACATTGGAAGTATAGTGGATTTAAGGTTTTTTGTCAAGTAAAACCTTTTTCGTATTAAGAACCAATAATTCCTTGTCAAGCGACAAAAAGACCCTCCCGGGTTAAGGAAGGGCCTTTTTATGCCGGAATGACCGTCAAAAGGTCAGATCTCTTCATAAACGATGGAAAGGATCTTGTACTTAAACTCCCCGCCCGGCGCCTGGATGCTGAAACATTCGCCCTTGCGTTTTTTCAGGATACTCTTGCCGATGGGAGATAAAATAGTGGCATCACAATACCTGATCTCTTTTTTAAACGGCGGTATAATGCAGTATTCAAACTGCTCTTTACTGGCAACATCTTCAATGGTCACCCGGCATCCCACCACCACGAAGGGCATTTCGTTTTTCGCCGTTTGCTGGACAGAAAAGGACCCCATAATCTTATTCATAAATTCAATATAGTCATCGAGCATGGCGGAGATCTCTTCCCGCTCTTTAAGATCCCCCGTTAAATACTCATCAAGAATCTCATCTCTTCTGCTTTCCATCTCCACCAAATTGTACAGGAGGTTATTAAATGCCCCTTTTGTCAATTTAATCTTTTGCATCTTACCTCTCCTTTCAATCAGCCGGAAAGCGGGGTGGAAAAGCTCATGGCAGAAGCCGACGAATCGATCAAAAAAAAGAACATTTTGTTAACATTAAATGTAAAATAAGCCATAAAAACATATAGGACATTATCAAGAGATAATGCCCCGTCCACTGGTTATCAAGATTTATGCATAAAATAAAAATCAGATTTGGGTCATAATTTTCAGTATTATCCTATGTTTTGTTTAGGGCAAAAAAATAATGGAAAAACCGGACCTTAAAAATAATATACCATATCATACAGCCATTGTAAATAGTGGCATCCATTTCCAGTTTATTGAAAATCCATTTCCCCCGTTAAAAAGCCCTCTCATTCTTTGCCAAAACAAAGGCCCTGCAAGGCATATCAAGACTCATCACCTCTGCCTACAGGGTCTTAGCCAAAATGATCTGTTCGTTTCTGCGCCTATTTAAAGGAATTCTGGTATGTTAAACCCAGCAACAGTTCCTGACTCACGATGCCAACATCAAGTTTCCAGCCAGGAGCAAAGTTAATGCCAGCCCCAGCATTGAGATCACCATTGACCACTTCCAGCATTAAAGAGATGGGTGTTCCCTTCTTACCACTGGAAATGGTGTTTAGATCCGTACTCAGCCCCAAGAACAGCCCGTCATACCAACCACCGCCCAGGCCAAGGTGCCAACGGATGAAAGTCTTGGGAAAACGCATGCTGGCCACAATATAGGGGCTCACATCATCCCTTCCCACGTCATTAATGCCGACGGCCAGGGCCGGTGTATCCTTTGTTTCCTCAAGAAACCGGTATTTCAGGCGCAAGCCCAGGTCATTATCTTCAATGGCATCCACACCGACCTCAAATCCCGGTGCAATCCCCAGATGAAATTCACCGAACCACGGGCCATCGGTCATTGCATGGAAACCCAACTCAAACTGCTGCGTACGAAGGGTATCCGCCGACGGAACCATCACTAATTCGGTATTGCCGAACACCCCCAGCGCCGGAAGGGCCATTAACATCGTTCCCAACAGCGCCAACATGAGAATAACCCTTGTCTTAACCAAAACCATTCCTCCCATTACTTTTATTTGGCAGATCCATTCTCTTTACCAAGGGTTTCTCCTTCTGGAAGTTGATGTTACAAAACAATTAATGAACCACCTCATCCGGGTTGTTCTCAGCCACCTGCAAATTACTTTTCACCTCCAAGACGCCGGGGATCTGATAGACCAAATGGTTTATGACCAAGCGCTGTTCATCGTTCTCAACCTTTCCGGACAGGTAAACAACCCCATCATGGCAGGTAATACCGACAGTTTGAAAATAGATCCGTCCGTCCTGCATCAGCGCGTCCTTGACCCGATTGGTCAATGTGGCGTCATCCACCTGTTCACAGTCCAGCCGGATCTCACTGGTGACTTCGGTTACACCCCGCGCCTTCATGGCAGCTTTCTTCGCCGCAAACTCCTGGGCCAGCGTATCCGCCTGCCCCAACAGACGGACCCGTCCAGAACGGACGTCCACACCAATGGTATCCGGCACAGACGGGTCGGCCCACAGTTCTTCACTGACTTCAAAGGCCACATCTTCATCGTCAATCCCGCCATCGGTGCAAATAACCAAGGAATTTTCTACACCCCGCACATCCGCCATTGAACGTAATTGTTCCTCGGCATATTCTTTTTCGGCTAAAACATCCACAACGCCCTGAAGAGTGACAAAGCCCTGGTTAACCCGGGCCTTCAGTCCATAAGGCGCCAACCTGGGATCCCGACTCAACCAATCAGCAACGACCTTCTGGAGTTCCAGATCGTCCAAGTCCCATACCTCCCTCATTGGTGCTTTCCATAGTATTTACCCAAAGGGAGCCCACAATATATTCCGATTCCAGAACCCCATCCTTCAGTGTTAAATCGAACAAACCTATTTATCCCGCAAGCAATTCCGGTATTCCTGGGTCATTTGCACATCCCCTTTGGCCGGAACCACCGCACCTTCAACATTCCATTGTCGTAAAACTTCCAGCCGATCCTCGCCTTCACAGACAAACACCGCTGTAGAATACACATCTGCCTGGAGGGCACTGGGCGCTAACACAGAGACCCAATAAACGTCCTCCGGCGGATAACCTGTTTTCGGGTTAATCAAATGGGAGTACCGCCGACCATTACGGATGAAGTAACGCTGGGTATCGGCAGAGGTCCCCATGGCCATTCCTCCCGGCAGCTCAAAGACACCGATCCAATCTTTGTTCCTGGGATGGGGCAGGCCAATCCGCCATGGTGCACCGCCAGGCCGGGTGCCCAAGGCACGGATACTGCTTTCTCCGCCATTGACAAGGGCGCTACGTACCCCGTACTGACGCAGGACCTCGACTGCCCGGTCCACCGCATACCCCTTGGCTACGCCCCCCAAGTCCAATTTGGTCCTTGGGCGAAGCCGCACTTCCCTGGAGTTTTTCCGAAATTCTAATCCTGGTTGGCTAAGTCGCGCCGTCTCCTCTTGAATCCGGTACAGGGTCGGAAGCTGTCCTTCCCCGCCATAACCAAACCCCCAAAGCTCAACCAACGAACCAATGGCCGGTTCGAAATACCCATCGGTTGCAGATCGGTAGGTATCAACACGTTGCAACAACCGGTACAATTCGCCCGGTACACGCATCCATCGGCCGGTATTATTGTTTAATTCCGCCACCGGACCACGGGAACCCGTGGTCAGGGCCTCAATTCGGGCAATTTCCCGCATTGCGGCATCAACACCGCTCTTGACCCTTGGCCCATAGGCGGTAATAGTAAAGAATGTTCCCATATAATAATCCGTGACACGGACAGGTGTACGATAAAGCCGCCACCAAAGGAGAATCCCTCCAAAAGCAACAAGTCCAATCAGGAATTTACCCCAGCATTTAAACTGCTTCGAACATAGCATTGGAAATTACCCCTTTCATCCCCAAAGGCCTACCTGTTTTTTGTTACTGAATCAGCCATGATAAATCCATTATACATTATATATTTAAACCCTTGCGTGAAAAAGGAGCAGCCGTCTTCCCTTTCCCAAGAGATAATTAAAGGAAAATCAAAAAAGACCTTTACGGTCTTTTAAGCGAGATTTAGTTTTTCCAATTTGCTTTTGTCCGGGGTTAAAACGCGATGGAAAAAGGCCATCTCGTCGATGCCCACCATACCTCTGCGGATCTCCATCAATTCAGTGTTGGAAAGTTGCAAAAACGCCTTAACACATTCTGGACAAAACTGTCTTCCCGCCTGGCTCCTGATGACTTTTATGGCTTCACTGACAGACCGGGGCCGGCGATAAGGCCGGTTGCTGGTCATCGCATCAAAGGTATCAGCAACGGAGAAAATGCGGGCTTTTAACGGGATCTCATCCTTACACAAACCCATGGGATACCCGGTCCCGTCATAACGCTCATGGTGAAAAAGGACGATCTCCGCCGCTTCCTCCAAAAAATCAACTTGACGGATCATATCATACCCAATATATGGATGGCGTTTGATCTCCCGCCATTCTTCGGGTGTAAGTTTATCCTCTTTGAGCAAAATGGAATCCTTGACGCCAATTTTGCCGATGTCATGAAGAAATCCGCCCCAGGCAAGGATGCGAATCTCTTGAGGCGGGAGGCCCATCTTCTTCGCGATGGCCACGGCATAGCCAATGACCCGGGCAGAGTGACCCCACGTCTCATGATCGCGTAAGTCCAGGGCGGATGACAGGGCTTTTAAAGTACCCTCATAGGTGCGGTTTAATTTGGCAGTAAAGATACGCTCCAGTTCGAGGTTCTTTTCGTATTCCTTTTCCAACTTTTTATATAGCTCATTTAAAATTGCAAGGGAACTGATGAAAAAAACGATAAAAACACTACCAAGAACAAGGTTAGGTACGTTTACGTCCGTACAGTAGTAGATATATGCAATAACCCCAATAAAAACTATGGACAGGAAGATTAGGATAACTAATTCAGGCAGTGGTACCTTTGGTTTTTTTAAAAGACTGTCTCTACTCATTACTTTTCTCCAAAATTACTTTATTTAACGGAAACAAAATTATTGCATTTCTATCAAGAACAACTGTTATTAAGCATAATAGTAAAATACTGACCCAAACCAGTGGACCTTTAATGTTGCTTGCATTATTGATATCAATAGTAATCCCTATTGCGTTTAAAAGCACCATAGAGATCATTTCAGTGGCAAAAACAAGCAAATATCCGAAAAAGTTGGGAACGATCGCTAGGATGATATTTAACCGATGAATAACAGATATTAGGATTAGATTAGTTAAAAACATCAAAGGAAAGTAATAAAACTTTGGGCTTCCCTCGGTAAAACGGACACCAAATTAAGCACTTAATCTAAGTTTTTCAAAGTTTTCCGGGGACATATACCCAATTGAAGAATGAGATCGTTTACGGTTGTAATCAATCTCGATGTATTCGAATATTTCCCGTTTGGCTTGTGCCTTAGTCAGAAAAATACGATCATTAATGCATTCAATCTTTAGTGTGCTGAAAAAACTCTCGGCTGGAGAGT